>WNFM01335463.1_pt1 | contig 43472 bp, 42 predicted proteins | sample 5400271 | NCBI WGS metagenome assembly WNFM01 (sample SAMN13153352, study PRJNA577476) | soil metagenome | isolation source: 60 cm saprolite on Douglas fir-dominated hillslope | place: USA:California | collected 2013-09-17
TCGAGCGAGACGATCGTCGTGAGCAGCGTCGTCGCGCCGCTGGCGCCACCGTTGATGAGGTTGCCGATGCTCACCTGATGCCGGCCGACGCGTCCGGTTACGGGCGCGGTGATGTGGGTGAATTCGAGATCGAGCTCCGCCGAACGCACGGCCGCGCGCGCGAGCTCGAGCGCCCCGGTGGCACCGCGTGTCTCGGCGCGCCGTTCGTCGAGCGTGCTCTGGGGGGCAAAATCGCTGCGTCGCAATTCCGTCGTGCGCTGGAGTTGCGCGTTGGCGAGGTCAAGACGCGCTTGCGCCTGGGCGATCTGCGCCTGGGCGGAATCGCGGGCAATCTCGAACGGTCTGGGATCGATGACGAAGAGCAGGTCGCCCTGCTTGACGATATCGCCGTCCTGGAAATGGATCTCGGTGAGATAGCCGCTGACGCGGGCGCGGAGTTCGACGTAGTCGACGGCGGCGAATTGCCCGGTGAACTCATCCCATTCGACGATGTCACGTTGCAGCGGCACGCTCACAGTCACCGGTGGCGGCGCTGGCGCAGCGTTCTGCGCCATGGCGCTGCCGCGGCCGCTCAGGCAATAGAAGCCGGCCAGCGCCAATAGAACCAGTATCCCGCCGACCACCTCCATGAAGTGAGATATCGCACGTGGGCGCGCACTGGTCGCCAAACCGTGATCGTCGGACATGAGCGTCTCTCTTTCCACAGTGCCGAACTGAAGCGCTAGCATGTTTGCGCTGCGATATGAATATAGACGAAAGAGGTTCGTCGTGGCGACGTTCGAACAATTCTCTTTGGTATAGGCGTGCCGGGCGACGATTATCAGATGGTGAATTGATCACCGTGGAGCGACCATGACAGAGATATCGGGAAAGCGCGCCTTCCTCACGCTGCTGAAACAGGAGGGCGTCGACATCCTGTTCGGCAATCCGGGCACCACCGAGCTGCCGCTGATGGATGCGCTCGCCGTCGAAAGCGGTCTGCGCTACATACTCGGCCTGCAGGAGGCCGCGGTCCTGGCGATGGCCGACGGCCATGCCCAGGCGTCGGGCAAGCTCACCGTCGTCAATCTTCACGTCGCGCCGGGCCTCGGCAACGCCATGGGCATGCTGTACGACGCGCAGAAGGCGGGATCGCCGCTCCTCGTCACCGCCGGTCAGCACGATCAGAGCTTCACCTTTTCCGAGCCGCTGCTCTGGGCCGATCTGCCGACGATCGCGCGCCCGCTGGTCAAATGGTCGTCCGAGGTGCGCCGGCTTGCCGATCTGCCGCGCGCCGTCCATCGCGCCGCCAAGACGGCGCTGGCACCGCCGACCGGACCGGTCTTCCTGTCGCTTCCCGCCGACGTGCTCAATGAAGAGGCCGACATCGATCTCGGCGCGCCGAGCCGCGTCGCGCCGCGGTTGCGCGGCGACCAGGCGGCGATCGCTGCGGCGGCCGCACTGCTCGCCGCCGCCGAACGGCCGGTGCTGATCGCCGGCGACGCGGTCGCTCAGAGCGGCGCCCATGCCGAGCTCGTCGCGTTGGCCGAGCTGCTGGGTGCTCCGGTCTGGGCGGAGGGTGTGCCGAGCACCGCCTCCTTCCCCGCCTCGCATCCGCTGTTCCGCGGCGCGATGATGCGGTCGCAGACCGTCATCCGCGATATTCTGCGCCAGCATGATCTGCTCTTCTCGGTCGGCGGCGATCTCTTCACCTTGTCGTTGCCCGCCGATATCGAGGCGATGCCGCCGGATCTGCCGATCATCCAGCTCGACACCGATGCCTGGGAGCTCGGCAAGAATTATCCGGCGCGAGTCGCCATTCTCGGCGATCCCAAGGCGACCCTGCCCGAGATCACCGCCGCGGTCGCGGAGCGCATGAGCGCCGCGCAGAAGGCGCGCGCCGGCGAGCGGCTCGCGGCGTTGCGCCAGCCGATCCGCCCCCTGGCCTTGCTGCAAGCGATCGGCGAGGCGCTGCCGGCAGAGGCGATCGTCATCGACGAGACGATCTCCTCCGGCGCCGGGCTGCGCCAGCTTCTCAAGAGCGACGATTCCGGAAGCTTCTACGGGCTGCGCGGCGGCGGCATCGGTTGGGGTCTGCCGGCGGCGATCGGCGTCAAGCTCGCCCAGCCCGGCCGGCCGGTGGTTGCGCTGATCGGCGACGGCAGCGCGATGTATACGTGCCAGGCGCTGTGGACGGCGGCGCATGATCGCATCGCCGTCGTTTTCGTCATCCTCAACAATTCGTCCTACCGCATCCTGAAACAGCGAACCAATGCGCTGAAAGCGCATGCCGCGCAGACCGATCGCTATGTCGGCATGGATCTCGACGACCCGGCGGTCGACTTCGTCGGCCTCGCCCGTTCGCTCGGCGTTGCCGCCAGCCGGGCTCGCACCATCGAGGAAGTGCTTGCCCAGCTGCGCGACGGCCTTGCCAGCGACGGGCCGCTCCTCATCGACGTCGCCATCGATCGCTCGTTCAAGCCGGTCTGATACGACGGCAATCAGGTCTTCGGCGCCGCCACGAAGTCGTTGGTATAGAACGCCTCCGGCTTCATGTCGGTCTGCAGATCCTGATAAGTCTTCATCAGCTCGACCGTGTCCGCCCAGTCCTTGGCGGCGAACTGGCCGAGCGGCAGATCCTTGCTCGCCGGCGATTTGATAAGCCCGATGCCGACTTTGAGCTGCGCCAGCGAGAGCGCCGTATCGAGGTCCGGCTTGACCTTCTGGCCGGCCTTGATCGAGGCATCGGGCTCCTTCATCGCTGCCTCGAAGGAGCGGGTCGTCGCCTTGACGAAACGGCGCACCAAATCGGGATTGCCGGTCAACGTGTCGCGGTTGGTGTGGATGGTCAGCCCCACCGTATTGACGCCGTGCGTGGCATAGCCGAAATCGGTGATCGCGATGCCCTGTGCGGCGAGCGTCAGCGACTGGTTGTCGAGTCCGGATTCGATCGCCTCGACGCGTTTCTCGGCGATCGCCACCATCTTGCCGGCGCCCTCGACGCGCAGGATCTTGACCTTGTCGCCGTCGACGCCGTTGCGCTTCAGCAGCGCCGGGAGCAACGCCAGCCCGGCCTCGCCCGGCGCGCTCGCGATCGTCTTGCCCTCGAGGTCCTTCAGCGTCTTGATGCCGGCATCGTTGCGCACCGCGAGGGCATAGGGTGAGGAATTGGTGATCGCCATCACCGACTTGACCGGCGCGCCCTTGGACACTCCGGCGATGACGCTGCCGCCATCCGACAGGCCGAACGTGTCGCCCTTGGCACCGACGGTCTGAACGGCGCGCACCGAGCCCTGGCCCTCGCCGATCGTCAAGTCGATACCTTCCTCTTTGTAATAGCCGCGCTCGAGGCCGAGATAGAACGGCGTGTGGAAGCCGTAGAGGATCCAGTTGAGGCGGAATTGCACCTTGTCCTCGGCGCTGGCCGGTGCGGCCGCGAGCAGGGTGGCGCCGAACAGGGCAGCATATGTCGTTGCCGTGGCTCTCTTCATTGGTTTCCTCCCATTGCGTTTCTTGATGACATCAAGGGTTGATCAGCTGCGTTTCGTCGCTTCGTCGCGAGACATGCCACGGGATCATCAGGCGCTCGACGATCTCGACGATGCCATAGAGCATCAGCCCCATCGCGCTCAGCACGGTGATGACGGCGAAGGCCATGCTGGTGTTGAGCGTGCCGTTATATTCAAGGAGAAGGTAGCCGAGGCCGCGATCCGAGGCGACGAACTCGGCGACGACGGCGGCTGTCGAGGAGAGCGCCGCGGCCACCTTAATGCCGGTGAACAACGTCGGCAGGGCATGCGGCACCTGGACCTTCCAGAAGATGCGCCAGGCGCCGGCCCCGGTCGCTCGGGCGAGGTCCATGATGTCGCTGTCGACCGAGCGGAAGGCGGTGACGGCGCTGACCACGACGGGAAAGAAGGAGAGCAGGAAGACGAGCAGGATCTTCGGCATCAGCCCATAGCCGAACCAGATGATGAAAAGCGGCGCCACTGCGATCTTCGGCACGATCTGCAGGAAGACGATGAGCGGATAGACGATGTCCTGCAGGGTCGGGGAGAAGGCGACGACCAGGGCAAGAAGGATGCCGACCACGACGGCGACGGCGAAGCCGATCAGCATCGGCTGTACGGTGAAGCCAGCGGCGGCCAGGACGGTCGGCAGCTTCTGCCACAGGCTCGTCAGCACGACGCTCGGCGCCGGCAGGATGTAGGGTTTGACGCCGACGCCGCGAACGAAGATCTCCCACGCTACCAGGATGCCGATGAGGGCCGCCGCGATCTTCCAATTCCGCCGCAGCGAGCGCGCCGCCGCGGCGACCGCATTTCGCATGGCGCCGCGCTCGCTCGCGCTCCGCACCGTCATCTCGTTCCTCCCCGCCGGCAGGCTCGCTGACAACGATGCCGCCGCCGAGAGAAATTGCACGGGGTCCGGCATTCGGCGCGAGGTCCAAGTTGGATATAAGCCCTCGGAAACGACAAAAGACCTGCTTCCTCGCCCCTGCAACCACAAGTATTCTCAATCTTGTTGTCTTACTGCTCCTACGTTATTGTCCAATATCAAAAGAAATCGTGCCGTGACAGGGATGACTCGCAGCAGCACTTTGGTCGCACTCGCCCTCGGGTCGACCTTCTATCTCGCCGGCTGCCAACCGCAGACGGCAGTGTCGATCGAAGACGCGAAGAAGGTCACGGCCTCGTTTGAAGGCCAGGATTTCGTCGCGCCGCCGCGCAGCATCGTCGATATCACCGCGATTCTCGATCAGCAGAAGCCTGATCCGGCCAAGGCCGCCGCCAACCGTGCCGCAGCCGACCGCCAGCCGCCGGCCGGGGCCGCGCCGAACGAGTTGGCTCGCTTCTACTACACGCGCGGCCTGGCTGCGTCGGAGCTCGGGCGCACGACGCAGCGCGCCGCCGATCTCCGCGAAGCGCTGAAGCAGGGTCGCGCGGCGAGTATCGACGTCTCGCGCATCCTCGAGGCGCTGTTCCAAGCGGAGTTCAGCGCCGGCAGCCACAAGGCCGCGCTCGCCGTTGCCGAGGAGCTGCTGGTGGCTGAAAAGGCCAGTCTCGGTCAGAGTCTCGGCTCTTACGGCTTCTTGGCGCGGGCGCGCCTCTTTACCGGCGATATCGCCGGTGCCGAGCAGGCGCTCGCCGAAGCGCAAGGCGTTTTCGACTCGCTGCCGAAGGACGCGGCGCGTGCCTGGCCCATCTTCAACGATCACTGGCGCGCCATCCTAGAATTGCCGCGCTCGCAAATTCTCCGCGAAACCGGCCGCTATGCCGAGGCCGAGCGCTCCGCCCGGCTTGCGGTCGCCAGCGAAGAGCGCGCCGTTCCGCGCTACGACCAGATGGTGGTCAGCGGTCGCAACATGTTCCCGCGCGGCCAGATGGAGCGCGCGGTCGAGGTGATGCGCGGCGAGGTTGCGCAGACGCTGCTGCGCCAGGGCCGTCTCGCGGAGGCCGAAGTCGAGCAGCGACGCGCCCTGCTCAACCTCCTTGGCCGCTATGGCCGCTACTCGCCCGAGGTCGCCGGCGCCGTCTCGCGGCTTGCCCTCATCGTTCAGGAGCAGGGACGCTCGGCCGATGCGGAGACGCTGGCCCAGGCGGCGGTCGACATCTTCGAGAATACCGGCTCGGGCGCCGGCTCGGCGAGTCTTGCCTTCGCCTTGGCCGCCGTCGCCCAGGCCCAGGCCGACCGCGAACATTGGACCGAGGCCCGCGCGACCTTCGACAAGCTGGCGAGCAAGGTCGCGATTGACGACGAGATGCGGAACCGCTTCCTCAACGGCAATCTGACGCTCGGTCTCGTTCAGCTCAAGACCGGCAATTTCGCGCAGGCGCTGCCGATCATGCAGCGCGCCGCCGATGTTCGGTTGCGCAAGCTCGGCGAGCGCCACTACGACACCGCCGAGGCACGCGGCTTCTTGGCGATGGCGCTCGTCGCCAACGGCAAGCGGGCCGAGGCGTCGACGATGTTCCGCGCCGCCGTGCCGATCCTGTTGCAAGCGTCGCGGCAAGCCGATGACGACGATAACAACGCCGGCGCGCGCGACCATCGGCTGCAGCTGATCCTTGAATCCTATATGGGCCTGCTGGCCGACACGGAGCACACCCAGGAGGCGGCGGTCGAATCCTTCCGCCTGGCCGATGCGGCTCGCGGGCAGGCGGTCCAGCGCGCCCTGACGGCGGCGTCGGCGCGCACCACGGTGACCGATCCGACGCTCGCCGACCTGGCGCGCCGCGAGCAGGATGCGCAAAAGCAGATCGGCGCGCTGGAGGGGCTGCTCTCCAACGTTCTGGGCAGTCCGCCCGATCAGCAGGATGCCGGCGCGGTGCAGTCGCTGCGCGCGCGCATCGACCAGCTGCGCACGGCACGGGCGACGGTGCGCGAGGAGATCGAGAAACGCTATCCCGACTATGCCAATCTCGTCGATCCCCGCGCGGCCAGCGTCGAGCAGGCGCGCGCCGCGCTGCGGCCGGGCGAGGCGCTGGTGACGACCTATGTCGGCGCCGACCGCACTTTCGTGTGGGCACTCGGCAAGACCGGACCGGTTGCCTTCACCGCGGCGCCGCTCGGATCAGGCGACATCGACACGGCGGTCAAGACGTTGCGGCACGCCCTCGATCCCAATGCGAGCACGATCGGCGACATTCCGGAATTCGACGTGGCGCTTGCCCACCGACTTTATGCCGCGCTGCTCGCGCCGGTCGCGGCGGGCTGGCAGAACGCCAGCAATCTCCTGGTCGTGCCGCACAGATCGCTCGGTCAGCTGCCCTTCGGGCTGCTGGTTAGCGATGCGACGACCCTGCGCCCCGATACCGCAGGCCAGGCGCTGTTCGCCAATTACAAGGCCGTGCCGTTCCTCATCCGCAAGGTGACGATCACCCAGCTGCCATCGGTGGCGTCGCTGACGACCCTGCGCGCCTTGCCGGCGGGCAACGCCGCACGCCGGGCCTTCGCCGGCTTCGGCGACCCCTGGTTCAGCGCGCAGGAAGCCGCCGAGGCGCGCGCCGAGCAGGCGCGGCCGCCGCAGCTCGCGCAGGTCTCCGCGCTGCAGGTCCGCGGCGTGGGTCTCAAGCGCCGCGCCGCGCCCAAGACGGAAGGCGCCGCCAGCGCCGATCTCGCGCAGTTGCCGCGGTTGCCGGAAACCGCCGACGAGGTGCGCTCGATCGCGCTCGCCCTCAACGCCGATCCAACCAAGGATGTCTTCCTCGGAGCGCAGGCGACCGAGCGCCAGGTGCGAACGATGAGGCTGGTCGATCGGCGCGTCGTCATGTTCGCGACGCATGGCCTAGTGCCGGGCGACCTCGACGGGTTGACGCAGCCGGCGCTGGCGCTGTCGGCGCCGAGCGTCGCGGCGGGCGGCGGCGACGGCTTGCTGACGATGGACAAGATCCTCGGCCTCAAGCTCGATGCCGATTGGGTCGTGCTGTCGGCATGCAATACCGCCACGGGGGATGGCGCCGGCGCCGAGGCGGTGTCGGGACTGGGCCGTGCCTTCTTCTACGCCGGCGCGCGCGCGGTGCTGGTGACGAACTGGCCGGTCGAGACGGGTTCGGCCAAGGTACTCACCACCGACACGTTCCATCGTCAGGCGACGAATGCCGCACTCAGCCGTGCGGCGGCGCTGCAGCAGGCGATGCTCGGCCTGATCGACGGCAGCGGTCTCGTCGACGCGCAGCAGAAAACCGTGTTCTCATACGCCCATCCGATCTTCTGGGCGCCCTTCTCCCTGGTCGGCGACGGCGGGGCCTAGTGGTCCGACCGTGCCGTTCACCAGGCGATCGTGCAAAGGAGCAGCCGTGAATTGGTCCCCTAGCGTCGTTACCGCTATCGCCGTTCTCACGGGGCTTGGCGTAAGCCCGGCCGCCGCGGTCGATCCCGTGGCGTTGGTCGAGGATGTCAGCGGTACCTCCGCGGGGGTGGAGTTCATGGACTATCTCGCCGTCGGGCGCGAGATCCGCCTCGGCGCGCAGGATCGCCTGGTGGTCGACTATCTGCGCTCCTGCTGGCGCGAGACGATCACCGGCGGAACGGTGACGATCGGCGCCGAGCAAAGCGCCGTCAAGGGCGGGACCGTCAGTCGCGACAAGGTCGAGTGCGACGGCGGCAAGATGCATCTCACCGCCGATCAGGCGGCCAAGAGCGGCGTCGTCGTCTTCCGCGCCCCGCCGAAGCCGGGCGCCCATCCTGAAGTGCAGCAAACGATCTACGGCCTGAGCCCGCTGGTCGATCTCGGCGGCGCCGGCAAGCTACGCCTCGAGCGCCTCGACAAGCCGGGCGAGCGCATCGAACTCGACATCGCACCGGGGCAGCTCGTCCGAGGTGCCTTCTACGATTTTGCCAAGAACGGTCAGATCCTCGTCGCGGGCGGCATCTATCGTGCCAGCATCGGTACCCGCAACCTCGTCTTCCAGGTCGATCGCGGGGCCAAACCGGGCACGACGCCGCCGGCTGGGCGGCTGCTGAAGCTCTGAGACGACGCGAACCGGCAGCGACGAGGATGCACCGCCGCGACGTGGTTGCCGCCGCGGTGGTCGCCGTTCTCGCCAGCGCGGCGATCGGCCTCATCGCGAGCGAGCGCCTCGCCGGACTCTCGATCGATCTCCTATTCTGGCTGCGCGAGGCGGTCGTTGCGCCGTATCGAGATCCGTCCCGTTCGCCGACCGTCGTCGTCGCGCTCGACGAGGAGACCCACCGGCGTCCGCCCTTCGCCGATGTTCCGAAGGCACTCTGGATGCCACAGCTTGCCGTCGTGCTCGATGCGCTAATCGAGGGCGGCGCCAAGGTCGTTGGCTTCGACGCCATCTTCCCGACCTCCGTCGAGATGATCTTCCCGCAATCGCCCGACCCGCGCGTTGCCGGCCTCGACCGCGACTTCCTGAGGGTGCTCTACAAGGCGGCGCGCCAGGACAAGGTGGTGCTCGCCAAGGTCCTGCATCAGGGACTTCCGATCCGTCCTTTTCCCGGCCAGGCCTTCGTCGTCGGCGGCGAGCGAAGCGTGCTCTCCGCCAATCTCTACCGCGACGTCGACGAGGTGATCCGCCGCGTGTCACTGACCTTCGAGAGCGAGGACGGCAAGGGTGGCATGCGCAGCGACAACTCGATATCGCTCGAGCTCGCGGCACGCGCGCTCGGCCAGCGGCCTGTGAAGCTCGACGATGGTGGGCTCGCGCTCGGGAGCTACCGCATACCCGGGTCGGAGCACGACACGATGCTCGTCAATTTCGCCGGCGGCGATTCCCTCCCGACCTTCTCGTTTGCCGACCTTCACGAATGCGCAAAGCAAGGAAAGTCCGAGTTCTTCCGTCAACAATTCAAGGACAAGGTCGTGCTGATCGGCACCGTCGTCGATCTCGAGGATCGCCAGGTCACCTCGAAGCGCTTCATTACGACGCACGAGCAGGGGAGCACGGCCGCACGTTGCGTCGTGCCGCCGATGGCGGGCCTGTATCGCAACGACCTTGTGCGCGACACCATTCCCGGCGTCTATATCCAGGCGAGCGCCGTCAACAACCTGCTGCGCCGCGATGCCTTGCGCGAGATCGCGCCATGGGCGGGCTGGCTGCTCATCGCACTGACCTCGTGCGCCGCCGCCGCGGTGACCATGACCCTGTCGCCGCTCGCCGCTGCCGGCGCCGTCCTCGCCGCGAGCCTGCTGTGGATCGCGGCGGCGACATTCGCCTTCAGCCGCGGGCTCGTCCTCCCCTTGCTCACCGTGCATCCTGATCGGCTATCGCTTCGCGGTCACCGACCGCGCCAGACGGTTGCTGCGCAACAGCTTCGCGCTCTATTTGGCGCCCTCCGTCATCGACCGCATGGTCGAGGCCGAGCGCCTGCCCGAGCTCGGCGGCGAGGATAAGCTGGTCACCGTCATGTTCTCCGATCTCGAAGGGTTCACCGCGCTTTCGGAACGCCTGTCGCCGAGTGCTCTCGTCGAGTTGATGAACGACTATTTGACCGCGATGACTGACATCATCGAGACGCAAAGCGGCTTTGTTGGGCGGTATATCGGCGATGCGATCGATTCGGTGTTCGGCGCGCCCGTCGATGACGAGCTGCACGCTTTTCACGCCGTCCGCGCCGCGCTCGCCTGCATCGAGCGGCTGGCGGTCCTCAATGGCGAGGGCGCGTTCCGCGGCAATCAGCTGCGCGCCCGCATCGGCTTGAATACCGGCGAAGCGCTCGTCGGCAATATCGGCTCGCGCAAGCGCTTCAACTATACGGTGATGGGCGACACGGTGAATTTGGCGTCACGCCTCGAAGGCGCCAACAAGATCTATGGCACGGTCATCTTGGCGGCGGAATCGGTGCGCATCGCCGCCGGCGACGGTATCGAATGGCGCGAGATCGACCGCGTCCGCGTCAAGGGCCGCGGAACGCCGGTCGCCATCTTCGAGCCGCTCGGCCTGGCGGGTAAGGTGGCGCCCGAGCGGCAAGCTGTGGCGACGGCGTTTGCCGCCGGGCTCGCGGCTTATCGCGCGGGGCGCTTCGCTGAGGCGGAGCAGCTGTTCGACACCATTGCCGAAACCGACCCGCCGGCCCGGGTCTTCGCTGCGCGCTCCCGCCAGCTGCAGTCGATGCCGTCGCCAATGCCTTGGGACGCGGTGACCAATCTGGAGACCAAGTAGAAGGAGCGGGCAGGCTTGGCGAGGCTTGCGCGCTGCCGCGATCTGCAACATCGTTGGTCGACCGCGCCTCAGTCGAAGATCGCCGCGACCGTCGGAATGACAATGCCACCGCTTTCACCCTCCGGTGCCCCCGAGCCAGCCGCCGCGCGACCGAGCATCGTGCTGCGCGACGTCTCTAAGACCTATCGCCGTGGCGCCCAGGTGACGCATGCGCTCGACGCCGTCAGCCTGACCATCGCCGCCGGCGAGTTCGTCGCGATCGTCGGCCCGTCCGGCTGCGGCAAGTCGACCCTTCTGCGTCTCATCTCCGGGCTCATTCCGACGAGCGGCGGCGAGATCATGATCGGTGATCGCCGCGTCGCCAAGCCGGATGGCGGGGTTGGCATCGTTTTCCAGGCGCCGATCCTGCTCGACTGGCGCACCGTGATCGGCAATCTGCTCTTTCCCGTTGAGATGCAGGGGAGGTCGATCGCCGCCTATATGCCAGTCGCGCGCAAGCTTCTCGCCCAGGTCGGGCTCGCCGATTTCGCCGATCGCTATCCTTACGAGTTGTCGGGCGGCATGCGACAACGCGCCGCGATCGCCCGTGCCCTCGTCCACGATCCGGTGATCCTCATCATGGACGAGCCGTTCGGCGCGCTCGACGCGTTGACGCGCGAGCAGATGCGGATCGACCTCGAGCAGCTGTGGCTGACCAGTCGGAAGACGGTGCTCTTCATCACCCACAGCATCGACGAGGCGGTGCTGCTCGCCGATCGCGTCGTCGTCATGTCGCCACGCCCCGGCAGCGTCGAGCGCATCATCGACGTACCCTCGCCGCGGCCGCGCGGGTTGGACGGGCGCAAGCGAACGGAGTTCATCGCCATCTCGCAGGAGATCACCGAGATTTTCCTGGCGCGCGGCGTCCTGACCCGCGCCGATGCCGGGGGAGCGGCATGAGCGGCGAGCTCGCCGCGATGGTTCGCCCGCTGCTGGCCGAGATCGATGCGGTCGTGGAGGCAATGCCGGAGGATGCGCTCGAGCCGCTGGTCGCCGCGATCATCGCCTCGCGTCGTCTTGCGCTCTACGGCCAGGGACGAACCGGCCTCGTCATGCAGGGGCTGACGATGCGTCTCTATCATCTCGGCCGCGAGGCGTATTTCGTCGGCGCGATGAATACGCCGCCGCTCGGCAAGGGTGACCTCTTCCTGGTCAACGCTGCGCTCGGAGATCTGCCGACCGGTCTCGCCCTCATCGCCTCGGCGAAGCAAGCCGGCGCCCTTGTGGCGGTGATCACCGCGGTACCCGACAGCCCGGCCGGGCGCGGCGCCGACCTCGTCCTTCACATCCCGGGACAGACCATGGCGAACGATACCGGCACGGCGGCCCGTTCGTGTATGCCGATGGGCAGTCAGTACGAGGCCGTGCTCTTCGTCCTTTGCGAGGCGCTGGTGCTCCGCCTGGCAGAGCGGTTGGGCATAAGCTTCGCCGCGATGCGGGAACGCCACGCCAACCTGCTGTGAGAGGCGGTCGCCCCGCCGCGCTATTGCGGCGCGACTCCGACCTGCTTCATCAAGGCGGCGAGGTCGTAATAGTCGCGATCGCTCGTGATCTTGCCGTTCTTGACGGCGATGATCGAGACGCCGCGCACGGAGAATTTCTTGTTCGTCTTATAGAGCCCGACATCGGTACCGCTGAAGACCCATTCGACATAGCCGCGTCCATTCGCGATCGCGCTGCCGGTGATAGTCGTCGTCATGTCGGGGACGGCGGCGAAATACGTCTCCGCATATTGGCGCAATGCCGTTTTTCCGCGATTGGTCGAGCCGAAGGGGACATCCTCGTAGACGCCGTTCTCGGCGAACAGCGCGACGACTTTCGCGGCGTCATGCGAATTCCACGCCGCCGCCCAATGCTCGGCCACGGTATCCGCCGCGACGGCGGAACCGCAACAAAGAGCGGTGATGCACATCGCCGCAACGATCAGTCGCCGCATGATTGGTATCCTCGCGGCAGCGGGGTGAAGGGCGGCCGCGGCTGCCATCGCCTTGCCTTGTGCTCACCCTAGCTCACGGACGCCCGTCGCGACACCGGTCGGCGAGGTTAAGCGGCGGGTTTCTTGCCGATGCTGGCGAGGAAGGCGTTGACGGCGGTCCAGTACTCGGCGGCGCCGCGCGGGTTGGCCTCGCGACGCAGAGCCGGCGAGCCGGAGAGGCCGCGTTGCGGGATCAGTTGCGTCTTGGTGCCTTCGGGAACCGCGTCCAGCAGCTTCTTCGCGTCGCCGACCTCGCCGGGGTCGGGGGAGGAGCTGATGAAGACCGGACACTTCACCTTCGCGGCGGCGTTATGCACCGAGGTCGTGGCGAAATTCTCGGCTGCCGAAAAGGCGAGCACGCCGCCGATGAGATCGGGGTGGGCGGCGGCGAGCAGAAATACGAGTGAGGCGGAATAGCCGCTGCCCCAGGCGATGATCGGGCGGGTCGGCCGTTTGGCGGCGTAGTCGAGTGCGGCCTCGAGATCGGCGAGTGCTTTGAGGTAATAGGTTTCGCCCGACTGGTTCGCTTCTTGGGCGGCGCCTTGCGCCGTCAGATTGAGGCGGCTCCAGGCGGCACCGCCGGCGCGTTGGTCGATGACGAGGACGTTGTATCCCGACTTGACCAAATCCGGCGTGATGGTGGCGTATTCGCCACGATTCGACCGCGCCTGGTGGAACAGCAGGATGGTGCCACGCGGGTCGCCGGGTGCGGCGAAGAAATCGCCATGGACGGTGACGCCGTCACGCGCCTGGATTTGCACATCCTGCTGCGCGAGCACATCGCCGGCGCCCGCGAATAACGCAAAGGCGAAGACGAGAAGGCGGCTGCTCATTTGAAGATTCTCCACTATCCGCCATGCGGCCTGCCTAGACTACATCCTCTTCGGGGCGGGACGAAAGCGCCGCGGCGGCTGCCGGGGGCGAATCGCCGGGGGGCGAGGACACCTCAGCGCTTGTAGACGACAAAGCCCTTGATCGCGTCGAGGAAGGCCTGCGGCTCGTCGCTGCGAATCGAGTGGCTGCTCTCCTCGAAGATGCGCAGCTCTGCCCGCGGAATGAGGCGGGCGGGCGCCGCGATGCGCGGCAGCTCAGGGCGTAGATCGAAGGTCCTGAGCACGTCGCCGAAGGCTCGGTTCAGCGGCTCGACATTGTAGATTGTGCGTTGCGTGCCGAGCGCTCCCGCGGCGGCATCGTGGCGGCGGCTGTAGAGCGGTCCCATGGCGGCGTAGTACCGACGCAGCTCCGCCTCGTCCTGGAAAGTACCGGCCCAGAGGGGCTCGCACGCGCGGCGCTGCTCCGGCGTCCCGCGTGTCGCGACGATTTCTCGAGCCCGCTCGATAAAGCCACCATGCGCGGCGGTGACGACGAGGACGAGATGCGAGACCGCCTCGGGATAGCGTGCGGCATGCGCCATCGCGACCATGCCGCCATAGGAAGTACCGATGCTGACGATCCGCTCGGTGCCGAGATGCCGACGCAGCGCCTCCATGTCCTCGACATTCTCGTCCAGCGTATAGCGGGCGGGATCGCCGCGGGCCGAACGGCCTTGCCCCCGGTGGTCGAAATAGACCAGCTGCATGCGCTCGGTGAGCGGTGCCAGGATCGGCTTGAAGCTGCTGTGGTCGCCGCCCGGCCCGCCATGAATGATGAAGGCCACCGGTCGCTCGCGCATGCGGTTGCCATCGGGCACGAGACCGGCGCCGTCGATATCGAAATAAATCTCGGTGTCGCGGACCCTGGCGCGCATGATCGCCTCCCCCTCGTCGCGGTCGATGTCGGCATCCTAGCGCCGAGACCGTCCGCGGGCGGAATTTTCTGACCTGTTTTCCCGCGGCTTCGCTACTCTAGGGCGTCGACATGGAGGGCGGAGGCACCGGTTTTGATATGGCTCGCGCGAAGGCAAGGGTGCTGTTCTGGATCTCGACGGTGCTCGCCGGGCTGAGCGTCATCCTGGTGATCAGCAACGGCATACTGTTTCTCGTCAACCAGGAAGCGCAGGCGACTGTCAATCGGCGCCAGCAGTTCATCAATCAGAGCGCCCAGCTCGGCCGGCTGAACGAAGCGCTGGTACGCGCCCTGGCAACCACTGCGGCGAACAACAAGGACGATCAGCTGCGCGAGTTGCTGGCGCAGCATGGCATCACCTTCCAGATCAATCCGACCCAGCCCAGCCCGGCGGCGGCCATGCCGCCGAGCGGAAAGAACTGACGATGCAGCAGGATGGCGAAAGAGGCGGGGACGGTGCCGGGCGGCTGGCGATTCCGCTGGCCCTTCTTGTCCTCGGCTTCGTCCTCATGGTCGGCTTCCAGACCGTTCAGCTCATCCGCGAACGCGCCAATCTCTTCGAGGTTCAGCTCGCGCAGGAACCGACGGTGCAGGAGGGCGCCAAGCTGCGCCAGCAGCTCGATTCGCTGGCGAGCAAGACGGCGGCGCTCGCCGATGCCGGCAATCCCGGCGCCAAGGCGGTGATCGAGGAAATGCGCCGGCAGGGTGTCACGATTAAAGGAAATTGATGCCCTCGCAAACGAGCCCGCCGGTGAGGGCGGGCTCGCTGTGGCACGGATCTAGGAGGGTCAGTCGCCGGATCGTGCAAAGGTCCTTAAGCCACACTATCGCGCCGTTTGCCGAACGGCGTTGTGAGCGGGATCACAGGGATGAGACAGCGCCGTGATCGTGATCACACCTGGTTGGCGTTGGCCTAGCTGTTTCCCTTGGTGATCGCCTGCGCCTCGCGCAGCAGCTCGAAACATTTCGGCTCGTTGCCGAACGCCTCGACGCTGCGCGCCTGCCGCAGGATACCTACCAGCTTGGCCCGCTGCGCGGCGTTGAGACGATCATGCGCCAGGACCGGCGCCGTCCCCAGGCTGCCGCCGCCCGACGCGCTGTGCGGCGCACCCGGCCGGCCGGGTGGCGTCGTCGTCGGTGCAGGCGGCACGGCGGTGGGATGATCGGGGGGCGGCGGAACGTAATAGGGATCGCCGGGCGCGCCGGACATGCTTTGCGCGGCAGGCAGGTCGAACTCGACGGTGATGTTGTCGATCTGCTGCAGGCAATCGGCGGCGGCCGCCGGAGCGATCCATGCGGTCAGCAGGAGCGGGAGAAGTCTGGCGGTTTTCAGCATGACATATCCTCGGACGGCGCATTGGCCGTGCTCAGCATAGCGGGCGCCGCCGTGTAGTCCAGCCCGCTGCCGCATGTCGATCGCCGCTCGCGTGCATCGAAACCTTGCTTTTGTGATAGCGGCGTGATTCTTTGGTTGCTGCAATCACGCACTCAGGGAGTCCCTCAACCATGCCAGCAGCAAAGCCCGCGAAATCGCCCGCAGCACCGACCGTCACCCTCAAGCATCTGGCGGCATCGCTCGCCGAGGGTCACGAAGTCCCGAAGAAGCAGGCCGAGGCGATGCTGACCGATCTCGTCGGTCTCGTCGTCAAGAATCTGAAGAAGGGCAATCGGATCCGCATCGTTGGGCTGGGCATTCTCCAGGTGAGAAAGCGCGCTGCCCGGATGGGCCGCAACCCGGCAACCGGCGCGGCCATCAAGATCAAGGCCAGCAAGAAGGTCGCGTTCCGCGCGGCGAAGGAACTTAAGGAAGCGGTCTGACGATCGCTTTGCGACGCACCGTCGCGAGATGACGGCTGCCGGCGGCGGGCCAAGTCCTCGATAGCGAGACTGGCCCGCCCACTGGCGCTCAGCGGGATCGCCGACGCCGCGCTGGCGATCTTTACTACGCATTGCCCGTGATGAGGCCGCCGGAGAGGCGGCCGGTGCTCTGACGGGTGATTCACCGCCTCACGCTTCGATCCAGCCTTTGGGCCCCGGCGCTCGACCCGCCGCAGCGCTCGGCGCGTTACGGTCAGACTTAACCGAGCATTAATTTCAGCTAACCGCGCGTTAATCGTCCTTTCGCACTTTTCCGGTCTACTGGTCGGCCACTAGCCGAAAGCAATCTCATGCGCCTTTTCCGCGTCGTGCTCTGCACCTTCGCAACGGCATTTCTTGTGGCCGGGTCGCCAGTGGCGCGCGCCGACGACGCCGTCCAGATTGGTGGAACCGGGATGGGTCTCGAGATGGCCCGCATCCTGACCGCGGCCATGGCCGATAGCGGTGCCCGCATTCCGGTAAATATCCTGCCCAGCCTCGGCAGTAGCGGCGGCATCGATGCGCTGCTCGACGGCGTACTCGACATTGCGCTCAGCGCTCGACCGCTTAAGCCAACTGAGATCGCCAAGGGCGTGCATGATGCGGCCTGCATCCGCACGCCCTTTGTCCTGGCCACCTCGCTGATGACGGCGACCGGCTTCGCGCGCTCCGAGGTTGCTGCCTTGTTTGCGGCCCCCGACGCCGTCTGGCCCGACGGTAAGCCGCTGCGTATCGTGCTGCGCACGCGCGACGATTCGGACAATCTCTTCCTTGCTGATAATTTTCCCGGCATGTCCGCCGCATTGCAGGCGGCACGCAAACGTCCCGATGTTCCGGTCGTCGCGACCGATCAGGACAATGCCGAGCTCGCCCAGAAGATCACCGGTTCGCTCACCGTCATGTCCTTGCTCCAGATCATGGCAGAGAGGCTGCCTCTCAAATCGCTCGCGCTCGATGGGGTGCAGCCGACCCTCGACAATCTGGTCGCCGGCACCTATGCGCCGTCGAAGACGCTGTGTCTGGTATTGTCGCGGCAACCGAGCGAAGGCGCCCAGCGCATCGTCGCATTCGCCCGCTCGGCCGCGGGTATCCGCCTCTTCAGGGCGACGGGGGCGGTCCCGTTCGACGCCGGCACCTAGCACCGTGCAGACTCTCGCCACGCTTCGCGGTCTCGATGCGATTGTTCGGGCGGTCGCTATCGCGATCGGCGTCATCGTCGCGGTAGCGGTTCCAACCGGCTACCTTGCTGCGACCTATGTCGGCAAGAGCGACCAGCGGCAATACGAGGCGCGGCTGAGCGCCGGTGCGCTGTCCAAATATGCCTATATCCACGGTTCGGCGTGGCGCTTCAACAAGCTCCGCCTCGTCGAAATCATCAGCTTCATCAAGCCGGCCGAGGACAGCCTGCAACAGACCGTCTATGACGCGGGCGGAGGCGTTGTGCTGACGACCGGTGATTCCGGCGACGGTCCGTTCATCCGCGGCGTCGCGCCGATCGTCGTCGGCACGTCGATCGTCGGTCGCGTGGAGGTTCTCTCGAGTCTGCGAGGTGTTTTTTACAATGCCGCGATAGCCGCCATACTCGGCGTTCTCCTTGGCCTAACCACCTATCTCGTCGTACATCATCTGCCGATCCGCGCGCTCCGCCAGACACTCGACCAACTGCATCTGACGCATTCGCAGCTTACCCAACAGATGAGCGAAACGCGCGATGCCTACGAGCAGCTTCAGCAACAGTATCGCCTCACCGAGGAGACGGCGGACGAGCTCGCTCGTGCGGTGCAGCGCGTCGAGCTGGCCAGCCGTACCAAATCGGAATTCCTTGCCAATATGAGTCACGAGCTGCGCACGCCGCTGAATGCCATCATCGGCTTCTCCGACATTTTGCGGAACGAGATATTCGGTCCGGCGCATCCGAGCTACCGCGGCTATGCCAAGGACATCCACGACAGCGGCGCGCATTTGCTGCAGATCATCAACGACATCCTCGACATGTCGAAGATCGAGGCGGGAAAGCTCGATCTGCATGAAAGCCTTATCGATCTCGACGACATCGCCGACGCCTGCCAGCGGCTGATGCGCGACCGGGCGCAGGAAGCGGGCGTCGCCCTCGTCTGCGAGCGGGCGGCGGAGATGCTTCCCGGGGTATTGGGCGATTCAACAAAATTGAAGCAGATTCTGCTCAATCTCCTATCGAACGGTGTCAAGTTCACGCCGCGTGGTGGCTCGGTGACGATCGCCACCGCCCGGACGGGCGGCGATCGGGTCACCCTTCAGGTTCGCGATACTGGCATCGGCATGAACGCCGGTGATATGGCGCTCGCGCTCGAGCCGTTCCGGCAGATCGACAACTCCCATACGCGCAAGTATCAGGGCACCGGTCTCGGCCTGCCATTGGCCAAGGCACTGACCGAGCTGCATGGCGGCGAGCTCAAGATCGCCAGCGCGCTGGGCCGCGGCACCACCGTCACCATCCTGTTGCCGGTCGCGTCAACGGCGCGAATCGCCGCCGCGGCGTGCTGACGGGCGATCGCATCCGCCATCCGCCTGGCCGTTGAACCCACCGTCCTGCTGCCTATACTGTGGCGGCAGCGAATCGCTGGGAGGAACGTCATGTCTGAGCTGGATCGCCACGCCGGGGCGGTGGATATCGCTACAGCAGCAGTGCCGGCGCTCGAGCTGAAGGCGATGCTCCGGGACGGCGGCGAGCTCGCGCTCATCGATGTGCGCGAGGAGGGTGAATTCGGCCGCGATCATCTGCTATTCGCCTGCAATCTGCCGTTGAGCCGCCTCGAGATGCGCATCGACGCGTTGGTGCCGCGGCGCTCGACGCGGGTGGTGCTGTGCGATGCCGATGACGGCTTGGCGCAGCGCGCGGCCACCCGACTGACGAAACTGGGCTACGGCAATCTCGCCATCCTCGCCGGCGGCGTCGCCGCGTGGAAAGCGGCAGGCTACGAGCTGTTCTCCGGCGTCAACGTGCCGAGCAAGGCCTTCGGCGAGTTCATCGAGCACCATGACGACACGCCGCGCCTCACCGCGGAGGCGATCAAGGCGGCGCTCGATTCCGGCACCGACATGGTCATCCTCGACAGCCGGCCGATGAGCGAGTACCGGGCGATGAACATCCCGACCGGCATCGACTGTCCGGGCGCCGAGCTGGTCTATCGCGTGCATGACGTCGCGCCGCGACCGGAAACGCTGGTCGTCGTCAATTGCGCCGGGCGGACGCGCAGCATCATCGGCGCGCAATCGCTGATCAATGCCGGCATTCCGAACAAGGTCGTCGCGCTCAAGGATGGCACGATGGGCTGGCATCTCGCCGGGCTTGCGCTCGAGAAGGGGCAGAGCAAGCACGCACCCGACCCCAGCCCGGCCGGGCGTGCCAAGGCGCAGGCGGCGGCGGCGCGCGTCGCCAAGCGTTTCGGCGTCCAGCGCATCGATCGCACGGCGCTGGCGCGTTTCATCGCCGAGCGCGATCGCCGCTCGCTCTATCTGCTCGACGTGCGCACGCCCGACGAATACAGCGCCGGGCACCTGCCGGGCTCGCGCTCGGCGCCGGGCGGACAGCTCGTGCAGGCGACCGATACCTATGTCGGAACCCGCAATGCGCGGATCGTGCTGATCGATGGCGACGGCGTGCGTGCCACCATGACCGCGTCCTGGCTCATCCAGATGGGCCTGCCCGACATCTATGTGCTCGACGATGCATTGCAGGGCGCGCTGGCGAGCGGTACGGACAAGCCCACGGTGCTCGGTCTCGATGGCGTCGAGCCGGCAGCGATCTCGCCGGCGGAGTTGACGGCGGAGCTGGCGAAGGGAACCGCCATCGTCGTCGATCTCGACAGCAGCCTCAATTACCGCGCCGGGCATATCCCGGGCGCCTGGTTCGCGATTCGCGCGCGCTTCGCCGAAACGGCGACAAAGCTGCCGCACGCGGCGCTCTATGTCGTGGCCTCGCCGGATGGCGTCCTGGCGACGCTTGCCGCGCCGGAGCTCGCCGCTTCATCGGGCGTCGCGGTCAAGGTCTTGCGTGGCGGCACCGCGGCGTGGCGCGCCGCCGGGCTGCCGATCGCGACCGGCGAGGAGCACGTGGCCGACGGTCCCGACGATGTCTTTCACCGGCCCTATGACCGCGACAAGGGCATCGAGCAGGCGATGCGCGACTATCTCAGTTGGGAAGTCGATCTGGTTCGCCAGATCGAGCGCGACGGCGATGCCGGGTTTCGCAGCTTCCCGGTCGCGTAGTCTGGCGCGCTGCGTCAGGTCCCGACGACCAGCGGCGCGCTCAGGCGGCGCAACGCCGCGATGACGCTAAGGCCGGTGATCTGTCCCGTGCGTGGATTCTCGGTCGAGGGGATGTTCTCGATCGCCATCGAGAAGCGCGCGCTTTCTGCGTCGATTTCGATCGCATGCATGTTGCGCTCGACGCCCGGGTCGGCCCAGATCTCGAGCCGTGTGCGATCCGGTCCGATGCCGGCGAGGCTGAGCGCCGCGGCGACGTTGACATTGGCGGGAAAGCCCTTGGCGCCCTCGCGCGCGCTGCCCTCGAAGACCTTGAGCGGCGCGGTCAGCCCGTCGAGAGAGATGTTGTTGGCGACGAGATAGGGCGCACCGGCCAAGCCCTGCGGGGGCTTGCGCGTCACCATGCGGACGGTATGGATCTTGCCTTCGGCTGCGGCGCGCACCGCGTCGAGGCCGATGAGCGCGCCGGTCGGCACGAGGACGCGCGCGCCGGTCGCTCGCGCCCGCTCGATGAGATCGGGATGGGCGAGCAGCATGCCGACGCTAAGCGGCACGAAGATCTTGCCGGCAGCGATCACCGTCTCGGCGATCTCGGCGAACCGCGCCGGCGGCAGGCACTCGACGACGACGTCGCAATGCGAGGTCAGCGCGGCGAGCGGCACGATCGGCACGACGATCCGCCGCGCGGCCAGCCAGGCTTCGGCCTTACTCTGATCGCGTACCGAGAGCGCGGGGAGGGCGAGGCCGGGAATGCCGGCGGCGAGCGCCGCGGCGACCGTGCCGCCGATCGCGCCGAGCCCGGCGATGCCGATCGAAAATGTCTGGTCCGGATGTGCCGCCATGGCGGACTCCTGTCGAGAATGGCGGATCGCAGTCTACGACGATCGGCGGCTGCGTGCGCTATTTCGACTCGGCGATGTGGACGCCGTCCCAATCCGCCGGCGGCGGTATCGTCTCGAATAGCTCGATGCGCGTTTCGTAGACATCATAGAGATGATCGAGCGGGCGGCTGAGCGGGCGGCATGACGCGATCAGCGCACGCGCCTCCGCCCAGCGTTGTCCGCGATAGGCCGCCAGCATGGCGTCGTGGCGTGTCCGCAAATCCCGATAGGACGGTGTCGCGGCGAACTCCGCGGCGCCGAGCAGCGTGAAGATGTGCACGGCCTGCGCCTTGCCCTGCACGGCGATGAGATCGAGCTCGATACTGGCAAAATCGGCGACCTGCTTGTGAGTCTCCTCGCCGAGGACGATGGTCACGCCGTAATTCTTCGACTGGGATTCGAGTCGCGCGGCGAGGTTCACGGCATCGCCGAGCACCGTATAGTTCTTGCGGAATTCCGAGCCCATATTGCCGACGATGCAGGCCCCCGTATTGATGCCGATCCCAATGGTGAGGCCTGGCGTGAAGACCCGCGGCTTCGCCGCCGCGCCGTTCCCCGGCTCGGCTCGCAGCCGCTCGGTCCCGCCGGCCTCCGCTTCGGCGGCGAGCGCCCGATTCAGCGTCTCCAGCTCGCGCACCATGCCGAGCGCTGCGACGCAGGCGTCGCGCGCGTGCCCTTCATTATCGAGCGGTGCGTTCCAGAACGCCATGATGGCATCGCCGATATATTTGTCGATCGTGCCGCGATGCGCCTGGATCGTGTCGGTCATCGGCGTCATGTAGCGGTTGATCAGCGCGATCAGGCTTCCCGGGTCCTCGCGGTAGCGCTCGGAGATCGCGGTGAAGCCGCGGATGTCGCAGAACAGGAACGTCATGCTGCGGTGATCGCCGCCGAGCTTGAGCCGCGAGGGATCTCGGGCGAGCTGCTCGACGACGACGGGCGAGAGATATTGGCCGAAGGCGCTGCGGATCTCGCGGCGTTGGCTCTCCTCGCGGCTGTAATTGGCATAGACGAGCAGAGTATAGAGCGCCGCCGTGGTGAGGAGCGGCAGCGAGACGTCGATCATCAGGGCATGAAAGCGATAGAGATAGGCGGTGCCCGCGATCAAGCTCGCGCCGATCAGCAGGAGGACGAGCAAGGTCCAGCGCGCGCCGGTGATCGGCACCAGCACGATCATGACGAGCCCGGCCGCGAGGATCAGCGCCGGCTCGGCGCCGATCGCCCAGTCCGGATGGCTGAGATAGGTACCGCTCATCACCGTCTCGATCAGCTGGGCGTGGACCTCGACGCCGGGCAGCCAGGCATCGAGCGGCGTCGTCTTGTTGTCGCCGAGGCCGGTGGCCGAGGTGCCGATGAGCACCAGCTTGCCCGCGATGCGCGCCGGGTCGACGCTGCCGTTGATGACGTCCTTGGCCGAAACGTAGATCGCCTTCTCATGCGGCGCGAAATTCACCCAGACCCGGCCGTTGTCGTCGGTCGGGATGACATAGGGGTTGATCAATAGCCCCTCGATGCCCTGCGGGCCGGTGCGCACGGCGACGCTCTCGCCGACGAGGACGCGCAGCATCTCGAAGGAGAGCGCGGGGAACAGCTCGCTGCCGATGGCGAGGACCAGCGGGACGCGGCGGATGATGCCGTCGGGCTCGGGCTCGATGGTCACCATGCCGAGCCCGGCAGCGGCCTGCTCGAGCTCGGGAATCGCGCGGATGACGCCTGGGAAGGGCCGCAGATGGGGCAGGGGATCGGAGCCCAGCTTGGCGAGCGGCGCCTTGTTGACCGGCCGATCGGCCTGACTGACGTCGCGTTCCTTGGCCGTCTCGCCGAGCACGACCTTGCCGCGCCGTAGCGCCGCGGCGAAGACGGTGTCGTTGCTTGGCAGCTTTTCCAGCGCGGCGCGGGTCGCCGCATCGAGCCCGGCGAAGCTCTGCGCCGCGAGCGCCGGCGACATGCGGTCCGCCTCGGCGAAATAGACGTCGAAGCCGATGACGGCGGCGCCCAGCTCCGTCAGCCGATCGGTCAGCTCGGCGACGAGGGTGCGCGGCCACGGCCATTGCCCGAGTGCCTTGAGGCTCTCCTCGTCGAGATCGACGACGGCGACCGGATGCTCGCCTTCCGCGCGCGGAAAGATCTCCTGCAGCACGTCGAAGCCGTGCATCCGTATGAGCTGGACCGTCGCCGGATCGAAGAAACGCAGGGCGAGTGCGACGGCGAGAACGAGGAGAGCGAGGAGGCGGCCTTGTCCGAGGGCTTGCGTCAGCCGACGCATTGCGCTTCGGCGCACGCTCGGGCGGGAAGCGGCTGGCGGCGCATCCAGGCGAGACCGGCGATGCCGAGCAGGAAGAGGGCGAGCGTCGACGGCTCCGGAATGGAGGCGATGATCTCGGTGCCGGTGAGGATCCAATCCCAGGTATCGCCGAGCGCATCGGTGATCTCGAAGGTCGCGGTAAATATCTGGTCCGGCATGCCGGGCGGCGGCACGAAAGCGAAAAGCCACGCCAACGGCCCGTCGGCCGACGAGTCGCCGACCCCGGAACCGGTGTAGCGGAAGGCGCCATAGGTGTCGTTGAGCAACTGGACCGTGGCGATCACGACGGGAACCGTCAGCGCGCTGGTGTCGATCACGAGGGCGACGGGCGTCGCCGAACCCACGGCATGACTGCCGAAATCGACATTCGTTCGGACCGTGCCTGGCGTTGAGGGTGTGGAAGAAGGCGTCGAGGGTGTGGAAGAAGGCGTCGAGGGTGTGGACGGCGTGGTGGGGGATGTGGAGGGCGTGGCGGGGATGACAGTAGTAATGGGCGTCGACGACGGGCAGTTGCCGAGGCACGAACTAGTCGTGCTCGGCGTCACGATCACGGGCACGCCGGGTGAACTGGGACCAGGATCAACCTGGCCGCCGCCGCCCGGGTTCCCCGATGTCGGGGTCGTCGATGTCGGCGGATTGAAATAATACGGGTTCAATCGCGTGTCATAGCCGCCGGTCTGCTCGATGAAGCCGCTGCCGCCGGAATGCGGATCGCTCATGCTCGGGGCGTCGAACAGATTGATCGTCGCCGTCATCTTCCAGATGACCTGAAGAATATCGGCCGGGATCGGCCCCGGCTCCGTCGGCGGCTGCTGGCTGCCGTCGGGATCCGCCGGATAGACCGTCGTCGCCTGGTTGGGCTCCAGATCGACGCTGGCGCCGCGCGCATTGCTGACGCTGATGGAGCCCTTGGCGAGCGCGACCGTCGTCAGCCCGTTGGCGCCGATAATCCATTCGAGGCTGGTGCCGCGGATGCCGATCGTCGCGACCGGCGTGCTGATGTGATAGTTGCCGACCGGCAGATTGCCGCTCGTCCAGCGGAAGACGCCGACCAGCGCCTTGACGGCGATCTCGCTTTTCTTGGGATCGGGATCGAAGACCAGCTTGGTCAGCTTCAGCCGGCTGTTCTCGCCGAGCTCGAGATTGGTGCCGTCCTTGAAGACGATGCGCGTGCCGCTATTCGGACCGGTGGTAACTTCCTCGTCGAGAAACACGTCGGAATCGACGACCAGCGTGCGCAGCTCGGTCTCGAGCTTGCCCTTGACGTCGCGCACCACGGTCTGCGCGTTGCCGACGATCGGCAAGGCGAGAGCTTCATGCCGGCTGCCGGTGGCGAAGATCGCCAGGGCGCCGAGCAGGCAAAGCGACAATCGGCAAGGTGCGTGACGCAACGGGCGGTCCTAGATGTCAGAGCCAGAAAATCTTAGAGCCATCCACTTGTGTTTAAAAGAGAAAACCCGATCTGGCAATATGCGATTGACGGCGCTGTGAGAGCGATCACATCTGCCGCCGGGGGCGGCAGCGGATATCCCTAAAGCAGAACTATTATCCGAATATTATCAGGCGCCGCGGCCCGCCTCGGCCGAATCCGGCCCGGCCAGCGCGGCGGCAATGCGGTCGGCCGCCTCGCGGCCGCTGAGAAAGGCGCCGTGCGCGGTCGAAAAATCCTCCGCCGAGCAGGCCTCGCCGGCAAAGAACAGGCGATCGTCGACCGGCGCCGCCAGCACGGCGCGATCGCCGGCATGGCCGGGTAGGGCATAGGAATAGGAACCGCGCGCGAACGCGTCGCTCGCCCAGGCGGAGCTCGCCAGGGGCCGTAAGCGCCGGCGGATCGCCGATCCGAACAGGCCGACAAGCTCGCCGGCGGCGAAATCCGCCATCGCCGCCGCCCCGGCGCGCTCGAGCTCGAGTGCCAGCGCGCCGCCGAAATAGGCGGCGATCATCGGCCGGCCATGCGGTCTCATCTGATAGCTGCCGGTGGCAACGCGGTCGAGCACGCCGACGAAATGCCCGTCTCGCGGCAGATCGGCAGACGCGCCGTCGAGCGCCAGGAACAGCTTGTTGGCGAGGCCGAGTGGCACGCCGTGCGCCGCCCCGCGCTTGGCCGGCGGCAATTGCGGCGTGAAGCGGATCGTCTCGGCGGCGAGCAGCGTCGGCGGCAGGGTGACAAGCGCGGCGCGCACGCGCACGCTGCCGCGCGAAGTCTCGACGAGGATGGTGCGGCCGCGATGATCGACACGCTCGACCGCGCTGCCAAGCCGGACCGGCAATCCGTCGCCATAGGCGGCGATCAGCGCGCCATAGCCCTCACGCACCCGCCAGTTGATGCCGCTATCGGCATAGCGCGCATGGTCGCGCAGCGACAGCCGGTCGAGCTCGACGCCGTTGGCCCAGGTGCTGATCGCGTCGAGCAGCGCGTTCCACCGCCCGCCCGGCGGCAGCAGGGTCGCGGCGGCGCGATCCGGCTCGACGTCGCCGGCCGCTTCCATCCGGCGATAGAATTCGTCACGCGCCGCGTACCACGCAGCCTCGTCTTCCCCGCTCGCCCCGGCCCGCCGCAGCCGGGCTCCCCAATCCGGCAACGTCTCGACGACCGTGAAGCCGCGGTCGCGGGCGATCGCCGTCCACGGGTTGCGGTCGCCCGAATGGAGCCATTCGCAGCCGAGATCGACGGGGTGGCCGAGCGTCGTCGGCACCGTCAGCGCCCGCCCGCCGATGCGCTCGCGCGCCTCGAGAAGGACGATGGAGATGCCGTGCTCGATCAGCCGCCGCGCGGCGCCGATCCCGGCGGCGCCGGCACCGATGATCGCGACGTCGTGGTCGGCAACGCTGTCGGACATGGCCCGGCCCGGCAATGGGAGTCAACGGGGGTGGAAATCAAACGCCGGGCGGACGCCTCGCCTGCCAGGGCGTCGCCTGCTCGTAGGCCCAGCCGACGCGCAAGGCGGTCGCCTCGTCATAGGATTTGCAGACGATGTGCAGCGAGATCGGCAGGCCGCCGCGCGTGAAGCCATTCGGCAGGGAGAGGGCGCAGAGATCGAGGAAATTGACCATCCGGGTGAATACCGCCGGGGTCGTCGTCTGATCGACCTCGCTGACCGGCACGGCCGGCATCGCCGTCGTCGGCGTCAGCAGCGCGTCGATCTCGGCGAGCGGAGCGGCGAATTCCCGCTTGATCGCCTCGCGCTCGGCGAGAGCGTGGAGATAGTCGCGCGACGAGATGCCCTTCCCGACCCACATACGCGGCCGGACCGCGTCGTCGACCGGCAGGTCGCGGTCGTCGACGATGTGGCCGACATAGGAGTAGCCCTCGGCGCCGATGATGCGCCCCGTCAACTCGGCGAAATCCCCGAAGCGACGGGGCAGAATCGGCTCGACGATCCTCGCTCCCAGCCGCTCGAGCACGGCGACGGACTCGTCATAGGCGGCCAGCACCTCGGTGTCGACGTCGACGCGCTCCTCCTTTGCCAGTATGCCGAGGCGCAGCCCGGCGATGCCGCGCTTAAGGCCCGGCAGCGGATCATCCGGTGCATGGCGCAGGGTGAGCGGATCGAGTGCGTCCGGCCCCTGCAGCAGATTGAAGAGGATGGCGGCGTCCTCGACCGAACGCGTCATCGGCCCCGGCGTGTCGAGCGTCGCGGCGAGCGGCAGCACGCCATGGACGCTGATCCGGCCGATCGTCGTCTTGAGACCGGTGATGCCGCACCACGCCGCCGGCAGGCGCACCGATCCGCCGGTATCGGTGCCGATGGCGCAGGGCGCCAAGCGGGCGGCGACGGCGACGCCGGAGCCGCTGCTCGATCCGCCGGGGGTGCGCGGCACTGCCGGATCCCACGGGTTCCACGGGGTTCCCATGTGCTGGTTGGTGCCCCAGCCGCCGGTCGCGAACTCGACGGTATGCGTCTTGCCGAGGACAATCATCCCAGCGGCGATCAGCTTGCGCGCCAGCGTCGCGGTGGTCGGCGAGATGCGGTGCTGCCACACTTTGGAGCCGCCGGTGGTGACGCGGCCCTCGAGGTCGATGAGGTCCTTCAAGGCGATCGGAATGCCGTGCAGGGGCCCCACCGCGTGGCCGGCGCGGATCGCCTTGTCGGCGGCCTCGGCGGCAAGGCGCGCCTCTTTTTCGTAGAGCGCGACGAAGGCGTGCAGCTTGCCATCATAGCGCGCGATGCGGGCTAGCAGCGCATCGGTCAGCTCGACCGGCGAGAGCGCGCGTTGCTGGATCGCCGCCGCTAGGGCGTGGACAGGAAGCTCGGTCGGCTCGCTCGGCATCGCGCACATGGCAAGTCCTGCAGGTGATGGCGGCGGCCAGTTTGCCGCAAGCGCGTCCAGCGCGAAAGAATGATTACCGGCTCCTGCCCGTGACGCCGATATAGGCGCGTTTGCCGATATGGCGATAGAGCGGCGCCGGTTGGGTGTCGCCGCGCCACACTGCGAGGGCACGCGACAGCATGAAGCGGGTGACGCCCGACATCGAGCGATCGGCGTCGGGATCGGCGCTATGCCAGGCGACGTCGTCAAGCTCGGCGCTGTCGGCGTGACCGCCGACGGCGAACGCCCCGTCGACGAGAAAGAACCGCGTGTCGAAGCGCATCGGCGAAGCGGTCGGGGTGATCGCCCGTCCGATATAGGTCAACAGGCGGAGATCGGGGACCATGCCCCGCGCGACGTAGGCGGCCTCGATGGGAAAGCGTGCCGCCACCGCCGCGTCGCTTGGCGCCGGCAAGCCGACGAGAATGCCGGTCTCCTCGAAGGTCTCGCGCAGGGCGGCGCGCGCCAGGCGACGAAACGCGCCATCCGCCGCTGCCTCCGGCTCGTCCGTCTCGCCCGCCCAACGGTCGCGGTCATCGTCGGCGACGCGGCCGCCGGGGCAGACATAAAACCCAGGCATGAAGCGCGCGGAAAGGCCGCGCCGCCCCATCAGTGCCGTAAGACCCGCCGGACCCTCGCGCAGCAGGATGAGGCTGGCGGCGTGGCGCGGCCGCACGCGGCGGCGCGGCGCCGGCGCGGCGGTCGTCGTATCGCTGCTTCCTTGCTCAACCATCATCGATCCTGCGCAGATGCACCCCCGGTCTTGGCATGGATGTCGTCTTAGCATGGATGATGGCACGCACCGAGATCGCTGCGCGATCAGGTGCGGCGAGTGGATCGTACCGCCGCCTTGCTGCCGTGGCTATGGGCGTAGCATTTGGTGAATTCGGCGCCGAGCAGGAAGATCTCGGCCGAATAGTAGACCCACAGCAGGATGACGTTGAGCGCGCCCATCGCGCCGTAGCTCGAGGCGACCTGGCTGCTGCCGATGTAGAGCCCGATCAGCGACTTGCCGACGGTGAGCAGCAGGGCGGTCGCGACGGCGCCGATGGCGACGTCCCGCCAGGCGATCGCGGTGTCGGGCAGGAATTTGTAGATGGCGGCGAACAGCAGTGCCATGAGCGCGAAGGAGATGATGAAATTGGCGATGTGCAGCAGCAGGCCGATAGCCGGCAGGATGCCGTTGAGATAGTTGCCGAGGGCGGCGAGCGCGGCGCTGAAGGCGAGCGACACGGTGAGCAGGAAGCCGAGCGCCAGGATGAGGCCGAGGCTGACGAGACGCGCGCGGATCAGTCGCGAGACGGTCGATCGGCGCGGCGCGGCCCGCCAGATCGCGTTGAGCGAGGTCTGTATCTCGGCGAAGACGCCGGTGGCGGTGAGCAGCAAAGTGATGAGGCCGATCGCCGTAGCGAGGGTGCTGGAGCGCGCGCCGGCGGCACTCTTCAGCATGCTTTGCAGCGCCTCGGCGCTTTGCTGCCCCATCAAGCCGCTCAGCTGGTCGACGATCGCTCCTTGGGCGGCATCCTGGCCGAAGGCGAGCCCGGCAATGGCGATGGCGATGAGCCGCACCGGCGCGAGCGAGAAGATCGTATAGTAGGCGATCGCCGCGCCGTGGCTCAACGCATCGTCGGCGAGGAAAGCCGCGATGCTTTGCCGGACAAGTCCGATGATCGTTCCAGCCATGGCGAATTCTCGGGCGAATTCTCGCGAGCGCGCCGGAAACTCGCGCCGGGACGATGGAGGAACGTCGCGGCCGCTCGCTTGTTCCGCCGGCAGCGATTGACGTTGGCAATTCAATCGGCATAGCTTCGCGCGGGAACAGGGAGGGTCATAATCCCCCGCGGCGCCACAGCCGTTCCCGGGAGGTTCTACGGCGTGAGTGATTTGCGGCCCGCAGGGACGACTGAGGCGAGCGGTGCAGCGGTGCCACGCGAGATCATCGCCGTGCGCGGCCTCGCCAAGCACTATGCGACCGCGCGCGAGCCCGTCGTCGCTCTGCGCGACATCGATTTGGCCATCGGCGAGGGCGAGTTCGTCGCCATCGTCGGGCCGTCGGGCTGCGGCAAATCGACCTTGCTGAAGATTCTTGCCGGGCTGCTGCCGCCGACGCAGGGCGAGGCGCTGCTGCGCGGCAGCCCGATCGTCGGGCCGCGGCGCGATATCGGCGTCGTCTTCCAGGCGCCGGTTCTCTTCCCCTGGCGCAGCGTGCGTGACAACGTGCTGCTGCCGATCGACGTGCAGCGCCTCGGGCGCGACAAGCATCTGCGCCTCGCCACCGATCTCTTGGCGCTGGTTGGCCTCACCGGCTTCGAGGAGCGCTATCCCTGGGAGCTGTCGGGCGGCATGCAGCAGCGTGTTGCCATCGTGCGCGCCCTCATCCACGACCCGGCTATGCTGCTGATGGACGAGCCCTTCGGCGCGCTCGACGCGATGACGCGCGAGCAGATGAACGTCGAGCTGCAGCGCATCTGGCTCGAGCGGCAGAAGACCGTCCTCTTCATCACCCATTCGATCGCCGAGGCGGTATTCCTCGCCGATCGCGTGCTGGTGATGACACCGCGGCCTGGCCGCATCATGGATGATCTGCGCATCACGTTGGCGCGCCCGCGGCCGCTCGAGGTGCTCAACACGCCGCAATTCGGCGCCTATGTGCAGCGCATCCGCGCCTGTTTCAGCGCCGACGCCGCGTCGTCCGGCGTTCCTCTGCTCAATGGCGGGCTGGCATGATCAGGAACACGCCGCGCAATTTCGCCCTGCGCCTCCTCCTTCTCGCCGGCAGCCTCTTTGCCTGGGAAGGCCTGGTGCGAATCTTCGCGGTTCCGGCTTTCGTCCTGCCGGCGCCGTCGGGCATCTTCGTCGCGCTCTATCGCGGCATCGCCAGCGAGGTCTATGTCGATCATCTCTGGGTGACGCTGAGCGAGACGCTGCTCGGCTTCTTTTTCGGCTGCGCCCTTGCCTTCACCCTCGGCACCGCGGTGGCGTTGAGCCGGCGCTTCGAATATTTCCTCTACCCCTTCATCGTCATGTTCCAGGCGCTTCCCAAGGTGGCGCTGGCGCCGCTCATCCTCATCTGGTTCGGCCTCGGCCTCACCTCGAAGGTGATGCAGGCGGCGCTCACCGCCTTCTTCCCGCTGATGGTCAACACCATCGTCGGTCTGCGCTCGGCCGACGAGGATCGCGTCAATCTGATGCGCTCGTTGGCAGCCAGCGAGGCGCAGATTTTCCGGATGCTGCGCCTGCCCAACGCCATGCCCTTCATCATGGCCGGGCTCGAGGTCGCCATGATCCTGTCGCTGATCGGCGCCATCGTCGCCGAGTTCGTCGGCGCCCAGGCCGGGCTCGGCATGCTGATGCAGAGCATGAACTTCACCATGGATGTCGCCGGACAGTTCTCGATCCTGCTCATCCTCTCGGTGCTCGGCCTGGCGCTCAACGCCGGCATCACGCTGGTGCGCAACCGCGTGCTCTTCTGGGACCCGTCGCAGAAGACGACGCCGGGCGAGCCGGGCAAGGGCAGCGCTCTCTAGGCGGGCTTGCGCCTTGCGCGCTTGCCGCGCGCCCGTGTTGCGGCGCCCGGCCGGCGCAGTCTGATCGGCACGCCGCTGACCAGCGCCAGCAACGCTCTGGCGGCGCCGCTCAGATAGCCGTTGCGGCGGTGAATCACGGCGACGGGGATGGTGGCGCGCAGCCGCGGCACGTCGATCACCGCCAGCGTGCCGAGACGGAGCTCCTCCTGGATGCCGCTCTCGGGCAGCAGGGCAAGGCCGAAGCCGATCTCGACGATCCGCTTCTGCGCCGTCAGGCTATCCACCGCGGCGATCTCGGCGCCGTCGAGTCCGGCGGCGATCAGCGAGCGCTCGAGCAGGTTGGCGAAGGCGGCGGTGACGTCGCCGCGGTGGAGAAAGCCGATCCAGCGGTCGGCGCGCAGATCCTGCGGCTTGACGGCGCGCCGGCCGGCGAGCCGATGGCTCGACGCGGCGACGACCACCAGCCTCTCTTCGGCGACGACACGCGAGACGAGCTCGGCGCTCGCGTCGTCGAAATAGCGCAGCCCCAGCGTCACCTCGCCGCGGCGCACGAGGTCGCTGACCTCGCGGCTGTTGGCGGTGCGCAACGCCAGATGAACGTCCTCATGATCGCGCGCGAAGCGGCGGACATGCTCGATCACGTTCGTTCCCGCAAGCGTGCCGACCAGCGCGATCGCGACGCTGCCGCGCGCCTCGCCGCGAATATCGCGCACGGCGGCGATGCCGTCCTCGATCGCCGCCAGAACTGCTTCGGCATGCGGCAGGAAGGCGCGTCCGGCCTCGGTCAGGATGACGCCGCCGCTCACCTTTTCGATGAGGCGCGAGCCGAGTGCGTCCTCGAGCTGACGGATGCGTCGACTGACCGCCGGCTGCGAGCGGTTGAGGGTGCCGGCGGCGCGGGTGACGCCGCCGAGCTGCGCGATCGAGACCAGAGCGCGAATTTCGTCGAGCTTCATGATCATCCAGAAAGCTGATGTGATGTGAAGCTATTATGCATTGGACGGATAAGAGGGCCAGCGTGATCATCGCCTCGTATCAGCCTTGATCTGGAGCATTCCATGAACGCCACCCCTTCCTTGCGCGACCAGGCCGCGGCCTTCTGCCGCCAGCATCGCTCCGGCGACATGATCGTTCTGCCCAATGCGTGGGATCCCGGCAGCGCGGCGCTGATGGCGGCCGCCGGCTTTCCAGCGATTGCCACGACCAGCGCCGGCATCGCCTATGCGCGCGGTTGCAGCGACGGCGAGAGGCTGGGCCGCGACGGCATGCTCGACTGCGTCGCCGCGATCGTCGCGCGCAGCGCCGTGCCGGTCACCGCCGATCTCGAAGCCGGCTACGGCCCGGCGCCGCAGGACGTCGCCGAGACGGTGGCGCAGGCGATCGGCATCGGTCTCGTCGGCGGCAATATCGAGGACAGCGATCCACGCAGCGGCCGCCTCGTCGACCTCGGGATCCGCGCCGGACGGGCGGCGGCCGAGCGGCTCGACATGCCTTTCGCGCTCAACGCCCGTACCGATCCCTATCTCGTCGGCCGCGGCGATGCCGAGGACAATTTCGCCGAGGCGGTGCGCCGGGCCAATGCCTATCTCGCGGCCGGCGCCACCTGTGCCTACGTGCCGGGGCCGGGCGACCGCGCGACAGTCGAGCGCCTCGTCGCGGCGATCGATGGGCCGCTCAACATTCTGGCCGCCAGGGCCGGGTGCCAGGGCATGATGCGCGACGAGCTTCGCCGCCTCGGCGTGCGCCGCGTCAGCATCGGCGGCAGTCTTATGCTGTCGGTGCTGACGCATGTCCGCCAGGCGCTCAGCGATATCAGCGAACGCGGCGATTTCTCCTATGCCGTCCCGGCGATCACCAACCGCGAGATGAACGCGATAATGGCGGGAGAATAGCCGCTCGCGCTCAGCGCCGGCCGCTCGCCGCGCCGGTGCTCTGACGGCCGGCGATCCAGCCGAGCCGCCGGCTCAGCCGGTCCGCCGCCTGCTTGACCGCCGCGACCAGGGTAGCCTTCTTGGGCTCGAAGCGGATCGTCACGGTGCCGAGATTGAGGGCGGCGATCACCTGGCCCTCGCGGTTGCGCACCGGCGCCGCGAGGCCGGTCGAGCCGAGGACGAATTCCTGGTTGCTCATCGCCACGCCGTCGCGGCGTGCCGCGGTGAGGATCTCGCGCAGCCGCGCCGGCTCCGTCACCGTATAGGGCGTGTGGGCGACAAGGGCGGCCTGGCCGAGATAGGCGTCGATCGCCTCCTCCCCGGCATAGGCGAGCAGCACCCGTCCGGCCGCCGTGCAATAGACGGCGGTCGGGGCGGCGAGATCGATGTCGTAGCGCACCGCTTGCTGGCTCACGCATTTGGCCAGACGCTTGACCTCGCCGCGCGAATTGCGCACGCACAGCATGACCGTCTCGCCGGAATTGTCGCGCAGCGCCTCCATGATCGGACGCGCGATCGCGATCAGCCGCGCCTCCCGCGCCCGCCCGGCGAAGCCATGCCGGCAGCTTTCGGCGAGGGCGTAACGCTCGCTCGCATCCTGCACGGCATAGCCGCGCGACACCAGCGTCTGGGCCAGGGCGTGCGCACTGCTCTTGGGGAATTCGAGCTCGGCGACGATCTCCTTCAGCGCCAGCGGCCGGGACGATGCGGCGAGCAGCTCGATGAGCTCGAGGACGCGAGCGGCTGACTTCACTTCTAAATTCATAGATGTGAACATAATCCATATTGAGAGACACAATCAATCTGCCCTAGCCTAGGTCACGAGCAGCGGGAAGGAGCGGGCATGCCGGAGTTCAGCGTGCAGAAAGCCGCCATCGTCACCGGCGGCGCCCGTGGCATCGGCCGCGCTTGCGCCCATGCGCTGGCGCGCGCCGGGCACGCCATCGCTCTCGTCGATCTGCTGCGGCCGGAGATGGAACGGACGGCGGAAGAGATCCGCGCCATCGGTCAGCCGGCCCTGGTCTTCGAGGCCGATGTCGCGCTGTTCGGCCGGGCGCAGGAGATTGCCGACGAAATTCTTAGCCGCTTCGGCCGCATCGACTTTCTGCTCAACGATGCCGGCAAGGCGATGCCCAAGGGCATCCTCGAGATCGACGAGGCGGAGTTCGACCGCACCATCGCGATCAACCTCAAGAGCTGCTTCAACTATATTCGCGCCGTCGCGCCGATCATGCTGGCGCAGGGCGGCGGGCGCATCGCCTCGATGTCGTCGCTCAACGCCTATTCCGGCGGCGTCACGGCGGCGGTCAGCCGCTTCGCCTATGCCGCGGCCAAGGCGGGCATTCTCGGCATGACGCGCGCTCTCGCCAAGGAGCTCGGACCGACCATCCTGATCAACGCCATCTGTCCCGGGCTGATCGAGACCGAGCTCGGCAACGCGGTGACGCGCAGCCGCGGGCCGGAAATCGCGCGCGGCGGCGTCGCCCTCCGCCGGCTCGGCAAGCCCGACGACGTGGCGCAGCTCGTCGTCTTCCTGGCGACTTCCGAGCCCTGCTTCATCACCGGGCAGGATTTCGTCGTCGACGGGTTTCAATACAATGTGTGAGGCGCCGGCCGTGCAGTAGAGGGAGACGATGCGATGACCAGCGCCGAGGGAGCCGAGACATTGTCGCGGGAGCAAGCGGCTGCCAGCCCAGCGGCGGCCGCCCGCGTGCGCCGTCGCGCAGTCCTCTCCTGCATGGTCGGCAATCTCTTCGAGCTCTTCGATTTCGGCGTCTACGGCTATTTCGCCGCGGCGATCGGGCGCGCCATCTTTCCCGCCGCCGATCCCTACACCTCGATCCTCGGCAGCTTCGCGACCTACGGCGTCGGCTTCGTCATGCGCCCGGTCGGCGCCATGGTGCTCGGCAGCTATGGCGATCGGCACGGCCGCAAGAAGGCGCTCGTCCTCACCGTGACCGTGATGGCGACCGCCACCGGCCTTACCGGCCTCGTTCCCTCCTATGAGCGGATCGGCATAGCGGCGCCGCTCCTCCTCGTGCTGTTCCGCCTGCTGCAGGGTTTCTCGACCGGCGGCGAATGGGGCGGCGCCACCACCTTCATGATCGAATACGCGCCGCCGGGACGGCGTGGCCTCTTCGGCAGCCTGCAGCAGATCAGCACCGGGCTCGGCCAGCTCTGCTCGATCAGCGCCGCCTTCCTGCTCAACTCGTGGCTCGACCAGCCGACGCTCGACGATTGGGGCTGGCGCGTTCCCTTCCTTGTCGGCTTCCTGCTTGCCCCGGTCGGCTATTACCTGCGCTCGCGGGTTAGCGAGACGCCGGCATTCGAGCGCAACGCCGCCGCCGATCGCATCACCCGCTCGCCGCTGCGCACCGCCTTCACCACCCATCGCGGCGCGGTGGCGACCTGCTTCGGCCTCACCATCATCTGGACCGTCGCGACCTTCGTCTTCCTCACCTTCATGCCGACCTTCGCGGTGCAGACGCTGAAGATCGCCCCGGCGACGGCGCTCGCCTCCACCACCCTTGCCGCGCTGGTCAATCTCGGCTTCCTGCCGCTCGCCGGCATGCTGTCCGACCGCATCGGGCGCAAGCCGCTGATGATGACGGCGGCGGCGGGCTTCCTGCTGCTCGCCTATCCGCTCTTCTTCCTCGTCACCGCGCAGCCCAGCTTCGCCACCTTGCTGCTGGCGCAGGCGGTCGGCGCCTTTTTCTATTCGATGTTCAACGGGGTGGCCCCGGCGGCGCTGTGCGAGCTCTTCCCGACCAGCGTGCGCTATACCGCGCTGTCGGTCGGCTATAATGGCGCGGTGATGATCTTCGGCGGCTTTGCCCCCTTCATCGCTACCTTCCTGATCAAGGAGACCGGCAATCCGGTCGCGCCGACCTATTACGTGATGGCCTGCGCCCTAGTCAGCCTGATCGTCGTCGCGAGGCTGAAGGACCGCACCCGCGCTCCCCTGCAGTGAGCGGATATTGATCGCGGCCGCGCCGTCATGCTCTATAGCCGTGCCGCAGCGAGACGGCGACACGGCGAGGGAGGCGGGTGATGCGACGGATATCGGCTCTGGCATTGGCTGCGGCGGCGTTGCTCGGCGGCCTCGCCGCGCTGCTCGCCCCCGCCGCGGCGGCGGAAAAGACCATCCGCGTCGGCTGGTGCGCCAAGACCGTCACCTCGGCCGGCGCGCCCTTCGCGATCGCCACCAAGCTCGGCTGGTACGCCGAGGCCGGCATCAAGGTCGAGCTGGTGCCGCTGCCGGGCTCGACCGACTGCGTCAAGCTGGTGGCGACGGGCGAACTGCCCTATTCGCTGCCCTCCGACGAGCCGCTCGCCATCATCCGGCCGCAAGGCGTCAAGGCGAAGATCTTCTATACCGCCTATCAGGGCTACATCTACGGCATCCGCGTGCCGGTCGACAGCCCGATCAAGAGCTTCGCCGATCTCAAGGGCAAGTCGATCGGCGTCGCCGCGATGTCGTCGGGCGGTTACATCGTGGCGCGCGCCGTCGCCGCCAATAACGGCATGAATCCCGACCGCGACGTCCGCATCGTCGCCATCGGCGAAGGCGCCCAGGCCGCCGCGATGGTGCGCGACAAGCAGGTCGACGCGCTCAGCATCTACGACACGCAATACACGCTGATCGAGAATGTCGGCGTCAAATTGCGCGAACTCGAGAACAAGGAGATCGCGCGCTACCCGTCGAACGGCTTCATCGCGCTCGAGGACACGCTGGCGAAGAACCGCAAGGACGCGGTGGCGCTCGCCAACGGCTATGCCCGCGGCACCGTCTTCGCCATCGCCAATCCCGAGGCGGCGGTGCGCATCCTCTGGGAGGTCTATCCCCAGACCAAGCCGACCGGCAAGGACGAGGCGACGGCGCTCGCCGACGACGTCAAGACGCTGCTGGCGCGGGCCGACAACTGGAAGCTGGAGAAGGCCGGGGTCAAACGCTGGGGCGAGAGCAACGAGGCGAACTACGCCGCCTATAACGACTTCATGCTGAAATGGGGCATCATCAAGCAGCCGGTCGAGGCCAAGGATCTGATCACCAACGATCTCATCGCCGAGATCAATAATTTCGACCCGGCTTCGGTCGCGGCGGCGGCCAAGGCATATAAGTGAGCGCCGCCTTCGTCAGTTGATCAACCGCACCTCGCCGATCACGCCGACATCGTAGCCGCCGAGCTCGGCCGCGCGCTCGCGCAGCATGGCCGAGCGCGCAAAGGTCAAAAGCCTTTGCGGTCCAGGCAGGAAATAGTCGCGCTGGCGCAGGACGAGATCGAAGCGCTCCCAGGTCAGCGGCAGGAAATCGAGACCGGCGACCAGCGCCGCCGAGCGCGTCGCGATGCCGCAAACGGCGCGCCCGGACTGCACCGCCTGCGCGATATCGGCGCCGGTCGGGCAGACCGGTTTCACCAGGGTAAGCGCGTCGGGCGCGATACCGGCGCGCGCCAGCAGCGAGAGCAGCAGAAGCTGGGCGCCGGCGCCGGCCGGGCGTTGCGCCAGGCGGGCGCGGCATGCCGCGATCGACGCGATGTCGCTGAGCCCGCGCGGATTGCCGGGCGCGACCACGATGCCCTGCTCGCGCCGCGCGAATGCGATGACGACGGCATCGTGCAGCCCCGGCGCGTCGGCGACCGCCGCGAGATTGGCCTCTTCGTCGTCGCCGTCGAGCCCGTGCAGATGGATGGCGGCAGCGATCACCTCGCCGCGCGTCAGCCGGCGCAGCCCTTGCTCGCTGCCCTCCGGCAGGTTGGCGAGGCCGCAGCCGCTCTCGCGCAGCGCCCATTCCAGCAGGGGATCGTGGCTGCCGCCGACGATCGGCGGCGCGGCGACGCGGGCCAGCGCCGCCGGCGCGATCAGCCCGGCCATAACCCAGCGGTCGAGCGCGGCGCGCGGAAACAGCCAGCGCCCGGTCACCTTGGTGCAGGGCACCGTGCCGTTCGCCACCAGCGCGTAGAGCTTGCGCTCGGAGAGCCGCAGATAGGCGGCGGCTTCGTCGGTGGTCAGGAGCTCGGCCATATGCAGTTATATGCAGATAAGCGCATCTATTCCGTAGTTTGACCCGATTCGTAGCATCTGCGCAAGATCGCGCCGAAACGGACCTGTCATGCCGGATGATCTTTCAGCCCTGCAGCTCGTGCTCTCGGGAGATCCCGCGCTGCTCGCCATCGTGCGGCTGTCGCTCGTCGTCAGCCTGAGCGCGGTCCTCTGCGCCGCGCTCATCGGCGTCCCGCTCGGCGCGCTGATCGCGCTCACCCGTTTCCCCGGCCGCGAAACCGTCATCGTGGCGCTCAACGCGATGATGGGCCTGCCCCCCGTGGTTGTCGGCCTGGCGCTCTATCTGGCGCTGTCGCGCTCGGGTCCGCTCGGCGCCTGGGAGCTCCTCTTCACGCCGCGGGCGATGATCATCGCGCAGACCGTGCTGGTCGCGCCGATCATCGCCGCGCTGACCCGGCAGACGATCGAGGATCTCTGGGCGGAGTATCGCGACGAGCTCGCCGCCATGAATGTCGGCGCGGTCGGCCGGGTCGCGACGCTGGTCTGGGATGCGCGCTTCAGCCTGGTGACCACGCTGCTCGCCGGCTTCGGCCGCGCCGCTGCCGAGGTCGGCGCCGTCATCATCGTCGGCGGCAATATCGACGGCTTCACCCGCACCATGACCACGGCGATCGCGCTCGAGACCTCGAAGGGCAATCTCGCCCTCGCCATCGGGCTCGGCAGCGTGCTGATGATGATCGTCGTCGCCGTCAACGCCTTCGCCTGGATGGCGCGCCGCGCCGGCGAAAAGCTGGCCGGGTGATCGGCATGCACGCTCCGCTGTCCAATCTGCCGATCGAATTCGAGGAGGTCAGCCTCGTCGCCGGCGCGGTGACGATGCTCGATCGTGTCACCCTGTCGCTGGCGCAAGGCGCGCCGACGATCCTCGTCGGACCGAACGGCTCGGGCAAGACCACCCTGCTGCGCACCGCGATGGGGCTTCTCGCCCCGTCGGGCGGACGCGTCACCTGGGGCGGCCAGGGCATCGGCGTGCCGCAACGGCGCGCCATCGTGTTCCAACGTCCGACCATGCTCCGGCGCAGCGCCGCCGGCAATATCCGCTATGCGCTCAGGGCCGCCGCCATTCCACGCAGCCAGCACGACGCACGGCTTGCGGCGCTGCTCGGCCTGGTCGGGCTGGATGGGCTCGGCGGACGTCCGGCGCGGCGCCTCTCCGGCGGCGAGCAGCAGCGCCTTGCCCTCGCCCGCGCGCTGGCGCGCGATCCCACCGTGCTGTTTCTCGACGAGCCCACGGCGAGTCTCGATCCCGCCGCGACCAAGGCGTTCGAGGACGTGATCCGCGCCGTCGTCGAGCGCGGCATCAAGGTGGTGATGTCGACGCATGATCTCGGCGAGGCGCGGCGGCTGGCGGGCGAGATCGTCATGCTGCATCGCGGCCGCGTCATCGAGACGGCCGCGGCGGCTTCGTTCTTCGACACGCCGCAAAGCGACGAGGCCAGGCGCTTCATCGCCGGCGACCTCCTCATCTGATCAACACGCCCGAGGTTACGACATGCTCAGCCGCCGCTTTCTCTTTGCCGTCGCCGTCAGTGTGTCGTTCGGGGCCGCCGCCCTGGCGCAGGACAAATCGATCGTCGTCGCCTCGACCACCTCGACGGAGGATTCCGGCTTGTTCGGCTATCTCCTGCCGATCTTCAAGGCCAAGACCGGCATCGACGTGAAAGTCGTGGCGCAGGGCACCGGCCAGGCACTCGACACCGCTCGCCGCGGCGACGCCGATATCGTCTTCGTCCATGCCAAGTCGGCGGAGGAGAAATTCCTCGCCGAGGGCTTCGGCGTGAAGCGCTATCCCGTCATGTACAACGACTTCGTGCTGATCGGGCCGGCGGGCGATCCTGCCGGCATCAAGGGCTCGACGGACATCGTCGCCGCGCTCAAGGCGCTCAAGGGCAAGGGCGTCGCCTTCATCTCGCGCGGCGACAGATCGGGCACGCATATCGCCGAGCTCGCTCTCTGGAAGCTGGCCGGCATCGACATCGCCGCCGAGAAAGGGCCCTGGTACAAGGAGATCGGCCAGGGCATGGGCGCCGCGCTCAACACCGCCTCGGCCGCCAATGCCTATGTCCTCTCCGATCGCGGCACCTGGCTCTCGTTCAAGAACAAGGGCGATCTCGTCATCGCCGTCGAGGGCGACAAGCGGCTCTTCAACCAGTACGGCGTCATGCTGGTCAATCCGGAGAAGCATCCAACGGTGAAGGCGGAGCTGGGCCAGGTTTTCATCGACTGGCTGATCTCGTTCGAGGGACAGCGCGCCATCGCCAGCTACAAGATCAACGGCGAGCAGCTGTTCTATCCCGACGCCGACGACCCGACCGCGTGATGGTCGCGCGGCCTCTCGCGCTCGTCGCGCTCATCGCCGTCATGTCCTTCCCGGCCGCGGCGGCGGAGACCGTGCAGCTCCACGCCGCCGGCAGTCTGCGCGAAGCGCTGGACGACATTATCGGCGCTTTCACGGCGGCGTCGGGCGACCGGGTCGAGGTGAAATACGGTGCCTCCGGGACGCTCAAGGACGAGATCGCCGGCGGCGCGCGGACCGAAATCTTCGCCTCCGCCAACATGGCGCATCCGGAGGCGCTGGCGCGCATGAAACGCGCGGCCCCGGCAGTGCTCTTCGCGCGCAACCGGCTCTGCGCGCTGGTGCGGCCGGGCCTCGCCGTCACCTCTGAGACGCTGCTCGACCGGATGCTCGATCCGGCGGTGCGGCTCGGCACCTCGACGCCGAAAGCCGATCCGTCAGGCGATTACGCCTGGGAGGTCTTCCGCAAGGCGGAGGCGATCAGGCCCGGCGCCTACCAGCAACTCGACAAGAAAGCGCTCCAGCTCACCGGCGGCCCGATGAGCCCAGCGCCGCCGCCCGGGCGCACGATCTACGGCGCCCTGATCGCGCAAGGCGCCGCCGACATCTTCCTCAGCTATTGCACCAGTGCGCTGACGGCGCAGCGGGAGACTCCGGGCGCGCAGGTTGTGGTCTTGCCCGATGCGCTCGCGGTGGGCGCCGATTACGGGCTCACGGTGATGGCCGACGCCTCGCCAGCCGCCTATCGCCTGGCGCTGTTCATCCTGTCGACGGATGGCCAGCGCATCCTGGCGAGCCACGGTTTTGCCACTCCCAACCTGATGCAATGAGCGGTAGATTGGCATGCAGGAACTAGATATCTGGTATACCAGATACAGAATATGTTGACGGGGGTCAGCAAGGCTGTCATATTGTGCATTGCAATATGACTACTTTCGAGGATCATCCGATGACCACGCTCCTTGCCGGCCGCAGCACCGCCCGTGACTTGCTGCAGGAGCTGCGCAGCTTCTTCCGCTCCCTGATCGTCGCCGATCGCGGTGGCGACGCCGCTTCAACGGTCTTCGCCTGGCCGCGCGGCCTCTAAGGCTCGCTTGCGCCGCGGTGTTTTTCTGTAGCGGTCGTTACATAATTTGCTAGGATGACCGCCGGCCCCTTGGGCCGGCGGAGAATCCCAGCATGTCGCGCCAGCGCGAATTCGACGAAACCGAGGTCCTCGACCGCGCCGTCGCCTGCTTCTGGCAGGGCGGCTATCAGGCGACCTCGGTGCGCGATCTCGCGTCGCGCATGGCGATCACCGGCACCAGCCTCTACAACGCCTTCGCCGACAAGCGCTCGCTGTTCCGCCGGGCGCTCGAGCATTATCTCGCCGAATCGCGGCAGCGCCGCGACGCGCTCGAGGCGGCGCTGCCGCCCAAGGAAGCCATCCGCCGGTTCCTCGCCGGCGCCGTCGAGCGTTCGCTCGAGGATGACGAGCGACGCGGCTGCTTTCTCATCAACTCGGCGCTCGACGTCGCGCCGCATGACGGCGAGCTCGGCGCCTTCATCGCCGACTGCCTCGGCGAGCTCGAGGCGTTCTTCGCCCGCCTGCTGCGCCGCGCCCAGCAAGACGGCAGCGTGCCGGCACGGCACGATCCCGACGATATCGCCCGATTGCTGCTTGCCGTCGTCATCGGCATCCGCGTGCTGGCGCGCGCCCGACCCGAGCGCGCGCTGCTCGAGGGGCTGCTGCGACCGGCCCTCGCGCTGCTCGATGACGATCACGCCGTCCCACATCTGCGCAACAAAGGAGAAGCGACATGATCGATCTCTATTATTGGCCGACGCCGAACGGGCACAAGATCACCATGTTCCTCGAGGAGACCGGCACCCAATACCGCATCGTGCCGATCAATATCGGCAAGGGCGAGCAGTTCCAGCCCGACTTCCTGCGCATCGCGCCGAACAACCGCATGCCGGCGATCGTCGATACCAAGCCCGCCGATGGTGGCGCGCCGATCTCGGTCTTCGAATCCGGTGCCATCCTGCTCTACCTCGCCGAGAAGACCGGCAAGCTCCTGCCCAAGAGCCTGCGCGGCCGCGTCGCGGCGACCGAATGGCTGTTCTGGCAGATGGGCGGGCTCGGCCCGATGGCCGGGCAGAACCATCATTTCAGCGCCTACGCGCCCGAGAAGATCCCCTACGCGATCGACCGCTACGTCAAGGAGACCAACCGGCTCTACGGCGTCCTCAACAAGCGCCTCGCCGAGCACGATTTCCTCGCCGGCGAATATTCGATCGCCGACATGGCCGCCTACCCGTGGGTCGTCCCCTATGAGCGTCAGGGCCAGAGGCTGGAGGATTTCCCGCATCTGCAGCGCTGGTTCGAGACGATCAAGGCGCGGCCGGCGACGGTCCGCGCCTATGAGAAGGCGAAGGAGGTCAATCCGCAGGTCGGCGCGCCGATGAGCGAGGAAGCCAAGAAGGTGCTCTTCGGCCAGACCGCGGCGGTGGTGAAAGCGTAGGACGCTTTCGACGCGAGAATCCCCGTTTTCGTCGTCCCCGCGGAAAGCGGACCTCCCACCAATAATCAAGACCCAAAGCGGGGCGGTAACCCCGCAAGGATTGGGATCGGTGTTGTCCCTGTCTGAGGATTGTAGCGCCGTGCTC
>WNFM01200121.1_pt1 | contig 43433 bp, 39 predicted proteins | sample 5400271 | NCBI WGS metagenome assembly WNFM01 (sample SAMN13153352, study PRJNA577476) | soil metagenome | isolation source: 60 cm saprolite on Douglas fir-dominated hillslope | place: USA:California | collected 2013-09-17
AGGCATCAAGGCCGGGGATGAGATCGTGACCTCCGGCCAGCTGAAGCTGGATGTCGGCGCTCATGTTTCCGTGACAGCCGATCAGGCGCTGACACCGCCTGCGACCTTGCCGCTGGAATAGGCGCCGACGCGTGTTCGACATTTTCATCAAGCGTCCGGTCCTGGCATCAACCATCAGCCTTCTCATCCTGCTGCTTGGCCTGAAATCGCTCTTTGCCCTGCAGATTAGGCAGTTTCCCGAGCTCTTCAATACCGTCATCACGGTGACTACAACCTATCCGGGTGCCGATGCCGATCTGATGCAAGGTTTCATCACCGATCCGATTCAGAAGGCTGTCGCAACGGCTGACGGCATCGATTATCTGACTTCGCAATCCGCTTCTGGTGTCAGCACCGTCTCGGTTCATGTCCGCCTCAACCAGGACCCCGATGCCGCGATGACGGCGGGGACGGCCAAGGTCAATCAGACGCGATCATTGTTTCCCCGCGGCATCAATGATCCGGTCATCGAAAAATCGACCGGCGACACCTTCGATGCCATGTATCTTGCCTTCTCCAGCACGAAGATGAGCCCAGGCCAGATTACCGATTACGTCAGTCGCGTCATTCAGCCGAATCTGTCGACCGTCGCAGGCGTCGCCAATCCCGAGCTGCTTGGATCGCAGAAATTCGCCATGCGGATCTGGCTGGATCCAATCAAGATGGCAATATTCAATCTCTCGGCCGATGATGTTAGTGCCGCGCTCATTGCCAATAACTATCAGGCTGCCGCCGGCAGTACCAAGGGCGTCTTCGACGTCGTCGAAACCTCCGCCCGTACGGATCTGCGCGACGAAGAAGGCTTCCGTGAGCTCGTCGTCAAGAATGACGGCACCAATCTGGTCCGCCTGCGCGATATCGCAACGGTGGCTCTCGGCCCGGAAAGCTCAGACTCATCGGTTTATGTGAATGGCGATCGCGCCATTTTCGTCGGCATCAAGACGACACCAACGGCAAATCCGCTGACGGTGATCACCGACGTGCGGAAAATGCTGCCGAAGCTGGAAGCCGGCCTTCCTGCGGCGATGAAATTGACGATCGCCTATGATCAGACGACCTTCATCCGGGCGGCCATCGAAGAGGTCGTTCGCACCATCATCGAAGCCTCGCTGATCGTCATGGTGGTGATCTTCTTCTTCATGGGATCAGTACGATCCGTCATCATCCCGCTTGTCACCATCCCCCTGTCGATGGTCGGCGTCTGCCTGTTTCTGCTGGCACTGGGCTTCTCCATCAATCTGCTGACCTTGCTGGCCATGGTGCTGGCGATCGGTCTGGTGGTCGATGACGCCATTGTCGTCGTGGAGAACGTTCACCGCCATATCGAAGAAGGCCGCTCGCCCTTTGACGCGGCCATCGTCGGCACCCGGGAGATCGCCACTCCCGTGATCTCGATGACCATCACGCTTGCGGCGGTTTATTCACCCATCGCCTTCCAGGGCGGATTGACCGGCGCCCTCTTCAAAGAATTTGCCCTGACACTGGCGGGGGCCGTGATCATCTCGATGTGTTCGAAGGTCCTGCGACATAGTGACGACAAACGCGGCCTGCCGGCACTGATCGATGCTATTTTCGATCGCAGCCAGCGGATCTATCTGCGCATGCTGAACGCCTCTCTTCGGGATCGATTGGCGACGGTGGTCTTCACCTTCATCGCCTTGGGGTCGCTGATTTTCCTGTTTCTCGATACCGCCAAGGAACTGGCACCGGATGAAGATCAGGGCGCGGCTTTCTTGGCCTATCAGGGACCCAGCAACGCCAATATCGATTATATGGATCGCTTCAGCGGCAATATGAAATCCCTGTTTGGCCAGATCAAGGAGGTTGACGGATTTTTCACCATCAATGGTCTCCAAGGCGTCAATTCTGGCTTCGGTGTTGCTGTCCTCAAGCCCTGGAACGAGCGCAAGCGCGGCCAGAAAGAAATCGTGCCGGAGATGGCGGCAAAGGTAGGCGAAGTACCCGGTCTCATGGGCTCGGTCTTTCCGATCCCGGCTTTGCCCGGTAATGATGGCATGCCGATCCAGTTTCAGATCACCACCACAGCCGACTATAAGTCGCTGAATGAAGTGGTACAGCGTTTCAAGGCGAAAGCCGCCAAGAGCGGTATGTTCATCTATTCTGATGTTGATCTCAAATATGAAAAGCCGCAAACCATCGTTGAAATCGATCGCGACAAGGCTGCCGCCTATGGCGTGCGCATGGAGTCGATCGCCCAGACACTGGCCTTGTTGACCGGCGGCAATTACGTCAATCTCATGAATCTCTATAATCGCAGCTACGAGGTCATTCCCCAGGTTGCGCGCATCGATCGGCTGGCCCCTGACCTGCTCGGTCGGCAATTCTATGTGAAAACGGTCGATGGCAAGTCGATCCCCCTCTCCAGCATTGTCACCCTACGCGAGGAAATTCAGCCGGTGAACCTCAATCAGTTCAACCAGCAAAATTCGGCCCAGTTGCAGGGCGTGCCGATGCCGGGTGTGTCGGTCGGTACGGTGCTCGATTTTCTCGAGAAGACCGCAAAGGAGGTCCTGCCGGAAGGCTTCAGCTACGACTATGCCGGCCAGTCGCGCCAATATATCCAGGAAGGCTATGCGCTCTATGCGACGCTCGGTTTTGCCATTGCCATCATCTACCTCGTGCTGGCGGCACAATTCGAGAGTTTCCGCGACCCGCTTGTCATCATGATCAGCGTGCCACTATCGATGTGCGGTGCCATGATTCCCTTGGCACTAGGTGTCACCACCATGAACATCTACAGCCAAGTCGGCCTGATCACCCTGGTCGGGCTGATCACCAAGCATGGCATCCTGATCTGCGAGGTCGCGAAGGAACAGCAGCGTGATTACGGGTTGTCCCGCCTTGAGGCTGTCAGTATTGCCGCCGGCTTGCGACTGCGGCCAATTTTGATGACGACCGCAGCCATGGTTGCCGGCCTCATCCCCCTGATGTTCGCCAGTGGCGCGGGCGCTGCCAGCCGCTTCTCCATCGCCGTCGTGATCATCGCCGGCATGTCGATCGGCACGCTGTTCACGCTGTTCGTCTTGCCAGTTCTCTATTCATTCATCGCCAGTGATCACCGGAAGCAGCAGGCTGTCACCGGTACGCGGGGCCGCGATCTGACCGTAGAGCGCTGATCGTTGACGTCGTTATACTTGAGCGAATGGTGCCGTTACCTGGCCGACTTCGCTCCGTAGAGCATATAGAGCCCGGCACCGACGATCAGAGCAGCACCAAGAATCATCGTGCCATCCGGCACCTCGCCGAAAATCCAGAAGCCCCACAGAGTGGCCCAGATCAACCCGCTATACTCGAAAGAGGCCACGAAATTGGCTTCGGCCAGTCGGTAAGCCTGGCTCAGCAAGGTCATGCCGATGGCCGAAATCGGGCCACAGGCCGCCAGCAGCAACAGATCTCGCCAAGTCGGCACAACCCAGGCCCGGAGCAGGAAGTCCAGCACACCACCGGCAACGTGGTCGACACCTCGGCCGAACAACAGCGCCATCATTCCTGCCGCCACAAGGAACATCAGATTCTGGTAAAACGACATGACGATGGCTGGCGTGCGGGTGCCCAATTTGCGTGCCATCAATTGTGCAGAGCCATAAGCCGCCGCCGCAATCACTGGCATCAGCGCCGTCAGGTTGAAGACATCACTACCCGGTCGCAGCATGACCACGACGCCGGCAAATCCGATCAACGTGGCGCCCCAGCGCTGCCAGCCAATCTTCTCGCCGAGAAACGGCCCGGCCAAAGCCGTCACAAAGATCGGCACAGTGAAATACAACGCGACGATATCGGCCAGCTTCATGACGGGAAAGGCGAGATAATAGGCCGAATAGGAGATGACGAGGAACAGGCCGCGCCCAATCAAGGCCACGACCGGCCCCCTGAAAATCGCCGCCAACCCAACCTGCCGATGGATCATCAGCAGCAGGATCGGCAGTGCCGATAGGCAACGAATGACCACGACCTCATGGACCGGATAACCGCCACTCAGCAGCTTGATGACGACATCTTGCAGGGAGAAGACCAGCACACCGCCGCATAGGGCAGCAATCGCCCGCCAGGCATGATTTGTCGTGGCGAGGCCGGATTGGCCCGGCCTCGATGCAATCTCAGTCATGATCCAGTCAAATGCGTTGGTTGCCAGAGCCACCGATTATGCGCAAATCCGGTGCAGCTGGTCGCATGCAAATACGACATGGCCGCACCTGGCGGCGCAGTCATATTGCCTTTCCCCTGATCGGCCACGGTTGCAGTTTCGAGATCAGGCAAATGCTTCCCGCATCACCCCGGCAAAACGACGGCCGGCCTCGACTTCGTCGGCATGATGGCCGTCCTGCACCACCCATTCGCCGCCCACCATTACGTCCTTCACCAGCTGATCAGTTCCACCGAACAGCCAGCGCGATAGGATATCGTCGCCTTTCAGATGCGCCATCAGCGGATGTTCTCCCTTTAGGACCACGAAATCGGCACGGCGCCCGGCGCTGATCTGCCCGATCGGCTGTCCCAAGGCCTGGGTGCCACCGGCAAGGCAGGCGTCGTAGAGATAGGCACCGATATTGCTGCGGCTTGTGCTGTAGAGACGATTGCGCCGCTCATGCTGCAGTCGCTGGCCATATTCCAACCAGCGCAATTCCTCGACAACGCTGAGCGACACATGGCTGTCGGAACCAACACCAAAACGCCCACCTTGCTGGGCATAGGCTATGGCCGGAAATATCCCGTCACCAAGATTGGCCTCGGTGGTCGGGCAGATGCCGACGACGGCATTACTCTTGGCCATCAGCGTCAGCTCCGCCTCATCAGCATGCGTGGCATGGATCAGGCACCAGCGGTCATCGACCGGATTGTGGTCATAGAGCCATTGGATAGGTCGCTGGCCGGACCAACTTAGGCAATCATCGACTTCCTTCTGCTGCTCGGCGATATGGATATGCACGGGTCGGCTGTCGCGTGTCTCGGACAAGATTGCGGTCATCTCTTCGGGCGTGACGGCCCGCAGTGAGTGAAAGCAGGCACCTAGCCGGCGCGTCGGTTTGGCGCATAGGGGTGCCAGGCGTTGCTGTAGCTTGAGATAATCGTCGATCGAGTGGATGAACCGACGCTGGCCAGCGGCCGGCTCTTTGCCGCCGAACCCGCCATGTGCATAGAGCACGGGCAGCAATGTGACAGCCATGCCGGTGGCATCGGCGGCCGCCAAAATGCGCTGCGACATCTCCGACGGATCTGCATAGGCGCGGCCATCAAGATCGTGGTGCAGGTAATGGAATTCGGCAACCGAGGTATAGCCGGCTTTCAGCATGTCGATATAAAGATACTGAGCGATTGCTTCGACCTGGTCCGGATTCAGGCGGCCGACCAAGCGGTACATCAGGTCTCGCCAGGTCCAGAAGCTGTCTTCCGGATTGAGGGCACTCTCGGTCAAGCCGGCCATGGCGCGTTGGAAGGCGTGAGAATGCAGATTAGGCATGCCTGGCAAGACCGGTCCCGCCAGACGCTGATCGATGCCGTTGGCGGCCGCAGCGGCCGGGCTGCCCTTGCCGGCGCCATCCGTCACCGATGCGATCATGCCATTGGCATCGACATTAATGCGAACCTGCTCGGCCCAGCCCTGGGGCAGCAAGGCATGATCTGCGATATAGGTCTTCATCTCAATTAACCCTCTCCCCGCCCGCCCGGTCAGCCGGTTCATAGGCGGCCTTGGTGACTGGCCATGGCTATATTATAGTCCGACCCAATTGGAACATGAATGATGCGCCCCGGCGCGACTCGGTCAGAGCGACAATATCTGTCCCCCGATCGTAGGCGAAGCCGGGAACGGGAGGAATATTGGACACATCGCTTCTGCCGCGCTATTCGCAGGTCAAGCGGATGATTCTCGATCAGATCGAGGCTGGCGACTGGCCGGCCAAGTACCGCATACCCTCCGAATCCGAACTGGTGCGCGATCTTGGTGTCAGCCGCATGACGATCAATCGCGCCCTGCGGGAATTGACCCTCGAGGGTCGCCTCGTGCGCGTCCAAGGTGTCGGAACTTTCGTTGCCGAGGCCAAGATGCAATCGCCGCTGATCGAGATCCGCAATATCGCCGAAGAGATCACCGAGCGTGGCCATGAACATAAATCCAAGGTCGTGACGTTGGAATGCCTGGCGGTCACCGACGAAATCATTGCCTCGCTGGATCTGCCGATTGGCAATGACATTTTTCATTCGGTGCTGGTGCATTACGAAAACGGCATCCCGGTGCAGCTGGAAGATCGCTATGTCGCGCCACAGGCAGCACCGGATTATCTGAAGCAGGATTTCACCCAGATCACACCTCATGTCTATCTGACGGCAACGGCACCGATTTCCGAGGCGGAGCATGTGATCGAGGCCGTCCTACCTGCTGCCTGGGAGCGACGCCAGCTGAAATGCGATTCGCATGAACCATGCATCCAGATGCAGCGAACTACTTGGAGTGGCAGCCACAGAGTCAGTTGGGCTAGATTGATCTATCCTGGCAGCCGCTATCGACTGACTGGTCGATTCCATTTGAAAAGCGGCGCCTGATCTCGCCATCACAGATCCGTTCGTTGGCCGGTCAGGCCATCGCCGCATGGATCATGTCCAACCATTCGGACGATTCCAACCGTTCATCGACCAAGGGCGCCAGAAAGCGGTCCTGGTCATAGGAGGCAATCTCCTGCCGCAACAGGCGATAAGCCCTGTCAGTGCCGCGGCCGCGCGCGATCCCGGGATGGAATTCCAGCGCCTGACCGGCCAGCAGGAGTTCGATTGCCAGGATCTTGCGGGTATTGCTGATCACCTGCAGGCATTTCAGCGCAGCTGGCGTCCCCAAACCCAGATGATCCTCTTGCTGGGCCGAGGTGATGAAATTATCGGTCACCATCGGATGTGACAGCAGCTTGTTCTCCGCTGCCAGTGAGGCCGCAGTATATTGCGCGATCATCATGCCGGAATTGACGCCACCTTCCTTGACGAGAAAGGCCGGCAGATCGCTGACCGCCGGATTGATCAGCCGGTCGAGACGGCGCTCGGCGACAGATCCCAGTTCGGCGGTGGCGATGGCCAGCAGGTCCATGGCCATCGCGAGGCTTTGACCATGTGGATGGGCATTGGAAATGACCCGGTAATTTTCCGGATCGCCGATGACCAGCGGATTGTCGGTGGCGGAGCCGAGCTCAATCTCGATCTGGCGCCGGACATGATCGATCTGATCGCGCGTGGCGCCGTGGATCTGGGGAATTGACCGAAGCGACAAGGCGTCTTGCGTCCGCACCCCGGTATATGTCGCAATGATCTCGCTGCCTGCCAGCAGCGCCCGCATCCTTGCGCCCACCTGTAGCAGGCCTGGATGCGGTTTCAAAGCGAGCAATTCTGCGTCGAAGGCAACGATCTGCCCCTTCAAGGCTTCGAAGCTGAGAGCACCTGTCACATCGGCCCAGTCAGCGACCTGCTCCGCTTCCGCCAAGGCGAGGCAGGCAAGGCCGCTGAGGCAGCGCGTCCCATTGACCAGAGACAAGCCGTCTTTGGCGCCCAACTCGATCGGCGCCAAGCCCGCCTCCGCCAAAGCCTTCGCTGCTGGTTGGCGTTGCCCACCAACGACGACATCGCCGATGCCGATCAAAGCCAGCCCGATATGGGCGCCATGCACGATATAGCCGACCGATCCCTGGCTCGGCACCACCGGCGTGATGTCGGCATTCAACAAGGCAGCCAATTGCGCCGGAACAGCTGGGCTGACGCCGGATTGGCCATGGCAGAGATCGTTAAACGAGGACGCCATGATGGCACGGGTTGCCGTCACCGACAGGGGCTGGCCGACGCCGCAGGCATGGCTGAGCAGGGTATTGCGCGACAGCTGCGCTTGCTGCTCACCCGTTAGACGGATGTTGCTCAGCGCGCCAAGGCCGGTACTGATCCCATAGGCGCGTTCGCCCGTGGCAATGATGCGCTCGACAATGCGGCGACCATTCTCCAGACGCTGCCGGGTCGAGGTACCGACCGCGACCCTGGCCTCACCGCGCGCGATAGCCACCAGATCCCGGTAGCTAAAGGGTGCTTCATCCCGGACAATGATGGGCCGGTCAGGCGCGGTGACAGGAACCTGGAAGGTGGTTGGGGCCGAATTGGTCGCTATGGCAGACATGGATATTACCTATCTCGACAGGACTTAACTTGTATATACATGTTCGTACAACCAGGCAAGATCTTGCGAACGGACGGTGCCTTGGGCAAAGTTCGGCATGACGATTTTGCAGGACAAAATTGCCAACCGACTGACGGATCGCCTGCGCCTGCGCCCACCGCGGCTGGGCGACCTCGACGCCGTCATCGCCATTTTCAGCCAGCCGGTAGTTGTGGCGCATCGACCGGATCCCAGCCCTGAGAATGCCGCTGATTGCCGAGCCCGCCTCGAACGCGATCTCGACCATTGGCACGATCACGGCTTTGGCCGCTGGGCCCTGATTTTTACGGATACCGTGATCGGATTTGGCGGCTTGACGCTTCGTGACGGCTTTGCGGGCCTCAATCTCAGTTACCATCTGCATCCGGCTTATTGGCGGCACGGCTTGGCCAGCGAGTTTGCTTTGGCCGCTGTTGAGATGGCCTTCATGGATCTTGCAGCTCCACATGTCCTGGGCATGGTGCGGCCAGCCAATATTGCCTCCTGTCATGTCCTGGAAAACGCCGGACTGACCCTGGAACGCGATATCGTCTATGGTGGCCATCCCGGCTTGCTCTATCTGAAGCGACGGGGAGATGCTTGATGGAGCTAGCTTGCAAGGACTCACGGCGCGAGCAGCGGCAGTTGCGGCTATCGATTATTTTGACTGCTCTCGTCGCAGCCGTCGGGATCATCACAGGACTCTGGGTCGGCTCCCAGTCGATCGTCTTTGATGGCTTCTTCTCCCTGATCGATGCCACGATGACGGTGGTTGCCTTGATCGTTTCGCGTTTGGTGACACGCGATGGCAGCCGCCTGTTCCAATTCGGCTTCTGGCATTTGGAGCCGTTGGTCGCCGGTTTCAACGGCAGCGTTATGGCCCTGAGCTGTGGCTACGCTTTCCTAAACGGCATCGACGGCTTGCGCAAGGGCGGCCACCAGGTCGATTTTCAATTAGCACTGATCTATGCCTTGGCCATCAGCGCCATCAGTTTTGCTATGTGCCTGTACCAATGGCAGCAGAACCGTCGACTGGAATCCGACCTGCTGCGTATCGATTCACATGGCTGGTTCATGGGCGGCTCACTCAGTGCTGCCCTGCTGCTGAGTTTCCTGGTCGCCACTTTGGCAACCGGCACCAGTGCCGAACCCTGGACACCCTATGTCGATCCTGCTGTACTGACCGGCCTCTCGCTGCTGCTCATATCCATCCCGTTGCGCATCGTCTGGCGAGCGGTACATGAAATCTTCTTGGTGGCCCCGGCCGAACTTGATGAACATACGCGTCTGGTCGTTGCTGAGATCGCCAATCGCCATGGCTTTCTAAAATTTCGCTCCTATGTCGCCAAAACCGGCCGAGCCGATCTCATCGAAATAAGCATCGTCACACCACCCCATTTCAAGATCGACGGGGTCGAATCCCTGGACCGCATTCGTCAGGAAATAGCCGACAAGCTCAGCGAAAGCGGTCGCCCACGTTGGCTCACCATCATCTTCACCGCTGATGAGAAATGGGCGTAAGAGCCAGCTCTGGCTCAGCCTTTTCGATGAGCGATTGCATCCGCCAGCAGGCACAAAATCTCGAACATCATGCTGGCACCCACCAACGCCGTATTGCCGGACTGATCGAAAGGTGGTGAAACTTCAACAACGTCGCCACCGATCAGATTGAGCCCCTGCAAACCACGTAACAGAGTCAGCGCCTCGCGGGTGGTCAAGCCGCCAACCTCTGGCGTGCCGGTTCCCGGCGCGAAGACCGGGTCGAGGCCATCAACATCGAAACTGATATAGGTGGGTCCGTCACCGACGACCCGACGGGCTTCCACAATCACCGCATCGATGCCGATTCGATCCACTTCCTGCATCTCAACGACACGCATGCCGGAATTATGAGAGAAGTCGTTGTCATCAGGCGCGTATTTCGCGGCCCGTATGGCAATCTGCACGACGCGCTTCGGGTCCAATAGGCCTTCTTCGACGGCACGGCGGAACGGCGTCCCATGGGTATATTTGTTGCCGCCGAAGTAGCTGTCATTGGTATCACAATGGGCATCGATATGGATCATGCCGATCGGTCGGTCCTTGGCGATGGCGCGGAAAATCGGCAAGGTGACCAGGTGATCGCCACCGGCGGAGAGCGGCAGACAGCCGGTGGCATGGACTTGGGCGTAAAAGCTCTCGATCCGTTTCAGGCTATCCATCAGATCGATCGGGTTGACCGGTGCATCACCGAGGTCCGCCACACGTGCGAGTTTGTAGGGCGAGATGTTGCTGGTTGGATGCACCTTCCGCATCATGCTGGACATGTTACGGATCTCGCGTGGCCCGTGCCGCGCGCCGGCCCGATTGGTGGTGCCGCCATCCCAGGGTACGCCGATCAAGGCGATGTCGAGCTTGGCCGGGTCGGTGACATAGGGCAGCCGCATGAACGTGGCAATCGCACCAAAGCGCGGCGTGATTGCCGAATCGACTGGCTGCGGGAAGGCTGCTGGAAGCTGATCGGACATATCACCACCGGTTCGCGAATATTGTGGCGCCACTTAAGCAAGTTGTCGCCCGAAAAGAAAGGCCAAATAGGATTCCCAACAAGCAGCATCAGATATCGATAAGTGTATCAGAATCAGTCGTCAGGATCGGAGAATTCGCCGGTCATCTTCAATCCCTCAATCCAGGTTTCACCGTCGCGTTTTATGACCGTTCTCGGCGTGATATTGGCCTGGCTGGCAATTGCTTCTGCGAGTTGCTGCGAATGCGTGACCAGCCATATCTGGCTGCGTTTCGATGCATCGAAGATCAAGCGCGCCAGTGGCTTCAATAAAGATGGATGCAAGCTGGTTTCCGGTTCATTCAAGGCGACGAAACTCGGCAGGCGATAGGAAAGCAGCGCACCGGCGAGTGCAAGATAGCGCAATGTGCCATCCGAGAGCTCACCAACCTCAAAGATACGCTTCGGATATTCAGGAAAGACCAGGCCGAAGCTGGCTGTCCGGCCAGGTTCCGGCACCGTAAGCTGCGCCCCAGGGAAAGCATCATCGATGGCTCGATCCAAGGCCACCGTATCTTCGCGGATATGGACTAGCGTTGCAAAGACAGCAGCGAGATTGCCGCCATCAGAGGAGAGTGTGGGGCTGGTTACGGCCAGGCAAGGCTGACGCAACGGTGATGTCTGATCGGTGCGAAGATTATGATAAAAACGCCAGTCGAGTATATTGCGCCGTAGCCAATAGAGATCCGGAAATCGCGACGGATCCTCGAAAGACCCCAAGGCCGTCTCGGAAGGCATAAGTTCGTCACTCATGATCTCGCGAACGCCCTCAGCATTTCGCATGAAGGTGGCTGGCCCTTGGCGATCAAGCAGTTTGACCTTGCGCGCGCCAGTATCAATGGTGAGCGATTCTACTTTGATCTGAGGTTCATCCAGAAAAGCAGCACCGACACGCTTGCGTATTTCGCCTTCCGTATAAGATGCAAAACCCGCAGAAACTTCATATGAACAGATTGTCGCTCTGCCCATTTTAAAGCCCGCCTTCAACGTAATCAGTGAGGGTGACTTAGGTAGTCGCTTGGCGGCTGACATAGCGGAAGCCATACCACCTTCCCCAGCAAGTTCCTGCGCCAAAGTTCCCGCCGCCGCTGCCTGCACCAGCTGCAGGGTGCGATAGAGATTGGTCTTGCCGACACCATTGGCGCCAACAAAGACGCTGAGTTGATCAATCGCAAAGCCGATCTGCCGTAGCGAGCGATAGCCGGCAGCCGCAACGGTGCACAGTCTATAAGGCTTACTATCCGTCACGACGGCCTTTGACATCCGGTTTATCCGTTACCTTGCGCGCGACAATCCCAGCCATAATCCGCCACCAATCAACGCGCCACCGCTGCAACGCATGATCAGTTTACTGCGACTTGGGCTCAATACCTTCGCGGCACGGCCGCTCAGCAAGGCAAAACTGCCATCGGAAATCCGCCGTCACACCAAGCAAGGCGATCTGCGCCGTGTAGTTGCCAGTGGGATTGATGAATTGCGGCAAAAAGGCACCGAAGAACAGCAGTTGCTTAGGGTTACTCAAGGATACCAAGCAGCCCTGCATGAAAAAGCCGCCACGCGGCATTCGCGGGGTCTGCCCCTCCTCCAGTTCGCCGCTGGCCCGGATCAACTTCCAGCCGAGATAAATCAAATAAACCGCCCCGGCCAGGCGCAGCCAATCGAACCAATAGCCCATACTCGCAATGGCTGTCGCCAGGCCGAGCAATACGAGGGCGAGCATGGTGCCACAACCGAGCTGCGTTCCTGCGGCATTCAGCAAGCCGGCCCGCATCCCATGACGCAGACTATTGGCGACGATCAATGTGGTCGTCGGTCCAGGAATAATGGCGGCAATAAAACAGGAGGCCACAAAGGCGACATAGAGCTGAAACGACATGATTTCTCCCCGAGCGAAGACCAAGACGATAGACCTAAATGCAGTCCTTTGTCAGCGGGGTATTCTCGTCTGCTCAGCCATCCAGTCAAAGACTAGAAGATGTCGCATTGGCACAGAAAAAAGGCCGGTCTTTGCGGACCGGCCTTTGTCGCAACACGGCAGAAAGCGAGGCTTAAAACAAGCCTTCGACTTCCAGCTTTTCGTTGAGGCGGATATGGTTCGCCGAGGGCACACGCGGCAGACCTGGCATGGTCATGATCTCACCGCAGATGACAACGACAAATTCCGCACCGGCGGAGAGGCGAATTTCACGCACCGGCACCACATGGTTCGACGGCGCGCCCTTGAGATTGGGGTCGGTCGAGAAGCTGTACTGAGTCTTCGCCATGCAAACCGGATAGTGGCCAAAGCCGGCCTTCTCGAATTCCGCAAAGCGATCGCGAATTGCCTTGTCGGCGATGATGCCTTGGGCACCATAGAGATTTTGCGCGATGGTACGGACCTTGTCCCACAGCGGCATCTCATCCGGATAGAGCGGCTTGAAGCTGCTCGGCTGATCGGTCAGCTTCACCACCGCATGGGCGAGCTGCTCGATGCCGGCTGAACCCTGGCCCCAGTGATTGCACTCGATCGCCTCACTGCCGAGTTCAGCGCAAAGCTGACGCACGGCGTCAAGTTCCGCATCCGTATCGGCAATGAAGCGGTTGATGGCAACCACCGCCGGGACACCGAACTTCTTCACGTTCTCGATGTGGCGAGCAAGATTCTCGCCACCCTTCTTCACCGCCTCGATGTTCTCTTTGCCGAGATCTTCCTTGGCGATGCCGCCATGCATCTTCAAGGCGCGAACCGTGGCAACGATTACCGCTGCGGACGGCTTCAGGCCAGCCTTGCGGCATTTAATGTCGAAGAACTTTTCAGCACCGAGATCAGCACCGAAACCGGCTTCGGTCACCACGTAATCCGCCAGCTTCAGCGCGGTGGTGGTGGCGATTACCGAGTTGCAGCCATGGGCGATATTGGCGAAGGGACCGCCATGGATGAAGGCCGGGTTATTTTCCAGCGTCTGCACCAGGTTCGGGGCGATGGCGTCCTTGAGGAGGACAGTCATGGCACCGTCGGCCTTCAGATCACGGGCATAGATCGCCTTCTTATCGCGGGTATAGCCGACGATGATATTGCCAAGGCGTTTCGTGAGATCTGTCAAGTCGGTGGACAGGCAGAAGATCGCCATGACTTCCGAAGCAACGGTGATGTCGAAGCCATCTTCGCGCGGGAAGCCGTTGGAGACGCCACCGAGCGAGCTGTTGATATGGCGCAAGGCGCGGTCATTCATATCCATGACCCGACGCCAGGACACGCGGCGGCTGTCGAAGCCGAGCTCGTTGCCCCAGTAGATGTGATTGTCGATCAGTGCCGAGAGCAGGTTATGTGCTGTGCCGATGGCGTGGAAGTCACCGGTGAAATGCAGATTGATGTCTTCCATCGGCACGACCTGGGCGTAGCCGCCACCAGCAGCACCACCCTTGACACCGAAGCAGGGCCCGAGGCTTGGCTCGCGCAGGCAGATGATCGCCTTCTTGCCAATGCGGTTGAGACCGTCGCCGAGACCGACTGTGGTCGTCGTCTTGCCTTCGCCGGCCGGCGTCGGGTTGATCGCCGTGACCAGGATGAGCTTGCCATCCTTCTGGCCCTTCAACGATTTGATGTAATCCATCGAGATCTTGGCCTTGGTATGGCCGAAGGGCAGCAGATGCTCCTCCTTGATACCGAGCTTCGCCGCGACCTCGCGAATCGGCTTCATTTTTGCCTCGCGGGCAATCTCGATATCACTCCCGACCTTCTTCGTCATGGCAGCAGCTCCAAAGCATTCATCTGTTTAGCTATATCAGGGTCAATTGATGGACGACCTCAGGATCCTGAGGGTTTTGCCCTCCCCTGAGTGATCGTCGACGGGCAGAGATTACGGGCTTTTCATCCCTGATTTCCGCCTATCGGCGACGGGATATTGTCGTTTTTGGGGCTGATCAGCCGGTCGCTGATCAGCCCCGACCGAAATCAGCAATCCAGGGTATTCTGCCGTTCCCATTCGGTGAGGTGCCGGCTGTAACTGTTCCAGTCGGCGTATTTCAGCTTGCAGTAGCTCTCCACAAAACTGTCACCAAGCTGTTCGCGAACCGTCTTGCTCTTTTCCGTCAAGCGAATCGCATCGAGCAGATTGAGCGGCAGCTTCTTGCCGTTCTTCACGGTATGCCCGTCGGTATACATATTGATATCGAGGCGCTTGCCGGGATCGCGCTTGTTGACGATACCGTCGATGCCGGCGCCCAACAGACCCGCCTGTAACAGATAGGGATTGGTCGCCCCATCGGCCAGGCGCACTTCGAAGCGACCGGCATCCGGGACGCGCACCATATGGGTTCGGTTGTTGCCGGTCCAGGTGATCGTGTTCGGCGCCCAGGTCGCACCGGAGGTCGTGCGTGGCGCATTGATGCGCTTATAGGAATTGACCGTCGGATTGAGAATTGAGCAGAGCTCGTCGGCACTATGCATGATGCCACCTAACACGGCATAGCCGAGCTTCGAGAGGCCAAGCTCGCCCTTCGGATCGCTGAACATATTCTTGTTGCCGCTCTTGTCCCAGAACGAGACATGCGCATGGCAGCCATTGCCGGTCAGATTGCTGAAGGGCTTCGGCATGAAGGTGGCGCGCATGCCATGCTTCTCGGCAATCGACTTGGCCATATACTTGAAGAACACATGGCGATCGGCGGTGACCAGGCAGTCGTCATATTCCCAGTTCATTTCGAACTGGCCATTGGCGTCCTCGTGATCGTTCTGATAGGGCTTCCAACCCAAGGCCAGCATGCTGTCGCAGATTTCAGTGATGACGTCATAGCGACGCATCAAAGCCTGTTGGTCGTAGCATGGCTTCTCTGCCGTATCGGCGGTATCACCAACCGACTGGCCGTCCGGCGTAATCAGGAAATATTCGCATTCGACACCGCTCTTCATGCGATAGCCCAGCTTGGCCGCATCGGCGACTTTGCGCTTCAGCAGATTGCGTGGCGCATCATCGACCGGTTTCCCGCCCATCCACAAGTCGCTGGCAAGCCATGCCACGTCTGGCTTCCACGGCAGTTGAATAAGACTCTCCGGGTCTGGCTTGGCAAAGAGGTCTGGATGCGCCGGCGTCATGTCCAACCAAGTGGCAAAGCCGGCGAAGCCGGCACCATCACGCTGCATGCCGGCAATCGCCTGGGCTGGTACCAGCTTGGCGCGCAGATGGCCAAAAAGGTCCACATAGCTGATCAGGAAGTATTTGATCTTGCGTTCTTTAGCGACCTTGCTGAGATCAATGCTCATTTCTAGTTCCCCTAACTTGCGGCGCATTGGCCATTTTGATATCCAAAAAAAGCCGGCGGCGATGACCGCCGCCGGTGAACCTCCCTTACAAAATGATCAATAGCCCCCCTGCCCTGGGATCCAGCTGGTACCGGCCAAAGGCACGCCGGCCATGGCCGCAGATTCGACAGTCAACGCCACCAGATCTTCCGGTTCCAGATTGTGTACATGGCTCTTGCCGCAGGCACGGGCGATGATCTGCGTCTCCATGGTCAAGACGGCAAGATAGTTCGCCAGACGATGACCGGCCTTGATCGGATCGAGGCGTGCCGCCAGTTCCGGATCCTGGGTGGTGATACCGGCCGGATCACGACCCTCGTGCCAATCGTCGTAGGCACCGGCGGTGGTGCCCAGCTTGCGATATTCCTCTTCCCATTTCGGATCGTTGTCACCAAGGGCGACCAGCGCCGCAGTCCCGATGGCCACGGCATCGGCACCGAGCGCCAGCGCCTTTGCAACATCAGCGCCGTTGCGGATACCGCCGGAGACAATCAGCTGAACCTTGCGATGCATATCGAGGTCCTGCAGCGCTTTCACCGCCGGCCGGATCGCTGCCAGGATCGGCAGGCCGACATGTTCGATGAAAACCTCCTGCGTGGCGGCGGTGCCGCCCTGCATGCCGTCGAGCACCACAACGTCAGCACCGGCCTTGACTGCTAGAGCCGTGTCGAAATACGGGCGCGTCGCACCGACTTTTACATAGATCGGCTTTTCCCAGTTGGTGATTTCGCGCAATTCCTGGATCTTGATCGTAAGATCGTCTGGGCCGGTCCAGTCAGGATGCCGGCAGGCGCTCCGCTGATCGATGCCCTTCGGCAAGTTGCGCATCTTGGCAACACGATCGGAGATCTTCTGCCCGAGTAACATGCCGCCACCACCTGGCTTCGCACCCTGGCCGACCACCACTTCGATAGCATCGGCCTTACGCAGATCATTGGGATTCATGCCATAGCGCGACGGCAAATACTGATAGACGAGAATGCTGGACTGACCGCGCTCTTCCGACGTCATGCCGCCATCGCCGGTCGTCGTGCTGGTACCCATCGCACTGGCACCGCGGCCGAGAGCTTCCTTGGCCGGACCGGACAAGGCACCAAAGCTCATGCCGGCAATAGTGACGGGGATCTTCAGTTCAATCGGCTTCTTCGCAAAGCGTGTCCCAAGCACCACATTGGTGCCGCATTTCTCGCGATAGCCTTCTAGCGGATAGCGCGAGATCGATGCCCCCAGGAACAACAGATCATCGAAATGCGGAACCCGGGGCTTGGTAGATGCCGGTTGCCGCAGCGCGATGGATTTCGGCAATGGTATGTTGATCGAAAGTCGCCGAAAAGCGCGGCGGTGTATAAAATGGTGTATGCGATGCGCTCATATCGGAGATCTCTCGTCAGTAAGCGTCGACATTGTCGACATGAAAGTTGTAGAGGCGGCGAGCTGAACCATAGCGCTTGAACTTACGTGGGTCAGCATCGATACCAGCACTCTTGAGCAGACGTTCAAGCTTCGCCAAATGGTGCGGCGTCATTTTCTTCTCGACGCAATCGGAGCCGAGGCTTTCGACCTTGCCTTGAACGTAGAGCCGTGCCTCATAGATCGAATCACCGAGGCTGGAGCCGGCATCGCCGCAGACGACGAGATTGCCGCTTTGCCCCATGAAGGCACTCATCGCCCCGACCGAGCCGGCAACAACGATATCGACGCCCTTCATGGAAATGCCGCAGCGTGTGCCAGCATCACCCTCAATGACTAACAGGCCGCCTTGCGCTGTGGCGCCGGCTGCAGAGCTGGCATTGCCCTTTACACGAACTTCGCCGGACATCATGTTCTCGGCAACACCGATGCCACATTGCCCGTGAATGACGACGGTCGCTTCCTGGTTCATACCAGCGCAGTAATAGCCGATATGGCCGTCGACATGGACCTCGATCGGCTGCGTGAGACCGACAGCACAGGCATGCTCCCCGTGCAAATTCGTCAGCTTCCATAGACGTTGATTGGTGTCGGCGGGAAGCGATTGCAGGCGCTGATTGACGTCGCGCAACGGTGTCTTTGTCAGATCGATCTCGTTCATGGCGATTACTGCAGGCTCCAGGTGTAAACGGTGGAGGGAGCGGGTTCCCAGATCTTTGCCTCTTCGATATTGGGAAGATAAGCGAGGCTGCGGAATTCAGAGGCCATTGCCACCCAATCGTCATTTTCCGCCATCACCGCCGGTTTGCAGGCGATGCCGTCACGGACCACGGCGAACCCGTCTTTGGTTCCCATGGTGAAGGTGAAGAAACCGTCGAGGTCCTTGAGGCCAGCTTCCATCGCTTCCTTCAGCGAGGCGCCTTCCGACAACCGATAGGCGAAGTAACGCGCCGCCACCTCGGAATCATTGTCGGTTTCGAATTCCTGGCCATGCTTGCGCAGCCATTTGCGCAGATTGTTGTGGTTGCTGAGCGACCCGTTATGAACCAGGCACATATCGGCCGCCGGCGTGAACGGGTGCGAACCTTCAGTGGTCACGGCACTTTCAGTTGCCATGCGGGTATGACCGATGGCATGGCTGCCTTCCATCTGCTTCAGACCATAGCGTGCGGCGACCTCGGCAGGCAGGCCGATATCCTTGTAGACTTCCATGAGCTGGCCATAGCCCATGATGCGGACATCGGGGTGCTCCGATTTCAGCCAATGCAGCACCTTGTCTTCGGGGGCCTGAGCGACCAGCAAGGCATGGTTGCCCTTCTGCGAGATGTCCGTCTCCGCGTTCAAGGCGACGCCAAGATCGCCGGACAATTCGCGCCAGGGATAGGTGGTATCGGCATTGAACAGCGTCAGCTTGCAGCGGTTCTTGGCAACCGGGCTGTGATAGACGGCGATACCGGCGCTATCTGGGCCACGCTCGGTCATGCCAATCAACATTGTCTCCAGATGGGCGCCTAGTTTGGAGCGCAGACTGGGATTCTTCAGGAATAACCCGACGATTCCGCACATGATGGGTTCCTCGACGATCGTTGCTTCAGCCAGCCAAAAGGGCCTGACGGAAGCCTAGTCGAGTCCCGGGCGGGATTCAAGTGCAGTAAATAAAATTTCCTCCCAGGAAAATCCGATTTTGTCGGTTTTTATGTGTCGCTAGCTGTCGGGGTGCGCAAATAGGTGATGACGGAGATATATTTCGCTGGCAATTTCCGCAATTCCTCAGGGCCGTGTGGCGCATCTGCATCGAAAAACAGGCTGTCACCAGGCTTCAACAGATAAGTCTTGTCACCGTGACGATATCCGACCTCTCCCTCCAACATATAGATGAACTCGATGCCATCATGCTGGAAAACGGGGAAAACGTCGGAATCCTGGGTCAGGGTGATGAGATAAGGCTCCGCGGCCAACGAGCGGCTCAAGGAATGCCCCAGCAGCTGGTATTGGTGTCCGGCCCGGGTGCCGCGCCGCTCAATCGTCAACCCCTGCCCGGCTTTGACATAGGTCGCGTTGCGTTCTTCTTCGAATTTGCGGAACAAGGCAGTCACCGGCACATGCAAGGCACGGGATAGCTCCTGCAGTGTCGCCAGTGAGGGCGAGGTTTGGCCATTTTCGATCTTCGACAACATGCCGGCAGAGAGATTGGCCGAGGCCGCCAATTCGGCGACCGTCATGTTCAGTTGACGGCGAAACTCCCGTACTTCGCGACCAATGGACTTTTCAAGACCGCCTTCGCGTTCGCTTGACCGATGCGGGTCCTGGAAGGCGATCTCCTGGGCCGTCTTTGACGGCGTTACGCCCTGACCGCTCTCGCTCTTCGGCGTCTTTTTAGTCGTCGTCGGACGTCCCAATTTTCTACTCCTCACTCAGGGCGGTGGGATGGCCGATCCTTAAAGAGGATCTGTTCTCCAGCCAGCTGCCAAGTGCCATCTTCGTCGGATCGCCGGCAGCAACCGCCCTTGTACTGTAGGGTCAAAATACCCCCTTCATACCGCCAGGGCAAATCGGTACCGAATCGATGCGATCTGCGAAAACGGGCAAACCGTTCTATTGGGTCCGACGATCATCTCGCGGCCGGCAGCCGAAATGATGTCGGTAGGCTTTGGCAAAATGCGACAAAGCAACGAAACCACAAGCAACCGCTACTTCGGCAATGGACAAACTGGTCTGGCGCAGCATCCGCCGCGCACGTTCCAAACGCAGCCGCATGTGATACCGAGCCGGCGTGCAGCCGAGATAGCGCTTGCACAGGCGTTCCAATTGGCGCTGCGAAACACCGACCGCCTCTGCCAAAGTATGTGGCGGCACAGGCTCTTCCAGCGTCTGCTCCATCAGGCCGACAGCCCGCAAAACCACTGGATTAGCGATCCCGAGACGATGTCGCATATCCCGCTGGTCATCGCCGGACGTGCGGATCGCCCCGTGGAGAAATTGCTGCGCGATCGACCGCGCGAGATCGGCGCCGTGGTGCGACCTGATCGTCTGCAGCATGAGATCGAGCGCGGCCGTGGCACCGGCACAAGTGACGACACCATCATCGATAACGAAGAGATCGTCGCACAATTTGTATTCGGGGAAGGCCTCTTGAAATGACTCCAGATAATCCCAGTGGACCGTACAGCGGCGATTCTGCAGCAATCCCGCGCGTGCGAGCAGAAAACTGCCCGTGCTCACAGCCCCGACGGCAATATCGTGCCGGCGAACCCGACGCAGAACCGCTTCGGTTTCAATATCGCGATAAAGCTCACCCTGGGTTCCCGCACAAACAATGAGCATATCGAGATTATCAAGACGCATGTCAGCCAGAGAATGGGTCTGTAATCCGATGCCGCTATTGGAGAGGACTTCACCACCTCGGGCGGAATACAAGGTCCAATCATAAAGTGCCTTGCCCGACATGCGATTGGCGCCGCGGGCCGGTTCGATCACCGATGCGAAGGACATCAAGGCAAAGCCCGGTACCAACAGCAATCCGAGATGGAAAGCCCCAGATTCCGGTGAGCGTGCCGTCAGAAAACTGCCGGTACGAACGACGACCGAGACAGCTTGTTCGTCGAACCTCGACTTCCCCGGTTCGCCCTTCAACAAGTCTTGGCGACGTTCATATCGCCGCAAATCTAGGCTCAACATGGCTAGACCCTCGCTTGACGCAGGCCACCGGCACTGCGGATTTATCCCTAGGTTACGTCACCGTCCAATGCTTGCAATGCCGCCAGACCAACTGGCCCGCCGTCGAATTCCTGCGCGGCATCCAGGATCGCCGACCACAAATATTCGGCCGACGCGATATCCGCCATCAGGTGATACGCAGGAACCGATCCAAGGTCGGCGCGAATGATGATGCCGCTCATTTTGGCCAAGGAGGTCTGCGCGATCCGTCCGACGGGAAACTTGTGCAACCGCAGATCGACGCCGCAAATCTTGGCAAACATGTCCGGTGCCGATCGGCCAGTCACCATGAACCAGGCGTGGCTGTCCTGACGTGGCACCGGATAGCCGATCGATTTGCGTGGTGTCTCACTGCTCCAACCCCAAGCGTCATTGACTCGGCGAATGAGATCACCAGTGGCACCCAGACTATCCAGCAGGAAGATCTCATTCGGCGCCAGCCGGGCAGCCCACTCCCCGCCAGGTTGCTGATAAGCGACATTGCTATCGCCACCGATCGTCAGCCCTTGTCCCGCCAACCAGTCAACTGTGCCCACGCCCTTGAAACCGGTCCTTGCCAGGACCGAGAGATCGGCAAGCCCCATACGGCTCACCCGATCACACTCGACTTCGGTAGCAGAGCCATAATGCAGCGGAACCGCACCACCATTGATCTCGGCGAATTCGGCGCCGGCCTCAACGGTCTTCCGATAAATGAAGCTGCGACGCTGAAACCCGTGTGGGATGGCCTTCGGCATGGCGTTCATCTTACATCTCCTGCCGCTTGTTCTCTGGATCATAGAACGGTATCGGTATCACCGTGCCTTGGATGCGACGTCCACCGTCAATTTTGATCTCAAATTTGCTGCCGGGTGTGCCGTCGCCTGGATGCACGTAAGCGAGGCCGACAACCTTATTCAAGCTGGGCGAGCGAACGGCTGACGTCACGCGTCCAACGATTTCCTCGCCCCGCAGGACAAGATGACACTCTTCCGGGCAAGGATCCGATTCATTGGTGAGCGCGAAGCCGACAAGCTTTCGCGTAAGGCCGTTTTTCAGTTGAATATCTGTCGACCGACCGCCGACATAGAACGGCTTGGCCTTGGCGATTGCCCAGGGCATGTCTGCTTCATGCGCCGTCGTCAGCCCATCCGTATCCTGGCTGACGATGATATGGCCTTTCTCGAGACGCAGGACACGTTGCGCTTCGACGCCAAAGGGTTTGATGTTGTTGATGCCGCCGGCCGACATCAGTATATCCCAAAGCGCCTCGCCATAACTTGCCGGTACATGGATCTCATAACCAAGCTCGCCGACAAATCCAACCCGCATCAGGCGCGCGGGAATGCCGGCAACCGTTCCCATACGTACGCCGAGATATGGAAACGCCTCCGCCGAAAGATCGATATCGTGGCAGACCCGCGCCAGAACCTCGCGCGATTTCGGTCCAGCAATATTGACGCCGGCATAGGCCGCCGTGACATTGGCGATATCCACGTCGAGACGCCACTGCGCGTTCCACTGCAACATTTGTCGATAGACAACATCGACGCCGCTGGTGGTTGCCGTGACATAGAAATGCTCGTCATGGAACCGGCAAGCCACACCATCATCAGTGATGACGCCGGCCTGATCGGTCATCAGCAGATAGCGCGACCGGCCGATCGGCAGCTTGGTATAGGTGAAGGTATACATCCGGTTGAGGAATTCGGCCGCATCCGGCCCCCGTACGTCCAAACCACCAAGCGTCGAGACATCGATCAAGCCGACATTGTTCCGCACATTCATGACTTCGTCCCGAATGACCTGGTCACGATTGGCCTTGGCGCCATAATAGCCGGGTCGCCACCAGATGCCGGCCGGCATCATCTGAGCGCCTAGCTCCAGATGGCGATGGTGCATGGCCGTCCGCCGCTCCGGATCAAAGATCCGACCAGCAAGATGACCGAACTTCTCGGGCGCATAGGGTGGTCGTTGCGTGGTGACGCTCATCTTGCGCAGATCGGCGCCCGTCTCCCGGGCAACCAGGCGCACGGCGGCGACGGCGGAGTGCTTACCCTGACTGGGGCCCATGCCGACGGTGGAATAGCGCTTCAACAGTTCGACGCTGTCATAACCATCGTGAATACCGTTGATCAGATCTTCAATCTTGAGATCTTCATCGAAATCGACGAATTCCATGCCCTTGGGATGCGGAAAAATCGGCCAGGGATGGGTCTGGTTTTCAGCGCCACGGTCGACCGGTATCTGCGGTTCAGCCACCTGATCGAAACCAGCATCCTTGGCAGCCGCCCAACCGGCATGTCGACCGTCGGCCAGAACCGCTTCCAGATCGAAGGTATTGTTCACTGATCCTGCCGCAAAGACATGGGACGGCAAGGTTTCCGGCTTGAACATATGGGCGTTGGTATCATAGCCAAACTTCGTGCCGGCATGATTGAGCAACTGCCCTGCCGGGGAGTAGCCGACCGACATCAGCACCAGATCGCAATCGATCTTGGTTGTGGCTGTGCCGAGCTGGCCTTCGCCCTGGATGGGCGCGACGGTGACGCCGCTGACATGGTGTTTTGTGCCGAGATAATTGGCTTCACTGATGGCATGACCGACTTGCACCGGAATGCCGGCCCGCTGCACGGCCTTGGTCAGCGCATCCTGCGGCGGCGCTAGTCGCAAATCGACAATCGCCGCGACATCGATGCCGGCCGCAAGAAGATCAAGTGCCTGGCCGTATCCATCTCGATTGGCGGTCAGGATGACGGCCCGATTGCCTGGCTTGATGCCATAGAGATGGATGAGACGCTGCGCGGCGGACCCCATCATGATACCGGGCAGGTCATTGTTGCGGAAGATGGCCGGCTGCTCGATCGACCCGGTGGCGATGACGACAGCTCGCGCACGTACCTTGTGCAGACGATTGCCCCGGATCACCGGCAGCCAATTATCGGCAAACCAGCCGGAACAGATGGCCTTTGTCATGACCGTGATATTGGCCTTCAAACGGACCCGGTCGACAAGATCACCGGTCACCCGGCAGCTGGCTTCCCCATCCTCGTCGAAACGCCCATAATTGAGACTGCCACCAAGAATCTCGCCTTCTTCGACCAGAATAACTTCAGCACCGGTCTCCGCGGCCTGCAGTGCCGCAGACAGACCGGCGGGTCCACCACCAATGACGACGACATCGGCAAACAAATATTTCTTGTCGTAATAGCTATGATGGAAATCGGCCGTCAGATCGACCTTGCCGAGACCAGCCAGAGCCCGCACGATCGGCTCCCAGAAACGCCAGGAATTGCGTTTCTCATGGAAGGTTTTGTAATAGAAGCCGACCGGCAGAAACTTCTTCACCAGTTCGACGAACCGGCCGCGATCGGCATCCAGCGTCCCGAAATAATTCTGGCCTGCGACGGCGATACCCGGCGTGATTTCACGCTTGTCGGCTAGACAATTCGGCTCGTCTCCGACCTGGACCAGGGTATTGGCGTCCTGGCCGATCATGGTCAGCACACCGCGCGGCCGGTGATATTTAAATGACCGTGAGATCATCCAGACATCATTGGCCGCCAAGGCGCTGGCAATGGTATCGCCAGCATAACCGGTGAAGTGACGCCCTTCGAAGCTGAAAGTGATTGGTTTGGATCGGTCGATCAACAGACCACGCGATGCGGCGAGGCGATTTTGCCCGGATATGGAATTTTTCGCCGTCATTTCTTGTCCCCATTCTTGCCAGCGGCGAAGTCGATGCGCTTGTCAAAGATCTCACCGGCTGCGTATGTCCGGATGATATCGTCCGTCACCGTATTGCGCTCGGCAATGAACCAGTAAGACGTCGGCACATGGCACCACCATTCGCGCACGACGCCGGCCGTATTATTCTCGAGGAAACAATAGGCACCCCAGTCGAGATCGCTCAATGTTGCTGGATCCGGCATTGGACGGACTTCCCCGCCCCAGACGAATTCGCTGATATTGCGTGGCCCGTTGAGCGGGCAGTTCATGATTTTCATCGCATCACTCCGCTCAATGTCCGACCGAGGCCGCGCCCTTTTCGCCAACCTGGGCGAAAGAGACGAAACGCTCGAGATTGAACGGTTTGATCAGTTCATGCGGCTCGCCGGTCGCCAGCGTATGCGCCATGGTCATGCCGCAGACCGGCGTTGCCTTGAAGCCCCAGGTGCCCCAGCCACTGTCGATATAATAGTTCTCGACCGGCGTCTTACCCATGATCGGGCTGAAATCCGGCGTCATATCGGCCATGCCGGCCCATTGCCGCAGAATCTTCATTTCACCGAGCATCGGCAGCAGTTCCAGCATATGACCGAGCAACCCTTCTTTGAAATCGAGTGTCGATCGCGTCGAGTACAAGGCATAAGGGTCCGTCGAACCGCCCATCACCAATTCGCCGCGCGAGGATTGCGATACGTAGACATGCAGGCTGCCGGAGACAATGATCTGATCGAGGAAGGGCTTGACCGGCACCGAGACGCAGGCTTGCAGCGGGATGGTACGGATCGGCAACAGGAAACCGGCCATCTTCGCGATCAGCGATGAAGATCCCGCCGTGGCCTGCATCACCTTGTTGGCATAGACGGTGCCGCGTGTGGTCTGCACGCCTTTGACGCAGCCATTTTCGACGATGATGCCGGTGACGGGCGTTTGCTGATGAATCTCGACGCCGGCCTCCGCCGCGCCGCGGGCATACCCCCAGGCCACCGCATCATGGCGCGCGATCGATCCCGGCGGATGATAGAGCGCGCCCATAATGGGATAGCGAACCTTGTCAGAGAGGTTGAGCGACGGGCAAAGTTTGGCGATATCCTCTGGATAGATCAGTTCCGAATGGACACCGAGCTGCTTGTTGACCTCGGCACGCCAACGGCTGGTGCGCATGGCAGCATCGGTATGCGCCAGGGTGAAATGGCCGCGTTCGGAATAGAGAATATTGTAATTGAATTCCTGGCTCAGTTCCTGATAGAGGCGGACCGATTGATCATAGAAAGCGACACCTTCCGGCGTCAGATAATTCGACCGGATGATCGCCGTATTGCGGGCGGTATTGCCGCCGGCCAGATAGCCTTTTTCAAGAATGCAGACATTGGTGATGCCATGATAGCGCGCCAGATAGTAGGCGCAGGCCAGACCATGGCCACCGCCGCCGATGATGACCACGTCATAGGTGGATTTCAGGTCCTTGGGCGCCGGGAAATGGCGCTGGGCAGGGTACTTTTTGGCAAAGCCGTATTTGAAGAGGCCCGACGGGACAAAGGCTGGCCACATGATCACAACATCCCCATTGCTGACTGGCTCCCGGTAGCTGACCGCGACAGCTGGAGGCTAGCAACTTGTTTCCTCTTGTTCAACTGGATTTCCCTTAAATAAACATTTGCTTTCAGGACGGCGCCCAACTGTCGAATCCGGGACATCACATAAGGGCGTAGCCGTCTTGCCCGGACCCTCAGTTTTTCGCCCGCTTTTATGAACTTTGCGACCAACGCGGCGATTGTCGAGGCGGCCAAGGGCAGTACCGTCTCGCATGGCGGGCTGAGCATTGTGCGGCGATTGCTGTGATTGCGGGGCTGCTTGGGCGTTGCACGGCGGCGGGTCGGCCAGGTATCCGATGGACAGGATGCTTAGGTTAGGGAGTCAGGATGATGCGCCCGTGCCGCGCTTATTGTTGATACGAGGGGCGAGACAGCGACTGCCGCCTCGCCCACCGAGATCGCTTAGACCAGACCCTCGGCCTTCAGGGTCGCCTAAACGGCCGGAGAGCCGGCGATCGTCGCCGCGTAGCGGGCCAATACTGGCCATTTCGCGAGCTCAAGCCCGACATAAGGCGTCCGGGACAGGCAGAGTTGTATGTCGAGTTGAATGGCGTCCCGACGATTTTATGGATTTCACTGACGATATAATTCAGCCCTGAATTAAGACGTTTCAATGATGTCTGTTTTGCAGTCAATCCAAGATGGGCATGCAATTCATGCTAGCTGCGATCGACCCGGCAAGCAAAGCAGCCGCGCCGGGCATAGTGAATATGCATATAGGCGACCTGCTGGCTCGCGAATAGACGATCGAGCTCGGTCTGCAAGTTGTTGCCATCGACGACGTCTGCCTCAACAATCAGATCATCCTGATCATATCCCCGAAGGGACAGCAACCGGCCCGGCAACACGGTCGGAATCTCACTCACCCGGTCATAGGTTGCACGCGCCGACTGGCGGACGAAGATCGGTCCTTGCGCCTGATACGGCGATGCGGCAGCCGGCTGATGGAAGTAAGACAGCAGGATCACTTTTTCACCGGGCTCGGCATCTTCCAAGGTGACCCGGCAAGGAAACCCGGCTTGCTATCGGCAATGTAGCGGCGCATGCCGCGCGCTAGGAGTTCGCGGTCGCTGAGCTCAAAGACGTCACGGAACGGATCCAGGGGCAAACCAGTGAAGCGAAACTGCATCGGTCATCTCCATCTATGAGGACGAGATGCAAATCTTGCGGTCAATGCGAAGGCATCGCTATCCGGGTCTTGCGGCCCCGCGCTTCACGCAACAAAAAGAGCCGGAAAACCGGCCCTCTTCGCGTCATTTCCCGAACCGTGAATGCTCAGATGCGCATCAATGGCCGTGTCAGGCAGGTCGGGCCACCCTCGCCCGGCACAGAAATCGCGTCGGCATTGATCACATGGACCTTGCAGCCAGCGGCTTCCATACGCTTCTTGGTTTCCGGATTGCCCTTCACCATGACGACTTCGCGCGGCGCAATCGTCAACACGTTACAGCCCATGCTGGCGAATTCCTCATCCGGCACCTCGACCAGGGTCATGCCCTTGGCCAGCAGCCACTCACGGAAGGGGATCGGCATCAGCGGCGAATAGACCAGCTGCAAATCCTTGTCCAAGGGGCTGATGATGGACATCAGATGGAAGACATCCGATTGCCCCTTGTAATGCGGCAAAGCGGTCACCTCGACATGCACATCCGGTCCCACCAGATTCTTGAACTGACGGATCCCGTCATCATTGGTGCGATAGGTACGCCCGATGGCGACTGTCTTTTCATCCAGCCAGATCAGATCGCCACCTTCGATACTGCCCTCGCCGGTCACGGCACCAAGGACCGGAATACCGGCTTGCTCGAAGGCCTTGCCGTGAATGCCCGGCTCGCCGCATCGCGCCGCCTTGCCCATGTTGCAGAGGATGGCGCCTCTCGGTGAGACCGTCGCTGCATCGCGGACATAGAGACTGTCCATGGTCAGGACTGGGTCATCCGGCAGATAGACGATCTCCGCGCCGACATTCCGAATGATCACCGCAAAGGCGTCATGTTCGCGCTGGGCCAGCTCAAAATCCGGCTTGGTGTGATAGTTAAGATCGCGCCATTCGGCATCGACCTTGGCTTGATTGCGCATGGCTTCGAGCGGCCGCCGCATGGCCAGTCGCTTCAGCCGTCCAAATTCGTTCATTTCTGTCAGCATGATGGCGCGCACTCTAGCGAAGCGCTGACTGGAATCAAGTGATCGAATACGGAAAGTGGCGCAAGGTCCGATGAAATCGTTTCACCAGCTGAGAAGAAAGTGGCTCACCGGTCGACGGCAACCAGGCGGCTTGACTGGCAACTGAGAGTCAACGGCATCCCCTGCTCGACGCTGGCATCCGGCGGCAGGCGCAGAACGAAATCCTGCGCACTGCCCTCGCTGCGGGCGAGAACGCGGTAATGCGCCCCCTGAAAGACCGCCTCCCGGATTCGCGCCTGACCGAGGGCAACGTCACCCGTCGACCCGGTGAGAATATTCTCAGGCCGCAAAATGAGTGTCACCTCCGCCCCATCGCCAACATCACCAGTCGCATTCAAATAGCCAGTTGCCGTCGCTACATTGATGGTACCGACCTCGCTGGCCGTAACCCGGCCGGCGATCTGCGTGCTTTCGCCCATGAAATTGGCCGTGAAGCGCGTTGCCGGACGTTCATAGATGCGCTTGGGGGAACCCATATCCTCGATCCGCCCTTTGTTCATGACGACGATCAGGGATGCCAGCGCCATCGCCTCTTCCTGATCATGGGTAACATGAACAAAGCTGCGTCCGGTCCGCCGTTGCAGATCCATCAACTCATCCTGCATCTGGCGCCGGAGATTGAGATCAAGGGCCCCCAAGGGTTCGTCGAGCAGCAGAATCTCCGGTTCAACCACCAAGGCGCGCGCCAGGGCAACACGCTGGCGCTGACCACCGGATAGCTCGTGAATGCCCCGTTTGCCATAACCGGCCAATCCCACCATCTCCAGGGCGGCGGCGATCCGCCGCTCACGTTCCTGAGCAGCGACACGACGAACCTTCAAGCCGAAGCCGACATTGCTGGCAACCGACATATGGGGAAACAGTGCATAATCCTGGAACAAGGTCGTGGTCGGACGTTGCGCCGGAGCCAGTGTCGTGACATCGCGCCCGGCAATGGTGATGCGCCCGGAGGTCGGGATGATGAAGCCGCCGATCGCCGACAGCAACGTTGCCTTGCCGCTGCCCGAAGGCCCCAGCAGGACGACATAAGCGCCCTGTTTTACCGCCAGGGAGACGTCATCGAGGGCCGTCACCTCGCCATAAACCTTGCAGAGAGCGGCAATATCGAGATGCGGTTGACCGGTCATGTGCGACGCTTCCGAAAGAGCAGCAGCTCCACCACAACCAGTAGCAGGATGGAGCATAGGAAAATGAAGGATCCGACGGCATTGGTCTGCGGATTGAGCCCGCCCCGCAGCATGGTCCAGATGACGATCGGCAAGGTGACATCGAAACGCGTCACCAGGAAGGCGATGATGAATTCGTCCCATGACAGGGTAAAACAGAGACAGAAGGCGGCAATCATCGCTGGTGCGATCATCGGCATGGTGACCGCCGTCAGAACACGAAAGGTAGACGCGCCAAGGTCGCGTGCCGCCCATTCGATCTTGCGCTGGTGTTCGCCGAGTTGCGCCAGGCAGATCGCAAAAGCCAGCGGCATGTTGATAACGACGTGACCAATCACCACCATGGCCAAAGACGGCCCGAGGCCCAAGGATGAGAGGCTGACCAGCAACCCCATGCCAACGAGCAGGTATGAGACTGCCAAAGGCAGAATGATGATGCCCTGCAGCCAGCGCCGGCCGGCAAATTCATAGCGCGAGATGCCATAGGCCGCGAGAAAGCCGAGGATGACCGAGAGCCCCGATGAGGTCAGGCCGACCAGCAGTGAGTGCCCGAGGCCCGCCATCAGGCGATCATTGGCCATCGCCGTTGCGTACCATTGCAGGGTCGGCCCATGAAAGGGCGGCACCGGCAGGCGGCCATCCTGGAACGAGAAGAGGATCAGGACGGCAACCGGCAGCAGGATGAAGATGTAGCAGGCGGTCAAATAGAAGCCCGATAGCAGATTGCCAATACGTGTCGTCCACCGCATTTCTACAGCCTCGACATACGCATCTTGTGCTGCAAGGCGAGATAGACGATGGCGACGATCAGCGTCAGGACCAGCGACATGGTCGAGGCCATCGGTAGGTCGAGCTGGCGTTGGATCTGCATCATGATCACCTGCGGCAGCAGCAATTCCTTGTTGCCGCCGAGAATCTGCGGCGTGATGAAATCGCCGATGCACAGGACAACCGTCAGAAAGGCGCCCACCGTCATCCCCGGAATGCTCAGCGGCAACGTGACCGCGATAAAGCTGCGCCAGGCGGAGGCACCGAGATCCTGCGCCGCCAGAGCATAGCGCGGATTGATCTGCACGAGATTGGCATAAATGGTGAGGGCGTTGAGCATGATAAAGAAGTGCACGAAGCCGAGATCCGTCGCCATTGGGTTATAGGCGAGCGTGATTGGGCGATCGATCAGATGCAGGGTCAGCAGCACCCAATTGACGATGCCGGTCGGCGCCAGCACCAGCAGCCAAGCATAGGAGCGCACGACATAGGACGTCCAGAACGGCAGGATGGCGCAGGCCAAGGCGAGGCGCTGCCAACGCTTCGGCACCTTATAGGCCAGGATAAAAGCAAAGGGATAGGCGAGCAGCAGGCTGACGACGACGACGACAAATGTCGTCACGACCGAATTCCAGATCGCCTCGACATAGGCCGGCTCTCCGAAGAAATGCCGGTAATTATCCAGACTGAACGTGGTTACGCCACCTTCGGCCGCCAGCGGCATCAGGCTGTAGATCGTCATGATGACCAGGGGTGCGGCAAAGAACAACGCGATCCAGGCCACTGCTGGCAGCGAGAAAGCAAGCCCCGCCAGGCGCGATCTGCGCGCGGCCAGTTTCTCGTTTGGCGATGATCCTTGTCGAGGCATCGTGACCTGGTCTCTGTAATCGGACTCACGCTGCAGAAGCAGCCGCCACGGTTGGCGGCGGCCCCCCGCAGAACATCACTTGCTCTGCAAGACTTCGGCCCAGAGTGCCTGCAACTTCTTATCGAAATCGCTGGTCATCTGCAGATAGGGATAGGAATTCTTGACATAGCTCGGTTGGTCGGCCCAGCGCAAGATCGCCTTCTGTTCGTCATTGAGTACAGCCTTGTTGTTTGCCGGCATGCCCCAATAGCAGGAAGAGGTCGCCAATTTTCCCTGGGCTTCGGGGCTGACGATATACTGCACGAACTTGGTCGCAAGATCCTTTTTGGTCGAGCCGGCGAAGACACCGAGACCTTGCTGCCAGCGCACGCCGCCTTGCGTCGGAATAACATAATCAAGATTGGGATTATCTTTGGCCATGCCGGCCGTGACCCATTCGCCGCCACCGACCAGGATGTCCACCGCGCCAGTCGCCAGCGCCTGTTGCACGGTCGTCACATCACCCACCATCGCCGAATTGGCTTTGAGTGCGATCAGCTTTTCCTTGATCGCCGGCAGATCCGCTTCCGACAAATCAGCCGGCTTTTTACCGAGGGCGATCGCGACATATTCGATCTCGGGCACATAATAGTCATAGACAGCGACACGGCCCTTGTACTTCGCATCCCAAATCGCATTGATGTCCGACATGGCCTTGGCATCAACCGCCGCCTTGTTGAAGGCGACGGTGTTGTAGCCAAATTTTTCGGGGATGGTGTAGAGCTTGCCATCCAGCGACGTCAATTTCGGATCGGCGATTTCTGTCGGGATATCAGCAAAGGGATAATCCTTGGCAGTCAATTCCTGCAGCAGGCCCATTTTCGCCAATCGACCGGTATCCGTCTCGTCGACCACAAGGACATCCCAGTCACCTGGTTTCGATTGCCCAAGGACCGCCAGCGCTGCTGCCGTGCTGTCGATATCCTTGAAGTTGATCTTGACGTTATTGGCTTGCTCAAATGGCCCCAGCAAAGTGGGATCCTCGTGATCGCACCAAGTCAGGACGTTCAGGGTATCCGCCGCCTTTGCCAGTGTCGACACGCCAAGAAAGATGCCGGCCATCGCCACCATCGCGCAACCGGCTGCCATCACGGACCGGAATGACTGTGAATTGAGCATTGCCAACTCCCCTGCTGATTTTGTCCCACAAAATAAATAGGCCGGCATCTCCCAGATGCCACATCGTCATGCGAGCCATCTTGCGAAAGCTGTTGCTGACGAATTTTCTTGCTTGACGAAAAATGAATGAACTACAAACTTAAGTCAATTCATTTTCCGATGCCCGTCGTCGAGAAAGGCCGCAGCGATTATGGTCGGATTGCGAGAACGACAGAAGGCAACGCGTCATCGCGACATCCTGGCAGCGGCGGGCATTCTCTTTCGCGATTGCCGAGCGTGCCGAGGTCGCCCCCGGAACGGTCTATAATTACTTTCAATCAAAAGGTGATTTATTGCTCGCCCTTGTCGCCCTGGATGGCGAAGAAGTGCGCGCCAATGGCAAAAAGCTGATTGCCAAAGCGCCGCGCGATCCGGTTCTCGCCGTTCGCACGCTTCTCGAATCCTATGTCGAGCATTCGCTGGTCCATCTCTCCAAGGAATTATGGCGCAACGCTATTGCAACCGCACTGACGCAGCCGGACTCACCCTTCGGCCTCGGCTATGCCGAGCTTGACCGCAAGCTGGCCGATCAGGTCGGTGGCCTGATTTTAACTTTGCAGGCGCGCGGCGATATCGATCCGGACACCGATCCCTGCCAAGCGGGCGATATTCTGTTTGCAATTTGCAACAGCCTGTTCATGGTCTTTGTCACCCGCGAAGCCATGGAGATTGCCGACATGAAGGGGCGCATGGCACAACAGATCGACGTCGTTTTTGCCGGCTTGAACATGCAAAGCCAGCCCAGGCGTCGCCACCGGACGGCAATTTAGAAGGTCAGTGCATCATGCAGATCGCGACGGCCGAAAGCTGGTATGAGGCCAAATCCGTTGGCAACGGAGTCACCTGGATCTGGGAACCGCATATCAAGCCCTATTACCGCTGCAATATCTGGCACATCCGGGGGCGCGACCGGGATCTTCTGATAGATTCCGGCATGGGAGTTGTCAGCCTGCGTAACCATGTCCGCCTAGTTGCCGAGCGGCCGCTTCTGGCTATAGCCAGTCACAGCCATTTCGATCATATCGGCAACCATCACGAATTTCCCGATCGTGCCATCCACAGTGCCGAGGCACATATCCTGGCGCGGCCAGATCGTTTCAACACGGTCGCCGATGATTATGTCAGCGATGACATCTTCACCGCTTTGCCGCCTGGTGATTGGCAGGCCGCGCGCTATGAAGTGCAGCCGGCGCCGGCCCAGACGCTTCTTAATGATGGCGAATTCATTGATCTGGGTGATCGCAGTTTCGAAGTCCTGCACTTGCCCGGCCATTCACCGGGCTCGATCGCGTTCTATGAAAAGATGACCGATATCCTGTTTGCCGGCGATGTTATCTATGACGGCCCACTCGCTTACGAAGCATATCATACTGATATGGCGGATTATGTGCGCTCCATGAAACGGGTACTGGAGTTAAGTGTCAGCATCGTCCATGGCGGACATTTCGATAGTTTCGGCCAGGAACGCCTGCGCGACATCGCGCGGGGCTTTCTGGCTGAACATGATCGCTGATAGACGCCTTGGTTCAGACAGAGCCAGCTCAGGCAGCGACGCCGGGCAACGAACTTGTGAAATGGGCGATCCGTTTGCAGGCTTCGTCCAGGCTCGCCTCATCGACCACAAAAGAGACCCTCAAATGGCCGGCGGCGCTTGGACCGAAGGCACTGGCATCCAATACCGAGACACCTGTCGCCTTATAGAGGCCCCAGGCATAGTCATAGGCCGACATACCGGTGTGCCGTACATCCAACATCATGAACATGCCCGCTTCAGGCACATGACAAGACAGGCCCGGTACTTGGTTCAGACGCGCCACCGCCGTGTCACGCCGGCGCTGATATGCCTGCCGCATCGCTTCGACTTCAGGCACATCATGAGTCAACGCGTAGGTCGCCGCATGTTGAATGAAGGGTGGCAATCCGTATTGCAGGCAAAGGCCAAGCGAGTGGACGTGGCCAACCAATTCTTCCGGCCCAACCATCCAGCCGATGCGCCAACCAGTCATGGCATGGGATTTCGACAAGGAACTGACCGTCACCGTCCGCGCCGCCATGCCAGGCAGGCCAGCGATGCTGACATGCTGTTTGCCGAAGGTCAGCGCCGCATAGACTTCATCTGCCACCACCCAGAGATCATGGCGGATCGCGATCTCAGCAACAGCTTGCACCGTTTCCAGCGACATCATGGCGCCGGTCGGATTGCTGGGCGTGGCAAAGAACAGCGCCTTGGTCCTACTTGTTATCGCACCTTCCAGGTCGACCGGATCAAGATGGAAATGATTTTCCGGTTTTTGCGAGACACGGGTCAGGGTCGCACCACTGGCGCGAATCGTCGCTTCATAGGTGAGATACATCGGATCGAGGACAACCACATCGTCGCCTGGCGCCAGCAGGCACAGCGAGGTGGCAAAGAGGCCCGGCTGACAGCCGGCCATGATGGCAACATTTGCAGCCGTGACGCGTTGACCAGACTGACGCTCATGCTGCACTGCGACAGCAGCCCGCAGATCGGGATAACCGACGATATCGGAATAATGCGTATCGCCACGACGCAACGATGTGATGGCCATTTCGGTAATTGCCGGCGGCGTCTCAAAATCCGGGTCGCCGATCGACAGGACAATCACGTCACGTCCGGCTCGGCGATCTTGAATTGCACGATGGTGGATATCCCATGCCGCCACGCCTTCGCCACCAATCCGATCGCAAAATGGAGAATACTTCATGATTTTCCCGGTCCAACGCTTCCCGCACGCTCTCCTGAACAAATGTCCAATAGCGCCTTCAGCCGGAACTTGCGATAATAAGGCCCATTTGGTCAAGCGCGCCGATCGGCGCCCCGACTCTTGCCAACAAGCATAGCTAGGTCCACCCAGACCTGATATTTCCGTAATCAATCGTCACCCCGTTCGGGAGCAACAGAGATGCCAGACAATTTCAACCAGCCGCTCGGCGGCAACAAGATGCCCCGTTTCGGCGGTCCGGCAACCATGATGCGTCTGCCGACGCAAAGCTCAGCTGCAGGTTTGGATGCCTGTTTTGTCGGCGTGCCGTTCGATATCGGCACCTCCAACCGCTCCGGTGCGCGCTTCGGTCCACGTCAGATCCGCGCTGAATCCTGCTTGCTGCGCCCCTACAACATGGCAACGAGAGCCGCCCCCTTCGACAGCATGCAGGTCGCCGATATCGGCGATGTCGCAATCAATACCTTCAACCTGTTGAAGAGCATTGATCTGATCGAAGCCGCCTATGACGAGATCGTCGGTCACAATTGTATCCCGCTGACCATGGGGGGGGATCATACGATTGTGCTACCGATACTCCGTGCGCTTGCCCGCAAACATGGCCCAGTCGGCTTGGTTCACGTCGATGCCCATGCCGATGTCAACAACAGCATGTTTGGCGAAAAGATCGCCCATGGCACGCCCTTCCGCCGCGCTGTGGAAGAAGGCTTGCTGGATGGCAAACGTGTCGTCCAGATCGGTCTGCGTGGCACCGGCTACGAAGCAGAGGATTTCGACTGGCCAAAAGCCCAGGGATTCCGGGTCGTCCAGGCGGAAGAATGCTGGCACAAATCCCTGACCCCTTTGATGGCGGAGGTGCGAGAGCAATTGGGCAAGGGTCCCGTCTATCTCAGCTTCGATATCGACGGGCTCGATCCCTCATCGGCGCCCGGCACCGGGACGCCGGAGCCGGGGGGGCTGACCACGATTCAAGGTCTTGAGGTCATCCGCGGTTGCCGCGGTCTCGATATCGTCGGCGGTGACCTGGTGGAGGTAGCACCACCCTACGATCCGCAAGGAAATACCGCCTTGCTGGGAGCCAACCTGCTCTACGAGATGCTCTGTGTTCTGCCGAAGGTTGCCTACCGAAACTAGTCAGTTAGCTGCGGACTGCTGCCGGGGGCTTCGATAAGATGCGATCGACGCTTCCGGAAGTAATTTCCCTCGGACATGTGACGGCTGGGACCACAAAACAAAAAATGCCGGATGGCCCCGGCCTGGGCTTGATCCTTATGCCCAAATCGGGCTATCACAGCCCTGCTTTAGCGACGGCGGCTTGTACCAAACCCCTGCTTCGCTGGGAACACTGGCTGAAATCAGCCGTGATGCCGTCCAAGGTTAACCTTGCGTTTGGACTTCCCGGACGCCCGTATAGCTCAGCTGGTAGAGCAACTGATTTGTAATCAGTAGGTCGCGGGTTCAATTCCTGCTGCGGGCACCACTCAAAAACCCAGAAAAACCGCCATTTATTGGTGATCTTTAAGGCGTTCGGGACACCATTGGGACGCCAGTCAAAAATGTTGACGATTTGGCAGGAATTTCGGCCTTAATCTTACTCTCGTACTGCGCTACAATTGCGTGCGAATTTAGGGATCGATCCGGCGACTATGAATGCGAATTCTGGAACCATCACACAAGTTTCGTCGCCGCACGTGCACGCCATCCATCAATATTGGCTAGCTCTCAAAGGTGATCGACCGGCCCCAGAACTCAGTGAAATCGATCCCACCAAAATCCCACCCGCCGCGCTGCCATACGTTATCCTGGTCGACCTCGAATCGAGGCCATTTCGCGTCCGCTACCGTCTCGTTGGTACTCACGGCGCCAGCATTTTTGGCAGTTATGCTGGCCGGTATCTGGACGAATTGGAGATGCCGGGTGATGTTGAACAGCAGCTCACGGCAGATTACTCGCTAGCTGCGTGGTCTTGCACGCCGGTTTTTGGCCGATACAAATGGCCCACAAAAGAAGGCCGTGACACTGTCGCTGAATACGCAGTTATGCCGCTACTAAATGACGGCGCCGTGACAAGATTATTTTGCGCGGAGCATGTGGGTCAGCACAAGAATCTCTATGCCGAAGATCTAGTTCCTTTGCGACGCAAAGCCTGAGCCATCCCTCGCCCCCGGACAATCGCTTCGATCTCACGAATGACATAATCAAAGTCATGCACCTGACCGAGCCCAATCTGCTCCCGCCCATTGATGATGCCCAAAATGTCCCGCCCCTCGCCGCATCCGACATAGTACCTCATCGCCCTCCACCCGACCCAGGCGCTACACTTTTGGCACCCCGGTCGCGACGCAGTCGACATCCGGCAGCAGATCTCGAAGCAGCCGGGTCCAAGCTGGGTCATCGAGCCTGCTCATGCCGACCCAGCCGATCCACAGATCACCAGCCGCAATTGGCACCCATCCCAAAGCCGGTTGACCTGCACCTGGCCAGCGATCTGCATCTCAATCGAACCCCTGCCACACGCTCCGCACTGCCAATTCGCTTCCAACTTTCTGATTTATTAAATTCTGCTGAAAAATGTGGCTTCGGACTGCGCAGCAGCGATAGCCGACAGCCGCCGCTGGCTGGCCTTTAGCGGTCAAATCAACATGGTAGCCGGCGCATCTGCAACTGGCGCGATTGAGACGGACAGGTGAACAGGTCAATTTAAGCATTTGGTAACGTTCGAGATTTATCCTTATCATAGCTTTTGTATTAGCAATGAGTAATGGCGCTATCGCTTGTGTCATCAATCACAGCGATAGGCCTCATGGTCGAGATGCAGTGGGAATGACAGTTATCGCCTCAGATGTGGGTCATTTGGTTGATTTGGCCCGCGACGGCTCAACGGAGGGTCGCAACACCCTGGCCGTTGCAATTGGCAACTTGGTCGATGACGGTGCACGACAACTAACCACGCACGAACTTGCCTTGATGAACGACATCCTGAAGAAACTCATACAGGATGTTGCCCGACCGATTCGTAAATCACTCGCGTCGAAACTCGCCAAGTCACATAATGCACCCCGCGATGTGGTCGAGATTCTCGCCAATGACGACTTTGACATCGCCTCGCCGATCCTCCTGAAAAGCGATCTGCTGAGTGATGACGCCCTGATCGAAATCGTTCGCCATCGGACACAGGCGCATCGCCTGGCGATTGCCATGCGTCGCAGCGTCAGTTTTCAGGTCTCGGATGCGCTGGTAGCCACCAATGCCCCGGATGTCATCCGCACATTGCTGCAAAATCATGGCGCGCAGATATCGCAATCAACGATGTCCTACCTGGTCGACCAATCGCGCACCATCGACGAATTTCACGAGCCGTTGCTTCGTCGCAAGGATCTGGAACCGACTTTGGCCAAACGGATGTATGCCTGGGTCTCTGCGGCCTTGCGACAATTCATCCTGGAGAATTTCCACGTTGACGAAATCGACATCGATCTCGCTGTCGGTAACGTCTATGAATCGGTCATCGACGATACGGAATGGCAAAGCGAAGAAGATACCGCAGCCAACAATCTCGCCATCGAATTGTCGAAGCAGGAACAGGTCAAGGCCCCGCTGCTGCTGCAGACGTTACGGCAGGGTGAAGTGCCGCTCTTCGAGGCGCTGTTGGCCAATATGGCACATCTGAAGATCTCATCCGTACGCAAACTGATTTATGATGAAGGTGCTGAGGGTCTGGTCATCGTGGCCCGGGCTGCCGACATCGACCGCACCAGCTTCACCAGCATCTTTTTGCTGTTGCAACGGGTTCATCCAAAGGAACTCGCCAAGGATGCCTATGCTTGGATCTATTCGATCGATTGAAGACAGATACGGCGGCAAAGGTCGTCGAACGCTGGAAGCTCAATCCCGATTTTCTGCGCTCCATCAAACGGCTTGAACAGTCAAGACGATGAGCCGGCGCGCTCGGACCGACAGCAATATCCGACCGACCAGACGCAACCCGCCGAATATCGACCGGCAAATCGGCAAGCTCTTTTCCGGCGCCTTGAGCGATCAGTTGCCGCCCATAGCCATTTACGGGCTCGACGATGCCCTGCTCTGGTCGAACGGCCCCTACGATCGCTTGCTCGGCACCGCTGCAGAGCACAACCTGCTATCGGACATTCTGCATCCCTCGCGCTGGCTGGATCAGGCGAGATTACTCGACGAGGGGCATGTCTGGCGGGACGGCGCGATTGATCTCAGCGGCAAGGATCATTTGTTGCAGGCTCATTTCGCCCCGATTCTGGATGAACAGGGACAATTGACGGCCATTTCCAGCCTGCTGCAAGTGACGCCGAATTCGGCAAAAGTTGCGCGAGACCTGATGCGGATGCAGGAACGCCTGGCCGATGTCGTTCGGCTCGCATCGGACTGGATCTGGGAAACCGATGCCAATCTCAACCTGACATTCCTCTCCGAGCGTGTCTCGAAAATCATGGGTTATTACCCGGCAGAATTAGTTGGCAAACCTCTGCAGGACCTGGCCGTCAATCGCCGGGCCAATACCACCTTGCTGAAACGCTTCGAGGCTTGGTCACCCTTCCGCGATCATGTCTTTGAAAGCGCCGACAAGATTGGCAATCTCAAATTGCTGCTGATCAGCGCGGTGCCGATCTTTGATCTGGAAACCGGTGCGCATCTGGGATTTCGGGGCACGGCCAACGACATCACCGAACTGACAGAACGCGAACGCAACCTGCTAGCGGCCAAGGAAGCCGCCGAACAGGCCAGCCGGGCGAAGACGCAATTCCTCGCCCATATGAGTCATGAATTGCGTACACCCCTGAATTCGATCATCGGTTTTTCCGAGATGATGCGTTTGAAAACCCACGGCCCGCTGGGCTCAGCAGAATATGTCTCCTATGCGGATGACATTCACGACAGCGCCAATCATCTCCTGGCGGTAATCAACGACATTCTCGGCCTGACCTCGGTCGAAGCAGGCACATTGATCCTGCTTGATTCCGAAGCGACACTCGAGATGATCACACAGCCCGTTCTGCGCGCCTTCCGCGCCAAGGCGGCGACAGGCGGATTGAGTCTGACCGTCGATCTGCCGGCCACGCTGCCGCATCTCATGATCGATCAACGCGTCACGCGCCAGATCATCAGCAATGTGCTATCCAATGCCATCAAGTTCACGCCGCAAGGCGGCAAGGTCGACCTGCGGGCGCGCAGCGAGCCAGATGGAACGATATCGCTGGCCATTACCGATACCGGCATCGGCATCAGCGAGGAAACCCTCGAACACATTTTCATACCCTTCTTCCAGGCGGAAGCCGGCACGACGCGCAAATTCGACGGCACAGGCTTGGGTCTCGCCTTATCGAAGCGCCTTGCCGAATTACTCGGCGGCAATCTCAGCATCACCAGCGAACGCGGCGTCGGGACGACGGTCTCGCTGTCCCTGCCGGCCCGTCGGATCGTCGGATATGGCACCAGCCGGGATTAGTCGCGTCCCTCCACGAAGCCATTGAGCACCGCCAGCAGATTGGTCCCCAGCTCCGGCGCCGGATAGCCACCTTCCTGGACCAGCAGCGTCGGCAGTTTCATGTTGCCAATCAGTCTGCCAATCTCCCGGAATCCCTCTGTCGTCACCTTCAGTCCGGCCAGCGGATCGGCAAAGAAGGCATCGAGCCCCAAGGCAACCACCAGAGCCTCGGGGGCGAAGCCGTGAAGGACATCGATCGTCTCGCGTAAGGCGCTCAGGAAGGCGCCGTCATCGCTGCCCAGCGGCAATGGTACGTTGCGATTGAATCCCTTGCCGTCGCCGCTGCCAATTTCATCCGCATAGCCCCAGAAGAACGGGTAGAAATTGGCCGGATCGGCATGGATCGAGGCGGTGTAGATGTCTGGACGATCATAGAAGATCGCCTGCGTGCCATTGCCATGATGTACGTCGATGTCAAGGATGGCAACGCGCTGTGCTTTCCGACGCAGCATCTGCGCGGCGATGGCGCTGTTATTGAGATAGCAGAAACCGCCGGCCATATCAGCATAGGCGTGATGACCCGGCGGACGACAGAGGGCATAGGCCGCCTGGCATCCGTCAAGGACCAGCTGCGCGGCGTGAATGGCGCTGGCGGCACTGGCCTGAACCGCTTCCCAGGTATCGGCGCCAATTGGGCAGGCGGTATCGGCCATATGGAAGCCGGCCTGCCCAATGATCGACGTCGGATAAGTATCCTGGCGGCTACGTGGATGCATATTGGGCGTTACCAGATCGGCNNGCGCTGATGCACGGTTTCCAGAAAGTGGAGATAACGTGGCTCATGGACGGCAGCAATGGCATCGGCCATCACCTGCGGAGGCAGCCAATTGGGGGCGACAATCGCATGGCCAGCCGCGTCTCGCTGCACTGCATCCAGCAACAGGACGGCACGCTCCGGCTTTTCAGGACAAGACTGCCACTCACCGCGCACAAGAAAGCGGCGTGGTGCATGCATCAACTGCACATCGGAAAAGACGATCTGCATATATCACCGGATAACATGACAAAAGAAACAGCCGATCCATCATCTGGACCGGCTGGTTTTTTGGCAAGCGATCTCTGTGGCCGTCGGGCCTACGCCGCGGCGCGCAATCCGGCTTGCGACGATAGGTAATCCAGTGCCGCGACAATACCGCCGTTGCGATGCGGGATGTTGCTGAGCGACAAGCCCATCTCGACGCCACTCAATGTCCCCGACAGCATCAGATCATTGAAATCGCCGAGATGGCCAATCCGGAAAACCTTGTCGGCGAGTTTGCCAAGTCCGGCCCCCAGCGCCATGTTGAAGCGCTCGAGGATGATCTTGCGCAACCCATCGGCGGAATGGCCTTCCGGCACGAAGACGGCGGTGACTGATTGACTGTATTCCAGCGGCTCGACGCAAACCGGCTGCAAGCCCCATGCGGTTACAGCCCGGCGCGTCGCCTCGGCATGGCGCGCATGACGGGTGAAGACATTTTCCAGTCCTTCGGCTTCCAGCAGGTTCAAGGCTTCCTTGAGGCCGAAAAACAGATTGCAGGCTGGGGTATAGGGGAAATTGCCGCCGGTCGCATTGGCCAGCATCGGTTCCCAATCCCAGAAGGCGCGCGGCAGCTTCGCTGTCTTGCTGGCCCTCACGGCCTTCTCGCTAACGGCGACAAAAGCCAGCCCGGCTGGCAGCATCAGGCCCTTCTGGGAGCCGCCGATGGCAACATCGACTCCCCAATCGTCGAATCTGAAATCAGCACTGCCGAGTGATGAAATCGTATCGACCATCAGCAAGGCCGGGTGCTTTGCGCGATCAATCGCCTTGCGGATGTCGGCAACACGGCTCATGACGCCATTCGAGGTTTCATTATGGACCAGGAGAACGGCCTTGATCTGGTGGCCTTTGTCTTCGGCCAATACCGCCTCGATCGCCTCGGGACTTGGCCCGCGCCGCCAATCGGTCGCCAGCGTCCGAACATCCAGACCGAGCTTTCGTGCCATATTGCCCCAAAGAACGGCGAACTGACCGGTATCAAAGGTCAACACCGTGTCGCCGGCCGAGAGGGTATTGACCAGTGCGGATTCCCAACCGCCAGTACCACTGGCCGGGAAGATCATGACTGGCTGCTTGGTCTTGAAGATCGGCTTGATCCGCTCAAGAACCTCTTTACCGAGGCGTGTGAAATCCGGGCCGCGATGATCCAGGACCGGCTGGGCAATGGCGCTCAACACACTGTCTGGGATATTCGAGGGTCCTGGGACCTGCAGGAAATGTCGTCCGGGTTGATATGCCATTGCCGCCTCCGCGCATCTTTTGTTAATGCAACGAGGTTAGTCATCAGCGATCAATGGAACTGGCTTAACAGCGACGGCGAACAACGATTGAGCGGCCGCGATCACGAGAATGTAACCGACATCGCTGCCGGCCGCAGGATTCCGTCACCAATCAATACTGTCTCATCAATCGAACCGTCAGCATTTCCTGACCTGGCGATCAGCTTTCGGCGGGCCTTACTTTGCCGTCACCACCAGCGCGTCAACGGCGACCGC
>WNFM01196004.1_pt1 | contig 43396 bp, 32 predicted proteins | sample 5400271 | NCBI WGS metagenome assembly WNFM01 (sample SAMN13153352, study PRJNA577476) | soil metagenome | isolation source: 60 cm saprolite on Douglas fir-dominated hillslope | place: USA:California | collected 2013-09-17
GGCGGACTACCAACCCGAACTGGCGGGCAAGACCGTACAGTTCACGGTGACGGTGAAAGTAGTGAATGCCGCCAAGCTGCCAGAAGTCGATGCGGAATTCGCGAAATCGTTGGGAGTGACGGACGGCGATGTCGGCAAAATGCGCGCCGAAATCAAGAATAACCTTGAGCGCGAGTTGAAAAAACGCGTGCAGGCCAAAACTAAGGATCAGGTGATGGACGCGTTGTTGTCCGTTGCCGAACTGGATTTGCCGCGTTCCCTGGTCGATGCCGAAGTGGGTCGTTTGCAGCAGCAGGCCGCGCAGGATTTGCAGGCGCGGGGCATGAGCACCAAGGATTTGCAGTTGCCACCGGAATTGTTTGTCGAACGTGCCGAAAAGCGGGTGAAGCTGGGCCTGATCCTGAACGAAGTCGTGAAACAGAACGACCTCAAGGCGAAGCCCGAACAAATTCGTGCGATTGTCGAAGAGCACGCCGAGTCTTTCGAAGACCCGCAGCAGATGGTGCGCTGGTATTACAGCGATGCCGGCCGCCTGCAGGAAGTCGAGGGCATGGTGCTGGAGGACAATGTGGTGGAATGGGCGGCGAAATCCATGGATGTCACGACCGTGACCCGGGAATTCGACGAAATCATGGAGATCAAACGAGCATGAAAACTTTCTACGACTATCAGTCGCGCGCCTACGATGTGACCGGCATGGCGCCGGGCCATCGCGACGACTACGCCGGCATGGGCTATACGCCCGTCACCGGCCTGGGCTATATCCCGATGGTGATCGAGCAATCCGGCCGCGGCGAGCGCGCCTTCGATATCTACTCGCGCCTGCTGAAGGAACGCGTGGTGTTCCTGGTCGGCGAGGTCAACGATGCCACCGCCAACGTGATCGTTGCGCAAATGCTGTTCCTGGAGAGCGAAAATCCGGACAAGGATATCTCGCTGTACATCAATTCGCCCGGCGGTTCGGTGACGGCCGGACTGGCCATGTACGACACCATGCAGTTCATCAAGCCCGATGTTGCCACCCTGTGCACGGGATTTGCCGCCAGCATGGGCGCATTCCTGCTCTCGGCCGGCGCCAAGGGCAAGCGTTTTTCGCTGCCGAATGCGCGCGTCATGATTCACCAGGTGTCCGGCGGATACCGCGGGCAGGCCTCCGACATCGAGATCCACGCCAAGGAAACGCTGTTCCTGAAACGCCGGCTCAACGAGATCATGTCCAAGCACACCGGGCAGTCTTACGAAGTGATCGAGCGCGACACGGATCGTGACAATTTCCTCTCCGCGGAGGAGTCCGTGAAATACGGTATTATCGATAAAGTGCTGGAAAATCGCGGTCAGGCGTAGGCTCTTTTTTGCGCCATGTTGCGCGGTCTGGCGGGTGGTTCCGGGCAGGATGCAACTCGCTGGAACTTATGGATTGATCGAGGTTGGTAATGAGCGAGAAAGTAGGCGAAAAACTGCTGTACTGTTCCTTTTGCGGCAAAAGCCAGCATGAGGTGCGGAAGCTTATCGCCGGTCCGTCGGTTTTCATTTGCGACGAATGTATCGACCTCTGCAACGACATCATCCGCGAAGAAGCCCAAGCCGATCCCAACGCCAAGTCCGCCAAGAACGATCTGCCGACGCCGCAGGAAATCTGCGACATCCTCGATCAATACGTGATCGACCAGGTCAAGGCCAAGAAAATCCTGTCCGTCGCCGTCTACAACCACTACAAGCGGCTGAAGACAGGCGCCAAGGACGGCGAAGTCGAGCTCGCCAAGTCGAACATCCTGCTGATCGGCCCCACCGGTTCCGGCAAGACCCTGCTGGCCCAGACCCTGGCGCGCCTGCTCAATGTGCCCTTCGTGATCGCCGATGCGACCACGCTGACCGAGGCCGGCTATGTCGGCGAGGATGTGGAAAACATCATCCAGAAGCTGCTGCAGAAGTGCGATTACGATGTGGAGAAGGCGCAGCGCGGTATCGTCTACATCGATGAAATCGACAAGATTTCCCGCAAGTCCGACAATCCCTCGATCACCCGCGACGTTTCGGGCGAGGGCGTGCAGCAGGCGCTGCTGAAGCTGATCGAAGGCACCATCGCGTCGGTGCCGCCCCAAGGCGGCCGCAAGCATCCGAACCAGGAGTTTGTGCAGATCGACACCAGCAACATCCTGTTCATCTGCGGCGGCGCGTTCGGCGGCCTCGAAAAAGTCATCCAGAATCGCACCGCCAAGACCGGTATCGGTTTCGGCGCCGATGTGCGCAGCGGCAAGGATCGCGAGGCCAACAATGCCCTGCTGCGCGATGTCGAGCCCGAGGACCTGATCAAGTACGGCCTGATCCCGGAATTCGTCGGTCGCCTGCCGGTGGTGGCCACCCTCGAGGAACTCGATGTCCGGGCGCTGGTGCGCATCCTGACCGAGCCCAAGAACGCGCTCACCAAGCAGTACCAGAAATTGTTCGCGATGGAGGGCGTCGAACTCGAATTCCGCGAAGGCGCCCTCAACGCGATCGCCAAGAAAGCCCTCGACCGCAAGACCGGTGCCCGCGGCCTGCGTTCCATCATCGAGCACGCCCTGCTCGACGTCATGTTCGAACTACCCTCGCTCAACAATGTCGAAAAGGCGCTTGTCGACGAGGGCACCATCCTCGGCGACCAAAAGCCCTTGCTGATGTATTCGGATCAGCCCAAGGTGGCTGGTGGACAAAGCTGACAGTCCGCACGCCAGCGCGCGCGATCCGGCAAAAGTTCCGCTACGACAGTTGCGTCGAACCGGCGACTCGCTTGAGTTCGGAGCCGTCGCCCCCAGTTCAATTATTCCCATTATTGTTGAGCTCAATGAGCCAAGGACGAGATCATGACGTTCTCCACCCATGAAGAAGATATGAGCACGACTATCCTGCCGTTGCTGCCACTCCGCGACGTGGTGGTATTTCCGCATATGGTGATCCCCCTGTTCGTCGGCCGACCGAAATCGATCAAGGCGCTTGAGGCGGCGATGGAAGAGGGCAAGAACGTGGTGCTGATCGCGCAGAAATCAGCCGCCAACGACGACCCGACGCCGGAAGACCTGTATGACGTCGGCTCGATCGCCAGCATCCTGCAAATGCTCAAGCTGCCCGACGGCACCGTCAAGGTGCTGGTGGAGGGCATTCATCGCGCCCGTATCAACCATGTGCTGAACGTCAAGGAAAACTACGAGGCCGAGGTCACGCCGATTCCGCAGACCGAATCGGACAACAACGAAGTCGAGGCGATGCGCCGCAGCCTATTCGGCCAGTTCGACCAGTACGTCAAGCTGAACAAGAAGATCCCGCCCGAGGTCCTGACCTCGCTGTCGGGGATCGACAACGCCAGCCGCCTGTCCGACACCATCGCCGCGCATCTGCCCCTGAAGCTGGAGCAGAAGCAGCAGATCCTGGAAAACTTCGATGTGCCTTCGCGCCTTGAGCAACTGCTCGGACTGCTGGAGACCGAAATCGACATTCTCCAGGTCGAGAAGCGCATCCGCGGCCGCGTCAAGCGCCAGATGGAAAAATCGCAGCGCGAGTATTACCTGAACGAGCAGGTCAAGGCGATCCAGAAGGAACTCGGCGAAACCGAGGAAGGCGCCGACATCGACGAGCTGGAGAAGAAAATAAAGGGCGCGCATATGCCCAAGGAAGCGCGCGCCAAGGCCGAGGCCGAACTGAAAAAACTGAAGCTGATGTCGCCGATGTCCGCCGAGGCCACTGTGGTGCGCAACTATATCGACACCGTCGTCGGCCTGCCCTGGAAGAAAAAAACCAAGGTCAGTTCCGACCTCGCCAATGCCGAGAAGGTGCTGGACACCGATCATTACGGCCTGGAGAAGGTCAAGGAACGCATCGTCGAATATCTCGCCGTGCAAAGCCGCGTCGACAAACTGAAGGCGCCGATCTTGTGTCTGGTCGGCCCGCCCGGCGTCGGCAAAACCTCGCTGGGACAGTCGATTGCCAAGGCGACCAATCGCAAATTCGTGCGCATGTCGCTGGGCGGCGTGCGCGACGAGGCGGAAATTCGCGGGCACCGCCGCACCTATATCGGTTCCATGCCCGGCAAGATCCTGCAGAACATGAGCAAGGTCGGCGTGCGCAATCCCCTGTTCCTGCTCGATGAAGTCGACAAGATGGGCATGGATTTCCGCGGCGATCCGGCCAGCGCGCTGCTGGAGGTGCTTGATCCCGAGCAGAACCACACCTTCCAGGATCATTACGTCGAAGTCGATTTCGATCTGTCCGATGTGATGTTCGTGGCGACCTCGAATTCGTTCAACATTCCGCCGGCGCTGCTGGATCGCATGGAAGTCATCCGTCTTGCCGGTTATACCGAGGACGAAAAAGTGCACATCGCGCGCCAGTATCTGTTGCCGAAACAGATGAAGGCCAACGGGGTCAAGGAGGAGGAGCTGCATATCGCCGATGCGGCGCTGCGCGACATCACGCGTTACTACACGCGTGAGGCCGGTGTGCGCGGCATGGATCGCGAAATCGCCAAGATCTGTCGCAAAGTGGTCAAGGCGCAGCTCACCAAGAACAAGGACGGCAAGGTACAGGTCACTGCGAAAAGCCTGGATAAATACCTCGGCGTTCGTCGTTACAGCTATGGCATTGCCGAAAAAACCAATCAGGTCGGACAAGTCACCGGCCTGGCCTGGACGGAAGTGGGCGGCGAATTGCTGACGGTCGAAGCCGCGCGTTTGCCCGGCAAAGGCAAGGTCGATACCACCGGCAAGCTGGGCGAGGTGATGCAGGAATCGATCAAGGCCGCGATCTCGGTAGTGCGTTCACGCGCCAAGACCCTGGGCATTGCGGAAGACTTTTACGAAAAGAACGATTTGCATATCCACCTTCCGGAAGGCGCCACGCCCAAGGATGGGCCGAGCGCGGGTATCGCCATCACCACCGCGCTGGTGTCGGTATTGAGCGGCATCCCGGTGCGCTGCGACGTTGCGATGACGGGCGAGATCACCCTGCGAGGCGAAGTGTTGCCGATCGGCGGCCTGAAAGAAAAATTGCTCGCCGCCGCGCGCGGCGGCATCAAGACGGTGCTGATTCCCGAGGAAAACCAGAAGGACCTCGTCGAGATCCCGCACGAGATCACCAAGAATCTCGACATCCGTCCGGTACGCTGGATCGACAAGGTGCTCGAAACCGCGCTTGAAAGAAAACCGGTGCCGCTGGTCGAGAGCGTCGAGGTGCCGGTGGTTGCCGCAACGCCCGTCAAGGAAGAAGCCCCCGCCGTCACCAAACATTGATCGCGATACGCGATCGCGTCGTACCCGAGCCCCGCAGGGATGTTGCATGCGGGGCTTTTTTCTGCGCAAACATGACGAAGTATCTTGACATGCCGTTTGGCAAATTGCTATAAAACCATCTTGCTTTCGATACCTGATCGCCCACCCGTTTTCTCTGGCACTGTCGCCGATCCGATTACCTTCCATATTCGCGAAACAGTCTGAAACATTGCCATGGGCAGTCCGCCGCTGTTTGATGCGCGGCATCGAAATCCAATTTTTGAAAGGGATACTAAGTGAATAAAACAGAATTGATTGAAGCCATTGCCAAGACAGCGGATATTTCCAAGGCGGCAGCCGGACGTGCGCTGGATGGCATGGTCAAGGCAGTGGGTGCATCCCTGAAAAAAGGGCAGATGGTTACCCTGGTCGGCTTCGGCACCTTTTATGTCGGCAAGCGCGCGGCGCGCAGCGGCCGCAACCCGCGCACCGGCGCGACAATCAAGATCAAGGCAGCAAAAGTTCCTAAATTTCGCGCTGGTAAAGCGTTGAAAGATACGCTAAACTAGCAGGCTTCGGGTGCTTAGCTCAGCTGGTAGAGCGTCGCCCTTACAAGGCGAATGTCGGGGGTTCGAGCCCCTCAGCACCCACCAGCCGGTTTTACCGGCAGGCGTTGCCGCAGTAGAAATTTGGAGTGGTAGTTCAGTTGGTTAGAATACCGGCCTGTCACGCCGGGGGTCGCGGGTTCGAGTCCCGTCCACTCCGCCAATTTAAAAATGTCTGCGCAAGCAGACATTTTCGTTTGTGGGGTGGAGCAAGCCCCCTGCGGGGCTTGCGGCGGGAATCGAAGGGAATCGCATGCATGGGATTCCGCGGCCCGTAGCATATGGGCGAGTCCCATCCACTCCGCCAAATTTATATGTAGGGGCCGAATCCGCGCGGGTTCGGCCCTTGTGTTTTTGGGTATGGGCCGGGCGCCATACTGGTATCGATTGTCCCCCACCGCGTGGCCGCATAACAGCAGCCTGGCAGATGCAATACAATGAGGTGACCGGCTCATGTCGACGCATCGCGAACAGGGCCCGGGCCTTTCTCATTGCCGAGTCTTTTCCATGCTTGCATTCCCTGTCGAATCCGGCTTGTCCGGCCGCACGCTTCACCGGATCAAAACGGTGAAGGGCATCGTTGCTGTCGTCAGGCCCTGCCGCGATTAAATCGGCGATGCGAATCATCGGCGGGTTCCTCGATCGCATCGTTCTCGTCGCCGGCGTCATCGCCGGCGGCACCATTCCCAGCTTTGTCGCCCAATACCGGCAGCGAGTCGGCGGCGCGCTCGATCAGGCGCTGCGCGACCTGGCGCCGTTCCAGGAAATCGCCAATCAGCAATTCGGCGGCAGCATGCAGGCCCTGGTCGAGCATCATCTGCACAGCACCGATGCAACCTTTCACAGCGAAGGCGCCGCGATTGTCGCGATGCTGGATTCGGCGCAGCATCTGCGCGCGGCGGCGCAGGCATTGAGTACGGATCTGTTGCACCAGTTGTGGTATCTGCTGGGCAAGGCCGATATGCAGATGGTGTCGGCGACCTGGGCGATTTTCAAGCCATCGTTCGGGTTGTCTGCGGACAGCCTGACCCTGGCCGCCGTTATCGGCGTGATCGCCTGGCTGGCGTTCCTCGGCCTGTGGTTCGCGCCGGCTGCACTGTGGCGGCGGTTCGCGAATCGCCGTCCACACCGGGCATACCGGTGACAATTTTACGCAGAACGCCATTTGGCGCGCCTTTCCGGGCACTTTTGCCCCAAACTCCGCGCCAATGCTGGAGTTTGCAAGTTTCACCGCGGCACGCCATGATTCACTTCATATTGAAACAAGCCGCACCCCAAACATCAAAACAGATTCCCAAGAAACGCCATGGATGAATCCAGTCAGATCGTGCAGCTTGACCTGAGCGCGACCAATTTTTTCAAGGCCTACAATTTTCCGCTGACGCCCGGCGATACGCTCGTCGCCGAGGGGGATTCATTTATCGGCAACTATGCCGGCCTGAAGATCGCTTCCGCCTTCCAGCCCCTGGTGAGCATGACGCATTCGCGGGTGGTGGCTTTTGAAGCCTTGGCGCGCCCGCGTGACGGCGTCGGTAATGCCATCACCCCTGAGCGCTTGTTCTCGGAGGAATTTTCCGCACTGGACCTGATCCGTCTCGACCAGCTGGCCCGCGAAGTGCATGTGATGAATTTCGGCGCGCAGGTGCGTGGCCCGGAATGGCTGTTCCTCAACACCACGCCGGATATTTTCGTACGCTTGATCGAGGGCGTGCCCTTCGAAAAGCTGTTCCCCGAGCTCGATCAGCTGAGCGACGCGCGCGTGGTGCTCGAACTCACCGAACATGCCTGCATCGACGAGCCGAAGATGCGCGAAGTGATCATCGCGCATCGCAACGACCGCTACCTGATCGCCATCGACGACTTCGGCGCGCAGCAGTCCAATTACGACCGCGTCGAGGCCCTGCGTCCGGAGTTCGTCAAGCTGGATCGCTCCCTGATCAAGCGTTCGGGAGAGGACCCGGTGACGCGGCGCGTGCTGAAATCCATCGTCTCGACCATCCACCAGATGGGCGCGATGGTGGTGGCCGAAGGGCTGGAGACGACCGAGGAGGTGCTGGCCTCGATGGAGGCCGACGTCGATTTTTTCCAGGGCTTCTGGTTCGCGGAGCCGGCGCCGAAACTGGCCGCCTCGGCACGGGCCGTCACGCCGTTCATCGAATTCATCTGGACCGAGTTCACCCGGCGCGCCAGCGGCGCCGAACAGCGCGAGCAGGATATGCTGATTCCGATTCGCAACGCGATCGACGGCGCGGCCCGGATTTTTGCGGACACCCAGAACCTGGCCGGGGCGGCAGCGGCATTCCTCGCCGCGCCGGGGGCCCTGCGCGTGTTCCTGCTTAATGCCGATGGCATTCAGCAGGGCTCATCCATCACCGGCGGGCAGTCGACCGGGGCCAAGCTGGCGCCGCTGTTCCCCGATGCTGGCGCCAACTGGTCGCGGCGCAGCTATTTCAACAAGGCTCTACAAGCCCCCGGTCGGCCGGCGTTTTCGGGGATGCATTTTTCCGTCGCCGCCGGCCGCGATTGCATGACCGCGGGGCTGGCAGTCTCTCGCGAAAATGCGACCTTCGTGCTGTGTTTTGATTTCCAGTTGCTGCACTAACCGCGCCGGCCATTCCGCCAATGGCGCGATGGCGCCCCGAACTGGAGCCGGTAGCGCTTTTGGGCTATAATTCGCCCGCTTCATACGCTGCCGGGAACACGATGTTGCAGGCCCTTCGCCAGCTCCTTCGGCAGCCCTTGAAGGCTGCGTTGTTCACTGAAAATTCGCAGCACAAGATTCTGAGGGCGATGCCGTCCCGCGTCGCCGGGCAAAGGGCGAACTTTCCTGAAGTTCGCCTTTTTTGTATCTGCCTTGCATCTATCCGATATACCCGCCGTCATTTTTCATAAGCGTCCGCCGCCATGCTCGAATCGATTCGTACCGCCGCCAATACCTGGCTCGCCAAACTCATTCTCGCCATCATCACGGTACCGTTCGCGCTGTGGGGGGTGGAGTCGTACGTTCGCAATCCCGCCGGCCAGGACGTCGTCGCCCATGTCGGCGACGAGAAAATCACCTCGGTGGATTTCAGCAATGCCCTGCGCGACCAGATGGAGCAGTTCCGCCAGCAGTTCGGCGGCAATGTCGACGCCTCGATCATGGACAGCCCCGAAATGCGCAAAGGGGTGCTCGATAGACTCATCGACGAGCGCCTGATCACCGCCGCCACCCGCGCCTCGGGCCTGAGCGTGAGCGATGCCGCCCTGCGCGACCGCATCAGCAGTGAAACCGCATTCCAGCAGGACGGCAAATTTGTGCCCTCCCGTTATGAGGGCTATTTGCGCTCAGTCAATACCAGCGCCCCCGCCTTTGAGGCCAAGCTGCGCCAGGACCTCGCCCGCCAGCAGTTCATCGAAAGCATTGCCGCCACCGGCTTCGTCGGCACTGCCAGCGCGCAGCAGTATCTGTTGGCAGCCGAACAGTCGCGCGAAGTGGCGATCGTCAACGTCCTGCCCGAGCAGTTCACAGTACAGGTCAAGGTGACGCCCGAGCAGATCAAGGCCTATTACGACGCCCATCAGGCCGAGTTCACCATCCCGGCCCAGGTGAAGCCGGAGTACCTGGAATTGTCGATCGAGGCGCTGGCGCCGCAGATCCAGGTCAGCGCCGCCGAGGTCAAGGAATACTACGATGCCAACAGCGCCCGCTACGGGCAGAAGGAAGAGCGCAAGGCCAGCCATATCCTGATCGCGGTGGCGGCCACCGCCGGCGATGCGGAAAAGAAAGCGGCGCGCGCAAAAGCCGACAGCCTGCTTGCCCAGCTCAAAAAGAATCCGAAAGAATTTGCCGAACTGGCCAAAAAGAATTCCGCCGATCCGGGTTCGGCCATGAACGGCGGTGACCTCGGTTTCTTCGCGCGCGGCAGCATGGTGCCGCAGTTCGAAGAGGCGGCCTTCAAGGCGAAGAAAGATGAAATCGTCGGCCCGGTGCAGACCGATTACGGTTATCACATCATTCGCGTCACCGATGTGCACGAGGCGAAGATCAAGTCCCTGGCCGACGTGACGCCCGAGATCGAGGGCGAGCTCAAGAAGCAGAAGGCGCAGCGCAAATTCGCCGACCTGGCCGAAAAATTCAGCAACCTGGTGTACGAACAATCCACCAGCCTGAAAGCGGCCGCGGAAGCGGTGGGTCTGCAGATCCGCCAGGGTCCCTTCGTCAGCAAGGGCGCCCAGGTGCCGCCGCCGTTCAACAATCCGAAGCTGATGACCGCGCTGTTTTCCGATGATGTGCTGAAGAACAAGCGCAACACCGAGGCCGTGGAAGTCGCAGCCAATACCCTGGTGGCGGCGCGCATGCTGGAATCGAAACCCGCCGTGGTGCGCCCCTTCGCGGAAGTGCAGGCGGCCATCAGTACGCGCCTGTCGCGCGAAGAAGCGACCAGACTGGCGGTCAAGGATGGCGAAGCCAAGCTCGCCGCCCTGCGCGAGGGCAAGGCGGTCGACGTCAAATTTCCGGCCTTGCTGGCCGTCAGCCGCAACAACAACGGCGGCCTCGCGCCCGATGTGATCGAAGCGGCGATGAAAGCCAATACCAAATCGCTGCCGAGCTATGTCGGCGTCAACAACCCGGGCGGCGGCTACGTACTGGTGCAGGTCGCCAAGGTGATCGCTCCCCCGCCGGCCGACGATGCCAAGGTCAAGGCGTTGCGCGCGCGCATCGAGCAAGCGCTGGCGATCCAGCAGATCCAGGCCGTGCTCAGCCAGGTGCGCAACAAGGCGGATGTCACCGTGGCCAAGGATGTGCTGACGAAAAAAGCCGAGCAGTAAATTCAGATTTCACCAGCAAAAAAATCGGGCCGCATTGCGGCCCGATTTTTTTGCATTCAGACATGTTCGATTGACGAATTGTCATTCCAGCGCAGGCTGGAATCCAGTCCATCGTAATTTAATTCCCGGCCCGGACTGGGGATGAATGCATGCGTTCATCCCGCGCTGGGACGACGGAAATGGTGCGCTAACGAGTAAAGCGAGAGCCGTTGAAAAACTCAGCCCGTTCCATCCAGCTTCGGCCGGTTCTCTTCCTTGAGCGCAAACGGGTCGCGCGGATTCTGCAGGGCCTCGATATCCTCGAGACGCATTTTCACCGTCGCCATGATTTTCGGATGGGTGAGGATGTAGAAGCGATTGTCGCGAATCGCATCGAAGGTAATCTGCGCCACATCCGCCGCGCTCATTTTCCCCGCGCTCACCGCCTTGTGGGTCATCTTCTGCGCGACTTTCATCGATTCGGTCGGCCCCGCCTCGTTTTGCAAATCGGCCGGGCGATTGCGATGCGACTGGCTGATGCCGGTGGGCACGAACGCCGGGCACAGCACCGAGCAGCCGATCTTGCCGGGGGCGCCTGCCGCGACCGCGTTAAGGTCATGAAACAAGGTTTCCGACAACGCCACCACCGCATGCTTGGAAACGTTGTAGGCGCCCATCAATTGCGGCGACAGCAGGCCGGCCATCGACGAAGTATTGACGATATGGCCCTCGTAATCCGCTTCGCGCCCGGCCTGTGCCAGCATCAGCGGCGTGAACACGCGCACGCCGTGAATCACGCCCCAGAGATTCACACCCAGCACCCATTCCCAGTCCTTGACGGTGTTTTCCCACACCAGCCCGCCCGAGCCGACGCCGGCGTTGTTGAACAGCAGGTTGACGCCGCCGAAGGAATCGATCGCCAGCTTGGCGAGCGATTCGACATCCGCACCCCGGCTCACATCGCAGCGCATCGCCACCACCTCGGCGCCTTGCGCTTTCAATTCGGCCACAGCGGCATCGAGCGGTTCCTGCGCCACATCGGCCAGCACCAGCTTCATGCCCAGCGTGGCGCCCATATTGGCGAACTCGCGCCCGAAGCCGGAAGCGGCGCCGGTAATGACAGCGACTTTATGCTGGAAATTTTTCACGGTTTGCCGAGTGGAAAATTATGCAGAACGCCATTTGGCGCGGTGTTTGGAGCAAAAATGGCTGGAAATGCGCGCCAATGCTGGAGTTTCAATTTTAATTTAAACGAAAATTCGTCATTCCGGCGAAGGCCGGAATCCAGCCCTGCGTATTGTCAAAACCTACGATGGACTGGGCCCCGGCCTTCGCCGGGGCGACAGTGGGAGTTTGAGTGCATCTACGCGTTGAAGGTCTTGAAGCCAAAGGCGCGGTGCTACTCCACCATCCCACCCGACACCTGCGAATACCCGCAATCCACATAAGTAATCTCGCCAGTAATCCCGCTCGACAAATCGCTCATCAAAAAGGCGGCGGCATTGCCGACTTCTTCTGCGGTGACATTGCGGCGCAGCGGCGCCTGATCGGCGAACGCCGACAGCAGTTTGCCGAAGTTGGCGATGCCGGCGGCGGCGAGTGTCTTGATCGGGCCGGCGGAAATCGCATTGGCGCGAATGCCGCGCGGGCCGAGGCTGGCGGCCAGATAACGGGTGACGGCTTCGAGGCTGGCCTTGGCCGCGCCCATGGTGTTGTAGTTGGGCACCGCGCGCACCGCGCCGAGGTAGGAGAGGGTGAGGATGGCGCCATTGCGGCCTTCCATCATCGGCAGCGCGGCCTTGGCCATCGCGGCGTAGCTGTAGCTGGAGATGTCGTGGGCGATGCGGAAACTTTCGCGCGACAGGCCCTCGAGAAAATCGCCGGCGATGGCTTCGCGCGGGGCGAAGGCGATGGCATGCACAAAACCGTCGAGACCATCCCAGTGCTTGCCCAGTTCCTTGAAGCAATTCTCGATCTGCTCGTCGCTGGAAACATCGCAGGGCAGGATGATCTTGCCGTCGAAATCCGGGGCGAGGCGTTCGACGCGTTCGCGGATGCCGTCGCCCGCATAGGTGAAGGCCAGTTCGGCGCCTTCGCGCTTCAGGGCCTTGGCGATGCCGTAGGCGATCGAGCGGTTGGAAAGCAGGCCGGTGACGAGAATTTTTTTATTGGCTAAGAAACCCACGATGCTGTATCCCTTGGGAGTGATGAATCCCCGCAGTTTATCCCAAGACCGGTACCGTAACCGGGCGTCTTCATCCGTAATCGGGGCCGCCGGCACCGGCCCGGCACGACTATCGTCGCGGGGGTTTTCAGTCTGCGGCGGCGCGGTAAAAAATGGCCGGCTTTGGGTTATAGTTAGCGCGCTTTTGATGGTCCCGGCCGGTGATCCTGGCCGCTTGCCGGTTTGCGAGGGTATATGTCCAGAATCTTGTCTGCCTCTCTGCTGTTTATGAGCCTCGCGCTGGCCGGTGCGGGCGTCTACGCCGCCGACGTCACGCCCGATGTCAAACCCGACGTCAAACCCTATGCCGCCGACCCGAACAAGGTCCTGCACTATGGCTTCGAGGTCGCCGAGACCACGCTCGATCCGCACAAGATCAGCGATGTCTATTCGAACATCCTCAACTCCAGCATTTTCGATTCGCCGCTGACTTTCGATTATCTGGCGCGTCCGCTGAAAATGCGCCCAAATACCCTGGCGGCGATGCCCGAGGTGTCGGCCGACCTCAAGACCATCACCCTGCGCGTCAAGCCCGGCATCTATTTCGCGGATGATCCGGCCTTCAACGGCAAGAAACGCGAGCTGGTGGCCGAGGACTATGTCTATTCCATCAAGCGCCTGATGGACCCGAAGCTGTCCGCGCCGCAGCTGGGCGAGGTCGAAGGCCTCATTCTTGGTTCGGATGAATATATCGCCAAGGCGCGCAAAGCCAACAAGCTCGACTACGATGCCCCGCTGGAAGGCCTGCGCGCGCTGGACCGCTACACCTGGCAAATCAAGCTGACCAAGCCCAAATATATTTTTCTGTTCAACCTGACCGATTGCCGTATCACCTGCGCGGTGGCGCGCGAGGTGGTGGAAAAATACAGGGACGATATCGGTTCGCACCCGGTCGGCACCGGCGCCTATATGGTTTCCTCCTGGAAGCGCTCTTCAAAAATTGTCCTGGTGGCCAATCCGAATTTCCGCGAGGAATACTGGGATGCGCAACCCGCTGCCGACGATGTGGACGGCCAGGCCTTGCTGGCCAAAATGAAGGGTCGGCGCATGCCGATGGTGGGGCGCGTCGAAGTTTCCATCATCGAGGAACAGCAGCCGCGCTGGCTGGCCTTCCTGAACAACGAGCACGATCTGCTGTTCCGCATGGGGCCGGAATTCGCCAACGTCGGCGTGCCGAACAACCAGCTGGCGCCGAACCTGAAAAAGCGCGGCATCCAGATGTCGCAGATTCCGGCGCTGGATCTGACCTATGCCTACTTCAATATGGAAGACCCGGTGATCGGCGGCTACACGCCGGAAAAGGTCGCCCTGCGCCGTGCAATATCCCTGGCTTACAAGACAGAAGATGAAATCAACATTATCTGGAAAGGACAGGCCATTCCGGCGATGACGCCCTACAGCCCGGGCGTGGCCGGCTATGACCCCAACTTCCGCACCAGCGCCGGCGAATACGATCCCGCCAAGGCCAACGCCCTGCTGGATATGTACGGCTACAAGGACATCGACGGCGATGGCTATCGTGAACTGCCCGACGGCAAGCCCCTGGTGCTGATGTACAACTCGGCATCCGATGCGCGCTTCAAGCTGTTCGACGAGTTGTGGAAGCGCAGCATGGACGACATCGGCATCAAGATGCAGATCCGCAAGGCCAAATGGCCGGACCTGTTGAAGGAATCGAATGCCGGCAAATTGATGCTCTGGTTCCTGGCCGGCAGCGCCAGCATTCCCGATGCCGATACCTGGCTGGTGTCGCTGTATGGCCCCAATGCCGGCTTCAAGGGCAACCGCGCACGTTTCAAACTTGCCGCCTATGACGAGGCCTACCGCAAGGCCGAGGTTTTGCCGGACGGGCCCGAGCGCACCAAGCTGTACCAGGAGATGGCGCGTTTGATGGTCGCCTACGCACCCTGGAAGGTCGATGCACATCGCATCATCACCGATATGTGGTATCCCTATGTGATCGGTTTTGTACGCCCGCCCATCCAGACCCAGCACTGGTGGAAGTACGTCGATATCGATCTCGACAAGAAGAAAGCCTTCGAGGGCGGCAATTGAGTTTCGCGCAGTTGAATTGCTGCCGACCTACGGCCAGGCGGCGATATTGAAATGATTCGGGAAAATTCCAATAGTCGCCGTCATTCCAGCTCATTTTGGTAACTGAGCTGGAATCCAATCCATTCAATTGATCGGTTTATGGGCGGGACTGGGCCCCAGCTCAGTTACCAAAATAAGCTGGGGCGACGGGTTTAAGATTTTCAAATAATTCGAATTAACCAAGCAGTTCAGCAATAAAAAACGGAGGCACGATGGGCGCCTATGTATTGAGACGATTGTGGCAAATGATCCCGACCCTGGCCGGGGTCATGCTGCTGATCTTTGTGCTGTTCAACTGGGTGGGTGGCGATCCCGCGCTGGTGCTGGCGGGCAAGATCACCAACAAGGACCAGATCGAGAACATTCGCAAACAGCTCGGCGTCGATCAGCCTGCCTATGTGCAGCTCGGCTACTTCGCGTTTGAGGTCGCCAACGGCTTTACCTGCACCTGGCGCAGCTACACCCATAATGACGATAAGCCCAAGGCCGGCGACAAGGCCACTGCAGATGCACCCGCCAGCAAATGCGAAGGCGTGCGTTCCTGGGCGACCAATGAAGAGGTTTCCAAAATCCTTACATCGCGCATCGGCCCCACCCTCACCATCATGATCCCGGTGCTGCTGCTGGAAACCATCATCGGCGTGATCCTCGCCATCGGCGTCGCTTACGTTCGCGGCACGCTGACCGACCGCGCCATCATGATGGTGTGCACGGTGGCGATGTCGATTTCATTTCTCGTCTACATCATCGTCGCGCAGTATCTGTTCGGCTTCCAGCTGGGCTGGTTCCCGGTGCAGGGCTGGAGCGACAGTTTCTGGCGCAACCTCACGTACTACGCGCCGCTGCCGATCATGCTGGCGGTGTTCGTCGGCTTGGCGCCGGCGCTGCGTCTGTACCGCAGCTTTTTCCTCGATGAAATCAATCACGACTATGTACGCACCGCGCGCGCCAAGGGCCTCTCGGAAAAAACCGTGATGATGAAGCATGTACTGCGCAACGCGATGATCCCGATCCTGACCAATATCGGCATCGCGCTGCCAGGCATCTTCGTCGGCTCCTTCCTGCTCGAAACCTTCTTCTCGATTCCCGGCCTCGGCCGCGAAATCCTGGTGGCGGTGAACCGTTCCGACTTCCCGGTGATCAAGGCGGCCACGGTGTATCTGGCCATGGTAACGATGATCATCAACCTGCTGGTAGACGTGCTGTACAAGGCCGTCGATCCCAGAGTGTCGTTCAAATAAGGGGCCGGATATGAGTGCCGCATCTACAACCCCATCCGCTGTAACTCTCGCCCCGGTGCACCAGGCCTCTGCCGGCCTGTGGAAGCTCGCCTGGCGCCGCCTGAAGCGCGACAAGGTCGGCATGGTCTCGCTGGCGGTGGTGCTGTTCTTCATCCTGATGATGATCGGTTCCTTCACCGGCCTGATCGCCAAGAACTGGTCGAAGGAAGTCGGCGTCTCCTATGCCAATCCCTTGTTCATGCACGGCGCGGAAAATCTCGAGGCCGTCAAAAAATCCACCGATCCCAGCGCCAAGAAAATCCCCACCGCCGATCTCTCCGATATCGACCCGCTGGCGCCGCGCTACAAGGAATGGGAAGAGCGCACCGCCAAGATCAAGATCACCGAAACCCCGCGCGCCGAATCGCTGCCCCTCGGCGGCGATAAATGGGGCCGCGATGTCTTGCAGAAGGCCATCAAGGGGGCAGAGACCTCGATCTTCGTCGGTCTGGTGGCGGCGCTGTTCGCGATCGTCATCGGCACCGCGCTGGGCGCCATCTCGGGCTATATGGGCGGGCGCATCGGCGATCTGCTGGAGTGGTTCTACAACATCTTCACCTCGATCCCCTACATCCTGCTGATCCTGGCCTTCGCGGCGGTGTTCTCCAGTTCCCCGCAACTGGCCGCCTTCAAGGGCGTGCCGACGGTGGTGGCGATCCTCGCCTTCACCGGCTGGACCGGCATCTATCGTTTGATCCGCTCCGAGTACATCAAGCACGCCGGGCGCGAATACGTGAAGGCCGCGCAGGCCATCGGTGCCAGCGATACGCGGCGCATGTTCGTGCACATCCTGCCCAACGTCAGCCATGTGTGCCTGGTGCAGCTCTCGCAGCATGTGGTGCAGTTCATCAAGGCGGAGGTGATTCTCTCCTTCCTCGGCCTCGGCGTGCCGGTGGATTCGGTGTCCTGGGGGACGATGCTGGCCGAGGCGCAGGCCGAGCTGGTGATCGGCAAATGGTGGCAGCTGGCCGCGGCGGGGATTTCGATGGCGATATTGGTCACGGCGTTTTCGATGCTGACGGATTCGTTGAGGGATGCGTTGGATCCGAAGATTAAATAGTGGATGACTCCCCCCTTTGCAAAGGGGGAAGCACTTCGTAGGGTGGGCTCGCATTTTGAGCCCACGCGTTCGGTGTTTGGCGGGCAACCCAGAGGCTGTCACCCCGGATTCAGTCCGGGGTCCAAGTTTGGCGGTCCGAAGTGTTGAACGAAAATTGGGCCCCGGACCGGCAACGAAAATGAGCCGGGGCGACATAGTTGAGGTGGTGCCCATGATGAGCATCGAGACGAAATTGAAAGATAGGGCCGTCGTCCCAGCGAAGGCGTGAAGGCATGCCTTCACCCCAAGTCCATCGTAGGTTTTAGCAATACGAGGTACTGGATTCCCGCTTGCGCAGGAATGACGAATTTGAAGTATTCGGTAGCTGATTAAGTCATTTTTGCATCCACGAATCAAAAAACCCAACTCCAAACCCAGCCCTATACAAAGACAACCAGGCGAAAAAATGGACAAACTTCTCGAAGTCAACAACCTCGGCGTCAAATTCCGGCTCGATGGGGGGCAGGTGTTCGAGGCGGTGAAGGGGATTTCTTTTGATGTGCCGAAGAACGCCACCGTCGCCCTTGTCGGTGAATCGGGCAGCGGCAAATCGGTGTCGGCGATGTCGATCGTGCGCCTCTTGCCGAAAGAATCCGCGATCATCTCGCCGGAGAGCCAAATCCTCTTCGAAGGCCGCGACTTGCTGAAAGTGAGCGAGCCCGAGATGCGCGGCATTCGCGGCAAGGATATCTCGGTGATCTTCCAGGAGCCGATGTCTTCGCTGAACCCGGTGTTCACCGTCGGCGACCAGATCGCCGAGGTGCTGCGTCTGCACACCAGGATGGATCGGGCACAGGCCTGGGCGCGTGCCGAAGAACTGATGAACGAGGTCGGCATCCCCAACCCCAGGCTGCGCATGAAGTCCTTCCCGCATGAGCTTTCCGGCGGCCAGCAGCAGCGGGTGATGATCGCCCAGGCCATCGCCTGCGAACCCAAGCTGCTGATCGCCGACGAACCGACCACGGCGCTGGACGTGACCATCCAGAAACAGATTCTCGACCTGCTCGCCAAGCTGCAACAGAAGCACCAGATGTCGGTGCTGTTCATCACCCATGATCTCGCCGTGGTCGGCGAGATTGCCGACCAGGTGGTGGTGATGCAAAGCGGCGAGATCAAGGAGCAGGGCAGCGCCCGCGCCATCTTCGAGGCGCCACAGCACCCCTACACCAAGGCGCTGTTGTCCTGCCGGCCGAACGTGGCGCATCGCCCGCGCCGCCTGGCGGTGATCGACGACTTCCTGCGGCCCGAAGGCCTCAACAAGGAAAACTTGGTCGAGCGCAAACGCGGCTATGAGGCCAATGACGAGATCGTGCTGGAAGTCAAAAACCTCTCCAAGAAATTCCAGCTCAAGGATGGTCTCTTCAAAAAGCGCGAAGTCGCCGCCGTCAAGGACGCCACCTTCAAACTGGCGCGCGGCAAAACACTCGGCCTGGTCGGCGAATCCGGCAGCGGCAAAACCACGGTCGGCCTCACCCTGATGCGCCTGCACGATGCCAGCGGCGGCGAAGTGCTGTTCGACGGCGTGGATCTGCTCAAGCTCTCCGAGCGGGATTTCATGAAGTACAAGCGCCGCATCCAGATCGTGTTCCAGAACCCCTATGCCTCGCTCAACCCGCGCTTCACCGTCGGGCAGATATTGCTCGAGCCGATGGTGATCCACAACATCGGCGCCAACGAGCAGGAACGCATCGGCATGGCCATGGCGCTGCTGAAACGCGTCGGCCTGCCGGAAGTCTCGTTCTACAAATACCCGCATGAATTTTCCGGCGGGCAACGCCAGCGCATCGCCATCGCCCGCTGCCTGACCATGAAGCCCGATGTACTGATCTGCGACGAATCCGTCTCCGCGCTCGACGTCTCGGTGCAGGCGCAGGTGCTCAACTTGCTGCAGGACCTGCAAGACGAATACGGCATGAGCTATATCTTTATCTCGCACGATCTGGCGGTGGTGAAATACATCTCCGACCAGGTGATGGTGATGTCCGACGGCGACGTGATCGAAGTCGCCAATTCCGACGAGATTTACCTCAACCCCAAGCAGGAATACACGCGCAAGCTGCTGGGCTCGATACCGAAGGGCTGGATGGAGGGGAAGGCGGCGTAGGCAAGGGCCGTCGTCCGGTCATTGGCCCGTCGTCCCGGCGCAGGCCGGGACCCAGTCCCTCGTAGGTTTTAACCAAACAAAGCGGAACCCTCCTTTGCAAAGGAGGGCGGGGAGGATTTGCGGCGGTCGCATAATACCGTCGCCAATCAGCAAGGCACCCTAAAACCAGCGCTGTCACCCCGGATTCAGTCCGGGGCTCAATTTCAGCCAGCCGCTTGCCACCCACCACCAAAACTCGTAGAACGCCATTTGGCGGGCATTTCGGAGCAAAAGTGCCTGGAAAGCCGCGCCAGTGCTAGAGTTTACGTTTCGGACTGAGTAGGCGATTTCGAGTGCACGCGTAGCATTCTAAAATTACAGTTGGAATCTCCAGCTCATGGCCGCTTTCGACTAGAGATTTAGTGCATTTTCATAATTGGTCAATACGTGGCCACGCAACTCCTGCAGACCTTAGTAATTATTGCCACCCTACCCTAGCAGGTTGGTTTTGCGAAGGTGAACCAGCATATTGCCCGTGGCGCTCTATCATGCCTATAGAAGGCTAACTATGGCATTCGCTCCATATTGCCGATATGGAGTTTGAGCGCACATGCCTCAAAATTTGCATCGCAAAAATTGTAAATTCCTTGCCAATGTTAGAGTTGGCGGGGCGCTAGGGCTTAGACAGCGAGATGTCTTAGCATTTGCCCCAAGAGGTCTTGAATGTTCCTTTAGGTTGCAATCGAATTTAATTTTCAATTAATCCTCAATTTAGGTTAGCAATGGCAAAAATAGAAGCCAACGATTTTGAGCGGGAGAAATTAATTTCTCATCCAAAGATTCGAACTGAAAGGACCGAAGAACTACGACCAGACGACCGAGGTTCGGCAGAAATTTATTCTAGACTCGGCTACAAGTTATCCGAAGCCGTTGCCGACCTTGTAGATAATTCTATTGATGCCGATGCCAAAAATATCCTAATTCGATTTATGAGGACGGACGACCAGATCCGCCGCGTGCTGATTGTTGATGACGGCCATGGCTTAAGTGAAACAGGTATTTCCGAAGCCATGCGAATTGGCTCAAGCATTGGCAAATCAAAATCTTCGCTAGGTAAGTACGGCATTGGGTTGAAGTCGGCATCACTAAATCAGTGTAATTCGGTCTCGCTGTTGAGCATTGCAAGAGGTAAAGGCGCTGGTCGGAAATGGACGCAAGACAATATTAAGCTAGGTTGGCTTTGCGAGATTCTGAACGGGAAACAGGTCGAAGATTTCTTAAAAGCAGATTTTGGGCCGCTCAAAATAAAGCAATCGGGAACCATGGTTGTTTGGGAAGATCTCCAACATCTGAAGACAAGTGCGGCCACCATTGAGTCGACGATAGCTCAATCCATTAAATCGCTTACGACTGATCTTGGACTTCGTTTTCACAGATTCATTAGCAATGGTCGCTTAAATTTGTTTATTGATGTACAGGCAATTGGAATGCCGGAAACTCAAATGTATAAGCGCATTGAGGTGCTTGATCCATTTTCATATGACGAGTCAGGCAAAGCTAATTATCCCGTAACGTTTTCAATTGACCTGCCCGCATATGGCGCTCTGAAAGCTGAAGCGCACATTTGGCCGGCGAAATCTACCGAAGCAGGTTATCGATTAGGCGGTGGAAAAGTATCCTCTCGTCAAGGGTTCTACATCTACCGAAATGACAGGCTGATTCAAGCGGGCGGATGGAACGGATGCCGAGAGGATGATAGTGAACCGCACTTATCTCTGGCGCGCTTAATCATTAATCTGCCGCCAGAGTTCGATTCAACATTTCAGCTTGATGTGACCAAATCTAAAGTAGAGCCTCCGCCGGAGTTTGCAAAACGCGTTGTTGCAGTGGAAAAAAACGACAGCTGGTCGTTCAAGAAATATCTTGTGGATGCGCAAGCCGTATACAGAAAACAAAAAGTCAAAGATGGTGGAGTTTTCAAGCGAATGCCGGGTAAGGGATTTCCCAAGGCGGCTCGCGATACTGCTAGGAGAATTCTCTGGCAGAAAGGAAGCAAGGCGCTTCTGCCGGTTGATTTCGCTTGGCAAAAACTTGATGTCGATGTTTTTGTGGAGATTGATCAGGATCGTCAATCAATTATTCTGAATAGTCTTTACAGGGCGAAAATACTTGGCGGCCAAAATCCATCAACCTCCGATGCGGCCCTCGTCAAATTGTTGCTGTTATTCCTGCTTCATGACCATATTGACCGAAGGGCATCATCCGAGAAGTATCGAGATTGGCTCCAAAAAATAAATCAAGCCTTGATTACCACGTGTATCAAGGGGCTTTAACGATAATGGAGCTGATTTCATGGGAAAGTCTCGAAGATTATATAGAGCGAGGCATTGCGGCCCAGCTTCCGATATCCATCGGGAGCGCGATTTGTTTCTTGATAGGAAACGAGGGCGAATCCTTAGGGTTGCGTCTTGATGTTGAAACTGCTGAAAAAATTCGACCGAGTCCGTATGAAGAGCTGGAAATCGATCTCAAGCTCGTCAATGAAAAGTTGGTGATTGAGCTGGTCGTTGCGCAAGACAGCCTTTTTAGAACTTTCTATCATTTTGCGATAGACATAGTTCAGCAAGTCCTATTGCATGGCGCATCTTCGGAAGATGCAATCCTGCGGGCACTCGAAAGCTGGACGCAACTTCTTAGTCGAAGGAAACTGCTGGAAGGAACCGAACAAACCGGCCTTATTGGCGAACTTTGTTTACTACAAGCGCTGATTAAGAAGCAGGGGCATGAGGGATTTTATTCATGGGTAGGCCCCGTGAGAGAGCCCCATGATTTTAGGCTCGGCGAAATTGAGATCGAGGTAAAAAGTACAACACAGCTAAATCGTGTTCATCGAATTCATGGCTTGGACCAGCTTGAACCTTCACCAGGTATTCAGCTCTATTTGCTCTCGTTGCAATTTGAACCAGCGGGGAACGCTAAGGGCGGGAAATCCTTAGTCGATAGAATTCGCGAAATTAGGCAACTGTTGGCGGAGCACGTTGAATTGCTGAATACATTCGAATCACATCTAAAGAATCTCGGATTTGATGACGCCGATTCGATTTTTTATACGGCGAAACTGATTTTCAGGGGGCCGCCGATAATTATTCCCGTCGATGCATCGTTTCCAAAGCTAACACGACAAATGGTAGGCCAAATACTCACGCCGGGAGCAGCGCAGCGCGTAAGTTATGTCGAATATGATCTTAATGTTGATGGGCTTGGGTATGTTGAAGGCAGTCCGCAATTTAATAGCGTAATGAACGGTGTTGCTTCGTTGGAGGCATGTCATGAGTGACGAACAAAAATTCAGCGACACCGTCAAAAATGCATTAGCGTTAATCGCAGAAAAGCCTAGGGATATTGCCCGAGTAATTGAAAACACGGCCGATGCTAAAGACGTCGATTTTCCTCATCCTTTAATTTGGTTAAGGAAATACCTAGAAAACTGCGAAACGAATTCTGCTGTATTCCATGCGCTTGGAATCGCGCTGCGAAAATGGGATCGTGAGAATGCAGGCGCTTGGGTTAATGGGACGCCCCCCTATTCACTAGCACGGAGGGAGTTAATTTACCAACTCCTAAAACTGCCAGATGATTTTCACGATCTACTCAATCGAAAGGTGCCCATTTTCCAGGAATCTGATCGAGCGGTAGTAATTGCCGAGAAACACGAGGAGTGGTACTCAAAACGCGTTCTCAATGAGGGTTTCTTTTGGAAGGCATATGCGACCTATCTTCAGAAGGCTAAGCGCTGGGACGACGACGCTGTTGCCAAGCTTGACCAGAGTACCGACGAGGTAGTTAGTAGATTATCCAATCCATGTAGACCGGAAATTTACGCTAGCAAAGGCTTGGTAGTCGGTTACGTCCAAAGTGGCAAAACGGCGAATTTTTCTGGTGTACTAGCAAAAGCGGCCGATGCAGGGTATCGCTTCATCATCGTATTGGCTGGAACCTTAGATATCTTACGTGCTCAGACGCAACGTCGCTTAGACAAAGAGCTGGTAGGAAAAGAGCTACTTAAAGACGATTATGTGGCGGACGATGACTGGGATGAGTTTCTTAGTCATGGCGGGGTGCCGAGCGAATTGGGCGCCTTTGATTGGGAGCGCTTGACCGGGCCTGACGGAGACTATCGAGAACTTAAACACGGTATAGCAGCCTTGGAATTCAAAACCTTGGCGGCGGGACAGACCTATAACGATCCAGAAAACCTTCGCTTTTCTCCGCTGCGCTTAATTGTCATTAAAAAAATACCCAAGGTTATGGCTAGGCTAGCCAAAGATTTGGCAAAAATAAGAACGAAATTGGCGAATGTGCCTACTCTAATCGTAGATGATGAATCCGATCAGGCGTCCGTTAATACAATCGATCCGTCCAAAAAGCCAACCGGCCAATTGCAAAAGAGCCGAACTGCCACAAATTCCGAGATCGTTCGATTGCTAAAGACGCTGCCCAGGGCGCAGTACCTTGGGTATACGGCAACCCCATTTGCCAACGTTTTTGTGGATCCAGACGACGCCGAAGATCTCTTTCCAAAAGATTTCATTATTTCCTTACCTAGGCCAAAAGGGTACATGGGGGTCATGGATTTTTATGATTTTGATTCTGAGCCCGAAGGATTTAATTCAAATGAAAAGGCGTTTATTCGCGACGTAAGAGGTGAAGATTGCGGGGGGGATATAGTTGACAGTCATTCGAACCCTAATCATCTTCAGCAGGCTATAGACAGCTTTGTGTTAGCCGGTGCGATAAAACTCTTTAGAGAGCATCATTCGAACGGAAAATATTTTTATAAGCATCACACAATGCTGGTCCATCACTCAGTCAGTAAGGCAGATCACGATCAACTCGCCGACAAAGTACGAGAGACATTTGTTAACGCTGGGTACTACGGCGGAGCGGGGGTGAAAAGGTTGAAGCAGCTGCTTAAAGATGACTTTCAGCCAGTGACAATGGCGAAGGGGCAAGGACTACCTATTCCAGCGTCGTTTAAGGAACTCGAGACGTATGTCGCAAAGTGCCTTGCTAGGTTGACTGAAAATAAAACAGTACTTATCGTAAATGGAGATAACAAGGACGACACTCCAAATTTCGATAAGACCAGTGTATGGGCGATTCTCGTTGGAGGAACAAAACTTTCCCGCGGATATACCGTTGAAGGGTTAACGGTTACCTATTTCCGTCGAGTGTCTAGTACAACGGACACGTTGATGCAAATGGGTCGCTGGTTTGGCTACAGACTAGGATATGGAGACTTGGTGCGACTGTTTATTGGTAGAGCTGAGCCATTTAAAGGCAAAAGCCTAGATTTATATGATGCCTTCGAAGCTATCTGCCGAGATGAGGAAAAATTTCGACAAGAAATTGCAAAATATTCCAAAGCGATCACTCCAAAGGAAATGCCGCCGTTGGTTCCATCACATCTCACGGCCTTGAGACCAACGGCCAAAAATAAGATGTATAACGCAAAAATCACTTTCAAAAATTTTGGGGGCGATTGGTCTGAGCGCACACTTGCGCCGAACGAAAAAATTGAAGCTGAGAAAAACGATCGTTTAGCGATTAGTCTTTTGGCCTCGGCAAATTGGGAAGAGGTTTATTTTTCCGGATTGAAAAAAGATCGGAATGGAAATCTAGAGAAGTGTGAGGTTAAAGCCTCCTGCGGAAATGTTACGAATTCCAAAGTATTTGATTTCTTAAATAACTATTGCTGGAGTGGCGGGCTCCGTTTACTCCAACATGAAATTGATTTCATAAAAGGGGGTGAGGGCAATCCGGAAATTGACGATTGGGAAATTGTTATTCCGATTGTCAACGAATCGAGGGAGGCTTGGCCTATGAAAAAGATCGCAGGCATTCCCCAAATCCCAATACAAAAACGTTCTCGCTTGGGAGGGCGATTCAAGGTTTATACAACATCATCTCATCGAGCTGTCGCAGAGTATATTTCTTCGATCGGTGATCGATATCAGGCCCTAAACAATGGCGGTAAAAATCTAAGAAAATCTCAAAGAGCAGTAATGCTCTTTTATCCCGTAATGGATGATGCCGATTTGTTCGTGACCATGGGTTTTGCTCTTTTGTTTCCGCTCAACCATATTCCAAAGCAAATTTCTTATTCCGTTAAGGATAAAAATCGCCCCAATGAAATAATTGTGCCGCTGGATTCTGACCACGCGTCAGCCTAAGTAAGTGGGTCGCTGATTTATTAAGCCATAATAGACTTAACGATTCGCGCGATCTTGGATGCGAGCAGTGGGGGAACAGCATTGCCGACTTGATGAAACTGTTGAGTGCGATTGCCTTGAAAAAAATAATTGTCGGGAAACGTTTGCAACCTTGCGGCTTCTCGAACAGTAAGGCTCCGACATTGTGAGGGATCAGGATGAATGAAGTAATGACCATCTTTTGCAATATGGCTGGTTACTGTTGTTGCTGGTCGATCTACAATTTGAACTCTGAAGCGATCAGAGAAGTTGCCGGTTTCCCAATTTTTATGTTCAGGGCGGAGGCCAGCTAAATTGAACTCGGCATGTCCTTTCGGCGAGTAGCCGTATGCTTTTGCGAAAGTGGAAGCAAATAAGTATCGGCGCAAGTCAGAGCTCATGTGGCCCCTTGTCTCATGATTCAGCAATACGTTCAGGCGGCTATCCTTATACCAAGCTGCTAACTGCGATTTGTTCGAACTATCATTGCCGGGAAGGCTACTTCTTACGGCTCCAACACCAAGATTTGTTTTAATTTGCGGATCAATTTTGCGGAGAACCGCTACAAGTTTTTTGTGTTCGTCGCGTTTAGCCGCCTCTTTCAGCAACTCGCTTAAATGCTGGCGGATTAATTTGGCCCATTTGTCGGCATCGTCTGTTTGTTTGCTTATTCGGCTGCGCAACGGCGGCAAATCTGAAATGGCGTCATCAACCGTGCATATGGTGCCCGCTTCCAATTGCGTAGGCGTTACATGGATATCTTCGCGCACGCCTAAAAGTATGACCCTATGCCTTGCTTGGGGAATTCCAAACTGCTCTGACCGGATAATGTAATCACTGGCGTCAATATCACGTGGATCCATTCCGCGTTCATAACTGCTTGGAACACCTAGTGAATAAATTTTATAACCAAGACCGGCAGATTTGCCCAAGGCCTTATTGGGATCAGCAAGGTCGTTCAAGATTGTGTGGAATATTTTCTGTCCGCCGACCTTTGAGGAAAGGATGCCTTTTACATTCTCCATTACGAATAAAGTCGGTTTGTATTTCTGAATGATCCGCAAATATTCTCTATATAGAAAATGCCGATGATCATCTTCGGCTCGATAATCAGTCTTACCTTGATTTCTTGCTCTGCCTACAAGGGAATATGCTTGACATGGTGGACCTCCGATTAGCACCCAAGGGTTTAATGCGTCAATTTTTGCACTATCCAAAATTTGATTTAGCTCTCGATTGCCCGCTGCTTCTCCGAGCGTTATGCGCCTAGCTTCTGCCTCTGCTTCTGCCCATTCTTTGAGGGTCTTGTCGTTCCAAGGTAATTTGGACTCACCATTGCAAAATCGATAATAGGCATTTAGAGCACTCCCACCTTGCCTTTTCAGGATACGATAAAAAGATCGAAGTCTCAGCGTCTGATGGGCGGATTCTTCCATTTCAGCTGAAACAAGTATTTTGAAAGCGCTTTCGCTATCGAGCGCTGAAAATCCTTCTCCTAATCCGCCAGGACCTGCAAAAAGATCAACTATTGGGATCGGTTTTTTTTGCTTCATTCAATTAATTTATTTTCTTCATTGCAAGCGCTAAGGCAGGATGCGAAATGGACGTCGTAAGCAGTAAAGTCCGCTCGCGCATGATGGCTGGTATCAAGGGTAAGGATACCAGGCCCGAGCTGATTGTGCGGCGATTTATTCATTCAAACGGATTCCGTTATCGGGTTCACGACCCTAAATTGCCTGGAAAGCCAGACTTGGTCATGGCCAAGTATGGATTGGCAGTTTTTGTAGATGGGTGTTTCTGGCATAGACATCAAGGGTGTCGTTACACAACCTCCCCTCAACAGAGTAGTGAACGATGGCAAGAGAAGTTTAAGCAAAACGTGCTGAGAGACAGCCAGCAGCGAAATCAACTGCTTGAACTTGGGTGGCGCGTGCTGGTGATCTGGGAATGTGGGCTCAAGCAACCGAGCCCAGATCTTTCATGGCTGCCAAATTTCATCAAAACTAGCCGCAAGCCATTTATGGAGTGGCCTGTAATTTCATGACCCGAACGTTTGGTAAGGGACGCAAGCTGGCAGGGAGTCGCCGATGGCGGGGTTGACCTGGTGCTGTCCAAGGGCAGCGAGAAGTTTCTGGTTCAGTGCAAACAATGGAAGGCGTACCGGGTCGGCGTGGACGTGGTGCGTGAGCTTTACGGCGTGATGGCGGCCAAGGGCGCGGCGGGCGGATTTGTCGTGACCTCCGGCCGGTTTACCGAGGATGCGAGGGCGTTTGTGGAAGGCCGCAATCTGATTGCTGGATGGCGAAAAACTGTTCGCCATGATCAAGCAGGCGCAGCGATCTGTTGCCAGCCGGGGCGGCGAAGGGGGCCAATCAAAACCGGTTGCGCCGCCGCAATCCGCGCCGGCGCCTGCAGCCGTCGTCACTTGCCCGATATGTGGATCCGCGATGGTGAAGCGGGTGGCGGGCAAAGGGGCGAATGCGGGTTCGCCGTTTTGGGGGTGTTCGCGGTATCCGGGGTGTCGGGGGACGCGGGGGGTTTGATGGTTGAGTGGTTGGATTTCAGCCCTTCGGGTTCATAAAAGCTACGGGGGACTGGGTCCCGGCCTTCGCCGGGACGACGGGTTTCTTTAGTTTGCCGAGATGGCCAGCCCTAGAATTGGCGCGGTGTTTGGAGCAAAAATGCTTGGGAAGGCGCGCCAGTGCTGGAGTTTATTAGTTCTATTTTGCGCTGCGCTTATCACAGGTGAAAACGGAAAATAGCAAAAAATCTTTGAAAATCAAAAGCCCGTTATGGCTGCATCGCAGAATATCCAGGTGAAGACCGCTTGTTTTCCTGAACACGCAACAATTGGGATGGTGTTGAATTTTTACTGGTCAAAATGTTCTCAAATGAGCTACAATCGTTCTCAATATGAGTACAGTCCATTCTGCCCCGCCTCCGCAACTGGTCGAGGTTCTGTTTGGCGCTTACCGCCGGCAGATCCTCGCGCTGCTGTTGTTGCGGCCGGACGAAACGTTTTACGTTCGCGAGATCGCGCGGCTGACGGGTGTGCCCGCAGGCTCCCTGCACCGGGAATTGAAGCTGCTGACCGATGCTGGCTTGCTCTTGCGCACTGCGACGGGCAACCAGGTCCGCTATCAGGTCGCGCGCGATTGCCCCATCTACGAGGAGCTGGCGGGGGTCTTTCGCAAGACAGCCGGTCTTGCCGACGTGCTGCGCGAACTGCTTGCGCCGCTGGCGGGCAAGATCGCGCTGGCGTTGGTGTTCGGGTCCATCGCGCAAGGCAAGGCGCAGGCCACCAGCGATATCGACTTGCTGGTGCTGGGTTCGGCGTCGTTTACCAGAGTTGTCGAAGCCTGCCACGCCGGTTCGGCAAGGCTGGGGCGTGAGGTGAACCCGGTGGTGATGAGCAAAGCGTCGTTCAGGGAAAAGCTTCAACAGGTTGATCGTTTCGTTGCGCGCGTGGCGCGTGAGCCGAAAATTTTCGTGATTGGAAATGCGGGTGAGTTTGCAAAACTTGCTGAAGATCGGCCAGCTTAAGGCGCATCCCGTCGATGCCGGCGAGATCGAGCAGCTGCTCTCGGCTGCGCAGCGCAGTCTGCGCGACGCACGCGTGACGAGCATCAGCGCCGAGACGCGCTTCGATGCGGCTTACAAGGCGGTTATGCAAAGTGCGCTGGCGGCGCTGATGATGCATGGCTACCGTCCCGACACCCATCGCCCGGGCCATCACATGACAGTGGTGCAAAGTCTGCCGCTGACGGTGGACTTGGACCCGAAGCGCATCGCGGTGCTGGATGCCCTGCGCCGCCAGCGCAATGTCGTCGATTACACGGGCGATGTTATCGACGACTCTACCGCTGAACACTGCATCGTCGAGGCCAGGCAATTGATCGATGACGTTCTGGCCTGGCGTAAAGCCAAGCGGCCTGCGCTTCTGCCGTCGGGCGGTGAGGGCTGAGGGCGAGCTCAAGCATTGGCGATGTGTTTGGGGCAAATGGCTGGGAAAGCGCACCAGTGCTGGAGTTCGAATTCTCAGATTGGATTGCAGGGAGCGGAGATCGAATCATTTGGTTAAACAAGTTTGATTATTTTGGTGCTTATTTTATTTTTTCAGCAAAAAGTTAAATAACGGCTGTTCCCTGGTCCGCTATTTATTTCTACGTTAGTAGCGAAGATGAGCGCGGTCTCCTCCTCTTTCTGCCACCGAGCCGCGGACGCAAGTTCAAGATGGATGAGCTCGATCACTATGCTCGTGTATGCCGGGTTCAACGGGTGATGCGGCCTTATCTGGATTAGCAACGGCATCTTCTCGTTCTTCTTGGCGTAGCTTTGGAGATGCCACCAATATGGCCTTGTACAGTCAATGACACTTGCGGCGCTATGAGTCTTTAAGAAAACGTGTCGCCCCGGATTTAGTCCGGGGCCCAATTCGGGTTGCTACTTCGTGGATACGAAATCGGATCCGCGGACCGCAGCCCCAGGACCCCAGCGAATCAGTGAAACAGCCGCATCGTCGTGGTGGAATCCGGGTCGATGGCGGTGCTGAATTCAGGGGCAAGCTCGGGGGCGGTTTCCGCTTCAGGGGCGGTTTGCGTGGCAGCTTGAGGGACAACTTGTGGGGCCTCGGTGGATGCGGACAAATCCGCCGCGCTGATATCGAAGGTGTTCGATTCAAACGGGGTGGCGTCGAACGGCTGCGAAGACAAGAATGCCGATTCAACGGCCTCGATCAGCTTGTGCATGCGCAATTGATTCAGGCGCAGCATGTCTTTTGCGATCATTCCCCGGCTGTCCGCGAAAAACGGGTCGATCCCCGCCTTGGCCAGCAGGCAAACCGCATCGAGGTCATCGGCGCAAACGGCGGCATGCAAAGGTGGCACCTGGTAGGCAATGGGGGTCGCCGGCGGCTGGGCGTTGGGGTCGACGTTGGCCGCGAGCAGGGCGGCGATCATTTGTCTCGGCGCCGGCAGTTGCGTATCGCCGCGGGCGTAGGCGTCTCGGTATTGCCGGCTCATGGCGGCGGAAAGCGAGGCATAGTCCCGTTCCGCCAGGGTGGGAACGGCATGGCGGCAGCCGTGCTCGATGGCGTAAATGAGCGGGGTGCGGCCCAGGCGATCGGGCACATTGGTTTCCGCGCCCAGCTCCATCAGCGCATGAAAAAACCAGGAGTCGCCCGATTGGCGAATGGCCGCATAGATCGGCGGAATCGAAATGCCGATCGGCCCCATCGGCCCCGGGTTGATGGGAGCCCCGCGCTTGACCAGCATCACAAAACAGGCGCGATGCCCGCCGATGATGGCGGCGGACATGCAGTTATAGGGCGTTCCACCGGCGGAAAGCAGGGACGAGGCCTGCCGGCTGTCGCCGCGAGTGACTGCGGCAAGCAGCGCACGGTTCAGTCGGATCTTGGCGCTGTGGAAGGCGGGCATCATGGCCGATGTTGGCGACAATCGAATTGTTGTGGCGATGACAGGATTCTAATCCCGGCAATCGGCGGCGGATAGCGAAAACGTTGCCATTCAGCAGTTGCCTTTGCCGAATAGCGAAGTAAAACCCGGTGCGCGCCGGGCTGTTTACGATTGGAAACTTCTAAAAACCTCGTCGTTCCAGCGAAGGCGTGAAAGCATGCTTTCACCCCAAGTCCATCCAAGTATTTGATTCAACGAAGGACTGGATTCCAGCTCAGTTACCAAAATGAGCTGGAATGACGATGATTTGAAGTTTCGAGAAGTGCCTGATTTACAAAGTCCAGCATTGACGCCAGTTTTGAGACATTTTTGTCTGGAGAGGCGCGCCGAATGGCGTTTTGCGCTGTTTTTTGCTCCTGAAATTTCAACTGTTTACTTTTAACTTTCAACAGCAATGGCTTATAACGTCAGCGCCAAAACCCGGGCCGTCGTCCCGGGTTCGGGCCGGGGCTCACAACGTTCGCACTCGCGTTGACAGAAAATTGGATCCCGGCCTGCGCCGGGATGACAGTGAAGGTTGGGAAGGCGCCGCTATGGTTAGTTGTAATCGGTTGCAATAGTGACGCAAGCGGCATTTACGATGATGTGTCGCCCCGGATTCAGTCCGGGGCCCAATTTTGCCGGGCGCTTCGCAGGAGAGAAATGGAATCCCGGACTGCGCCAGGAAAATGAGCCGGAATGACCGCAGCTATTTGACGTGCGCAAAAAAATTGCCGACTACGAAACCCGCAACCTTGTTCCCGGTCGCAGCACCGATTTCGCCGTCAATTTATTCCACTGCAGCAAATTCTCCAGCGTCACCCCGAACTTCTGTGCGATGCCGAACAGCGTATCGCCCGAGCGCACCGTGTAGCTCCTGGGGGCGGCGCTGATGTTGCGCGGCGCGACGGTTTTGGCGTTGGCCACCGCCGGTTTGAGATTGCTGTCGGTCGCGGCCGGCACCGTATCGCTGCCATTGCCGGGCGCGCCGCTAAGCAGCAGATTCTGGCCGATCTGCACCTGGCTGCTGTCCAGATGGTTGAGCGTCTTGAGCTGCTCGATGCCGAGGTTGAAACGCTGGGCGATAGCGAACAGGGTGTCGCCTTTTTTCACCGTATAAATTTCGGGTGGCGCGGCGGGCGCCAGGGCGGCGTTGATGTAGCTGGCGGCGGGCGCGGCGTCGGATGCAGGCGCCGCCGCTGACGGATCGGTCGGCGTTGCGGCAGCCGTTGCGGTTGCCACCAAGACGGCGGGCTCGGTGGTCGCAGCTGCCAGCGAAGGCGTGGCGACCGGCATCGCCAGTTGCTTCTCGACGGCGTCGTCGATGATCCTGGCTTCCTTCTGCATCGGCACCATGAAGGTGATGGCTTGTTGCAGCTTGCCGCGGCGCTCCTTGAATGGCCCGCTGGTGGCGCGCAGGAAGCTGCCGGTGAGACCGTAGCGTTTCGCGACCTTGTCGAGCGATTCGCCGCGCCTGGCGGTGGCGGCCTGCCAGGACACCATCGGCGCGTTCAGGCTGCGATAGAGATCGAGATTGGTCTTGAAGGGCTCAGCCTTGTCGGTCGGCACCAGAAAGTAGCCGCTGCCGGCGGCCACCGGTTTGCTGAAGGCGGGATTGAGCGCGGTGAAATCGTCGACCGGCATTTCGGCCAGGCGCGCGGCCAGCTTGACGTCGATCTTCGCGGGTGCCGTGACCTTGACGAAGTAGGGGCGGTTCTGCAGGCTGTCGAGCTCGATGCCATAGCTGCCGGGAGACAGCACGCCGGCGGCAGCTTGAGGCTCATGAAATCGGTGGGCAGGCCCTTGCGCTGGTTGGCGGCGATGGCGCGGCCGACGCAGCCTTCGCCGCAGTTGTAGGCCGCGAAAGCGAGCTCCCAGGAGTTGAACATGCCGTGCAGTTTTTCCAGGTAATCGAGGGCCGCATCGGTGGACATGAGAATGTCGCGGCGATGGTCGTACTGCCAGTCCTGCTTGAGGCCGAAGTTGCGGCCGGTGGAGGGAATGAACTGCCACATGCCCGAAGCATTGGCGCGCGAGTAGGCCTGCGGGTTGAAGGCGCTTTCGATGATCGGCAGCAGCACGATCTCGGTGGGCAGATTGCGCCGCTCGACTTCCTCGACGATGTGATACATGTACTTGGAGCCGCGCTCGACGAAGCGCTTGATGTAATCCTGCCGCGCCGAATACCAGATTTCGTGGTTCTCGATCAGGGGCGAGACCAGCGGGTCCATGGCGAAGCCGCGGCGGATGCGCTGCCAGAGATCGGTATCGCTCTGCGCGACCGCCTCGCGGGTGGCGACCACTTCGGTCTTTTCCAGCGTCTGCGAAATGGGGGGCTTGTCCCCGGGCCCGGCTTCGGCGCCGGCGTGCGAAGGCGCGAGCAGCAGACAGGCCGCGAGCGGCAGTGCGGCGAATCGCATCATCCGGGTCATGACTGTGATCATGGCTGGAGTCATGGCCGCCGTCATAGTTGGAGTCATAACGTCAACGCGAAATCGTTGACCAGGGCCCCGGGCAAGCGCGCCGAGGCGGTGGAGCGTTCGCCATAGCTGCTGGCATCCAGGATCCAGTCGCGCTCGGCGGTGAGGCCGAGGAGATTGTCACCGAGCACGCGGTAGGCGGAATCGTCGAAGCGCATCACATTCAGCGGCGCTTGTATTTCGCCGTTCTCGACCCAGAAGGTGGCGAAGCGCGTCATGCCGGTCATGCGGCAGGAGATGCGGTCGGAATAATTGAGATACCAGAGGTTGCCGATGAGGATGCCGGTGTCGAGCGTCTTCAGCATGGCGTCGCGCGCCAGATCGCCGGCCGCCATTTCCAGCGATTCGGGCGTCTCATAGGCATTGGCGCCATTGGTGTCGATGCCGAATTCGCGCGCCGAGCGCGGGCTGACCAGCGCACCGGCATGCTGGCCACCGGCGATCAGCGGCACCAAGGGCGCTTTGAGAAAACCATCGCCCTGGAACCCGGGCGCCACGCCATCCCTGGCGTTTTCGTTGAGGCTCACGCTGCCATGCAGGCGGGCCGTGCCGTCTTCCAGCTTGATCAGCGGACTTTGCTTGTTGCGCTGCGATTTGACGCCGAAGCTGCCCCAGGCCAGCAGGCCGACGATTTCATTCAGGGCGGAAGGCGAGAGATAAGCGCGGTACTGGCCCGGCGCCAGCGCCTTGGCGGGGCGCGCGAGGATCGCCAGCTGCTCGACGGCGGCAGCCATGCGGCGCTTCAGTTCGGCGGCGTCCCAGTGGGTGCCGGCGTAGCTCGACTTCACCGCCTTGTCGGCCGCGTGATAGAAGCACCACTCAAAATTGAAATTGTCGACGCGATGCCAGTTGCGCTGGCCCAACGAATTGGCAAAGCCCTTGTAGATCGTGCCCGAGGCAAACAGCCCGACCAGGTCGCGGCCCCGGCCGGCGTTGATGATCTGCTCGATCATGTCCTCGTCGGCGGGCAAGGAGGATTCGCCGACATGCTCGCTCGAAAGCGGTGAGGTGTTGTAGAGCAGGTAAGGGTCGGCGGGCAGGGCATCGAGATCGAGCCGCAGGGTGTCCACCGCGCTGCGCAGCAGGGCCTCGTCGCTCTCGCGCATGCCGGAGAGGGTGAGCTTCGATTCGGCGCGGCGCTGGTTGGCGATCAGCGAAATCGACAGATTGATCTGCTTGACCGAGCCGGCCTGGCGCACCGCGCTTTTGTTGAAGCGCACGAAATTGGATTCCTCGGCGGACAGCGAGGCGAGGTAAGTTTCGCCGGCCTTCAGCAGGGTGTTGAGGGTGTCGGCGAGTTGGTGGAAGTAAGTTTGCATGGAATTAATTTTTGACTGCGATGAATTTGGAGTTGCTGTTGGATCTTGAGGGGCTGTGTCATCCCGGATTTAGTCCGGGATCCAGTTTTTTATCCACGGAGCATTAACCAAAATTGGGCCCCGGACTGAATCCGGGGCGACAACTCAGGTTTGTAGGCCGTCTCAATTGTTGCTGTATCGAAGTCGAAGGTTCATGCATAAAGAAAAATGAAAATCGTAGATCGCCATTTGGCGCGCCTTATGAGGCAAAAATGCCTGAAACACCGCGCCAATGCTGGGCTTCGTCATTCCAGCGCGGGCTGGAATCCAGCCCTGCGTATTGTTAAAACCTGCGACGGACTTGGGGTGAAGGCATGCCTTCACGCCTTGCGCCGGGACGACGGCGCTTTTCAGATTCCCGAAAATAATTATTCCGATCCCCCAAACACATCGATATTCGAAAACTTGCACGCCGGGCTGGCATGCCCCACGCGGATCACCTGATTGGGTTCGCCCTTGCCGCAGAACGGGGTGCCCATCACTTCCTGTGTGTCGGCGCGGCCGACCATCGCCAGCGAACGCCAGAAAGTCGCCGAGATGCCGCGGTAGTTGGGGTTCTTGACGATGTGGCCGAGCGTGCCGTTTTCGATCACCTGGCCGACCTCGCAGCCGAACTGGAATTTGTTGCGCGAATCGTCGATCGACCAGGAGACATTGGTGCGCATCAGCACGCCCTTGTCGATGGAGGCGATCATTTCGTCGAGTGAGGATTTGCCGGGCTCGATATTGAGATTGGCCATGCGGTCGATCGGCGGGCGGTTCCAGGAGCAGGCGCGCGAATTGGCCACGCCGTCCATGCCGGCGCGCGCCTGCGACACGGTGCCGCCGAGCGGGCGTTGCAGGATGCCGCGCTCGATGATGAAGGTCTTTTCCGCCTTGGCACCGTCGTCGTCGTAGGCGAAGGTGGCGAATTGTTCGCCCATGGTCGGGTCGTAGGTCACGTTCAGCAACGCCGAGCCGTAGCGGTAGTGGCCGAACATGTCGAGGGTGACGAAGCTGGTGCCGGCGAAGTTGCGCTCGTCGCCGAGGATGCGGTCGAGCTCCAGCGGATGGCCGATCGATTCGTGGATCTGCAGCATCATCTGGTCGGGCATCAGGAGCACGTCCATCGCGCCCGAGGGGCAATTCGGCGCGGCCAGCAGGGCGAGGGCGTCTTCCGCCGTCTGGCGGCCGGCGCCGTGAAAGCCGGAGCGCGCGAGGATTTCAAAACCGCCTTGCTGGCAAAAGCCGTTGTAGCGGCCGCCGAAGGTGCGCGTCTGCGCATCGCCCTTGTCGAAGGCGGTGACGGCCAGGGCGGGCACCATGAAATCGAACTCCTGCTCGACCATGGCGCCGTCGGCGGTGACGTACAACTGCTTGCTGTGCGTGGTCCAGAAGCTGGCCGCCCAGTCGACGATGCGGTCGTCGATCTTGCATTGCGCGGACTCCTGCATCAGCAGCTCGAATTTGTCGCGCTTGCTCAAGGCGGCTGGACTCTCGCGCACCGCGCTGCGGTAGCTGCCGGAAGGTTGCGGCATCCTGAATTTGGAAAAATCCGCGACCGCGCGCCCGGCGGTGAGCTGTGCCCAGTGCTGCGCGCGCGCGGCGGCAGCGCGCAGGCCGGCTTCCGACAGGTCCGAGGTGGCGGCATAACCGAGGCCGCCCTTGTCGATCACGGTGATCATCACGCCGCGGTCGACCGAGGTCTGCGGCGGCTCGATCACGTTCTGCTGCACCGAGAGTTTTTCGGCGGTTTCCTCGACAAAACGGAAGGAGCAGAAATCGACGGCCGGCGCAATGCGTTTGAAAATGGATTCGAAAGAAGCGGTCATATGGTCGATATCGGTCTGGGGTCAAGGACTTGAACGCAATCGGCGATTGCGGTGATGGACGCGTTGCGGATCCGCAACGCGTCTTGTTCGCGGCAGAACAAAGCCGGCGAAGTCGCACAATATCGATTGTTGTCCATGACGAATCATAGACCAGTATTTTAGGCGAAACGCAGGCCGCACCTGAGCGGGCGATCGGCTCGCCAATGTGCAGCGTCGATATCGCATCGCAGGGCGCGATGGCGCGGGCGCGATGTCAGGCAGGGATCAATGCGCGGCGGCATGTTCTCGGCGGCATAACTTGCAAAAAATACGACCGTGGACCAGACGGCTGTGGAGCCGGCTGTGGAACCGGTGAGCAGCATCCTCATGAATGCCGAATGGGCAAGGCCGGCGTGTTAGTACGCCGGCCTTGCGGGTGAATGCGCAAACCGCCGGTTTGCTGCCTAGCGCAGGAACTTGCCGGCTTTGGTGATGATGGTCAGATCGACCAGCTGCGAGCCGGTCCGGTTGGTCGGGCTGAATGCAATCACATAGCCGCCAAGATCGAATTTCTTGTCGGATTGCAGGGCCTCGGTCAGCGTCTCGTGCGTTGGATTGGCGCCGGCGCGTTTGATCGCTTCGACCAATACGCGTGCGTACACATAGCCTTCCATTGCCGTATAGCTCTTGGGCAATTTGTATTCTTCAGCCAGCTTCTGGAAGTCGACCGATACCGCCATCGCCCGCGACTCCGGCGAAGGAAACACCTGCGTAACGATCACGCCGCGGCCCGCCTCGCCTAGCTCGGTAATAAAGGCGTTGGAGCTGGTATTGGACAGGGTCAGGAACGTGCCGAGATACCCGGCGGCTTGCAGCCCCTTGCGCAAGGCCGCGCATGGTTTCACGGTGCAGATGGCGATGACGGCCCCGGGTTTCTGGCTCATGATCATGGTGATCGCCCCATCGACATTGGCGCTGCCGCGTTCCAGGGCGATCGTGCCGGTTACCTTTATATTGCTGTTGGCGGCGCCCGCATCGATGCCGAGCACGGCATCTTTGCCGAATGCATCGTCGGTGTAAACCGCGGCGATGGTGGTGATGCCCTGCGCAAACAGCTGGCCGATGGCGCGTTCCGCCTCGATCCGGTAAGGCGGACGCAGATTGAAGAAATAGCGGTTTGCAGGAACATGCATTGCCACCGAGCCGCCGGCGAAACCGACCATCGGCACGTGCTTTTCTTTCAGTAACGGCATCAGCGCCTCTGCATTGGCGGTGCCCCGTCCGAGAACCAGCGCCAACACGCTTTTCGAATCGATCAGGGACTGGGCGAGGGCAACGGTTTTCTTGGGGTCGTAGCCGTCATCCAGCGATTGAAGCACCAGCTTTCGCCCGTTGACGCCGCCGCTCTTGCCTCCTTGACTTTGCCTGCCAGCGGGCCGCTGAAGTCGGCGACTTGCCCGATCAGGATTTCCGATGAGGTCCCGCTCTGCGCGTTAACCGGGCGGCTGTGGAAGGCCCAGAAAATAATCGCGATGGTCGCGAGCCAGACCAGCAGGAATTGTGGCGTGGAAAAAACCTGCAGGCGAAATGGCAGGGAAGGAAGACGTGGCATGGATCAGTACTCCTGGTTATTTTTTGCGTTATGGGAATCCCGCATTCAGACCCGATCCAGCCATCGCGGGAATGAGGATGACGGCGTTTTCACGAGGATCAGGCTGTTGGCACGGCACAGCGCGTCGCTGTGCATGTTTCACCGTTTTCGACCGGATAAAGCGTACGAAACCGCACGCCTCGCCGATGACACTGCCCGTCTGGGACAGCAATTGCCGCTGACTACTGATGCTGGAGAACTGTTGAAACCAACTTCGCAGCAAGTCACAACAGTTCACAAAGTTTACAACTTTTATGAGTCGCGCGACAAGCTGATTGCGATCGATCTGCGGGCTGGAACGGGAATGGAATTGCGCCTTAGGTGATTCACCTAAAGAACGATCGTGACCGACGACCGCCCCCTGGAAAAAGCGGGTGAGCACTGGTGTCGTTTGGAGCGGGCGTAGCACGCGGGCGAGAGATGAGATATGCCTCGCCCTGCGCCCGTCAAGCCGGATCGACCGGCAGCTATTTCAGTTGATCAAGCAATTTGAGGCGCTGCACTTTGCCGGAGGGGCCGCGCGGAAGCGATTCCACAAAGGCGATACGCTTCGGTGTCTTATAGCGGCCAAGGTGCTCGGTACAAAAGGCCAGCAGCTGATCGACTGAACACGAGGAATTCTCGCGAAGCACGATAAACGCCATGATTTCCTGTCCATAGTGACGATCCGGAATGCCGACGGCCGCCGCTTCAAGTACGCCCGGATGTTGCAACAGCACTTCATCGATTTCGCGCGGCGCAATGTTTTCGCCGCCCTTGATGATGAGCTCCTTGATGCGCCCGGTCACGAAAAAGAAACCGTCGCCGTCGCGATGGCCGAGGTCGCCGGTTCGCAGCCAGCCGTCGGGCGTGAAGCTTGCACGCGTGGCTTCCTCGTTCTTGTAATAGCCAAGCATCACATTCGGCCCGCGGATGGCGATTTCGCCGGTGGTGCCGTCCGCCACGGCTTGCAGGTTCGCATCGATCACGCGCGCCTCGCAGCCGGACGCTTTACCGACGGCGCCGATCTTGCGCCGTGCCGGATCAAGCGGGTTGGAAAACGACGGCGCCACGGTTTCGGTGAGGCCCATGGTCTCGATGACGCCGATGCCGAATTTTTGCTCGAAGGCGCGCAGATGCTCGGGCGGCAGCGCGGCCGAGGCGGAGCGGCAAAAGCGGATATTGCGCGTTACCTTTTTAGCCGGCGCCGTCCCTTCCAGCAGGTAGGAGATGATCGTGGGCACCACATTGATCCAGGTGCAGCCGCAGGCATCGGCCTGCGACCAGAATTGCGCCGCCGAGAAACGCGGCGCCACCACCACGCTGCCGCCATGCGCCAGCGGGGCCAGCATGGTGACGGCGAAGGCGTTGATGTGATACAGCGGCAGCACGCCCAGCACGCGATCGTTTGCGCCCAGCGCGTGCTCGGCGCTGATGGCGAACGCATTGGCGACGAGATTGCGTTGGGTGAGCATCACGCCTTTGGGCACCCCGGTGGTGCCCGAGGTGTACATCAGCAGTCCCATCGATTCGGCGGCGACCGGTGTATCCGTATCTGCGCCCGGCGCTCCCGCTCAATGCTTCGCTCGAGGCCGGCAACCAGTTGGCGCACCCTGGCTTCCCAGTCCGGCGCGACCAATACCAGCTTGCAATCCGAATGGGACAGCACGTAGCGCATTTGCTCCGGCTGCGACAGCAGATTGACGGGATTCACGCAACGTCCCCCGTACATTGCGCCGAGCAGCAGCGTCACGGTCTGCAACCCGTTCGGCATGACCAGCGAAATGGTGTCGCCCGGCCGGACTTCGAATGAATCGAGCAGCCCGACGACATTGCGGCAGGTCGACAACAGCTGGGCATAACTGAGTTGCCGCGAGCCTTCGGTTGTCAGTGCATATATGGCTTGCGGCCGCAGGGCCGCATTGTGCTCGATCAACTCGCGCACGGTGGATTGCGCCGGCATCGTCATTTCGCCCCGTATTTTTTGAAGAATTCACCGAAGATATCGCTCTCGGCGGGCGCGCTTTCCGCGATCGGGCGCGAGATGCGGGTGATATTCAGGTAGTGACGATAATTGAGATTCTCGGTGAAGTTGTTCTTGCCCCAGGTACCGCAGCCCATCGACAGGGAAAACGGCAGGCCGTTATCGAAACTGCCGCCGGTCGCAATGCTGTGCGCCTGATCAACGATGACTCTTGCCACCGGCAGGGTGAGACCGAGATGCAGGGCGCGTTCCGGTTTGGCGCTGTGCAGGCCGACGGAATGGCCGGCACCCTGGTAAGCGTAGATGCGTTCCACGGTTGCGGCGGCGGCCATGAAATCGGCAGCATGGTAGAGCGTCAGGACCGGGCAGAGTTTCTCGCCGGAAAAAGGGTGATTCGGACCAATGCCGTCTTCGTCGACCATCAGGATGCATGGGTCCAGTTTGGCGATCTGCATCCAGCGCGCGCGCGCGTCCGCGCTGCTGCCGACGCCGTCGCCAATTGCGGCCGCGCGCTCGGCAATGGTCCGCGCCGACTGGCCGATCACCGCTGCCGACAACTTGCCGTCGGGCCACATCAGCTTTTGCAGGGTGGCTTTTTGCTGTTTGTCGAGCAGGACCGCCTGGCACGCCTGCATGGCGGCCAGCAAGGCCGGGCGCACCGCATCGACCACCACCAGGCTGTTTTCAGAGGAGCAACTGGTGGCATTGTCGAAGGTTTTCGAACGCAGGATGCGCTCGACGGCACGATCGATGTCCGCCGTTTCGTCCACGATCCCGGCCACATTGCCGGCGCCCACGCCGAATGCCGGCGTGCCGCTCGCATAGGCCGCACGCACATTGGCCTGCGAACCGGTGGCCACCACCAGATCGCATTGCCGCATCAATTCGGCGGTGGCCTGTTTGGTCACCGGTGCGGGCAGCACTTGCACCAGATCGCGCGGTGCGCCGATCCGGTCCAGCTGCGCGTGAATGAACGCTATCAGCCGCGCGCAGGTGCTCCAGCCCTTGGGCGAGGGCGCCACAATGACCGCATTGCGTCCCTTGAGGGCATTGATGATTTTGTTGGCCGGCGTTGCCGCGGGATTGGTTGAGGGCGTGACCGCGCAAACCACGCCGACCGGACGCGCGATTTCGACAATCCCTTTTGCCGGATCTTCGCCGATGATGCCCACCGATTTGGCACCCTTCAGGTCGCGCAGCAAGCCGAACGTCTTGCGATGATTCTTGCGTACCTTGTCCTCGACATTGCCGACGCCGGTATCGGTGACGGCAAGTTCGGCCAGTTCGCGATTTCGACCCGGCTCGATAATCGCCCAGCCGGCGGCCACCACCATTTCATCGGTGCGTACCTGATCATAGGCGTCGGCAATCGCCTGGGCGGCACGGGCACGCGCGACCAACGCGGCTATGTTTGCATTCAATTCAGTATCTTCCACGCGGTTTCCCATTATCAATCGGCCGTGATCTTCGCTTCTTTGGCCAACTTGGCCCACTTCGCCAGTTCGGTCGCGACGATGGCGCGCAGCGTCTCGGGTGTGCCGCCGGCGGCTTCGCTGCCTTGCTGCAGCAATTTTTCGCGAATATCGGGTTCGTTGACAATGATATTCAGGGCCTGATTCAGCTTGTCGATAATCGGCTTGGGTGTCTTGGCGGGGACGAACATCGCGTACCAGGAATCCACCTCGAAGTCGGCGACGCCGGCTTCCTGCATGGTGGGTACCTGCGGAAAGGCGGTGCTGCGCTTCACGGTCGATACGGCGAGGGCTTTCAGATGCCCGGTTTTCACAAACTGCGCCGCGGCCGGAATCGACACCCACAGCAGCGGCAACTGCCCGCCCAGCACATCGACAATGGCGGGGCCGCCGCCGCGATAGGGCACATGACCATGTCGATGCCGGCGCGCAGTTTATAGAGTTCGCCCGCCAGATGACTCGGCGAGCCATTGCCGACCGAAGCAAACTGAAGCATGCCGGGTTTGGCCTTTGCCATCGCGGTCAATTCGGCGACCGTGTTGGCAGAAAACTGCGGATTGGCGACCAGAATCTGCGGAAGCGATGCGACCATTCCGACGGGCTCGAAATCGTTGGCAGTATCGTATCGAAGATGCGAATAGATCGCCGGATTGATGGTATGCGAACTCAGGGTAAATAATACGGTGTAGCCGTCAGGAGCGGATTTGGCCACCACATCGGTGCCCAGCGTGCCGGCAGCGCCGCCCCGATTTTCAATCAGGACGGGCTGTCCGAGTAGCGCCTGGAAACGGTTTTGCACAATCCGCGCGATCACGTCGGTGCCGCCGCCAGGGGGATAAGGCACCACGAAGCGAACCGGTTTGATCGGATAGGCAGGTGTTTCTTTGGCCGCCTCCTTGCCGGTTTCTTGGGCCGATGCTGCCGGTGACACGAATACCGCTGCGAGCAACAGGATTGGGGCAAATCGGATGATGGAGCAGATTCGTTTACGCATGTTTACGGATTTCTCCCGATTGATTTTGAACGTGCTGCTGGAGTTGCTGATGCCAACGTGCTTCGGCTGCGACGGCTGCTTGCCTGCTACCTGAACCTGCAGCGTATTTCTGACCTTCCGCACTGATGTACATCGCAGGCGGGCTGCAGGCTTGCTCATTCCAGTTGCATCAGGACTCGACGATCTGCGTTCAATTGCATCGCATTGATGCGGCCGGACGTCCTCGCCGAATTTTAATTTTCCGGCATGCAAGCGGCCATTGAATCTGCAAAATCCCGAATGCCAAATTGTAAAAAACTGTGACACATATGGTATCAGCCAAGTTCGCCGTTACGCATTGCGCCCATATTTTGGTTCGTCGGCATCGATCTCGCCGAGGGTCCGCGCCGCGTTTTGCAATGTCGGCAATAACTGCAGAGCCTTCTCGGCGGGCAGGCGCATGATCGGCGCCTGCACTGCAATGCAGAGATTCGAGCGGCGGCCGACGGCGGGCACCGGCACCGCCAGACAGAGCAGACCGGGCAGGAATTCCTCGTTGTCGATTGCGTAGCCATCGCCCCTTACCCTG
>WNFM01165196.1_pt2 | contig 43365 bp, 33 predicted proteins | sample 5400271 | NCBI WGS metagenome assembly WNFM01 (sample SAMN13153352, study PRJNA577476) | soil metagenome | isolation source: 60 cm saprolite on Douglas fir-dominated hillslope | place: USA:California | collected 2013-09-17
TCCTGGATCTCGGCATCCGGCAAGGCGACAGGCATGGATGGGTACCCCGCAGCGTCCGCTGACCGGAGGGTCGAGCCACGCGCCGCTCCCCGATTGTAGCGGGCCGTACCGCCGGTGGTGGTACCTTTGAGGCGGGAGGCGAGCCATGAGGCGTCGAAGGGTCGCTCTACTGGTGGGACTGGCGGTCGTCGCCGGCCTGGCCGTCGGCTCGTGGGGCTGCAGCGCGGCCGACGTCGCGCAAGCGGTCAACAGCGCCCTCGAGGATTGCTCCACCCTCGGGCGGGTGCAGTTCGTGCGCACGACGCTGCGCGACATCTACTACTGGTACAAGGAGCTGCCCGATCCGGATCCCGCCTCCTTCTCCTCCCCCGATGCCTACCTCGATGCCGTCCGCTACAAGGCGCTCGACCACACGTACAGCTTCATCACCGACCGCGCGTCCAACGACGCCTTCTTCTCGGACAGCCAGTTCATCGGCTTCGGGTTCGGAACCATGCTGGTGACCAACGACGACTGGCGCGTGACCGAGGTCTATCCGGCCAGCCCCGCCGCGGAGGCGGGTCTGGAGCGGGGCGCCCACATCCTGGTCGTCAACGGCCGCGCCCTGGCCAGCCTCGTCTCCACCGGCGACATCAACACGATCTTCGGGCCCTCGACGGTGGGCACGATGGGCACCATGCAGTTCCGCGATGTCGGAGGGACGGTGCACGACGTGCAGATGACCAAGCGCGTCGTCACCATCCCGACCGCCTCCCTCACCCGCACCTTCGCCAGCGGCGGGCGCGTGGTGGGCTACATCAACTTCCGGAACTTCGTGACGCCCGCCACCGCCGCCCTCGACCAGGCCTTCGCCCAGCTCGAGAGCGCGGGCGCGAACGAGCTCGTGCTCGACCTGCGCTACAACGGCGGCGGGCTCGTCTCCGTGGCCCAGCAGCTCACCAGCCTCATCGGGGGCTCGCGGACCAGCGGCAAGCTCTTCGTCCAGTTCATCCACAACGACAAGAACACCAGCAAGAACAGCACGCTCAACTTCACCTCACCCGCCCACGCCCTCAACCTGGAGCGGCTGGTGGTGATCTACACGCGGGGCTCCGCGTCGGCGAGCGAGCTGGTCTGGAACGGCCTGCGCCCGTTCGTTCCCGTGACCACGGTGGGCGACCGCAGCTACGGGAAGCCGGTGGGCCAGTACGGTTACAACTTCTGCGACAAGGTCCTCTACCCCGTCGCCTTCAGCACCCAGAACGCGCGGGGCGAGGGTGGCTACTTCGACGGCATCGCCGCCGATTGCCCGGCCGCGGACGACCTCGAGCACCAGCTCGGCGACTCCGCGGAGGCGTCATTGAACGCGGCGCTTGGTTACCTGCGCACGGGATCGTGCAGCGCCTCCGCCATCGCGCAGGCGCACGCGCAGTCCGCCCTGCGTCCCCCCGTCGAGCGCCAGCCGCGCTTCGCGAACGGCTGGCAGGCCCTGCTGGGCGCGTACTGAGGACGACGGCATGAAGTCGCTTCGATCGGCGGGCGCCGCGGTGCTGATCCTCGCTCTCTGCGGGTGTGGCCCCGCGCCCGCTCCGCAGCCCGCCGCGAGCCCGGTCGCCACCACCCTGGCCCCGGAGCGACCCCCTGAGGCCCCGGCCGCCGCCGGCACGGCGATGAACGCCGCGCCCGCATCCGGATCGCCGACGACGCCGACGGCGAGCGCGCCGCCCGTCGCGGCCAGCGCCTCGGCCTCGCCCAGCCCCGACCCGGCGGAGGCGGAACGGGCCGAGCAGGAGCAGCGCGTCCGCGCCGAAGTCGCCGCGGCCAAAGCGAAAGCGGAGTCACTCACGGCCACGGCCAACGCCGAGTGTCCCGACCTCAAACCCGGTGAGCTGCGCCATCCGGGCGCGGTGAGCCGATGCGCGCGCCTTCACAGCGAGGCGGCGGAGGCCATGAATCAGTACGAGCTCCGGAAGAAGGAGGCGCTGGCCGCCGGCATCACCGTCCAGTAGACGGAAGTCAACGACACGCTGAGGCTCAACGCCGAGAGCACCCTCAGGGCATAGGCGTACAGCGGACGCGGATCGATCGCCACCGACTGTGCCACCAGGCAGAGGACCATGGTGGCCGCGCCCACGACCACCGGGGAACAGGCGGTTTCGCGGCGCTTCCCGCCGCGGACGAGGGCGATGCCCGTGGCCAGCACCCACAACCCCACGCCCAGGCGTCCCATCACGAACTGGTCGCGGAAGGCCCCCGGGACGCGGGCGAGATAGAGGCGCACGAGGTGTCCGGGCGCTTCCCGCCAGAGGGAGGTGTAAACGACCCGCGCGCGGCGCTCGCTCTCGCGCGTGTAGATGCCGACCGGCGGCAGCCCCAGGCGATCGGCCAGGAACTGGCCGACGCGCGGGTCCCAGGGCTCGATGCCCCACTCGTTCGGAGTCCAGCCCACTCCCGAGACGAGGGGCTCGAAGGCGTTGTGGGTGCCGAGGGCGTCTTTGTCGGCGAACCTCTCGTCCTGGGCGCGCCGGCCAATCCCCACGTTCCACGCCACGCCGAGAGCGATCACGGTGGCGAGGGCCACCGCGGGTGCGATCAGAAGCCGCCTCTCGCGCCGCCGCCAGAACGTCCACGCCGAGATGGCGAGCATCGTCGCGATGCAGTACAGCCCATACACGGCGCGGAACCGCTGCAAGACGAAGATGGCGAGGCCCACGAGCGCGGCCGCCCAGGGCGGGACGCTCCGAGCGGCGAGCAGCGCCAGGAGGAGGGCCAGGACGGAAAACGCCCCATGGATCGTCGGGATATCGGCGCTCACGTACGCTTGCGAATAGAGCGGGACGAGCAGGAACACCGGAATGAGCCCGGCGTGGTACGGAGCGGGCAGGACGGCGACGAGGCCGAACAGCGCGGCGGCAAGGAACACGAGGTTGAGCGTGCCGAGCGTCCGTAGACCGATCGGCCGCCCACGGGCGCGCCCCAGCAGGTCGGCGACGATGGGAACGCCCAGGTCCCCCTGGATCCGTTCGACGCCACGGAATTGCCATGGGCCTCCCATGGCGGCCAGGGGCCCGCCCGCGGACGCCGTCCTGGAGACCTCGATCATGGCGTCCAGCCTCGGCTGGTACGCCGAGCCGGGGTAGTCTCCCCGCCGTACGTAGCCGGCATAGGTGAGCAGCTGGGGAAGGGCCGCCAGGCAGGCGAGGGCGGTGGCCACACGGAGCAGCATCGTGGCGCGGGGGGCCGCGCCCGGGCCAACCAGGTCGGGACCGGCGCCTACGGGAACGGCGGCCTCACGGCGCCGAGGGCGCCGCCAACGGCTCCAGCTTGGCCATGGCGTTCGCGCTCACGTTCATCGAGCAGAACTTCGGCCCGCACATCGAGCAGAAGGCCGCGGTCTTGTAGCCCTCCGCGGGCAGCGTCTCGTCGTGCATCGAGCGCGCCGTCTCCGGGTCGAGGGACAGGCGGAACTGCTCGTTCCAGTCGAAGGCGAAACGGGCGCGGCTGAGGGCGTCGTCGCGGTCGCGCGAACCCTTGCGGTGCCGGGCCACGTCCGCGGCGTGGGCCGCGATCTTGTAGGCGATGACGCCCTGCTTGACGTCTTCCTTGTTGGGGAGGCCGAGGTGCTCCTTCGGGGTCACGTAGCAGAGCATGGCCGCGCCCGCATACCCGGCCATGGTGGCGCCGATGGCGGACGTGATGTGGTCGTAGCCGGGCGCGATGTCGGTGACGAGGGGCCCCAGTACGTAGAACGGTGCCTCGTTGCACTCCTGGATCTGGCGTTCGACGTTCATGGCGATCTGGTCGAAGGGCACGTGGCCCGGCCCCTCCACCATCACCTGCACGTCCTTCTCCCAGGCCTTGCGCGTGAGGTCGCCGAGGGTCTTGAGCTCGGCGAACTGGGCGGCGTCGCTGGCGTCGGCCAGACACCCCGGACGCAGGCCGTCCCCCAGGGACAAGGTCACGTCGTACTTGCGCGCGATCTCCAGGATCTTGTCGTAGTGCACGAAGAGCGGGTTCTGCTTGCGGTGGTGGACCATCCACTGCGCGTGCAAGGCGCCCCCGCGGGACACGATGCCGGTGATGCGGTGCTGCGTGAGCGGCAGGTGCTCGTAGAGCACGCCGCAGTGCACGGTCATGTAGTCCACGCCCTGCTGGGCCTGGTGCTCGATGTTGTCGATGAGGTCGTCCGCGGTGAGGTCCTCGACGCGCGTGACCTGCTGCACGGCCTGGTAGACGGGCACGGTGCCGATGGGCACGGGGGAGGCGGCGATGATGGCGGCGCGGATCTCGTCGATGCCGCCGCCGGTGGAGAGGTCCATCACCGTGTCCGCGCCGAAGTGCACGGAGTAGTGGAGCTTCTCCAGCTCCTCCTCCACGTTCGAGGTCACCGCGGAGTTGCCGATGTTCGCGTTGATCTTGCAGCGCGCGTTGATCCCGATGGCCATGGGATCGAGGGCGGCGTGGTTGACGTTGGCGGGGATCACCATGCGCCCGCGCGCGACCTCGTCGCGGATCGCCTCCGGCGCCGTCTCCTCGCGCTCGGCCACCCGCTTCATCTCCGGCGTGATCACCCCGCGGCGCGCGTGGTGCATCTGCGTCGCGGTGTCGCCCGTGAACTTCGTTCTCTCCATCGCCGTCCTCCTGGGTCCGAAAAGCAAAGGGCCGACCACCGGGAAGGTGTCGGCCCTTGGGCTTTCGCTTCCCTCCGCTGGTCCTAACCAGGTCAGGTTCAAGGGGTCGGTGGCGTCGCCCACCCTCTCAGCCCTCGCGCGGGCCCCCCCAGCGTCCGTTCGCTTGAACTGATTCTACTCCAGGCCGTCCTCCTCGCGCAGGCGGACCCGTGAGGTCTGCTCCGGATAGCGGGCGACCATGCCCGCGTAGAAGGCACGGATGCCGTCCATGTCCGCGACGACGTTCCCGGTGAGGGCCATCGTGGGCCCGATGCCGGCGCGCCGCGTCCCCCAGTCGAGGAACGCGAGCACCAGCGGCACTCCCGCCGCCTGCGCGATGTGGTAGAAGCCGGAGCGCCAGTAGTCGAGCCCGCGGCGCGTGCCGTCGGGCGCGATGGCGAGCGCGAGGTGCGCGCGGCCGCGGAAGACCTCCGCCGTGGCCGCCACCAGGCCCTGGCCTCCGCCGCGATCGATCGGTATCCCTCCCAGCCGTCGCAGCAGCGGGCCGAGCGGCCACCGGAACGACTCGCGCTTGCCGATCCATCGCAGCCGGATCCCGAAGTGCACGGCGAACAGCAGCATCACCGCGGTGTCCCAGTTCGAGCTGTGGGGCGAGGCGACGAGGACGTAACGGGCGACGGTCGGCCGCGCCCCCGAGATCGTCCATCCTGCGCGGCGGAGGAGCCAGCCGGCGGCGCGCTGAAGAACGGTCATCGCGCTACCATACGTCGCTCGCGCAGGGAGACATGCTCGGCTGGCTCACCAAGCTCGAAACGGTGCACAAGGCGGAAACGCCCGCTCAGCGCGAGGCGATCTATCGCTTCCGGTACCAGATCTACATCGAGGAGCTGAAGTACAACTACGAGGCCGATCACGAGCGGAAGTGGCTGAGGCAGGCGGAGGACGACGAGCCCAGCACCACGCTCCTCTACACGGGCAGCCCGGACGACATCACCTCGACGGTGCGCGTGCGGGCCTGGAAACCGGGCGAGGTCCCGCCCGCCGTGTTCCAGACGACCTCGATGGACCGCTTCTCCGGCATCGAGCGGCTCGGCATCTCGCACATCGGGCGGATGATGATTCGCCGCAGCCTGCGGGGCAAGCTCGTGCTGCCCTCGCTCCTGGCCGGGGGATACGAGTTCCTGGTCGGCGAGCAGGGCGCGGACCTGGCCTTCCTCGACTGCGTGCCCGGCATCGTCCGCCACTACCGCCAGCTCGGGGCGCGGCCGTACGGGGGACGGCTGATCGACCTCGGGTACAGCCCCGGAATCCCCCTCGTGATCGTGCTGTCCGACTACGCGCACCTGAAGCGCTCGGGGTCGATCGTCGCGCCCCTGGTCAAGAAGTACTTCGGGCCGGGCAAGCGGCCCCCTCTCGACCTCGAGCCCTATCGGCACCTCTTCGAGAGCGAGCAGGTGCCGGTGGAGTTCGATCCGGAGAAGGTCTGGGAAGCGCTCCAGGACCGGCTCCTGGCCAGCGACGAGGCGATCCCCACCTTCGTGGACGCCCTCTCGCCGGGCGCGCTCTTCCACCTCTCGGAGTCGGGCTACCTCCTGAACGTCAAGGCCGGCGACCTCATCACGCGCGCAGGCATCGGACAGCGCGAGATGTTCGTGATCCTGGAGGGGGCGTGCGAGGTGGAGGGCGCGAGCAAGCGCATCGCCCTGCTCGAGAAGGGCGACCTCTTCGGCGAGATCGCGTTCTTCAGCGAGTCCGGCGAGCGCACCGCGACCGTGCGCGCGCTCAGCGACTGCAAGCTGCTCGTGCTCCGCCAGAAGTTCCTGGACGAGCTGACCACGAACGATCCCGAGGCGGCCTGCCAGATCCTCCTCAACGTCAGCCGCATCATGGCCGAGCGCATGGGTGGGATGGTGAGGACGGCCGCGGCGAGCGCTCCCGACGCCGAGCCCTGACCCCGGGCGCTACGCATGGACGGAGGTCACTTGTCGGCAGTCCCGCGCGGGATCTCGGGGGGAAGCCTCTCGATGGCCGTCGTCGCGTAACGGTACCCCGCCTCGACGATGGGATCGATGCTCGGGAAATCGATGAGGCCGTAGCGGCCGACGGGCAGGTCGAAGACGAAGGCCGCCCCCGCGCGCTGCCGGCGCCGGTGGCCGGCCTGGTGGCATTCGAGCGCGCGCAGCAGGACGGTGGCCGCGCCCGGCACCCGCGTGCGCTTGCCGCGCGCCCGCAGGCGCTCGAGCAGCAGCTCCGTCGGCGACGGGCTCCATTCCAGGTCCGGGTCGACGTTGAGGTCGACGTCCTGCGAGGTGTCGCTCACCAGGATCGGGCCCGGACAGAGCGCCTGCATCAGCTCGACGGGGAGGTTGTCGAGCACGCCGCCGTCCACGAGAAGGTCGCCGTGAAAGGGGACGGGGGGAAGCAGGCCGGGAAACGAACCGCTGGCCCGCATCGCCTTCCACACGGGGCCGCGCTGGAACACGTGGACGGTGGCCCGCGTGAGGTTCGCGGCCACGCAGAAGTAGTTGATCCAGAGGTCCTCGATCGGCGTGTCGCCGAAGACGTCGTGGAGCGCCTTCTCCGTCTTGCGCGGCGAGAAGACGGAGACGAGCGGCACCGTGTAGCCGCGATGGGGACGGGTGTCCACGAACGTGCGCCGAAGGGTGTCGATGGTGCCCGGAAACCGGAAGCCCAGCGCGTGGCAGGCCGCGACCAGCGAGCCCATGCTGACGCCGCCGAGGAAGTCGATGGGCACGCCTGCCTCGAGCAGCGCGCGGATGAGTCCGGCGTGGGCGAAGGCGCGGGCGCCTCCGCCGCTGAGAACCAGGCCGACCGCACGCCCGCCCAGGAAACGCGACACGCGGCGGGCGTCCGCGGACGTCCCGTCGCGCACGTGATGGTGCCGGTCGACGCCCGTGGCGTCGAGCCAGGCCGCCGTACCCGACGGCCGCGCGGCGCGCTCCCCGTGGAGGAGGACGAGGACGCGGCCGGCCGAGGTGCGGCCCCTTCCCACCAGGGGCTCGAATGCGCCGAGCCCGGGGGCGGCCTCGGCGCGAGCCACGAGCACGATGCGATCCGCCTGCCGTACGCAGCGGCGCGACCACTCGCCCGCCTCCGGATCGGCCACGAACACGAGCACGTCGTGCGCGCTCTCCTGGCCGTGCAGCCATTCGTTCACGTACATCGAGCGGGCGTCGTCGGGAGGCATCTGCGACGCGCCCGGGCCGTGCTCGGCGTCGAAGGCGCGCGAGTCCAGCACGCGGATGCGCCCGTGCGCTTCCTGATCGGGCAGGAAGCCGGCCAGGAAGTCGTCCAGCGCGGCGCCGCCGAGGGGCACGATCGCGATCACCGTCGAGCGGGCGGCGGCCGGCGGCGCCTCCACCGTCGTGGTTTGCAGGCGGCGGGCGAGGGTGCGCAGGAGGGGCATCAAGGCCTGCGGGCTCTGCTGCAGGAGGGAACGGAAGCCCTGCTCGGAGAAGCGGATCAGCTCGGTGTCGCGCGCCGCCCGGACGGTGGACGATCGCGGGTCTCCCGTGAGCAGGCCGATCTCGCCCACGGGCTGACCGCGGCCGATCTCGGTCACGACTTCGAGCGGACGGTCTGGCCGCTCGCGCACGACCTGGAGCCGTCCCTGCAGGACGACGTACAGCGCGTCCGCGGGGTCGCCTTCGCGGAAGAGGATCTCGTCGCGCTGGAGGTAGACCCAGGAGAGCTCGCCTTCCACGCGGCGGCGGACGGTGTCGTCGAGGGCGCCGAAGATCTCGTCCTCGGCCGCGCGCAGCGCGGGCATGCGCCGGGCCACCAGGGTCGTGAGGACGGCGCGGAGGCCGGGCTCCGCGGACACCGCGTGCTCGAACCCGTCGCGGGAGAGCCCGATCAGGCGGGACGGCGTCTCGGCGCGCACGGTCGCCGTGCGCCGGCCGGCCAGGAGGAGCGCTCCCTCCCCCACGCACTCGCCGACCCCGACCGTCCCGACCGCACGCGGCGGCCCCTCTCCGGTCTCGGCGAGGACGGCGAGCCGGCCCTCCACCACGACATAGAGGGCGTCGCCGGCGGCTCCCTGACGGAAGAGCACCTCGTCCGCGGCCAGCGTCGTTTCGACGCAGGCGGCGGCGATGGAGAGAAGCGCCGCGTCCGGCACGCCTTGGAACAGCGAGGTCGAGCGGAGGAAGACGAATGGGTCGGGAGGCACGTGGGGGGGAGACTATTCCCCCGCGTCGCGCTCCCCGTCAAGCGGTCAGCTCGGGCAGTGCGCGGTGACGATCTCGTCGCGCTTCTTCTTGAAGGCCGCGACCCAGTCGGACACGGGCCGGTTACGCTCGGGGTGGACGTGGAAGCGCTCCACGCGGGCCGCCGTGAACATGTCCGTGATCTGCTTGTCCGAGAGCTGGACGAGCAGGTCGGCCAGGAACTTCCGCCCCGCCTCGCTGACCTTTGGGTCCGCCTTGAGACTGCCCTGCAGCGACTTCTTGAGGTTGCCGACGCACTGCGCGGGGTCCTTCCAGATGGGCTCGCCGGACCAGGCCTGCAGGTTGTTCTTCTGCGTGTCGAGCAGGGTGGCTTCGCCGAACGCATATCCCAGGTCCTGGACGTAGAGGAGCGGCTGCCCGCAGGTCTCGTTGCCGGCCGCGTCCTTCTTCACCGCATCGGGCGGGCAGAGGATGCGCTGGTTGGAGGGCTTGGTGTCGCTGTTCTGGATCATCACCATCAGGAGCTTCAGCGCGTCCCGGTGCGCGCGCGGCGCCCCGCCCGCCTTCTCGTCGACGGTGTCCAGCTCGGGCCACTTCCAGCCCTCGTCGTCCCTGGTCTCGATCCGCTTTCCGGGCAGGCGGCGCTCGATGCTGGCGATCTCGAACGTCTTCTCCGGGACACGCTTCTCCGAGCTCCAGTACCAGGGCTCGATGGGACAGTTGCGGCACGTCACCTGCACGGGATACATGCGGTCGGCCCCGAAACCGAGGGCCCAGAACAGGCGCGTGGCCGCGACTTCCGCGTAGACCTCGCCGTTCTTGCGCCCGTACTTCACCTTCACCACGTCGTCCGGCTTCAGCGCGCAGTCGAACTTCGGCGTCGTGCCCGTGAGGGGCGCCTGCGGCGTGATGTAGTCGCAAGCCACCGACTCGTCGAACTTGAACGCGTCGTCTCCCTGCGGGCCGACCAGGAGGTCCTTGGATGCAACGCGGGTCGCCTGCCACACCATGGCGCGCCGCACGTAGGCCGCTCGCTCCTCCGGCGTGACGTGGCCCAGATCCCGAGCGGTGGCCGGGGAAGGAGACGGGGCGGGACGGCCCGCCGTCGCCCCGGCCGCGAGCGCGATCGCGACCAGTCCCGCCCGTCGAAGGTGTGCCTTCATGCCGCGTTCTCCTCCTTCCATCATGACGCGAGAAGGGCTCCGCCGCGGCGGAGGACGCGACTTTCGGTCAGCGCGCTCCGGCCGCGGGGCGGACGCAGCGGAAACCGAGGTTGTTGAGGCCCGAGTCGGGCGGCGTGTGCTGACGGGCCGCCACACGGTACCCGGTGCAATAGTTGGCGCTGCAGAGCCAGGAGCCGCCGCGGATGGCCTTCTCCGAGCCCGTGGCCGGACCGGTGGGATCGACGGCGCCGCTCGCGCGGCGGTAGTAGTCCTCGGAGAACCAGTCGCTCGTCCACTCCCACACGTTGCCCGCGACGTCGAGGAGGCCATAGCCGTTGGGCGGAAACCGGCCGACGGGCGCGATGCGAGGATAGCCGTCGGTCCCTAAGTCGTGCTCCGGGAAGTGGCCCTGCCAGGTGTTCGCCATCTGCCGCCCGCCGGGGCGGAGCGTGTCTCCCCAGGCGTACTGGGCGCCTGCGCGGCCGCCGCGCGCGGCCCACTCGAACTCCGCCTCCGTCGGCAGCCGCTTGCCCGCCCACTTCGCGTAGGCCGCGGCGTCGTCGAAGGAGACGTGGACGACCGGTTGGTCGTCCCGTCCCAAGAGCGAGGAGGACGGTCCCTCCGGATGGCGCCAGTCCGCGCCCTTGATCGGCCGCCACTCCTGGGCGCCGGGGACGAACACGCCGGAGAACCCTTGCCCCTCCGATTCCGTGCGATGCCCGGTGGCGGCGACGAACCGCGCGAACTCCTTGTTGGTGACCTCGCAGCGGTCCATCCAGAAGGAGTGCACGGTGACACGGTGGACGGGTCCTTCGAACGGCATGCCGCGATCCGTGCCCATGTCGAAGGTGCCGCCGGGCAGGAGGACCATGTCGCAGGTGGCGGCCTTGGGGGCCGCGGCCGCGCGCGTCGAGGGGGACGTCGCGAGGAGCAGAAGCACGAGAGAGGCGGGCCGCCTCACTCCGCTCTCTCCTCGATCGTGGCGGCCGTGATCGGTCCGGCCGCGCGCAGCGCGCGCAGCTCGCCCAGCGGCGCCGCCGCCGCCGGATCGCGCACGAGGTTGCGCGTCTCGCCGGGATCGGACGCGTGGTCGTAGAGCTCCTCGCTGCCGTCCGGCCATTCCGTATAGCGATAGCGGGCGGTACGGACGCTCACCCCCAGTGGCGGCGCCTTGGCCTTGCGGAACGAGAGCGCGCCCGCGCGGATGCGCTGCGCGGGATCGCGGATCAGGGGGGCCAGGCTCGTGCCGTCGAGCCCGGGCACGCGCGGCACGCCCGCGAGGTCCACGATCGTCGGATACAGGTCGAGCAGCTCGACCTCCGCCCTCGCCGCCTCCCCCGGCCGCTGCACCTGGGGCGCCGCGATGATCAGCGGCGTCCGCAGGGTCTCCTCGAACAGCGTGTCCTTGCGCCAGAGGCCGTGGTGCTCGCCGAGATGGAAGCCGTGGTCGCCGAGCAGGACGACGACCGTGCTGTCCCAGAGACGCAGGCGGTCGAGCGTCTCCATGAGCACGCCGACCTGGGCGTCGATGAACGACACCGACGCGTGGTAGGCCGCGATGGCCTCGCGGCGGAACTTCGGGTCGTCGATCATGCCCGGCGGCTCGCGGCCGGCCAGGGGAACTCCCGGACGCTCCTGCGGCCGGTTCTTGATGGCGATGGCCGGGATGTCCTGGAGGTCGTCCGCGGGCTCGGGCAGGACCTTCACCGACTCCGGCGGGTACATGTCGAAGTAGCGCTTGGGGGCCACCCACTTGAGGTGCGGCTTCGAGAAGCCGAGGGCCAGGAAGAACGGCCCCGCCTTGTGCTGCTCGATGAGCTGGGCGACCCGGCGGGCGCGCGCCCCGTCGGGCTCGTGCGCGTCGTCGTTGGCGGTCGCGATCCACCACGCCCCCCGCACGTTGTCGTCGTCGCGGCGGCCGTCCTCGCTCGGCGTGGCGGCCTCGTCGTCGATGTCCCAGTCGAACTGGTCCGACATCGCGCCTTCGTAGATCTTCCCGATGCGGCCCGCGAAGTACCCGTTGGCCCGGAAGTGCTCCTGCAGCGGCCGCGCCCCGTGCAGGTGTTGGCGCACGGGGGTGAGGTTCGTCCAGATGTCGGTGCGCTCCGGCCGCCATCCGCTCAGCAGCGAGCTGCGCGAGGGACTGCACATCGCGACCTGCGCATAGGCATGGTCGAACCGGCGGCCACGCGCGGCCAGGCGATCGATGTTGGGCGTGGCCACGTCGTAGCCGTAGGAGCCCAGGTGGACGTTGAGGTCGTCGGCGATGATGAAGAGCACGTTCAGGCGGCGACGAGGGGTGGCGGACGCGGAGCCTTCCGGCGCCGTGGCCTTCTCGCGGGCGGCCAGGAGGCGGCGCATCTCCGCCAGCGCGGAAGCCTGATCGGCGCGCCGGGCCAGGTTCGTGAACTCGCGCGGATCGGCGTCGTGGTCGTAGAGCTCCTCGCTCCCGTCCGGCCATTCCGTGTAACGCAGGCGCGCGGTGCGGAGGCTGCGGCCGATCTGTCCCGCGGCGCGAGAGGCGGACGAGAAGGCGGCGGATCGGACGGCGGCCGCGGCATCGTCCAGCAGCGGCATCAGGCTCAGCCCGTCGAGCCCTTCCACCTTCGGCAGGCCGCACCGCTCGACCAGCGTGGGATAGACGTCGACGAGCTCGACCAGCCCCGTGGCCGGGGTTCCGGGGGCGGCGATCCCGGGACCGGCGACCACGAGGGGCACGCGCAGCGTCTCCTCGAAGAGCAGGTCCCCCCGGCCGAGCGCGCCGTGGGCGCCGGTCGGAGCGGCGGTGTCGCCGGCCAGCACCACGATCGTCCGCTCCCGGAGGCCGCGCCCCTCGAGGGCGGCCAGCACCGTGCCCACTTGCGTGTCGAGCGCGGCCAGGCGTCCGTCCTCCGCCGCCCTCAGGGCTTGGCGATCGACGTCGGCGAGGCGGCGAGGCCGGGCCGTGCCTCCGGGCCGGGCCAGCGGGTCGAGCGGAGCGGCCGCGATCGCGGGCAGCTCGCCCGCGAGTTCACCCGGCGTCGGGCGAGCGGCGGTCGCGGGGAGCATCGCCGGCGCGGACCCGAGGGAGACCGCGACGAAGAACGGCTCACGCGCCTGGGCCACGGCCGCGGCCGCCCGCGTGGCCACGGGCGCGCCCGCGCGCGCGGCGCTCACGGCGTCCCAATGGAATTCCCCCTCGCCCGGCCCGTGGAAAAGGGGGCCCACGCGTTCGGTGAAATAGCCGTTCGCCCGGAAGTGCTCTTGCAGGGGCGTCGCCCCGTCGACGCGGCCGTCGGGCTCGCCCCAGACGCCGGTCTTCTCCGGACGCCAACCCGTCATCAGCGACGTGCGGGCCGCGCCCGCCAGCGGGTACGGGGTGTACGCGGCGTCGAAGCGGCGGCCACGCTCGGCCAGGCGATCGAGGTTGGGAGTGCGGACACGGCGCTCGCCCGATCCGAATCCCTCCACCACGAGGAGAAGGACGTTCGGCCGCGAAGACGACGGCACGGCGGAGGCCAGCGGCTCCGGCCGGGCGTGCCGCAGGGGGGCGAAGGCGATCAGGGCGGACGCGACCGACGCGGCCGCGGCCATGATCACGACCGTCTTCATCGGCCCCCGTCTCCGGATCCCCAAAGGGCTGATTATACGGTGGGCACGAGGTACGCGAACAGCCCGGCCTCGCGCCCGAGCAGGCGCACGCCGGGCCGCGCCGCCAGCTCCACGTCCTCGGGGCCCACGACGATGCGCGCGTCCTCCGTGCCGTCCGGCGTCCAGTGACCACCGAGCCGGAACGGGCCGAACGGCCGCACGGCGAAGCGCGTCCCCGTCTTGTCGAGGGCGAGCAGGACGCCGAGGACGAGGTCACGATCGGTGTGGGGCGCGATCTCGAGAAGAGGCCGGCGGCTGGTGGTGGCGATCCCGGCGTCGATGGCCTCGGCCAGCCGCGCCGCGGACTGCGACTCCGGCGCCGCGACCGGCGGCGGGCCCTGGAGGACCGATCGCGCAAGGGCCAGATTGCGTCCGCTCACCAGGGCGAGGGCGATGAGGCCCACGCTGCCGGCCAGCCGTGGCCGTCTCCACTGCTCGGCACGCCGGCGCCAGAGCGGGGCCAGGCCTGCGGCCAGCGCGGCCGCCGCGCCGACCCCGAGCATCGCCATCCAGCGCAGGAGGTACGGAAACAGCGCGCCCGTGACGCGCATCGCGGAGAGCACGGCGGCGGCGATGCCGGCGAACGTCACCAGGCTCAGCGCCACCGGGAAGGCCTGGCGCGTGACCCGCCCCGCGCCATGGGCGACGGCCAGGGCCACCACCACGACCACGAGCAGGCCGGCCGCAAACCCGTCGCGCGCGCCCACCACCCATCCAAGGGTGGCGGCGCCGGAGGCCACCAGCGCCTCGCCGGCCGAATGGCGGTCGTCGGGCAGGGACGAGAACCCGAGAATGTGAGAAAGGTTCCCGCCCTGCGGGCTGAGCTGCTCGAGCAGCGGCGGCGTCCAGAGCAGCGCCGCGATGGCCAGGGCGAGGAGGAGGGGGCGGCGCTCCATCCTCCCCCGCGGCGGCAGGCCGGCCGCGCGCCGTACCCGCGGCGCGAGCAGGGTCGCGGCCGCGAGGGCGAGGGCCAAGGCGGCGGGCAGGGTCCCGAGATGCGTCTGCGCGGCGAACGACGCGGCCAGCACGGCCAGCGGGAGCGCGCGCACGTTGCCCGCGGCCACCGCGGCGAACGAGACGAGGGCGAGGCCGAAGGGAAGGACGGCCACGCTCGGATTCCAGGCCGAGAAGAGCCAGCCCGGGCCCCGCCACGACAGGAAGAGCGCGATCACGAGCGCGCCCGCAAGGAGCGCGGGCATTCCCCCTTCGCGGCCGCAGCGGCGCAGCAGCAGCGCGATCGAAACGACGTTGATGAGGGCCGCCGTCAACAGGATGCCGGCGAAGCGCTCGCCGGACAGGACGTAGAGGGGCACGCTCGCGTAGAAGTACGCGGGGCCGGGATGGTGGAAGCCGAACCGCGAGTACGGCCCCAGGAGCTGGCGGCCCTGCGCGGCCAGCCGGGTGTACAGCTCCAGCACCGCGTAATCACCGGTCGCGGGGAGGTCCGTCTCCAGTCCGCGACCGGTCATCGCCGTCCCGAGAAGGAGGAGAGCGGGCGCGAGCACGACGACGACGATCAGGACGACGGACGCGCGCGGCGCCGCCGGCGATGCGCCCGCGTCCGGCTCCGGCGCGGTCAGTTGATCGCCAGCATCCGGTCGAGGGCGATGCGCGAGTCGGCGGCGATCCTCTCCGGTACCGCCACCACGTTGACCAGCCGCCCGTCCCGGAGGTTCTCGAGGGCCCAGAGGAGGTGCGGAGGGTCGATGCGGAACATCGTGCTGCAGACGCAGAAGCAGTCGTCGAGGCTCACCACCTCGCGCTCCGGCGCCGTTTCCCGGGCCAGCCGGTTCACGAGGTTGAGCTCCGTGCCCACGGCCCAGCGCGATCCCTTCGGGCTCTCCTTGACCGTCTTGATGATCCCTTCCGTGGATCCGATGGCATCGGCCTTCTGCGCCACCTCGAACCGGCACTCGGGGTGCACGATCACCTTCACCCCCGGCATCTGCTGGCGCCGCTTGTCCACCATGTCGGGGGTGAAGCGGTTGTGGACCGAGCAGTGTCCCTTCCAGAGCAGGATCCGCGCGTCGCGGATCCGCTCGTCGGTCAGGGAGCCGCGATCCTCGTAGGGGTCCCAGACCGGCATGCGCTCGAGGGGGATGCCCATGCGGAAGCCGGTGTTGCGGCCGAGGTGCTCGTCCGGGAAGAACAGCACGCGCGCGCGGTGGCGGAAGGCCCAGTCGAGAATGGCACGCGCGTTGGAGGACGTGCACACGGCCCCGCCGTGCTTCCCCACGAACGCCTTGAGGCTGGCCGTGGAGTTCATGTACGTGACGGGGATGACGTCCTCGCCCACCACCTCCGTCACCACGTCCCAGCACTCCTCGACCTGGTCGGTTTCCGCCATGTCCGCCATGGTGCAGCCGGCGTCGAGGTCGGGAAGCACGACCTTCTGGTGCGGCGCGGACAGGATGTCCGCCGACTCGGCCATGAAGTGCACGCCGCAGAAGACGATGAAGTCCGCCTCCGGGCGCGTGGTCGCGAGCTGGGCCAGCTTGAACGAGTCACCGGTGAAATCGGCGTGCCGGATCACCTCGTCCCGCTGGTAGTGGTGGCCGAGGATGAGCAGGCGGCGCCCCAGCGCCTTCCGGGCGGCCAGGATCCGGTCCTGGACCTCCGCGGGATCGGCGGCGGTGACGGGCTCGGGCAGCGCGACCTGGGCCATGGGATCTTCCGTCTCCGATTCTATCGGCTGTTATCATCAAATTCCCTGCCCATGCGCCACTGGCTCATCCCCGAAGGCCTGCGGGTCCTTTCCGACGGATCCTGGAGAGTCGGCGACCATCAGGTCCTTCATCCCCCGACCCTGCGTTACCTGAAGGCCCACCTGATCGAGGATGCCGGGGCGCCGTTCGTGGCGGACGGCGAGCAGCGCATGCCCATCCAGGTCGAGGGGCCTCCGTTCGAGGTGACGACGTTGGTGCTCGACGAAGCGGGAGGGACGGCGACGGCGGTACTGGACGACGGGTCCACGGAGCTCGTGCACGACGCCGCCCTGGGCATGGACCAGGAGACGGGCCGCTTCGAGTGCGCGGTGCGCGGCGGCCGTTTCCGCGCGCGCCTCTCGCGCGGCGCCCATCAGATGCTGCTCGACCACGTGATGGAAGAAGACGGGGCGTTCTTCCTCCGGGTCGGTCCGCGGCGCATCAAGCTGCGCACCTGATGCACCTCGGCGCGCACGTCCCCATCACCGGCGGCGTCTTCAACGCTCCCGGCCTCGCGCAGGCCATCGGAGCCGAGTCCATCCAGATCTTCACGCGCAACCAGATGCAGTGGGCGTGCCGGCCGCTGCGCGAGGAGGAGGCCGCCGCCTTCCGCGAGGCGGTGGCGAAGAGCGGGGTGAAGCGCGTGCTCACCCACGGCTCGTATCTCATGAACCTGGCCAGCCCCAATCCCGAGTTCCTGGCCAGGAGCCGCGACTGCCTGGCCACCGAGATCGAGCGCTGCCATCAGCTCGCGATCCCGTACGTCGTGCTCCACCCGGGCGCGCACATGGGACAGGGAGAGGAGGCGGGCCTTTCCGCGATCGCGCGCAGCCTCGATACCGTCCTCGAGCGCACGCGAGGGCTCGACGTGATGCCGCTGCTCGAGGCCACGGCCGGGCAGGGGTCGTGCCTCGGCCACCGGTTCGAGCACCTGGCGGCGATCTTCGATCGCGTGCGCGAGCCCGATCGCGTGGGGGTCTGCCTCGACACCTGCCACCTCTACGCCGCCGGCTACGACCTGGCGTCGCCCGAAGGGTACGAGCGGACGCTGCGCGACTTCGGACGCATGGTGGGACTGCGCAAGCTCAAGGCCATCCACCTCAACGACTCCAAGCGGGAGCGCGGCAGCCGGGTCGACCGCCACGCCCGCGCCGGAGAAGGCGTCATGGGTCTCGAGACGTTCGCGCGGATCGTCAACGACCGGCGCTTTCGCGGCCTTCCCCTGGTGGTGGAGACGCCGGGACCGCTCGCGGAGTGGAAGAAGGAGATCGCGCGACTGCGCGGACTCGTGCGGCCGGAGGGGAAGAGCCGCCGCCGGCCGGCCGCGGCGCGCCGGAGGCGACGGTGACGCCGGGCCACCGGGCAGCGCGGGCGCGCACCCTGGCCCTGGAGGCCGGGTTCGACCTGGCCGGCGTGGCCTCCGCGAGCCCTCCCCGCGAGCTGGGCTTCTTCCCGGAATGGGTCGCCCGCGGTTACGCGGGGGAGATGGCGTACCTGACCTCGCAACGGGATCGGCGCGCGGACCTCCAGACCGCCTTTCCCTGGGCGCGCTCGCTCGTTTGCGTCGGGTTGCAGTACGACACGCCCGGCCCGTACTCGACGGCGGCCGCGCCGGAACGCGGCTGGATCGCGCGCTACGCGTGGGGCGACGACTACCACGCCGTCGTGAAAGCGCGCCTGGAAGACCTCCGCGCCCGGCTGGCCGCGGAGCTCGGCCCCATGCAGTCGCGCGTGTACGTCGACACGGGGCCGGTGGTGGAGCGCGCCTACGCGGCCGCCGCCGGCCTCGGGGCCTGGGGCAAGAACACGTGCCTCCTGCATCCCGAGCACGGGTCGTGGTTCTTCCTGGGCGAGGTCATCACCGACCTCGAGATGGAGGCGGACGCGCCGCGGACCGACATGTGCGGCTCCTGTACGGCCTGCCTGGACGCGTGCCCCACGGGCGCCCTGATCGCGCCCTACGTGCTGGATGCCACGCGCTGCATCAGCTATCTCACCATCGAGGTCAAGGGCGCGATCCCGGAGAGCCGCCGGGCCGGGGTCGGCCGCCACGTGTTCGGCTGCGACATCTGCCAGGACGTGTGCCCGTGGAACGGCAAGCGCCGCCATGCGGCGGAGCCGGCGTTCGCGCCGCGCGAGGGGCTGCAGGCGCCGGATCTCGACGCGCTCGCCTCCCTCGACGACGAAGCCTTCCGTGAGATGTTCCGGAGGAGCCCGGTCAAGCGCGCCAAGCGCCGCGGCCTGCTGCGCAACGTGTGCGTCGCCATCGGCAACTCCGGCGATCCGTCACGCCGGCCGGTGCTCGAGCGGCTGCTCGCGGACGAGGACCAGATCGTCCGCGAGCATGCACGGTGGGGACTCGATCGTCTTGCCGACGCGGCCCCTAGTTGAGAGCGACGCGGTCCTTCACGCGGACCGTCCAGTTCGAGCCGGCCGGGATCTCGACGTCCTTGCCGCGGGTCGCGAGCACGGCGCCGGTCCCACCCACCGCGCCGACAACCGCGCCCTTCTTGGCCCCGCCGCCGCCCCCCAGAATGCCGCCGATGATCGCGCCGCCCACCGTGCTGCCGCCGATGATGGCGGCGTCGCGGCCGTGGCTGTCGGGGCCCTCGATGTCGATGGCGGTGGTGTCGAGCCGGTGCTCGACGCCGCGCACGACGATGCGGTCGAAGTCCACGGCGAGGCGGGACTTCCCCTTCACCCGTCCGGCGGCGTCGGCGCGATAGACACGGCCCTTGAGGACGGTCCCGCCGGGCAGCAAGACGCGGCCGTCGGGAGACGTCGCGCGCGCGACGCGCGCGGTGACGGGATCACCGACGTGCGACGTGGCGGACGAAAGTCCGCTCTCCAGGACGAGCTGCAGCTCGGTCCCGGCCGGAATGGTGAGGCGATCGCGGTTGGGCTCGCGCGCCATCGTGGGCTCGGACTCGGCGCGGCGAGACTCGTCGGTCGGGATGTCGATCGGCTCCGCGGCCGGCGTCCGGTCGACACGGTCGCTGCGAGCACTGCCCGCCCGGGCGGTCGTCGTCCCGTGCGAGGCCGGCGCGGTGCGCGACCGGCTGGAGGCATGCGGCGCGACGGCGGCCCTCTCACGCTCCTTCGCGGCGGGCGCGGGAGCGGCCGCCGCGGGGGCGGTAGGCGCCAACGTGTAGGGCGCCGGCTCGGTGCCGGGCGCGGCCGCGAGCGTCGTCTGGCTGACGGTCGCGTTGGGTGACGGCGATGCCGCCGGTTCGGGCGCGCGCTGGCATGCGGCCGCCGCGGCGGCGAGAAGGACGGCGAGAGGGACTCTCGAACGGATCATGGCGCCTCCTAAAAGCTCCAGGATTTGAGATGCAAGCGCCGTGCCCCCCGCCCGCCCCAAACGCCAAATGGCTGCATTCAAGCACTTTGGTCACGTCGCGGACGGCGGTCAGTGCGTGGGATCACCCACGCGTGGGGCTCGCATTGTCCTCCCGGCGCAACGCCGCCTCCGCGATGAGACGGTTGTTGTCGCCGAGCACGCGCCATTCCCGCTGCAGCGTGAAGAGGCAGGTGAGCAGGGTGAGCCAGGCCAGGCCTTCGTGGATGCGGGCGGGGACGGCGCGCGTGTGCGCGGCCGCGCCGAGAATGAAGTTGGCGACGACGAGCAGCAACGCGAACGTCATGGCCGGGAAGACCTGGGACTTCATCTTGATCGTCCGGCGGCGGAAGGAGTCGCCCCACCCGCGCTCCTTCTCCATGTCCTTCATCTCCACCCCGGTGGCGATGAGGAAGAACATGATGAACGAGTGCGCCATGACCAGCAGGGTCGTGCTCAGCAGGCCGAGCAGGAAGTGGGCCTTGAGATGCGCGACCTGGGCCGGCACCTCGTAGCCCACGACGATCGACGCGAGCAGCGACAGCGTCCCGGCCAGGGCCAGGGCGAGGAGGGCGATGGCCATCCGTCAGGCCCTCACCGAGGGCTCGCGCGGCAGTCAGCCGGGGCGGCGGGCGGGCACGCCCGCGTCCGCCTCCGTGAACAGCGGTCCCGCCATCCCGATCGCGCGCGCCATGGCTTCCAGCTCGTCGCGCTTGAAGCCCTCACAGGTGCGGGCGATGCGACCGTCCGTCCCCACCAGCATCACCGTGGGCACGCTGCGGAGGTCCATCCCGGCCGCGACGGGATAGGGATCCGCCTCCAGGCGCACGGGCAGGTCCAGCCCCAGGTCGTGGCGCAGCTCGCGGACCGACTCCGCGTCGTCCTGGAGGATCGCGATGATCGAGGTGTCGGGCGGGCGGCGCCGGTGGATGCGGTCCACGAAGGGCAGGGTCATGCGGGTGGTGACGCAGTCGCGGTGGCCGAAGACGAACAGGGCCGGCCGGGCGGCCCAGGCCGTCACGAACGGACGCTCCGCGCCTTCGAGGTCGGGCAGGGACAGAAGCGGGAACGGATGGGGCGGCTGGAACCTCAGCGTCACGTCAGGCCGCCACGAAATCCGCGCGCACGGCGCGCGGGATCACGCCGGCGGCGTGCCCGCGGTCCAGGAGCTCCTGGACGGCCCGGCGGCCGCGGTCGTCGATGTCGACCGTCATCTCGTTGACCCACATCCCGACGAACCGATCGGCGATGCGCGGGTCCATGCCTCGCGCGAAGCTCATCGCGTAGGCGAGGGCCTCCGTGCGATGCGCCAGCGAATAGCGCACGGTGTCGCGCACGATGCGGGTCAGGCGGCGCATGAGGTCCTCGCCCAGGTCACGGCGGACGGCGTTGGCACCCAGAGGCAGGGGAAGGCCCGTCTCCCCCTTCCACCACGCGCCCAGGTCCACGACCTTGTGCAGGCCGTGGCCGCCGTAGGTGAGCTGCCCCTCGTGGATGATCAGGCCCACGTCCGCGCGGCCCTCGTGCACCTCCTCGAGGATGCGGTCGAAGGGCACCACGCGCGTCTCCGCTTCCGGCGCGAACAGGCGCAGGGCCAGGTAGGCCGTGGTCAGGAGACCCGGCACCGCCACCAGGCGGCGCCCGATCTCGGAGGGCACCAGCGCCTCGCGCGCGACCAGGAGCGGGCCATAGCCGTCGCCGATGCTGCCGCCGCACGGCATGAGCGCGTAGTGGTCGGCCACGTGCGGCCAGGCGTGGAAGGAGATCGCGGTGACTTCGTGCACGCCCACCCGCGCCTCCTCGTTGAGGGTCTGGATGTCCTTCAGGACGTGCGTGATCTCGAGGCCACCGGTGGGCACGTGGCCGGAGGCGAGGCCGTAGAACATGAACGCGTCGTCGCTGTCGGGGCTGTGGGCCAGCGAGACCTTCATGCGCGCACCGGCGCGAGGTCCCGCATCAACTCCGGCGCCCATTCGGTCGGAGGCCGCGTGACGTCCGCGATCGTCAGGTGCGACGAGCCGCGGTAGCGCCGCAGGGCATCCATCACCTCCGCTGAGGGAGGACGCGCCTCGGATCGTGGCCGGTTGACCACGACCACGTCCGCCTGGGCGATGCAGGCGGCGGAGGTCGGCTTCCAGCGCTCGGGCGAGAGCCAGGGATGGGCGACGAAGACCTGACGATGGGGACGGGCCACGGCCGTGATCGTCGATCCCTCCATGACGATCACGTCCGCTCCGCCCAGGCGGGGTTGCACGGCCGCCCACGCCGGCACGACCGCCGATTCCCGCGCGATGACCCATACGACGCAAGCGGCTCCCGCGGCGCGCAGGCGTGCGGTGTCGGTGGCGGCCTCGTCCAGGACGGCGGGATCGTCGACGATCCGGAACGGCACGTCGATGTCGCAGACGATGCAGGTCGTGCCGCGCGGACAGCGCTCGAACACGTCCTCCGTGGTCGTGAACTTGACCGCCGCCGCGTGGCCGGCGGGCAGGGCGCGCAGGAGCGAGACCGCGGCCGCGGTCTTGCCCGATCGGCTGCAGGCGCCGGAGATGGAGATGAGGGTCATGCGTGCACTCGCTGCGATCTTATATCGGCTGGGAACCTGCTAGACTTCGCGCCGATGAGGCGGTCTCCCGTTCCCGGAGTCCTGGCCACGCTGGCGCTGGTATGGCCGCTGGCCTCCTGCGCGACCGGCGGCGTGAAGTTCGACCTCGATCCGGCCCGGACGGCCCTGGCGGAGGCGCGCTCGGCCGGAGCACCCACGCGTTCCGCGGAAGCGTTCGCCCGCGCCGAGAAGCACCTCCAGGAGGCGGAGGCGCTGGAGGCCGGCCGCAACGGAAGGCGGGACCGCCGCGCCGCGCAGCGGGCCGCCGATCTCGCCATCGTGGAGGCGCATTGCGCGACGGCGTTGTCGCGCGCCGTGCGCCAGACGGAGCAGACCACCACCAAGGCGGCGGCCCAGGTCGCGGCGAGCACGGCCGAAGTGGATCGCCTGACCGCGCGCATCAAGAAGATGGAAGAGGACCAGCATCGGCTCGAGGACCGGGTGGCCGTCCTCACCCGCGACCTGGAGGTCACCGAGACCGAGCTCATCCGGACCAAGGCGCGGCTGAAGGGGAACGAGACCAAGGCGGAAGCCTCCGCCGCCATTGCCGAGGCCCGCATCCTGGCCGGCCGCCTGGCCGAGGACAAGACGAAGGCCTTGGTGCTCGCGCGCAGCGAGGAATCGCTGGCCAAGGCCGAGGAGCAGCTCAGCGCCGGAAACTTCGGGGCCGCGCTGTTCTTCGCCTCCAAGGCGCAGGACCTCGTCGCGCGCGTCAAGCAGGGTGGGGGCGCGGATGAGGCCCACGACCCCACGGCGGTCCCGTCGCCGCCCATCCCTTCGCTTTCGAGCTACGTGGTGCGCACGGCCGCCCGCGTCCGCAAGGGTCCGACACTCTCCGACCCCGTCCTCGGCCACCTGCCCGAGGGCACGCAGGTCATGGGTGAGGCGGTGAGCGGCGAGTGGGTGAAGGTGACGTACCAGGGCCTCAGCGGCTGGGTGCACTCCTCGCTCCTGCAGTAATGCGCGCGGGACCGCTCCGCGCCGCCGCGCTCTACGCCGCGCTCACCGTCCTCCTCACCTATCCCCTGGCCTTTCGCCTCCACCTGATGGACGCGGGCGACTCCGCGTTCTTCGCCTGGGCCATCGGCTGGGAGCGCCATGCCCTGCTCACCAGCCCTTCGCACCTGCCCCACGGCAACATGTTCTTCCCCTTGCGCTACACCCTCGGGATGGACGAGCCGGTGCTGGGGACCTCCGTGCTCGTGCTCCCGCTCGCCCTCCTGACCGACGACGCCGTCCTCCTCTACAACGTGGCCCGCCTCCTCACGTTCGCGCTCAGCGCGCTCAGCGCCTACCTCCTGGCTCGCGCGCTGGGCGCGTCCGAGGGCCCGTCCTTGCTGGCCGGCGCCGCCTTCGCGTTCTCACCCGTGCGCGTCGACCAGATCGCGCACCTCAGCACGCTGGGCACGCAGTGGCTGCCCCTGGTGGTCCTCTTCTCCTTCCGGTTCTTCCGCAGCGGGCGCGCGCGCGACGCGCTCGCCGCGGGCGCGCTCTTCGCCCTCGAGGCGTACGCCTGCGGCTACCACGGCGTGATCGGCCTGCTCGTGCTGCCGCTGAGCTTGCTGCCCCTGCTGTGGGGCCGCTGGTCCCGCCTGCCCTGGGCCGTGGCCGCCACGGGCCTGGCCGCCCTCGCCCTCCTTCCTCTTTATCTCCTCCACCGCGCGGCGCTGGAGCCGCTGGGCTACGTGCGCGGGCCCGAGGAGACCGTGCAGTTCTCGGCCGCGCTGGAGTCCTTCCTGGCCACGAGTTCCTGGAACCACGTCTGGGGCGAGCTGACGGCGTCCTTCCGCACGACGTACTCCAACAACCTGTTCCCGGGCCTGGCGCTGCCCCTCCTCGCGCTGGGGGGCGGGATCGTGCTCTGGCGGTCCGGTCGGCGGCCGAGCCGCGAGGCCTGGGCCCTCGTCGTCATGGCCCTGGCCACGGTGGCCGTCGCTCTCGGCCCCGAGGTCCGCGTGCTGGGGCACGACCTCTTTCCGGGCCCGTTCGCGCTCGCCCGCGAGCTTCCCCTGTTCCGCATGATCCGCGTCCCCAGCCGCGCCGGCATCTTCCTCGTCCTGCCCCTCGCGATGCTGGCCGCGAAGAGCCTCACCATGTGGCGGCCGCGTCCGGTCGTGATGGGAGCCGTGGCCGCCCTGGCCATCGCGGAGACGCTCATCGCGCCCATCCCGATGCCGGCCTGGGCGCAGGTGGTGGACACGAGGACGCCGCCGCCACCGGTCTACGCGTGGCTGGCCGCGCAGCCCGGCGCGGTGGTCGTCGCGGAGCTGCCCATGCTCGACATCCGGGGCATCTTCGAGCATCCCGCCCATCACGAAAGCATCTACCTCGTGCAGTCCACGCGCGGGCACTGGAAGACGCTGGTCAACGGGTACGCGGGGATCGAGCCCACGCCCTACGTGGCCCTGCGCAACGCCGTCCGCACCTTCCCGTCCGCGCCCGCCCTGGCCGCCCTGCGCGGTCACGACGTGCGCTACGTGATCCTCCATCGCGGCGGGTACGGACCGAACAAGTGGGCGCGCATCGAGCGCGACCTGCCCCTCTTCGCGAGCGCGCTGCGCGAGGTGGCCGCCTTCGACGACGGCGACCGCGTGTTCGCGCTCGAGCCGGCGGCGGGCCCTTGAGACGACCATGACGCCGCGTCGCGCGTTGTGGCTGGTGCTCGCGGTGGCCGTGGTCCTCGGGGCCTGGGGCCTGCGTTGGGGCCTGCCCAGCGAATTCGGCTGGGCGCCGGACGAGGTGCTGCCCGCGGACGTCGACGGCGCGGTGGCCCAGGGGTTCGCGCACGGATGGCACTCGAAGTACCCGCCCCTTCATTTCGCGCTGCTCGCGGTGGCGAGCGCGCCCGTGCGCGTCGCCGGCCGCGCCATGGGCTGGGACGCCGCCCGCGTGCACGACGCGCGCATGACCGCGGGCCGCGTGCTCAGCCTCGTGATGTCCATGGGCCTGCTGATCGTGGTCTACCGCTGCGGGCGCGAGGTGGGCGATGCGCTGGCGGGTGTGCTGGCGGCGGCGCTCCTTCTCTCGAGCGTGCCCTTCGTCTATTACGCGAAGATGGCGAACCTCGACGTCCCCTACCTCTTCTGGTTCGCGCTGTCGCTCCTGTTCTTCCTGCGCGCATTGCGCCGCGCGCGGACGAGCGACTTCACGCTCTTCGCCCTCAGCGCGGCCGCGGCCGTGGCCACCAAGGACCAGGCCTTCGCGCTCTACGTCCTCACCGTGCCCGTGCTGGCCTGGGAGATCGTCCGGCGGCGCCGCGGGGAGGGGGGCCCCGACGGCAGATGGCCCGGCCGCCATTTGATGACGATGCTGGCCGCCGGCGCCATCGCCTACGCGGTGCTGAGCGGTGCCCTCGTCAATCCCACCGGATTCCTCGCCCACGTTCGACAGGTGGCCGGTCCCGCCCGCACCCCGTTCCGCATGTTCGACCAGGGCATCGGCGGGCACGTCGAGTTGCTCGCGCAGACCGCGCGGCACCTCGTCGTCGTCCTGGGTTGGCCTTCGCTTCTCGCCGTGCTGGCCGGCCTCGTCATCGCGTGGCGCGAGCGCGCGCGTCATCGCGCCCTCCTGGCCGCCCTGGTGCCGGCGCTCTCGTACGTCCTGTTCTTCCTGCTGGTCGTGCTCTACGTCTACGACCGCTTCCTGCTGCCGGTCGCCCTGGTGCTCTCACTGTTCGGCGGGCTCGCCCTGGCGCGTGCGCTGCGAGCGCGCTCGTGGCTGTGGCGCCCGGCCGCGGCCGCCGTGCTCGCGTTTGGCTTCGTGCGCGCCGCGTCGGTGGATGTCCTTCTGGCGCGGGACTCGCGCTATGCCGTCGAAGACTGGCTCCGGCGCGAGGTCGGGCCGGGCCCACTGGTCGCGGCCGTGGGGCCCCTCGAGTATCTGCCGCGCCTCGACGGCCTGAATTGGCGGCGCCTGGGACCCGCGGCCAGCCGCCTGGCCCAGGTGCAACCCGATGTCGTGGTGGTCAACGCCGACTACGCGCGCCGGGCCGACGAAGGAACCGGGGAGCGCGCGTTCTATTCGGCGCTCGACGACGGCTCGCTCGGATACCAGATGGCGCTGCGGCACCGCACCGACCCGCGCGTCCTCCTGGACCTGGCCGCGCTGCGCCGCGACGGACGCGACCGCATCTGGTCGAACCTGGACAAGGTGGATCCGGAGATCGTCGTCTATCGAAAGAGCGTGTCCCGGTGAGACTGGACACGCTCTTTAGTAAGACATTCCCTAGCCCGCGGCGCCCGTCTCCGGCTGGGCGGCGGGGGCGGCGCTGCTGACCTCGACGCGGTCGCGGCCCTTGGCCTTGGCGGCGTAGAGAGCCGCGTCCGCGCGCTCCATCAGCGCGCTGGCCACCCGGGCGTCGTCGGGGAAGGTGGCCACGCCGATGGACACGGTCAAGGGTCCGCCGAACCGGCCGGACCGCGGCGTATTCGCGCGGATCGCGTTGCGCAGCTTCTCCGCCACTTCCGCGGCCTGGGTCCGGGGGCAGGCGGGCAGCAGCACGGCCAGCTCCTCGCCGCCGTAGCGGAAGGCGAGGTCGCTGGAGCGGATCCCCTTGGTGACCTGGGCCGCCACCCGCCGCAGGGCGGCGTCGCCTTCCGGGTGGCCGAAGCGGTCGTTGTACTGCTTGAAGTGATCGATGTCGATGATCAGGAGCGAGAGCACGCGTCCTTGCTGCTCCGCGCGCCGGACCTCAGTCTCGAAAGAATCCTGGAAGTGGCGGCGGTTGAAGAGGCTGGTGAGGCCGTCGGTGATGGCCAGCGTCTCCAGCGCGCGGTTCGCGTCGCGCAGGCCCGCGTTGACGTGGGCCAGCTCGTCATGCGCGGACTCCAGGCTCTGGCGTCCCTCGCGGATGTTCTGGGCCATGTCGTTGAACGCGCGCGTGAGGTCGGCGATCTCGTCGTTGCCGCGCACGGGCAGGTAGATGTCGAGATCGCCGCCCGCGACGCGTTTGGCGCCCTCGGAGAGGAGGAGGATCGGCCGCATCAGCTCGCGCGCGCCCACGAAGTTCAGGATGGCGATCATGAAGGCGGCGGCGGCGCCGGTGAGGATGAGGCCGCGGCGCGACTCCGTGAGCGCCTGGAAGGCGCGCGCGCTGGGCACGGTGGCGACGAGGCGGCCGGAGAACGCGCCCGCCAGGTTGCGCACGCCGAACACGCTGGGCCCGACTTCGGGCAGGGTGCCCTGCGCGACGAAGCTGGGGCCGGAAGACGAGCCGGAGGCCGGGGGCAGGGGAAAGGGCCGCACGCCGGCATCGTTCACGACCTTGCCCGCGCGCGCGAGGATGTGCCCTTCGGCATCGAGCAACCAGGGTGCGGGCGCGAGGTCGGTGGCGTCCTCGGCCAGCATCGACTCCAGCTCACGCAGGTCGAAGCGCTCCACGAAGTATCCGAGCGCGTGCCCACGCCGCTCGGAGGAGCCCGGGGGCGGGATGGGCCGCAGCAGGAGCAGGGTGGGACGCCCGAGGATCTCGGACTTGCGCAACGGGCTGAGCCGCACGCCGTCGAAGGCCACCTCCCCCTGCACGAGGGGACGCGCCCAGTCCTCGAGCTGCTCCTCGCGCGTGCCGGTGAGGACGTGGCCCTCGCCGTCGACGATGAACAGCGATTCGTACACGCGATAGTGCCCGAGCAGGGATGCGAGGTACGACTTCAGGTCGCGGGCGGCGCGCGACTCCGGCGACTGCTTCGCGAAGGCCTCCAGACCCTCGTAGACGACGAACGAAGCCGACCAGCGCGTGGCCTCCTGGGCGCGATCGCGCATCCAGTCGTCGAAGGCGGACTGCCGGCGCAGGAGGTGGCTGGAGAGGCCGTCCTCGACCTTCTCGCGCAGGACCTCCTGGTTGCGGCGCAGGAGGAAGAGGCCCAGGGTCAGCACGGGCACGACGACGCACAGGAGCACGACCGCGAGCAGCTTGGCCTGCACGCCGAAGCGGAACGAACGCGGAACGGCGGCGGGCTCGTCCACGCCCCTCACTTTCTCGGGGGGAGGTCCCCGCGAACGCGCGATGATACACTCTCCGCCCCCAGGATGCGCGCGCGGAGAGAGCCGGCGTGAGTGAAGAGGCCATCCGTCTTTCCGGCGTGAACAAGGCCTTTTCCGGGCACGTCGCCGTCGAGGACCTTTCCCTGACCGTGCCCCGCGGCGCCGCTTTCGGCCTCCTCGGACCCAACGGTGCGGGCAAGACGACCACCCTGCGCATGATCATGAACGTGCTCGGCCCCGACTCCGGCACCATCGAGATCCTGGGGCAGCCCGCGACGCAGGAGAGGCGCGACCGCATCGGCTACATGCCCGAGGAACGCGGCCTCTATCCGCGCATGGTGGTGGAAGAGCAGCTCCTCTTCTTCGCCGAGCTCAAGGGCGTTCCCCGCAAAGAGGGCACGCGGCGTCTCCAGCCCTGGCTCGAGCGCCTGGGGCTCATGGAGTGGCGTAAACGCAAGCTCAACGAGCTCAGCAAGGGGATGCAGCAGAAGGCCCAGTTCATCGCCACCGTGCTCCACGATCCGGACATCCTCATCCTGGACGAGCCCCTCTCCGGCCTCGATCCCGTCGGCGTCAACGTGATGCGCGACGTGTTCGTGGATCTGCGGCGCCGGGGGAAGACGGTCGTGCTCTCCAGCCACCAGATGGAGACGGTCGAGCGCCTTTGCGACGCCATCGCGCTCATCCACCGGGGGCGCAAGGTCCTCGACGGGCCGGTGAGCGAGGTCCGGAGCCGGCACGGCAAGAACACGATCGTGCTGTCCTACGAAGGCGACGGGGCCTTCCTGGCCGGCCTGCCCGGCGTGTTGAAGGTGAGCGACTTCGGACGCTACGTGGAGATGAAGATGGCGGAGGGGGCCGATGCGCAGGGCATCCTGCGCGAGGCGGCCTCGCGCCTCCGGGTGAGCCGCTTCGAGGTCGTCGAGCCGAGCCTGCACGACATCTTCGTCGAGCAGGTGACCGCGGGAGGCGCGGCGGCGGCGTGAATCGCATGGTCACGATCGCGCGCCGCGAGTACCTCGAGCGCGTGCGGTCGAAGGCCTTCATGGTGAGCACGTTCCTCGGTCCGCTCCTGGTGGCCGCCTTCATGCTCGGGCCGAGCCTCCTGATGGAGCGCCAGCGCGGACAGGCATTGCGCATTGCCGTGGTCGATGCCACGGGCGCCCTGCGTGGCGGAGTGGAGCAGGAGCTTCGCCAGCAGACGGTGGCCGGAAGCCCCCGCTTCGCGCTGACCGCGGTGGAGGGCGGCGACGCGGCGGCGGCGCGGCAGGCCGCGCGCAGCCGCGTGCTGGACGGGCGCCTCGACGGATACCTCTACCTGGGGCCGGACGCCCTGGCCACGTCGAAGGCCGAGTACTTCGGCAAGAACGTCAGCAACGTGATGGACCTCCGGCTGGTCGAGGAATCGGCGGAGAACGCGTTGATGCAGCATCGCCTCGCGCAGGAAGGCCTGGACGACGCGCGCGTGAAGGCGGTGACGCGCAAGCTCGAACTACGCACCGTCCGCCTGACCGCCAGCGGAGAGCGCGAGGACCGCGGGGCCAGCTTCCTCCTCGCCCTCATGCTGCTCACGCTCCTCTACATGACGGTGCCCATGTGGGGCGCCGCCATCATGAACGGCGTCATCGAGGAGAAGAGCAACCGCGTGGTCGAGGTGATCGTGTCCTCGATCCCGACCTCGTACCTGTTCGCGGGCAAGCTGCTCGGGGTCGGCGGCGCCGGCCTCACCCAGGTGGTGGTGTGGGTGCTGACCATGGCGGGCTTCGGCGCCTACGGGGCCGCGGCCGCGGGCGGCGTGCCGATGCCCGAGGTGACGCCCCTGCTCATGGCCTCGTTCGTCGTCTTCTTCCTGCTCGGCTACTTCCTCTACGGCTCGCTCTACGCGGGGGTGGGGTCGGCCGTGAACACCCAGCAGGAGGCGCAGAGCCTCGCCTTCCCGGTGATGATGCCGATGGTGCTCGGATTCGTGTTCTTCCCCGCCGTCCTGGGGAACCCGGACAGCCTGTTCTCGGTCACCCTGCCCCCGGCCTGGCAGATCGCGCTTTCGCTGGTGTTGACGCTGACGACGGTGGTCGGCGTCACCTGGGCGGCGTCCCGCGTGTACCGGGTGGGCATCCTCATGTACGGCAAGCGGCCGACGTTCCCCGAGATGCTGAGGTGGATCGGGGAGTCGGGGAGCTAGAAAGCAACGGACACGATCGACACGGTTATCAGATTAGAGGCTTTGGCCAGATCGGCTGTCTCCAACCAACGGCCAGCGCGAACATCACTTCGAGTAATCCCTCCAGAGCCACCTGAGCGCGTCCGGAAGCAGCGCCCCTCCATGCTTGTGGGTATGCGCCCCATCCCCGATCTCGAACCGGTAGTCGTAGCCTCGGAACTTGAGCGCCGCCGCCATCGACTGATTGGCGAGGGGCCAGTTGCCCCAGCGGTTGTCGAGGTCGTTGGACCCGTCCTGCAGGAACACGCGCAGGGGACGCTTGGCGGCCTGGCGGATCAGGGTCGGGTAGACGTGCCCTCCGCGGATGCTCACGAAGCTGCCGATGTGGCTGATGACCTTGCGGAAGTAGTCCGGCCGCTCCCAGGCCGCGGTGAAGGCGCAAATGCCGCCGGAGCTCGCCCCGCAGATGGCGTGTCCTTCCGGGTCGGCGGTCAGCTTGTAGGTCTTGGCGATTTCCGGGATCAGCTCGTCGATGAGGAACTGCGCGTACTGATCGCCGAGGGCATCGTATTCGTTCGCGCGGTTGCTCTCCCGCCAGCGGTCCGGGAACTGCTCGGAGTTGTGGCCGGGATTGACGAAGAGCGCGATGGTGACCGGCATCTGGCCTTTGTGGATCAGGTTGTCGAAGACCACCGGGACTCGGTATTCCTCTTCGGTATTGACGTACTTGTGCCCGTCCTGGAAGACCATGAGGGCGGCGGGTTTGCCGGCGTCGTACTGGGCGGGGACGTAGATCCAGTACTGGCGGAACGTGTTTGCGAAGACAGTGCTCTTCCAGACGAGGGGGCCCAGGACGCGTCCCTTGGGCACTCCGGGCTGCGGTTGGGAATCGGGGCCGAGTGTGTAGTCGTCCGAGGCCACGACGGGCCGGACGACGGACAGCAGGCCGAGCAGGATCAAGGCGCGCGAGGTCATGGCGTCCTCCTTTCTCGAGAGGGGGAGCATACTGGACGCGAGCGGCCGGAGAGTCCCCCACGGATGGAAGCGGTTTCAACGGAAAACAGCGGATGAGAGGCTTGACTCTCCGAAGGCCGCCGGCAGAATCATTCGATATGAGATGGCACGGACGGACCCGGCGCGCCATGCTCGTCCCGGCCCTGCTCCTCGTCAGCGGTGTGGCCCTGCCCGCCGACCACGTGCCCGTCGTGGGCGCCGCCGCGGCCGCGCCGTTCATCGCCCGCAACTGCCGGATGTGCCACAACGCCGTCCTCAAGAACGCCGGGCTGGATTTCGACGCGCATCCCCTCCCCGCTTCGCTGGCCACGTCCCCCGAGGTGTGGGAGAAGGTGGTGGAGAAGCTCCAGACGCGGCAGATGCCGCCGCCTCCGTTGCCGGGGCCGGATCCCGCGGAGACGGCGTCTCTCGTGCGCTGGATCCAGAAGGAGCTCGACGAGGTCGAGGCCGCGCGGCCACCCAATCCCGGCCGGGTGACGGCGCGCCGCCTCAATCGGACCGAGTACGACAACACCGTGCGCGACCTCCTCGGCGTCACCCTCCGGCCGGGTGATGCCTTCCCGCAGGACGACTCGGGTTACGGCTTCGACAACATCGGCGACGTGCTGTCGGTCTCGCCCGTGCTCCTGGAGAAGTACCTCAAGGCGGCGGAGAGGGTTTCCCGCGCCGCCCTTTTCGGCCCCGATCCGCTCAAGCCCACCCTCACGCGCCTCCAGCCCATGGGAGCCAAGATCGAGCCCAGCCCCGCGGTGCTCTTCGACTACGACCAGGTCGGGCTCAGCCTGCCCAACGCGCTGCACGTGCTCCATCGCTTTCCCGTGGACGCGGAGTACCTCTTCCGGATCGTGCCTTCGGGCTCGCGCCCCGCGGGCTCCGAGCCCGTCCAGATCGGCGTGTTCCTGGACGGGGAGCAGATCCAGACGGTGGAGGTGGACGCCGGGGAAGGACCGTCGTTCACGTCGTACCAACGCGACCTCACGGGCAAGACGCGCGAGTTCCGCGCGCGCGTCACCGCGGGCGAGCACTGGGTGGCCGCCTCCGTCCTGCGCCTTTACGAGGGACTGCCGGCCAGCTACGAGGGTCCGAACCCGTCGCGGCGTCCGATGCCTCCGCCTCCGGAGTTCCGGCCACCGGAGAACGCGACGCCCGAGAAGGTCGAAGAGGCCCGCAAGCGGCACGAGGCGCGCCTCGCCCAGAAGCCTCCCGCGAACGACGCCCGGGTCCGGCACATCGAGCTGATCGGTCCCTACGCCCAGACCGAGGGCGCATCGCGGGAGAGCCTGAAGAAGGTCTACGTCTGCGGCCACCTCGCCGGAGGGCACGGACCCGCCTGCGCGCGCACGATCCTGACCAGCCTGGCCCGTCGCGCCTACCGGCGTCCGGTGACGCCCGCGGACCTGGAGCCGCTGCTCCGACTGACTGCGGCGAGCGCGAAGAGCGGCGAGTCGTTCGAACAGGGAATCGCCTTGGCCCTGCGCGCGATGCTGGTCTCGCCGGACTTCCTGTTCCGGATCGAGAGGGGACAGGCGGCCGCTCCCGGGGATCCCGTCCAGCGCCTCGGCCCCTACGCGCTGGCCTCGCGGCTCTCGTACTTCCTCTGGGCCAGCATGCCCGACGAGGAGCTCTTCCGTTGCGCCGGCCAGGGGACGCTGCGGGATCCCGCGGTGCTCGCGGCACAGGTCCGGCGCATGCTGAAGGACCCCAGGTCGCGCGCGCTGGTGGAAGCGTTCGGCGGTCAGTGGCTGCAGTTCCGGGCCCTGGAATCGGTGGCCCCCGACCGCGAGCGGTTCCCCGCCTTCGAGAACAACCTGCGCTTCTCCATGCGGCGCGAGAGCGAGCTGTTCCTGGCGAGCGTGATCCAGGAGGACCGCAGCATCCTCGACCTCCTGGACGGCAAGTACGCCTTCCTCAACGAGCGGCTGGCCAGGCACTACGGCGTCCCCGGCGTGAAGGGCCAGGAATTTCGTCGCGTCGACTTGACGGGGACGCCGCGGGGTGGGGTCCTCACCGAGGGCAGCGTCCTCACCGTATCGTCCTACTCGACGCGCACGTCGCCCGTCCTGAGGGGCAAATGGGTGCTGGACAACCTGCTCGCCGCTCCTCCCCCGGCCCCGCCGGCCGGGGTTCCGCGACTGGACGAGTCCACGGTGGGCGTGGACCGATCGCTGCGCCAGCAACTGGAGGCGCACCGCTCCAACGCGACCTGCGCGGCCTGCCACGTGCGCATGGATCCGCTGGGCTTCGGCCTCGAGAATTTCGACGCCGTGGGTGCCTGGAGGACGGAGGACGGGAAGTTCCCGGTGGACGCGACGGGCGCGCTGCCCGACGGGCGGAAGTTCAGCGGACCGGAGGAGCTCAGGGCCATCCTGCGCCAGGACAAAGACGCCTTCACGCGCGCGCTGACCGAGAAGCTCCTCACCTATGCCCTGGGCCGCGGACTCGAGCGCTACGATCGCCGTACGATCAAGGCCATCGCGCAGCGCGTGGCCGCCCGCGACTACCGCTTCTCGGTCCTGGTGATGGAGATCGTACAGAGCCTTCCCTTCCAGATGCGGAAAGGCGACGGAGGCCCTTCATGAACCCCATCTTCCACCGGCACCTCCCGCGCCGCACGTTCCTGCGGGGAGCGGGCGCGACGCTGGCCCTTCCCCTGCTGGACGCCATGCGGCCGGCGCTGGCCAGGGCGGCCTCCGGCGAGCGTGCGGTGCGCCTGTCGTTCGTGTACGTGCCGAACGGCATCATCATGCCGGACTGGAAGCCCGCGGAGGAAGGGAGCGCCTACGCGTTCACGCGCATCCTCAAGCCGCTGGAGCCCTACCGCCAGGACGTCCTCGTGCTCAGCGGCCTCGCCCACCACAACGCCAACGAGCTGGGGGACGGGCCGGGTGACCATGCCCGGGCCGCGGCCTGCTTCCTCACGGGCGTGCACGCGAAGAAGACCGCGGGCGCGGACATCCGGAACGGCGTGTCCGCCGACCAGATCGCGGCCCAGGCGCTGGCCTCCGAGACGCGGCTGCCCTCCCTGGAGCTGGGATGCGAAGAGTCGCGCACGGTGGGCAACTGCGACTCCGGCTACAGCTGCGCCTACACCAACAGCATCTCCTGGCGCGCCGCCACCACGCCCATGCCTCCCGAGACGAACCCGCGCCTGGCCTTCGAGCGCCTCTTCGGAGACGCAGACACTCCCGACCCCGCCACCCGGGCCCAGCGGGCGCGGGAGCGGACCTCGATCCTCGACGTGGTGGCCGAGCGCAGCAAGGAGCTGATGGCTCGCCTGGGCCCTCCCGATCGCCGCAAGCTGGACGAGTACCAGTACGCGGTGCGGGAGATCGAGCGGCAGATCCAGCAGGCGGAGAAGGACACGCGCCAGGTGGTGCCGCCCATCGAGAAGCCTTCCGGGATCCCGGAGACCTTCGCCGAGTACCTGAGGCTCATGTACGAGCTCCAGGTCATCGCCTTCCAGGCCGACCTCACGCGCGTGGCCACCCTGATGGTGGGACGAGAGGGGAGCCTGCAAAGCTATCCCGAGATCGGCGTGCCCGATCCGCATCACCCGCTGACCCATCACCAGAACAACCCGGAGTGGATCGAGAAGGTCACGCGCATCAACGTCCATCACATGGAGCTGTTCGCGTCCTACGTGTCGCGCCTGAAGGCGACCGCCGACGGAGACGGCAGCCTCCTCGATCATTCGATGGTCGTGTACGGCAGCGCCATCGCCGACGGCAACAAGCACACGCACGAGGGTCTGCCCGTGCTGCTGGCGGGCGGGGGCGGCGGCGGCTTCAAGACGGGACGGCACGTGGTCTACGAGAAGCAGCCCCTCACCAACCTGTACCTCACGCTGCTCGACCGCATGGGCGTCCACCCCGAGACGATCGGCGACAGCACGGGCCGGATCGAGCACCTGGCGGACATCTAGCGAGCCGTCAGTGCGGCTGCAGCCGCGCGAAGGCCTCGAGGGCCTTGGCCGCCAGGTCCTCACGGCCCGTGCGGCGATAGGCCTGGCCGAGCCGGTAGTGCCCCTGGGCCATCGACGGCTCCAGGCGCACCGCTTCCTCGAGGGCGGCGATGGCTTCCGGATAGCGGCCTTCGTCGCCGCAGAGCACTCCGAGCTGGAAGTGGGCTTTCGCGAGCCGGGGGTCCAGCGCGATTGCTTTCTTCAGATGGGCCTCCACCTCGGGGGGAGCGGCGGCGCCGGTCGCGCTGCTCTTCCACAGGCTCATCGCATAGAAGAAGTGTCCGAGAGCGTGGCCGGGCCGGCGCTCCACGAAACGCGCCAGACGCCTGGTGACTTCGGGCGAGAGCTCCGCGGACACCCCGTACATCTCGCCCAGGAACAGGTACGGCCGCTCATCGCCCGGCTCGAGGTCGGCGGCGGCGCACAGCGCGCGTATGGCGTCCTCGAACTGGCCGCGCGAGTACCGGGCGATGCCCAATCCGACGTGCAGCCGGGCGGAACGGGGAAACCGCTTGACCGCTTCCGCGAGCACGTCCGTGGCCGGCGCGTAGGCCCGGAGCTGCAGCAGGCTGTTGCCCCAGTCGAAGAGGTTCTCCTCGCTGGGGTCCTGGTGCGCCGCCTTCTGGAACTCGTCCTCGGCCGAGACGAGGTCACCGGCGGCTTCCAGCGCGTCCCCCAGCAGGTGGCGCACGGCGGCCGTGTCGCGCCGCGGCAGGACGGCCCGAATGAGCTCCACCGCGCGGGCCGGCTGCCCACCCTCGAGGTAGCCGACGGCACGGGCGAGTTCGGCGTCGAGCGAAGAGTCCGCGGGCGCCGCCGAGAGCAGCACCGCGGCCAGGAGCAGGGTCCCGCAAGCCATGGGAGCTGCCGGCGATTGTAGAGAAAAAAAGGGGCGGCCCGTAGGGGCCGCCCCGGAGGCGCCGGCGGGCCGTCTACCAGTACAGCTTCGCGCCCAGCTGCACCTGCCGGGCATTGTTGGAGGTGGCGGTGATCAGGCCGAAGAGCGCCTTGTTCGAGAAGTTCGTCTGGGACGGCAGTTGGAAGCTCGGCGTGTTGGTGAGGTTGAAGGCCTCGACGCGGAGCTCGACTTTCGCCCCCTTCACGCGGACCTGCTTCGCGATGGCCATGTCCAGCTGCCGGTACGGAGGGCCCGTGACCTGCGTGCGCGTCCCGCCCAGCGGCGAGAGGTCCGTCTGCCCGATGGTGGTGGCGGGAGTGGGATCCCGGAAAGCGTCCGGGTTGTAGAACTGCGTGATGTCGTGCTTGCCCGCGTAGGGATCGCCGACGAGGAGGGCCACGCATCCCGCGCCGGAGGACGTGGCCACCGTGCAGCCGATCGTCTGCGGCTGCCCGCTGTAGGCCGAGAGGATCCAGCTCACGTTCCAGCCGCCCAGGAGCGCGCCCTTGCCCGGCAGCTCCCACAGGCCGTTGAAGATCAGCGCGTGCTTGGTGTGGAAGTAGGCGAGGCCCCACTCGTTGTCCAGGCCGCCCCAGCCGGCCAGGTCATAGCCACGGAAGCCCGGACCGAAGCCGCCGCTGCTGAGCAGGTCGCCGTAGTTGGCGCGCGCCTCTCCCAGCGTGTAGTTGACCTGGAACTGCAGGCCCCGATGCATGCGGCGAATGAACTTGGTCTGCAGCGAGTTGTACGTGCCTTCGCCGACCGGAGCCGCGAAGTTGAAGCCGCCCGTGAAGTCCGGATAGGTGCGGTACAGGTTTGCGTTGAGGCCCGGGGGCACCAGCTTGGTCACGCCGTTCGAGCCCACGAAGGTCTCGACGTTGCTGGACCGGGAGCCCACGTATCCGATCTCGACGGAGTGGTGCGATCCCAGCTCGTGCTGGAAGGTCAGGTTGAAGGTCTGCACGTAGGGCGTCTTGTAGTCGAAGGTGACGCCACGCAGGTTCAGGCCGTTGCCGCCCACGGCGGTGGTGTTGTCCGTCGGGATGCTGCTCAGCCCGCGGTCGATGGTGGCGAGGGTGCCGTCGGGGTAGCGGACGGGGGTGACGTCGTTGACGCGGTTGTAGTTCAGCGTGTACTGGAACGGGTAGTTGTAGCCGAGGCTCGGGTTCCCGCCCCGGTTCTCGAACGCGCCGTAGAAGAGCCCGTAACCGCCGCGCACGACCAGCTTCTCGTAGGGCCGCCAGGCGAAGTCGAGCCGGGGCGCGAAGTTGTTCTTCTGCGGGCGCCCGATGCCGCTGCCGAACTCGTCGGAGTAGACGAGGTTGATGCCGTCCTTGGCCAGGACGTCCTTGAACGACTGCGAGAGCGGGATGTCCTGGTGCCGAGCCGGGATGATGTACTGCGCCTGTCCCGGCGGCCCCGGCACGAAGTTGGCCTGCTCCCAGTTGTCGTCGCCCATCAGGCTGAAATAGTCCCAGCGGAGACCATAGTTGACCGTGAACTTCGAGTTGACGCGCCAGCTGTCCTGCAGGTACACGCCGAAGTAGCTGCGCTGGCTGCCGATCTCACCGAACGGGGAGGCCTGCACCTGGTTGGCCCCGCCGATGAAGTCCACTCCGCCCGGCACCGTGGACGCGATCGGCGCCAGCAGGAACTGGGCGCGGCCGGTGCTGAGGTCCTGGCGGTTCGGGATCGAGGTGAAGAAGCCGTCGTAGTTGAACCGGCCGCGCGCCCAGGGTGGACCCGTCCAGGGGAGCTTGATCTTCTGGGCCATGAAGCCGGTCTTGAAGCTGTGCGACTTGTAGACCTTGGTCAGGTTATCCGTCAGCTGCAGCGTGTTGCTGAGCCGCTCGGCCACCAGCCATTCCACGGCCCCCATCTGCCGGAGGTCCCCCATGAAGATGGTGGGGAGCCCGCCGTTGCCCGCGATCTGGGGGATGCCCCGGATGCCGAACGTCCCGGGGATGTTGCTGGTGTCGTCGCCGAGGGGCTGGATGCGGTTGATGTACTCGCGGCTGAAGCCGAAGCGGGCCTCGTTGACCAGCGAGCTCGAGAACATCTTCGTGTAGCTGAGGGCGAGGCCGTGCGTGTTGCCGTCCTCGTTCCCGTTGGCATAGGCGCCGCCGTCCGCGGGGCTGTCGAACGGGCCCGGTTTCACACGCTTGGTCTTGCCGAAGCTGTAGCGCACGAACACGTGGTCATTGGTGGTGAATTCGTGATCCACGCGCACGTCGAAGGTGTGGATGTTCTCCGTGTTGAGCCGGTTCGTCGCGAAGTTGTTGATGAGGCCGGCCTGGGTCGCGCCCGGGAAGAGCCGCATCAGCCGGACGGCGTTGGGATCGAGGCGGTTTGCGGGAATGATGTTCCCGGGGAACGGATCGCGCACGAAGCCGTTGCCGGTGGCCACGCGTCCGGTGATCGGATCGACCTGGCCGGCGAAGACCGGCCGCGTGGTGGCGGGGTCGTAGATCGTGCCCAGCGGCGTCGTCCGCCCCAGGAGGTCGGGGCCCCGCGTTCCCGTCTGGCCGGTGATCAAGTCGGAGAAGTCCGTGAACCCGCTGTCACGCTGCCGCGCCGTGGGCACGGTGACCTGCCAGATCTGGTCCTGCTTGGTGATGCTGCCCTCGTAGTCCGCGAAGAAGAACGTCCTGCCCTTCACGATGGGGCCACCGGCGGTGAAGCCGAACTGGTTCGAGTCGTAACGGCCCTTCTTGAGCCCGCGCGCGTTCTCGAAGAACTCCGCGGCCTTGAGGCTGTCGTTGCGATTGAACTCCCAGGCGCTGCCGTGGAACTCGTTGGAGCCGGACTTGAGGGTGGCGCTCAGCACCGCGCCGCCCGCGCGGCCGTACTCGGCGCCGAACGAGCTGGTCAGCACCTTGATCTCGGCGATGGCGTCCACCGGCGGCTTCACCACGTAGGCGGTGCCGCCCAGGAAGTCCACGTTGCTCGTGTTGTTGTCGATGCCGTCCAGCATGTAGTTGTTCTGGCCCGGCCGCGTCCCGTTGGCGGTGAACTGCAGGGCGGCGCGCGCGCCCTGCTGCGGGCGCGCCGTGCCCGCGCTCAGGCGGGCCAGGGCCGTATAGTCGCGGCCGTTGATCGGAAGGGCCTCGATGGTGGCAGTGTCGATGGTCTGCCCCACCTCGCCGCTCTGCGTCTGGAGCAGCGGGACCTCGGCCGTCACGTCCACCTCCTCCGCGACCTGCCCCGCGTCGAGGCTGACGTCCACCACCGCCTGCTGCTGGAGGCTGAGCACGATGCCGCGGCGGACGGCCTTCTTGAAGCCGGGCGACTCCACCTCCAGGAGATAGGTCCCGGTGCGGATCGGCGTGAAGATGTACGTGCCGTCCGGCCGGCTCATGCGTGTCAGCGTGAAGGCCTGGCCTTCGTGCGTGAGCGAGACCTTGGCCCCGGAGATCACGGCCCCCGACGCATCCTTGATGGTGCCGAGGATGGTGCCCGTGTCGACCTGGGCGAAGACGGCCGGAGCCGACAGGCACAGACAGGTCGCGGCGACGACAGTGAGGGCATCCCTCTGGAGAGAGCGCATGCCAATCCCCCTTTTGCCACGCGTGGGCATTGCGCACTTCCATCGGGCAGGCCCGCCCGATGGAAAGAAGCAATTCCCAGCGGAGCGATCCGACGACGTCTTCTTGGGTACGCTTGGGCAAATGATTTATCCTGCGCGTGGCCGCGTCAAGAGGCATTTTTCCATTTTCCATACGATATGAATGTTCGATGGGCGCTGGCCGCCCTGGCCCTTTTCGCCGCCGCCGGCCCGGAGGCGGCCCGCTTCGTGGACGTGGCCCCGCGCGCCGGGCTCACCACCCCGACGGTGATCGGCGGGGAGCGGACGAAGCAGTACATCCTGGAGACGACGGGAGGAGGCGCCGCGATCGTCGACTACGACGACGACGGCTGGCCGGACATCTTCCTGGTCAACGGATCGCGCCTCGGCGGAGGGGCGGGGCCCAGCCGCCTCTACCACAACCGCGGTGACGGCACCTTCGCCGACGTGACCAACGGTTCGGGTCTCGAGCGCCAGGGCTGGGGGCAGGGCGTCTGCGCCGGCGACTACGACAACGACGGGCGCGTGGACCTGTTCGTCACCTATTACGGCCAGAGCGTGCTCTACCGGAACCAGGGTAGTGGGGTCTTCGCCGACACGACGCGGGCGGCCGGTCTGGTGGGGCCCGACCGCTACAGCACGGGGTGCGCGTTCCTCGACTACGACCGTGACGGCCGCCTGGACCTCTTCGTGTCCGCGTACCTCGCCTACGACGATGCCGTTCGCTACCCGCCGGGCACAGCCGGGCAGAACTGCTCCTGGAAGGGCTTCGCCGTCCTGTGCGGCCCGGCCGGCCTGCGGGGCGCCCAGAATGTCCTCTACCACGGCAACGCGGACGGCACCTTCACGGACGTCTCGGAGCGCGCGGGCATCCTGAGGCCTGCCCCCTCCTTCGGCTTCACTCCGCTCGTGCTCGACTACGACAACGACGGCTGGCCCGACGTGTACGTGGCCAACGACTCGCGCGCCTCGCTTCTCTTCCACAACGAGCGCGACGGCACCTTCAAAGAGCGCGGCGTGATGGCGGGGGCCGCTCTCACCGCGGACGGGCGGGCCCAGGCGGGCATGGGCGTGGCCGCCGCCGACTACGACCGCGACGGCTGGCTCGACATCGCCAAGACCAACTTCGACGACGACACCACGTCGCTGTACCACAACCTCGGCGACGGCGGATTCGAGGAGTCCTCCGTTCGCGCCGGCCTGGCCGCGAACAACCGTTACCTGGGCTGGGGCGTCGGCTTTCTCGACTTCGACCTCGACGGCTGGCCCGACCTCCTGACCGTCAACGGTCACGTCTACCCCGAGGCCGACCGTGCCGGCGGGCGCTACGCCTACGAGCAGAGCCCGCTGCTCTACCGCAACCTCGGGAGCGGCCGGTTCGAGGACGTGTCGATGAAGGCGGGTCCCGCCCTCGCGATCCGCAAGGCCGCCCGCGGGGCCGCCTTCGGCGACTTGTTCAACCGCGGGCGCGTGGACGTCGTGGTGAACAACATGAACGACGTGCCGACGGTGCTCCACGACTGCGCGCCGCGGACCGGCCAGGCCCTGGTCGTGAAGCTCGAAGGGACGCGGTCCAACCGCAGCGCCATCGGCGCGCGGGTCGTGGTCCAGGTCGGACCGCTTCGCCTCCTCGACGAGGTCCGCAGTGGCGGCAGCTTCTGCTCGCAGAGCGACCTCCGCCTGCACTTCGGCCTGGGGACGAGCGTGCGGGCCGACCGCGTCGAGGTCGACTGGCCGTCGGGCGCGCGCGACGTCGTGCCCGCTCTCGCCGCCGGTCAGGTCGTGATCATCCGGGAAGGCGTCGGCCTGGTCGGGGCGCGGGCATTTGCCGCGACGAAAGCGCCCGCGTGTTCTTGACACCTGCCTCGGGCCGGTGCTCTATTGCGGCCAGGGACCAGTGGCATGAAGCGCCGGAGGTTCGTGCAGTCCGTGCTTTTCGCCGGCGCCGGAGCGGCCCTGCCGGCCCGGCTCCTGCGCGCGGCGGAGGGCCGCAAATGGATCCTCCCCACCGACACGCCCGATCGCCATCACCTCAAGGTGATGGCGTTCAACCCCATCGCGGCGCCCGATCCCGGCGCGTGGGAGCTGACGATCGGGGGACTGGTCGCGGAGGCACTGCGCCTGAAGGTGGCCGACCTCACCCGTCTCCCTCGCATCACCCAGAGCAGCCGTCTCAAATGCGTGCAGTGCTGGTCGGGGCGCGTGCTCTGGGAGGGGTTCCGCTGCGGTGAGCTGCTCCGTTTCGCACGGCCGAAGTTCGAGGCGACCTGGGTCCGCATCGACTGCGCCGACCGCTACTTCGATTGCGTGAGCATGGAGGACCTGCTCCACCCGCGGACGCTCTTCGCGGTGGGCATGAACGGCGAGCCGCTCACGCCGGAGCACGGGGCACCCCTGCGCCTCGTCATGCCGCACAAGTATGGGTATCGCTCGAGCAAGCTGATCACGAAGCTGACCCTCGTGAACACGTGGTGTCAGGGCATCGTGGCCGACGCCTGGCCCAGCTACTACTCGCCCACGGGAGACATCGAGGCCGGCGTCGATCACCCGTTCGAATTCCCGGGCGAGGCCCGGAAGATCACCGGGGGCGAGATCCTGGACTACTGACCCGGGGCCGCGGCCTCAGGCCAGGAGCGGAAAGACGACCTTGCCGTGGACGTCGGTGAGACGGTAGTCCCGTCCCTGGAACTTGAAGGTCAGCTCCGTATGGCCCAGGCCCAGGAGGTGGAGCACGGTGGCGTGCAGGTCGTGGACGTCCACGGGATCTTCCACGGGGTTGTAGCCGAGCTCGTCCGTCGAGCCCACCGTGATCCCCCCTTTGATGCCGCCGCCGGCCATCCAGATCGAGAACGCGCGGGGGTGGTGGTCGCGGCCCAGGTACTTGGAGTTGTTGCGTCCCTCGTTCATGGGCGTGCGGCCGAACTCCCCACCCCACACCACGAGGGTCGAGTCCAGCAGGCCCCGCTGCTTCAAGTCGCTCACCAGGGCGGCCGCGGCCTGGTCGACCTCGCGGCACAGGGCGGGCAGGCGGTTGACGATGTCGTCGCCCTTGCTCGTGCCGTGATTGTCCCAGCCGCGGTGGTAGAGCTGCACGAACCGCACGCCGCGCTCCACGAGCCGCCGCGCCAGGAGGCAGTTGTTGGCGAAGGAGCGCTTGCCGGGCTCCACACCGTACATCCGCTGGACCGACTCCGGCTCCTGCGAGACGTCCGTGAGCTCGGGCACGCTCGTCTGCATGCGGAAGGCCATCTCGTAGGACGCGATGCGCGTGTCGATCTCGGGATCGCCGGTATCGGTGCGGTGGACGGCGTTCATCTCGCCCAGGACGTCCAGCGAGGCCCTCCGGTCTTCCGGAGCCACTCCGGGCGGATTCGTGAGGAAGAGGACGGGATCGCCTTTCGAGCGGAACTCGACACCCTGATAGACCGTGGGCAGGAATCCGCTACCCCAGCAGGACTTGCCTCCGTCGGGCTGGTTCTCGCCCGAGAGCAGGACGACGAAGCCGGGCAGGTCCTTCGACTCCGTCCCCAGGCCGTAGGTGACC
>WNFM01293529.1_pt1 | contig 43054 bp, 34 predicted proteins | sample 5400271 | NCBI WGS metagenome assembly WNFM01 (sample SAMN13153352, study PRJNA577476) | soil metagenome | isolation source: 60 cm saprolite on Douglas fir-dominated hillslope | place: USA:California | collected 2013-09-17
CCTGGGTAGCGCTGAGCGCGCCCGCCGGCATATCTACTTCAAGCCGTCCATCGTTGCTGACGAACTGCTGCGCCTGCGGGCTCAAGGTCAGCGTGGCGGGCGCCATGGGCACCTTCAGGGGTCGTGGCGAAGCCACATACTGGTAATGGGGATCGAGCTTCGCCTGCTGATAGGGTTCAGAAACATGATGTTGCTGGGGTTTGAGCCAGGCTGGCGGTGATAGACGCGGATTGGGATTGCCAGCCGACGCGGCAGAGGCATACGAGCGCGAGAAGCCCCAGCCGCTCAACATGCTCGTGAAGAGCAGCAGGCTGAGGAAGAACGTGTTCAGGGTCAGGCGAAGGATATGCCTGGAACGATGGGAAGAGGGCTGTTGACGAGCGTGAGCAGCAAAGCGCGGCAAACCACGGTGGGTTGGTGACATACACATACCTCTGATGATGGTCATGAGGGCGTTCCACATGCATTTCCATGTATGGTATACTTGGGTATGCGGAAACATCCGCTCATGGCACTCTGACCACGGGACTAATCGTATACAGAGTGCTATGTCTTTGTTCGGTGGCCTGTCTGCTCCCAGGGCAAAAATAGGTACAAGAGATGTTCCTGGTTCCTCAGAACAGGCCGTTGTGTTTTTGCGCAGGATAATGCAGGGGACACAGACAGTGTCCCGAGTGCTTCACAAGTTGAGATTGAGCGCCAGGCGCACGTTCTCTGCGGAAAGGTGCGCAAGAAAACATGAGCCAGAAATAGACAACGAGAGAAAATGCAAAGGGCAAATAATGGGAACGTGGGATGAGAGAAGACCGACATATACCCCCATATGCGGAAGATCTTCACCATCAAAAAATATGGGCCAGTACAGCTACTGATTGAGATACATCTATATAAGATAATACCTTGTGTTCCTGTGCTTGTCAAGAGTTATTGTGGAAAATGGAGCAGAAATATAATTATACTATGATTGATCTGAACGTCTCCTCACAAAGGCGGCAGGCGTAACACGCGCTGGTACAGGTTGCTATAGGCATAGGCGCTGGCAGACCAGCGTGAATCGTAAGCCATCGCGCGGGCTACGAGAGTGGGCCAGCGATCGCGCTCGGCATAAAGCTGCAAGGCGCGGTGCAGCGTAGCGAGCAGGGCAGAGGCCTCATATGGGTGCTGAGATTGCTATCTATATCGGTCACCGTGTCGGCCAGGCCACCTGTCGCATGGACGATAGGCAGCGTACCATAGCGCAATGCGATCAACTGCCCCAGGCCGCCTGGTTCGAACGCGCTCGGCATCAAAAAGAAATCCGCGCCAGCATAGATACGGTGGGAGAGCGCGACATCGAAGCCAATCTGTACACGTATGTTGCCGGTACTTGCAGCAAGATCGCGGAACAACTGCTCATAACGCGGGTGGCCACTGCCCAGGACCACAAACTGCAGGGGCAGCGCGCGCATTTCAGCAGCGATCTCGGCAATGAGATCGAAACCCTTCTGATCCACGAGCCGGCTGACGATGCCTACGACTGGCAGAGCTGGATCGTCCGGCAGTCCGAATTCCTGCCGCAGCCCTGTGCGATTGCGCACTTTGGCCGGTAGGGCTTCCGCAGCTGAATACCGCGCTACCAGGTTGTTATCAGTTGCGGGATTCCAGGTATCCCAATCCAGGCCATTAGGAATGCCAAAAATGCGCGGATGACGCTGAAAGAGTGCCTCATCGAGGCCCCAACCATAGTCCAGCGTCTGGATCTCCTCGGCATAACGACGCGAGACGGTTGTGACCACATCGGCATACATAATGCCGGCTTTCATCCAATTCACGTCGCCCCAGAACTCCAGGCCAACAGCCGTGAAGACGCTCGCAGGATCCAATCCGGCCTCATACAGGATGGAGGGATCCCAGCGGCCCTGGTATTGCAAGTTATGTATGGTATAGACGATGCGTGCCGCCCCGTGTGCCAGGAGGTGGCGATGGGTTGTGCGCAGATATGCAGTGCAGGGAGCTGTCGGCCAATCGTTGAGGTGGATGATATCGGGAGCAAAGTTAAGCTGCGGCAGCGCTTCGAGCAGACCCCGGCAAAACAGGAGAAAACGCCGCTGCTCATCGAGCTGATCCAGACCCAGGTAGATCCTCTGATACCGGCCGAAGAATTCCTCATTGTCAAGCAGGTAGACAATGACCGGCGCGTCAGGGAGCGTCGTTTGCAAAATAGATATGGTCTGGTCGAATCCGCCGACGGAGAGCGTCCGCACAACTCCTGTATGTCTGAGCGCCCAGCGGTTGGGATCGATAATCCCGTAGCGAGGCAGAAAGATACGCACATCGTGACCCAAAGCCGCCAGTTCTTTGGGCAAGCTCCCGATGACATCGGCCACTCCCCCTTCCTTGGCAAAGGGGACCGCTTCTGTTGCCACCATTAGAATCTTGCAATGCATGTCTTTTGTCATGCTACCTCACTATATAGAGAATGGGGGTTCCTCCATAAGCGGGGACTTAAGGGCCAGGGTGACCATGACCGTGCGGGCCAGGGCACCCGCAAGGGGATGCCCCTACTATACACGAAAGCGCCTCTCAAGCCGCATCGTGTATAGTAGGGGTGGGGCTTGCCCCCACCCTGGAACACCACCCACTCCCTAAAGCCTGCGCCTATGGGGAGACCCCTGCACCCCCCCTTTGGACGCGATAAATCGGGTCCCTACGGATTGCTACCAATTTCTTTACTTGAAATGTATGCCCCTTGCAGTCGCCCTGCCCCGCTTAAGTCCGCGCTTATAGGGAGTTCCCCAAATTGACGGAAGACTCAATGAACTTGTCATGTGTAATCATATCATCTGGAGGAAGAGAACAAAAGTGCTATCAATGCATAAACGCGGGCTGCGCTAGTGGGATATAATATGCTGTACCCCAAAGATGCAAGGGGTACGAACTCTCTGCAGAAAGGACTAGCTGTGCTATGAGTAAAGTGCTAGCAGTCATCTTAGCCGGGGGTCAGGGCGAACGGCTGAGCCTCCTCTCTCAAAAGCGTGCTAAGCCTGCGGTTCCCTTCGCAGGCAAGTATCGCATCATTGATTTTGCCCTGAGCAACTGCGTCAACTCTGGGATCTCTGATGTTGCTGTACTGACACAGTATCGTCCCCACTCGCTGCACGATCATATCGGCATTGGTAAGCCCTGGGATCTGGACCGGCAGAAGGGCGGCATTCGCCTGCTCCAGCCGTATCGAGGGCACCAGGAGTCGGAATGGTACCAGGGCACGGCTGACGCTGTCTACCAGAATCTGGACTTCATTATGGAAGGGCGCTATGATTATGTGCTCATCCTCGCCGGCGACCATATATACCGCATGGACTATGGGCCGATGATCGCGTTTCATCAGCAGCGCAACGCTGATGTCACATTCGGCGCAGTGGTTGTGCCTATCGAGGAAGGGCACCGCTTTGGCATTCTGGAAACTGATGCTGAAGGGCGAGTGAACTCATTTGAGGAGAAGCCCGCAAAGCCACGCGGCACGCTGGGTTCGATGGGCATCTATGTCTTCAGCCGTGACACGCTGACTCGCGTTCTCATCGAAGATGCACGCGCCCTTGAAACCAGCAGTTCCACTAGCAAGCATGACTTTGGTCACAACATTATCCCGGCAATGGTGCAGCGGAGTGAGCGCGTCTATGCCTATCCCTTTACCGGGTACTGGCAGGACGTGGGCACAATACAATCCTACTGGGAAGCACATATGGAACTCCTTGGTGACCACCCTGCCTTCGACCTCTATGATCCATCGTGGGTAATTCACACACGAAGCGAGGAGCGCCCACCCGCGCATGTTCACAGCGGGGCCAAGGTCGTCAGCAGCCTGATCTCGCATGGCTGTGTCATCAAGGGACAGGTCGAGCGCAGCGTGCTTTCGCCGGGCGTTGTTGTCGAGGAGAATGCAGTTGTCCGGGACTCCATTCTCCTCTTTGACACCGTCATCGGGGCTGGCAGTGTTGTTGACCGTGCGATCCTGGATAAAGAGGTCATCGTTGGCAAGAACTGCCAGGTTGGTTACGGCGATGATATGACACCCAACAAGCTAGAACCCGGCAGGTTAAACACCGGTATTACACTCATCGGTAAACGCGCGCATTTGCCGGATAACCTGAAGGTTGGCCGCAACTGCAAGATCGGCACCGACCTGCGACCAGAAGACTTTCCGAGCGACACCCTGACCAGTGGCGAGACGATTGAGGATCGCACCTTCTTACATGGCTGGGAACGTGAGCTGACCCGGCGCATAACCAGCACGCCGTAGCAAGCAGGATACCCAGGCACTAAAAAAGATGTTTGATGACGATGGAGGCCCTCTGCGAGCGCCTCCATCGTCATCAAACATGAGTTTCAAAAATCGGGATAACTCATGCCGTTGCGCTACGCGGCCCGGCGCATGAAGGTGAAGCCGCGTCCCTGCAAGTTATCGAAGTACACTGCCAGGATAATCAGGACGCCGATGGCGATTTGCAGGTAGAACGGATCGATGCCAAGCAGATTACCTCCGTTGTTCAGCATAGCCATGATCAAGGCTCCGATAACGGCCCCGATGACACGGCCCTTGGCCCCGGAGAGGCTGGCGCCGCCAATAACTGCACCCGCAATGGCCTGTAACTCATACCCGGTTCCAGCAGTGGGGATGCCCGCTCCCAGGCGTGAGGCGGTTAAGATACCGGCAAAACCTGCGAGCAGGCCGCTAATACAATACACCGAGATCAGCACGATGTTCACCGGAACGCCCGAGAGCCGGGCAGATTCCGCGTTGGAACCAACTGCATACACATAGCGACCAAACACCGTCCGCTCAAGGATAAAGGATGCCACGATTGTCACCAGGATAAGGACCCAGAACAGGTTAGGCAGTCCCAGGAAGAAACCATTGGCAATGGCGTTGAAACTATCAGGTAGAGGTGCGATAGTGCTGGCACTGGTCAACAGGAGGACCAGTCCACGGGCAGCCCCCAGCATGCCCAGGGTGGCGATGAATGGAGGTAGCTTAAGGCGCGCCACGAGCAGCCCGTTAATCAGGCCAATGACTAGCCCGGTGAGCAATCCAACCAGGATAGCGACCGGAATGGAGGCACCACGTGCCAGGAACAGTGCTGTCACTCCCCCGCTCACACCCAGGATGGAGCCAACTGACAGGTCGATCCCGCCTGTCAGAATCACGAATAACTCACCAACCGAGAGAACCGCAAATACTGTCACTTGCCGGACAAGATTGGCCAGATTCGTAGGGGTCAGAAAGTCGTTGGTCATCAGCATGAGCGCAGCGATGAAAATCAGCAGAACGAGAATACCGCCGCTTTCACGCCCCAGGCTAATTGGTTGCCGCTGTTTTTCTGCTGCCACCGCTGACGGTGACAGGGGCTGTTGAGATGGCTGTGGAGTACTGGAAGTCGTTGCCATGAGAAGTCTCCTCTCTATGCTGCGCCAGGAGCAACAGGAGAACTGCTGGCCAGGTGCAGCACTGCTTCTTCTGTTGCGTCTTCAATCGCTAGTTCACCGGTAACCCCGAAGTCGTGCAGGACGATAACGCGGTCGCAAATGCCAAGTAGTTCCGGCAGGTACGACGAGACCACGATGATGCCCAGTCCACGGGTCGCAAGATCACCAATGATCGTATAGATGTCTGCCTTGGCTCCGACATCAACGCCCTTGGTCGGCTCGTCCAGGAGCAAGACCTTTGCCTTCGTAGCCAGCCAACGACTCAATAAGACTTTCTGCTGGTTCCCTCCGGAGAGCGATGAGACGGGCTGTTCATTTGAGTGATACTTTAAACGTAGGCGAGGCACAAGTTGATTGACCAGGGAGTCCTCCTTCTTCCGGGAGATAACCTCGAAGCTAGAAACCTCGGATAAATTCGCAATGGTCACATTCTCGCGAATCGAGAGGTCTGTCAGGAGACCTAACTCTTTACGATCTTCGGAGAGGAGCCCGAGACCTGCCTTCACGGACTGCGCCGGGGAGTTCTGAGGCAGGGGGACGCCATCGACGAGCACCTTCCCCGCGTCAGTTCGGTCGGCCCCGAAAATGGCGCGAACCGTCTCTGTGCGACCCGCTCCTACCAATCCTCCAAGTCCAAGTATCTCGCCAGCGTGGACTTCCAAATTGATGGGATAGGGGCTTCCTCGCAGGCGCAGCCCCTGGACTGCTAACACGGTCTTTCCGAATTGTTTGTGTTCTCTCTCCGGGTAGAGTGCCTCGATCTGCCGCCCCACCATCGAGCGTATCAGGCTATCATGCGTGAATTCATTGGTAGGAGCGGTCGTGATGAATTGACCATCGCGCAGCACAGTGATACGATCTCCGATTTCGAAGATTTCTTCGAGGCGGTGCGTCACATAGAGGACCGCAACGCCTTCCTCCTTCTTGAGTCGATCAATAAGTTGGAGGAGGTGACGTGCATCCTCGTCAGAGAGCGACGTCGTCGGCTCATCAAAAATCACGATGCGTGCATCAGCTCCCAGCACCTTGGCAATTTCTACCATCTGCCGGGTAGCGACAGGTAGGCCCGAGATAAGCATGCCTGGATCAATCCTGTTCAAGCCAACACGCTCAAGCATTTTGCTCGCGCGGGCGCGTAATTCCCGTCTATTTACGAACCCTCTGGTGGCTGGTAAACGCCCCATGAGCAGATTTTCCTCAACGGAGACATCAGGTAATAAACTCAACTCCTGATAGACAACGCCTACACCGAGTGCCCTCGCCTGTGCTGGACTTGGCGAGCCTACTTCCTTGCCATCAAGGTGATATTCACCGCCATCGCGGGGAACAGCTCCTGTCAGGATTTTAATCAGCGTTGACTTGCCCGCACCATTTTCTCCAGCCAGGCAGAGCACCTCCCCTGGATACAACTCGAGCGAAACATCTATGAGCACCTGAACCGGACCAAAGGATTTCGACACATGGCTCAGCTGGACAAGCGGTGTTGATGATGTTGAAGTGGTCATATTATTTTCCTGTCGTTGTTGGAGGATTCAACAGCTTCTGTACCGCAGGCGTATTCATATTGTCCACGCTCACCAGGACAGCTCCTGGATCCAGGCTCGGAGGTGGATATCTTCCCTGACTACTCATGGCAGCGGCAAGCACACCCTGGTAGCCAAAGTAGTAGGGATTCTGGACAACAATGCCTTGCAGCGTGCCGTTCTTTAGCGCTCCTATCTCCTGTGGATCAGAATCGAAGCCAACAGCAACAATGCGACTCTGGGCCTTGTTCTCCTGCAGGGATTGGGCCACGCCGTCAGCAGATACGTTGTTATCAGCATAAATTCCCACCAGGCCGGAATTAGAGGAGAGCATGTCGTTTGTCTGTGAGAGCGCAGTCGGCGTATCATTGTTGTTGTAACGATGAGCGATAATCTGCAAGCCTGGAAAGCGTGCTTTCAGTTCATTCTGAAACCCGGTATCTCGATCAAGCAGTGACTGGACACCGGCAACGGACGACTCGATGAACACCTGACCGGTCGTAATGCCCTTCTTCTGCAGCAGGTCTCCGAGCCGGTCAGCGGCTTGTGAACCCGCTTTGATGTTGTCAGTCCCGATATAGCCGTCACTAGCAGTCGTGACCCGCGTGTCAACGGTAATCACTTTGATATTCTGATTCCGTGCTCGATCAATCACCCCATTGAGTGCCTGCGATGAGGAGGGAGCAAGAACAATAGCGTCGACATTGCGTGAGATCGAATTTTCGACCAGGCTTACCTGATCGGAAACGTTCGCCTCTGACGTAGCCCCAAAGAGACCAACCTGGACGCCCCAGTCTTTTCCTGCCGCCTGGGCGCCGGCCAGCATAGCCTGCCAGAACTGCGAGTCCGTCGCTTTAACAATGACATCGATGTGTTTGCTACTGGCGGGAGCATTCGCGCTGGCACGAGTTGTCGTCGCGCCAAATAGGCGAGCGGCCAGGACCCCAATGATGAGGGCTACCAGGGCGATCACCGCGACAGTAGAGAGCGTGAAAGTTGTTTTGGAGATTCTAGACATACCTTTTTCCTTTTCAATTGTAGGCGACGCGCATACATCATCTGTGCTGCATGCAAAGAATCAAAGCTACACACGAGTCTTTCAATGAAGACTCGTAACGAAAGGAGGAAGTCTACGCAAACGAAATACGCGCGCGCGATACGGAGGAGCAAAATAGCAAGGTTTAATGGTACAAGGACATGCTTCTTACGTGGCCGAAAAACCGTTGACTTCATGCATAAAAGGGAATGATGAGATACCGCCATAACGAGTAACGCTCAGACCTGCTACCCGATTCGCAAAACTACCAAGGTGGCTCAAGTCGTGCGCTGAGAGGGAGGCAAGATCTGAAGGTACACTGTGCCCTTGCTGTACCAACTGGTATAAGATTGCTCCCATAAACGCATCGCCCGCGCCTGTCGTATCAACCGGGCGAACCGGCAACTGAGGAATCTCTACCCGGTGCTTCTCAGTCAGCAGGAGCGCGCCATGAGCCCCTAACGTGATGATCACGAGACGAGGTCCTCTCGCTAAAAGAGCATCTCCTACTGTGTTCAGCCAGCTCTTATCCAGAGGTCTCGCTGGTAAACTGCTCTGTTCACCTATAAACTCAATCTCATCAGCACTAAGCTTGAGAATATCGGCTTGTTCCACACCCCTGGTTATTATGTTTCGGATGTCGGCAGGAGAAGCCCATAACGAAGAACGAACATTCACGTCAAACGACACGATGGACCCGACCTGGCGTGTATAATCCATCGCCGCAAATGTTGCAGCTCGAGCAGGTTCGGTGGAAAGTAAAACACCTCCCACATGGCAGATCGCAGAGTCGTGCCAGGCACTCCAATTCAGGTCTTCAGCCCGTAACTGGCAATCAGCGGTCCCCTGACGAAAAAAAGTAAAGTGCCTTTGCCCGTCAGCCTGCAATGTAACCAGCGCCATCGCCGTAGCCGCTCCCTTGATCACACAAACATACTGGGTGTCAACGCGATTATCGATGAGGGTCTGCTCTAGAAGTCGTCCAAACTCATCTTCTGCCATTCCTCCAACAAATCGTGAAGATCCTCCGAGACGTGCAATAGCCACGGCGACATTGGCAATGGCTCCACCCGCATGAGGGGAGTAGCAAACCTCTCCCAGGCGTACCTTGGTAGTCGGGATGAAATCGATAAGTATTTCACCAAGGTTAAGGACGTATTTCATCTTTCACCTCATCAATTCAGGGCGATTAGAAAAGTCTCACTTCTATAGCTTCGTGCTTTTAGGAGGTATCTAGTATTCATACGAAACAGCTTATTCGAATGGTTCAACCTCTATGCTTTTGAAAGAACGGTCTCAATATATGTATTGTAATCGATTACAATAAAATTGTCAAGTCTTTTTGTACACAAAGGATAATTTTGCAAAATACCTCCGAAGGTTCTCTCATTTTAGGCTGAAGCGGAGGATATATCTCATCTACGTGTAAATCGATTACAATTACTCTAGCCGAAATGACCAAAATCTGGTATACTCTTTATGAGATCGATTACAATGTCCTATCGTTCCCATATGGGCGGGGAAAAGACAACTGTAGTAGGCGCAATAAATCGCGTCACCAGGATAGCACCTGGTAACCATCATACGAAAGAGAGCTTGTTTTCACAAGAGGCTAGGAGATAGCATGTTCAGTATCAAAGATGTCGCCGAAGCCGCCGGGGTATCAACCGCTACAGTATCGCGCGTGCTTTCCAACGGCCTGCATGTCCGTCCAGAAGTGCGCGAGCGTGTGATGGTTGCAGTGGAGCGATTAGGCTATCGACCAAACCTGGTGGCTCGCAGCTTGCGTTCCCAGCAATCTACAACGCTTGGCTTGATTGTCTCCGACATTCGCAACCCATTCTTCACCTCGGTCAGCCGGGCCGTTGAGGATACGACATATGAACAGGGCTTCAGTATCGTACTATGCAACACAGATGAACAGCCTGAGAAAGAAGCGATCTACCTCAATCTGATGCAAGATACAGGGGTGGCAGGGGTGATTATCTCGCCAACGCGACAAGCAACCGCCAGCTTCACCAGTTCAAACTTCACCTTTCCAATGGTGGTCGTTGACCGCTCCGTTCCCAATGGTGATGTCGATACTGTCCTGCTCGACAACGTGGATGCAGCGTATCGCCTCACGACCCATCTTATCGAGCAAGGCTACCAGCGTATTGGTGCCCTGAGTAGCGAGATGAGTACAGGGCTTGAACGCCAGCTAGGGTATGAAAAGGCGTTGCGGGCACATGGTCTCGCGCTACGAGCAGAATACATGAAGTATGTTCCGCCGAGGACAGAGGCGGGGTACGCAGCAGCGTTGAAAATGCTCGATACAAGCGAGCCGCCAGATGCGCTTTTCACCGCGAACAGCCTGATCGCAGCCGGTGCTTTGCAAGCCATTCGCGAACGAAACCTCAGCATGCCTGATGATATAGCTCTAGTCACCTTTGACGAAACGACCTGGGCATCACTGGTGCAACCGGCGATCACCCTCATTGCCCAACCAACCTACGAGATTGGCAAAACTGCGGCCGAACTCCTCCTCCAACGCATTGCCGATCCAAGCCGCTCCACGCGCCAGGTAATCCTGAAGGGACAGCTGGTGGTGCGAGGATCGAGTACACCTCGCCAATCAGGACGGCCTTCTTAAACTCCTCGCCGCTTCGCGGCTCGCAATTGTTGGATGGTAGATGAACCTGATGTCGCTGACAGGTTCCCGTGGACATAACCCTCCTGTCGCTCTGCAAGCAAACCGTCAACCACCACACATAGCCTGTGAAACGTGAAAGTTGTGCCAGGAGAGGAAGAATTACCTACCGTGTTAGACAGCTAGATCCACCGCTACGGGCAACGATGTGCGCGACCAGTCACTCAGGTCGTCACTATCACGTGGCGTATACTTGTCATACACAATTTTGCGGGCAAGCGCATCTTCCTCTGTATAGTTGACAAGCCGCGCTTGCCCATTGAATACGGCATTAGCAATTCTCAATTGAACCTCGGGATGGTGCATGACATTCTTCACCCAATCCGCTTTATCACGTCCACCAGAAAGCATATACACTGTGTGCCCATCCAGGGCGAACCAGATTTCGATTGTATGCGGACGGCCTGAATTACGCCCCGTGGTGGTCAGGTAACAAAAGTCTTCATCAGCTACTTGCTGAAGATCAGCGTTCATAGGAGCTTCCTTTCTGCGCTATGCTATATCACAACAGTGTACCATCATATTCTTTCTTCCGCTCCATGTTATGTAAAGTTGTCATTGGTAATATTTCATGGTAGAGTGAAGAGAACGAATAGGATATCATAAGAATGAGGTGAAACATGTCTCAGTTTGATACAGCTACCCTGGCGGGAGGATGCTTCTGGTGCACAGAGGCGATTTTCAATAGACTCAAGGGCGTGACATCAGTCGTATCAGGTTATGCAGCATCCAAAGTAGAAAACCCTTCCTATAAAGAAGTATGTACAGGGAGAACTGGCGCCGCGGAAGCCATTCAGATAACGTATGACCCATCCGTTATCTCTTACGATAGATTACTGGAAATTTTTTGGCATGTGCATGATCCTACAACATTGAACCGGCAAGGAAATGACATCGGGACACAGTATCGCTCGGCAATTTACTATCATAATGATGAGCAACAACGAATTGCCCTGGCGTCGAAAGAAGCCTTAGAAAAATCAGGGAGCTATAAGAAACCGGTTGTGACCGAGATTGCCCCCTTTACTAACTTCTATCCGGCTGAAGACTATCACAAAGATTATTACGACAATAACCGCTCTCAGCCCTATTGTATGTTCGTGATAGATCCCAAGGTACAGAAATTACTGAAGGAATATAGGAACGATTTAAAAGAAGCAAGAACATAATGCACGTTGTTTTGCGCCTGCGGCGCAACTTTTTAGAGCTGTGGTGACCATGGCAGCCCCTGGCTGCCATGGTCACCACAGCTCTAAAAACCCAGGGAACTGCTGTAGGCAGTGAGGATTCAGCAAAACAGGCATATGGAGTAATTAAGTGGGATTCAGCAAAACAGGCATATGGAGTAATTAAGTGGGATTCAGCAAAACAGGCATATGGAGTAACTAAGTGCACATTCTATCGTACTATGCTAGTACTGGAAACCAATGGCCAAAATTTCAAAGCCTCTCGCCAGAGACGAAGGTATCACTGCGACATGGCGTAAAGTTATTGTCTGCGTTTTACTCATCCTTGTAGGCTTCAACTTACGCTCAGTCATTCTGGCGGTGCCTCCCATTCTACCGCTCATCCAACACGATTTAAGGCTCAATTATACTGCGGCGGGCTTTCTCACTGCCCTGCCCGTGCTGGTGCTGGCAGGCGCGGCATGGCCTTCGGGGTTGCTTGCCGAACGCATCGGTGAACGAGCTTGCGTATCAATCGGCCTGGCTCTCATTGGTGGAGGGGCGCTCCTGCGTGCTCTCTGGCCAACAGCATCTTTGCTCTTTCTCTGCACACTACTCATGAGCCTGGGCATCGCGCTGGCACAAACAGCGGTTCCTGCGCTAGCACGTCGCTGGTTTCCAGCGCATATCGGTCTTGTCGCTGCACTATTCAGTGATGGATTGATTCTCGGCGAAGCAGTCGCTGCTGGAATAACTGTTCCTCTCATGGTACAAATGTGGGGCAGAGATGCCTGGACAGCGACCTTCATACTCTGGGGTGTCCCGGTAGTCGTGCTGCTCATACTCTGGTTATGGCTTGCTCCCCCTCTACCAGTACGGTCACCCTTTCCTGCAAGAGTGGACAGACAAGCGGCAGCAAAAAACGATACTTCAACCGTTCAGCGAGTACGGGTTAGTGCTCTGCACTTAGGCATCATGCTCGGCGCAGGAAGCCTCATCTATTTTGGCATGAACAGCTGGGTCGCTTCCTATAATCTGGCATTGCACCATGCAGATCTGACGCCAGCAGCACTGACCATCCTGAACGTGGCGCAATTTCCCAGCAGCATCGGTGTCACATTCTTTGCTCAGCGGCTAGTCGGGCGTCGCTGGCCTTTCGTTGCAGCTGGCGTTATCTGTGTCATAGCAATCGCAGGCTGGGTCTTTACGCCCGCCCCACTGGAGTTGTTCTGGGCCGCGCTGCTCGGTGGAAGTTCAGCCCTGGTCTTCACCCTTGGCATTGCGCTACCGCCAATCCTGGCCGGGCCCGGAGAAGCAGCACGCCTCACCGGAATTACAATCTCTCTCACATATGCCGTGGCCTTCGTGGGGCCACTCATCGGTGGTCAGCTCTGGGATCTCTTACATCTTCCCGCCGTAGCATTCCTGCCCGTTGCATTTGCCAGCATTCTGCTTATTGTTCTTGGCACCCTTCTTCCCTCACGCCCTGCTTTCAACTTGCACGCAGCGGTTGAGCATACCCCTGTGAGCCAGCCAAACAGGGCTAAATCCATGCCGCCAACAACGTAGGGCGCTGTATCGCCCACTAGTAGCGAAAGCACTTCACTCGAGCGGAAGAACGTGGTATGATCGAAATGCAAGGCACGCTCTTGCAATACAATCATCCATTTGCATGGTTAGAATCAGCGGAGGAAACAGATGAGTAACCTTGTATTTGCCTGCATTGCCCCTCATGGCAGCATAACAATTCCATTACTTGCTGGCGAGCAGCGACAGAAGGCGTCGGTGACTCGTGCGGCGATGGAAGAGTTGGGACGGCGCATGGCCCTCACACGCCCCGAGACGGTGGTGTTGGTAACTCCCCATGGTCACAGAGTTGATGGCTGCTTCTCGCTGCTTAACAATCAACGCGTACGAGGAGAGCTTGGCCCTGAGAAGGATGGCAGCGAAAATAGCCTCGCGCTGGTATTTGAAGTGGATAAGGAACTGAACGGAGCCATCATTGACGCCGCACGTTCCCTGGAAGTTCCTGTGACGCGCATAGGATATGCTGTAGCAGACGATCCTGCCTTCTGCCAGCCGCTCGATTGGGGCGCATCTGTTCCCCTCTGGTTTATGGGAGCATTATTTACCCCGCAACCTAAGGTGGTGATAGCCTGCCCTGATCGCGGAAATATGCCATGGGAACTCTTTCCTCGCTTTGGGCTAGCCATTCAACAGGCGGCAGAAGCAACCGGCCGGCGCGTTGCCTTGATTGCCAGCGCTGATATGGGACACGCCCATGATCCCGATGGCCCCTATGGTCTCGACCCGGCATCGGCAGAGTTCGATGCCGCCGCAATGGAGGCCATCCAGGCGCAGGAAATTGGCCGGCTCCTAACCTTTGATCAAGCATGGCTAAAACGAGCTGCGACGGATGCATACGGTCAAATCCTCAACCTGCATGGTGCCATAGAAGGCAAGGATTTCCGCCCAGAATTGCTATCCTATGAGGTTCCAACCTACTTCGGCATGATGTGTGTCGCCTATGAGGCTCATCTGTAATAGTACATGAGAGCAGGTTCGCTGCCCTCCGCTCTCATGTACTATTACTGTGATACTATGGTAAAGAGCCAAGAAGGACGATATAGATTGGTAGCCTTCTGGTAGCCACGATGTAAAAGGTGGTGTTCAAATGAGAGCCTTTACCTATGATGCCTTACCTGGACGAGTAGTATTTGGTACAGGGGCAGTATCCCAGGTGGCAGAAGAAATTGATCGGATGCAAAAGAAGCGAGCCCTGTTAATTGCCACCAGATCTGCTGCTCGCCTTGTGCCCAGGCTGACTGAACAGCTAGGGGAGAGATTGGCGGGCGTTTTTAATGAGGTCGTACAGCACATTCCAGCTTCCACCGTGGAGGGGGTGCTAGCCACAGCCGTTAAGAGCAGCACGGATTGTATCGTGACAGTGGGAGGCGGCTCGGCTGTTGGTCTGGGCAAAGCTCTCTCCCTCAAAATCGACGCACCAATCATCGCGATCCCCACAACCTTCTCCGGTTCGGAGATGACACCTATCTATGGTATTACCAGTGAAGGACATAAGCGAACCGGACGCGATATGCGTGTCCTGCCACGCACGGTTCTTTACGATCCCGAACTCATTTATAGTTTGCCACCTTCTATCGCAGCTAGCAGTGGTATGAATGCTCTGGCCCATTGTGCGGAGGCATTCTATGGCAAACTCGCGAGTCCTATCACCGATCTGCTGGCCGAGGAGGGAAGTCGTGCCCTCGCGCAAGGACTCACTGGTATTGTGCAGAACCCACAAAATCATGAAAGTTATGACCTGGCCCTCTATGGTGCTTATCTGGCCGGAGCTGTGCTGGCAGTGGTAGGAACGGGACTTCACCATCGCATTTGTCATATACTCGGAGGCCATTTTAATCTGCCTCACGCCGAGACCCATGCGGTCATGCTGCCCTACGTCATCTGGTACAACCACAAGGCTGCTCCCGCGGCAATGGCTCGCCTGGCGCGGGCGTTGGAAGCTGAAGATGCCGTAAAAGGCTGTTTTGACCTGGTTGCTCGCCTGAACACACCCCGTTCTCTGGCGGATTTAGGCCTGGCTGAAGACAGCCTGGCAGAGGCTACCAGGTTGGTTGTAGAGTCGCAGACCTGGAATCCTCGTCCCGTTATGTTCAACGATATAGAACAACTCTTTCAAGCTGCCTATTATGGTCAGCCAGTATACCTGGCATAATTTGTTATGAGCATATTGGAAACATAGAGCAAGGCCCGCACTTATTAAGGAAGGGATAGACCATGAGCAACAATACCGAGGAGCAGATTACCCAGAATGTGTTGGACAGCATGGCGCAAACGCCCAGCCCCAGGCTGAAACAGGTGATGAGCAGTCTCATCTCCCACCTGCATGCTTTTATTCGTGAGGTGGAACTCACCCAGGAAGAGTGGGCGTTGGGGATTCAGTTCCTGACCAGAACAGGTCAAATGTGCGACGATAAACGCCAGGAGTTTATTCTGCTCTCCGACATCACGGGGACAACAATGCTGGTCGATGCCATCAATCATCGCTCGCCGGATGGAGCAACCGAGAGCACAATCTTCGGCCCATTTTACCGGGAAGGGGCGCCAGAGTTGCCAACAGGCGCAACCATCAGCCAGGATGATCGGGGCGAACCGGTTGTGGTAACTGGACGAGTGCTTTCCACTGACGGTACACCTATTCTCGACGCGCTGCTCGATATTTGGGAGACCGATGAGAACGGATTGTACGAGCAACAAGATCCTGAACAGCCCGATATGAATTTACGAGGTAAGTTCCGCACTGATCACGAAGGGCGCTACTGCTTTGTGGGCATCAAACCCGTCTCCTATGCTATACCTGACGACGGACCGGTTGGGCAATTACTACGTAGCCTGGGACGCCATCCGTTCCGTCCAGCCCACATCCACCTGCTCATTTCTGCACGCGGCTTTGCGCCAGTTACAACGCACCTGTTCGTTAAGGGCGATTCCTATCTCGACTCGGACGCTGTCTTTGGCACAAAGGACTCGTTGATCGTAGATTTTATTCGTCACGACTCAGAGAAAGATGCGGCCCGGTACCACGTCACAGCGCCTTTTTACAAGGTGGCATATGATTTCGTCTTAAAACCGCTGGACAAATAGATGCTTGCCGGTCAGATCACCACCCAGGTGAGGGAGCGTGAGCCAGGAATCAAACCTCAGTCACGCCTGCGCAAACGTGTCAATCATCAGCTTCACATCGTCGCCCAACGGATAAAGAATGGGACAGGTGCAACCCGTGCGATTATACTCTTCCACCTTCGCACGGACTTCATCCGGTGTCCCACTCGCGCTGATGCGCTCAATTAATTCGTCCGGCACAAATTGCATGGCCTCATGAATCTGTGCTTTGGTTGCGGGCCATCCGAGAATGCTCTGCACCTTCTTCACAGTTTCCAACGGCGTGCCACTCGCTTCCGCAATGTGCGGCTGCTGCGCGAGGTATTGCGTAATCAATTCCTTCGCTGCCTGCACCGCGCGTTGGTGATCATGATCTATGGAGCATACGATCAACTGTGGACGGTCAATGTCGTCCACATTGCGTCCGGCTTTTTTCGCACCAATTTCTATGTGCTTCAAGGCTGCGTGATTGTATTCTGGCGGCACGCAATAATTGAGCACGACACCATCGGCGATTTCGCCTGCCAGCTCCATCATGCCCATCTGCGTTGCACCAATGTAGATGGGCACGTTGCGCGGCTCGAGGCGGCCATGAACGACGTCGAGTTTAATATCGTCTACGTGATGAAACTCGCCATGGAAGGTGACGCTCTCCATATTGAGCAAGCGCCTCATGACTTCAATGGTCTCACGCATGGCCTTCAGCGGCTTTTTACGTTCAATGCCCACCTGTTTAGCTAGCGGGTCCCACCAGGCACCCAGGCCGCAGATCACACGATTTGGCGCAAGGTCGTCTAGCGTCAAGAAGGTCGCAGCGAGTAACCCGATATTGCGCGTCCAGTTGTTTATTACTCCACTGCCGATGGTAATGTGCGACGTCACTGCCGCAAACGCCGCCATTGGTACAATCGCATCACGTACAAGGCGCGATTCAGCCTGCCAGACGGCCTCGAAGCCACGCTGCTCGGCATATTGTGCATATGCCATGCCCTCACGGATTGCATGTTTGTCTTGCAGGTACATTGCCACGCGTGCCATATGTCGTCCTCCTTGATAAATACCGGCTTCTAGTACGAATCATTTTACCATATCACCGGAGAAATACTACAGATATGGCTCTTCTCAAAGTAAATTATTGAGGTTGTTGGGGGCGAATGCCCCCAACAACCTCAATAATTTACTCTATGCGTTGCTAGAAGAGCAGTTAAAAAGCTACTTGAAGGTTGTAAGTCACTGTGTTACAGTAATTGCACAAGGTAAGTAGAAGTAGGCAATAGTTAAGAAACTGTTGTATGCGAACGAGACCGATCAACAGGTCAGTAGATAGTGCTCTACGTGTATTGCGAGGGCCGTTATCCGCTTTACTACCGCGTTGGTCCTCAGCAAAAGCCTCATGACTGTTTGACCACTCTACAGGCAACAAGAGAAGCATCTAGCATGACGGCATAGTGTCATTTTTACATAAGAGGTATTACATGGAGCAATTAAACGACGCATCCTGGACACAAGACACCCTCTTTGTCCATGGAGGGGAACGTCTTCGTACCACGAGCCCCACCGGTGTTCCCACCGTGCAGCCTATCTACACCAGTACGACGTATCTTCATCAAGATGCAGAGGCACTTGACCGGGCCTTTGACGGACCTACCGCCACTGGAGAGCAGGCCTATGTTTATGGACGGCAGGGTAACCCAAGCGCTCAAGCACTTGAAACCATTATGGCACAGGTTGAAGGGGGTGTAGGAGCCGTCACATTTGGATCGGGCATGGCCGCAATTCACGCTGCACTTCTGGCTGCCGGGCTGGCTGCCGGGAGCAAGATTGTAGCGACCCAGGACATGTATGGTGCAACCATCGCTCTGCTGCGGCAAGTATTTATTCCCCTCGGCATCGAGGTTGTATTGCATGATCTGTGTGTTCCTCACGCAGCTGAGATCATACGTGCGGAACAACCAGATGTCGTCTTTGTCGAAACGCTCTCAAATCCACTCGTGAAAGTGATCGACCTGGAGGCAATCAGCAGTGCCGCTTCCGAGGTAGGAGCAGTAAGCATTGTAGATAGCACTTTGACGACCCCTTATTTGGTCAAGCCGATTGAACACGGCTTTGACCTGGTGCTCCATAGCGCAACGAAATACATTGGTGGTCATGGCGATAGTACTGCCGGAGTTGTCATTAGCGCGAAGAAGGCATTGCTTGACCAGTTGCGTACCTCTGCCAAGCTGTTGGGTGCCATCCTTAGTCCCTTTGAAGCCCATTTGATGAAGCGTGGACTACAGACACTGCCCTTGCGCATGGAACGCCACTGTCATAATGCGCTCAGAGTGGCTCATTTTCTGTGCGAGCATCCAGCGGTCGCTCGCGTCCACTATCCAGGTTTGCTCGATCATCCCCAGCATGCCCTTGCTACCTCACTGCTTCATTGTGGGCTCTATGGAGGAATGCTTTCATTTGAGCTGAAAGCGCAATCCCGTCAGGAAGCCTTCCGCTTTATGGATAAGTTGCGCCTCTGCTTGCCGGCAACCACCCTGGGCGATGCCTGGTCGCTCGTGAGCTATCCTCCAATGTCGTCACACCGCGACTTGCCTGAGGCCGAGCGTAAGAAGATGGGCATCACCGAGGGTTGCCTCCGCTTGTCTGTGGGCATTGAGGATGTTGAGGATATTATGAAGGATTTGGATCAGGCATTGACGAACTGATACGCTTTGGAGAGCCTGTAAGCCGATACCTTTCTATCGTTTTCCCTGGATGAAGGGTGTGACCACGAGAAAAGAAGAAGTTTTCTCGCGGTCACATCCCTATATGCACCAGCGTATGCTATACGCCGCTCACGAAGCGTTCTACCACCTCGTAGAGCACACGCACACCCCATTGCAGCGAACGGACACTGACACGCTCGTCGTGGCTATGCACACGCCTGCCCTCTCCCTCACCGGCATAAAGGCCAGGGACAAAGCCGTACACCTTCGTGCCCAGTCTCGTGACGTGCTTAGCATCGGTTCCACCTGTCAGCAAGAATGGAACGACTGCTGCCTCTGGATCATGCTCTTTCAGTACGTCCTTGATACTGTTGAAAAGGGGCGATTGGAGGTCGGCCTCTAACGGCGTCGAAGGGTCCAGGAGCGTTATCTCCGCCTCGTCACCAACTACGGAACGTAATTCTTCCAGGAACATATCGGGTGTCCAGCCGGGTAGGTTACGTCCATCTACAAAAGCCTCGGCCTCTGACGGGATGACATTGATCTGCGAGCCAGCTTTGAGGATCGTCGGCGTCACTGTGTTACGTAACATGGCGTGGATGCGCTGTTTGAGCGCCTCTTCCAGGGGCAGCCGATCGACTGCTGCATCGGCGGTTGCCTCGTCAGTAAGCACTGCCTGCAAGGCCTGAGCAATATCGGGAGGCTGCGTGCTGGCGATACCGGCGATATATCCACGCAGGGTACCGGTAAAATGGACGGGCAGGAGATTAGGAGAAAACTTTGCCAGGATGGCCGCCAGTTTAAGAATAGCGTTCTCATTATGCGGTACCGAGCCATGTCCGGGCCTGCCATGCGTCCGAATACGGAAGCGGACTGTGCCTTTCTCTGCGGTCTGCACAGGGTAGTAGCGGCGGCCGCCGATCACGAAACCACTCCCACCACCTTCATTGAGCGCGTACTCAGCTTGAATCAGATCTGGACGATTCTCCACGACCCAGCCTGCGCCCTCATGTCCACCGCACTCTTCATCGGCGGCAGCCATGTAAATAACATCGCGCTTGAGCCGTACACCGGTTCGTTTGAGCAGCAGCATGGTCATTGCCTCCATAGTGACCATTTGCTTCATATCAAGTGCCCCACGCCCGTAAATGAAGCCGTCGGCGAGATCACTGGAGAATGGATCATGCGTCCACCGCTCCGGTTCGACTGCGACGACATCGGTATGAGACATCAACAATAATGGAGGTGCCGATCCATCTCCCTTGAGCCTGGCGATGAATGTGCCCCGATCCTTGCTCGGTCCCACTATCTCACCGGAGATCCCTTCGGCCTCAAAGAGGGCACGCAAGTACTCGGCTGCTCGTACCTCGTTGCCAGGTGGGTTGCGCGTATCAAGACGAAGCAGGTCGCGTACACGTGTGATGGTCTCTTCTCCAGCTTCCTGCCAGTTGATAGTATTCGCATTCGTTGTTTGGGCCATGAAACACTCCTTGTTCCTCTTTAAAATGTGTGCCGTATGCACGTAAGCATAACTTTTCTTCTGGAGGAAAATCAAGTCTACAATGGAGACGAAACCCCGCTTCCATCTGCTTATATCTCCATTACAACATTCATTTTCGCATCATTACGACAGAAGTGATATTATGACAGATAAAAGAGCGCGCGAGAAACTGCTCGCTTGACCTGCTCGACAGGAAAGCGTTCAACGGTACTCAAAGCTACCCCCGCTAACTACTTAGGCGAGAACCATATGGAGAGACTATGCAAAACAATCTTCAGCACCAGCAAGCCGACTGGTGGCAACAAGGTGTTATTTACCAGATCTACCCACGCAGCTTCAAAGACAACAACGGTGATGGCATTGGCGATCTGCCAGGGATCATAGCCAAACTCGACTATCTCACCTGGCTAGGCGTCGATGCCATTTGGCTTTCGCCCATCTACCCCTCACCGATGGTCGACTTCGGCTACGATGTCAGTGATTTTACCGGCATCGACCCGATCTTTGGTGATCTCACTACGTTTGACGCACTGGTGGCACAAGCTCATCATAGCGGCCTCAAAGTGATCATGGATTATGTGCCCAACCATACATCTGACCAGCATCCCTGGTTTCTTGCATCTCGCTCCTCACGCCAGCATCCAAAACGCGATTGGTACGTGTGGGTTGAACCTAAACCTGATGGTTCTCCTCCCAACAACTGGCTAGGCAGTTGGGGCGGTTCCGCGTGGGAGTGGGATGCCACTACACACCAATACTACCTGCATTCCTACCACAAGGCCATGCCCGACCTTAATTGGCGCAATCCCGCCGTCAAAGATGCCATGTTTGACGTTGTACGTTTCTGGTTCGATAGGGGCGTGGACGGATTACGCATCGACTCAGCTCAACGCATTATGAAAGATCCCCACCTCCGCGATAATCCACCTAATCCTACCCCTAAAGTGACATCTTACAAGCTTCTTGGTGATTATGACTCCCAACTCCACCTCTATGATAGAAGTCACGCCGATAACCACGCGGTATATCGCGAACTGCGCCAACTCCTGGATAGCTACAGCCTTCAGTCACCACGGGTAGCCCTTGGTGAGATGCACATCTTTGATTGGCAAGAATGGGCCAGTTATTACGGACAGCAGCTCGACGAACTCCACATGCCCCTCAATTTCGGTTTAGTCTATGTACCCTGGAAGGCAAGTGCGGTGCGGCAGCATGTGGATGCAATTGAGACTGCGCTGCGGCCTGGAGCCTGGCCGAATTATGTGCTGGCTAACCACGATGAGCCGCGCATCACAAGCCGCATCGGACCAGAGCAGGCGCGTATCGCTCTGATGCTGCTGCTCACTCTTCGCGGCACGCCTACGCTATACAACGGTGACGAAATAGGGATGCACAATGTCGAAATCCCGCCCCAGCTCGTCCATGATCCATGGGAGAAGAGCCTGCCAGGCATGGGCCTTGGCCGTGATCCAGAGCGCTCACCCATGCAATGGGATGCAGGCCACAATGCTGGCTTCTGCCCACCCACCGTCAAACCCTGGCTGCCGATCGCCGACGACTACCAACAGGTGAACGTTGCGGCTCAACGCGAGGATCGCCATTCCATGCTCGCTTTGACGCGGGCACTCCTCCAACTGCGTCGAACCACGCCGGCTCTCAGTCTAGGGAACTATGCTCCTATCGCTGGGGTCCCGGAAGAGTGTTTCGTCTATGTACGCCAATCTGGTGAGCAGCGGCGTTTGGTCGCGCTTAATTTTTCCGGTAGCGAGCAACACATACACCTGCCCGCGCTGGGCAATGGTTTCATTCGTATCTCTACCCACCTGGATCGGGAAGAGTCCGTTGACCTGGCTTCACTGCACCTACGGAGCGATGAAGGGTGCGTTATCGAGCTGGCAGATGGGCAAACGAATTAGAAATTTCCGCTGTCGGTCGTCACCTTAGCGGATGAACAATCCGGCAGCAAAGAGCACAGCGGCCAGCACGCGAGGCATCGTATGCCACCAATCTTTAGGGGTAAGCAGCACCACACTCACCCCACTGTAGAGACAGAGCTCGAGACAAGAGAAAGTGAAGTACGATGTTAATGGTATCACAAACAGGGCGTGACGTTACAACCTTCTTTCCTCAATAGTGTACAGGTGCTATAATCATATCTATCAACCCTACTCCAAGTTGAGGTATGTGAAACGTCAGACACCCTGTCCCGTAAAAGGGGACGGGCTTGCAGTTGGGTCGAGTTCTGACCGTCTGCTGCAAGCCACTCGAAGGTCTGACTAGTCTCAGCCAGGGGGAGCAATCCCTATCGGGCTACGTTACCGGAGAAAACATAGGTACCCATGGCGTGCCTGCTCTAGCGCATGGCTCTACGAGCAACGGCTAAACAAGTCTGCGGGGTAGGACGAGTGCTGTTGATTTTAGACAACCTTCGGATAACCTTGACGAAGAGCACCTTACATCTGTGCGGAGATGGACTTCATCCTTTTTGAAGTCAATTGAGAGTAAACGTGCTGCTGCGGCAGCCGTTGTTTCCTCCCCTAGCCTGAATGAAGGTATAGGGGTCTCCACAACGGAGGTTTTATGAACATGCAGCAGGTAAAGGGAGATATCTTTTCATTTTATAACTTTTATAGATAAAGAGGGATAATTGGAGTTATATGCGCTAGGTGAACGCGCCAGGTTAGGTTTGCTCTGCCTGCTGCTGCTGCTTATGCTGGGAATCGTAGGTTTAACTGCTATAGATACGTATCAGGCGGTACGAAGTTTCCAGCAGCAGAATAGCGCGCTCGAAGCGGGCAATGTAAGCACGATACACGCCTGGATGACTATTCATGCGATCTCCCATATCTACCGTGTTCCCGAAGACTACCTCTGCCGCTCGCTGCAATTTAGCAACCCTGGCCAGCTTCGTCATACAACACTCAGTCAATTAGCGGCCCGTAAACGGCAGCCTGTCAACAGGCTAATACAAATCCTGCAGCACGCTATTCTTGAGTACCGTAAGACGCACCACTCCCATTCTATAACACCCACACCGAAACCGAAGCTGACGCCGTATGTCAGTAAGAAGTTTCACGCGATGACGCCCGAGCCGAAGCTGACGCCGTATGTCAGTGGGAAATCTTATTCACCAGCGACAGGGAGAACGTAATATTGGGCGCTTTCTATGTTGATGTATTGCAGCAGTACGGATATCCGGCTCTCTGGTTGGTCGTTTTCATCGCTGCCGCCGGGGCTCCTGTTTCGGGTTCGTTACTGCTCTTTGCGTCGGGAGCGTTTGCCTCTCTGGGCGATTTCAATATCTACATCCTGTTTCCCGTTGCTTTGAGCGCAACCGTGCTGGGAGACAATCTTGGCTATTTCATTGGCCGGCGTGTGGGGATAGCTCTCATAGGCTGGCTGGAGAAACAAAAGCGTTTCCGTTTCATCACGCCGCAAGCTGTGGAGCGAGGCCGCGCTTATTTCGTGCGTAGAGCCGGCTGGACGATCTTCATTACACGCTTTTTCATCGTTGTGCTTGGTGGCCCGGTAAATATTGTGGCAGGGTTGGAACAATACCCTTACCCTAACTTTCTATTCTGGGATGTCAGCGGGCAGACACTGGGGGCCATCATTCCTCTGGGCCTGGGCTTTATCTTTGCGAGAAGCTGGGAGGAAGTGGCAAGTATTTTTGGGGCCTTATCCAGCTTTGTGCTCGCGCTGCTCGTTGTGCTGTTTCTCTTCACCATGCTGATGCGCAGCATACGCCAGAGAAGGCTTGCCCGGCGCGCCAGCCCCGCCAGGATAGAGGTAATCGAGACTCCTCAAGCGCAAGAGAGTAAAGCGAGACAGGATACCGGCCCCATGCTCATTCCTGAGTAGAAGGTTAGTATTTAAAAGAGTGAAGCCCGCTATTTTGATTCTTACCACCCATACCGGGGGCGGACATCTAAATCTCGCGCAGTCTCTCAAGGAGGTGCTCGGAACTCACTGCGGAGCGCGCTATGACGTTGTCATCGCTGATCCACAGTCCGCTATGGTGGATGGATGGTACACGTTCATAAGCCGGCATTCTTTAAAGTTTTTAAGCTGGCAATATGCTATCACAGACAATCAAATGGCCTCATTATGGTTGCAGCGCGCGCTTACACTGTTTGGCCGCAGGCGATTACTCGCTCTCATAGAGCATGTCCAACCCCACCTTATCATCACCACCCATGCGATGATATCCTATGCGACTGCTCGTGCCATCGAACGGCTGCGCAACCCCGTCCCGCTCGTCTTTCAACTCACCGACCTGGAGCGGCTGCATATGACCTGGTTTACTGAGAAACGGGCGGACGCCTACCTTGCTCCAACGCGTGAAATTTTTACGCAGGCTCTGGCCGAGGGAATCGATAAAAACCGTCTTCACCTTACCGGAAGGCCGGTGCGACGCCAGTTTTCAGAAGCCTCTCCAGACAGGAAAAGTGAAATGTTCGCTGCTCTCGGTTTCGATCCAACCGTTTTCACCATCTTCCTGCAGGGAGGCGCGAAAGGGTCTGCCGGAGTTGACCGGACGATCGAGGGCATGCTGGATTCGCGCGTACCCGTGCAGATTATACTGGCCACCGGCAATAATAAGAGCGTAGCCGCCCGTTTTGCCAACCACGGGCGGCTATATACGCTCTCTTTTACTGAAAAAATTGCTCCCTATATGGCAGCGGCAGATATGATAGCCGGAAAAGCGGGGGCGAGCTTTATTTCGGAAGCATTCACATTGGAGAAGCCGTTCCTTGTCACCTCTTTTATTCCAGGCCAGGAGACTGCCAATCTGCAATTTATCGAGCGGCACAACCTGGGTTGGGTGTGCCTGGAACCGGCAGCCCGGCAAGAACTGCTCGCCAGGATAACAAGCAACCCGGCCATGATTGCTGAAAAGGTGGATAGCATTCGGGCCTACAAAGCCTGGAATGTGCAGGCGAATCGGGGTATTTGTCCAGTCATTGATCGCTTACTCTCTTGAAAAGTGGGTCTCCCTGGTTATTGATAGCATTTTTCGCCACGCGCCAGTTGACGGTCGGCATAATCTGGTTTCTGTCGATGTGTTCGCCATGCTTGATGGCAAGATCGATCAGCGATTCGAGTAACGACCCGTTCAGCAGATGTGGCTGCAGTCCAAGTTCGATAAGCCGGGTGTGAGTGGCATTGTAGTAGTGCTGCTCTGCCTCAACGCGTGGATTCGAGAGGTATTGAATCTGCGTCTCCAGCCCGAAGCGTTTACTTTGATCAGCGACCATTTCTGCCAGTTCAACGACTGAGAATTGCTCGGTGAACTGGTTGAAAACGCGGTACTCGCCTTGTGCTGGCGGCGTTATAATCGCCAGTTCGATGCACCTGATCGTATCCTTCAAATTGATGTACCCACGTGTTTGCTGGCCTTTGCCGTAAATGCTGAGCGGATAGCTAGCAGCAGCCTGGACACAGAAGCGATTCAGGGCTGTACCATAGATCTGGTCATAGTCAAAGCGGGTTGCCAGGCGCGCGTCTTGCATCGTCTGATCGGTCTCAAAACCATACACGATGCCCTGATTCAGATCGGTGGCACGCAGTCCCCAGATTTTGCAACAAAACATGATGTTATGACTATCATGGGTCTTACTTAAATGGTAGAAGGAACCGGGTTGTTTTGGATAGGGCAGCACATCCGAACGCCCATTGTGGTGGATCTCGATAAAGCCCTCTTCGATATCGATATCTGGTGTGCCGTATTCGCCCATGGTACCCAGTTTCACGAGGTGGCAGCCGGGTGCAAACTCTTTTAGCGCGTACAGGACGTTCAGTGTGCCAATCACGTTGTTTGTTTGCGTGAAGACGGCATGCTTGCGGTCAATCATGGAATAAGGCGCGGAACGCTGTTCGGCAAAGTGTACGACTGCTTCGGGTTGGACATCTCGAAAGGCAGATGCAAGCTCTTCGTATTCCATCGTGTCACCGATGTATACCTGTATCTGTCGTCCAGAGATTTCATTCCATGCTGCGACCCGTTCGTGTATAGTCTTGATGGGCGTCAAACTGTTGAAGCCGCGTTCAAGGTCGAAATGCCTGCGCGATAAGTTGTCGAATATTGTAACATCATGTCCTTTGCTGGAAAGGTAGAGGGATTGCGGCCAGCCCAGGTAGCCGTCACCTCCCAATACGAGAATACGCATAGTTCCTCCATCAGTGACTACAGGTCATTATGATATCCCTCTCGCAGAAGATAGCTCGCTAGAAGGATGATACAGATAAGCCCCAGAGGGGCATTTTTTGTTAATTAAACCTTAGCATAAAGCACACGTTTCGTCACGGGCTAACCTGTTGAAAAAGTGGCGAGATATGGTACGTTGAAGTCTGTGCAAGGAGAAACGACAAAAATGTTGGGACCTGAATAACAGCCTGCCCAACGAATTGGGCAGGCTGTTATTCAGGTAACTGCTATGCTCGAGCGGTCAGATCAACCGGTGTAATTGGCTTTATATGCGCCTCGATAGCCTGTCGCTGAGATTCCAGAAAGGGTGGAAGTGAGAGCCGCTCCCCAAGGGCCGCAACATCTTCGTCAACTGCGAAGCCTGGCCCGTCGGTAGCAATCTCGAACAACACGCCTCCTGGCTCACGGAAGTAGATCGAGTGGAAGTAGAAGCGGTCGATCACAGGCGTTATGGATGGATTGACTCGAGCAATGCGATCCCTCCATTGCAGGTGTTCCTCTTCGTTTGGAGTACGGAATGCCACGTGGTGAACGCCACCTATCCCGACAAAGCGGTGGAAAGGCAGTTCAGGATGAAGCTCCAGGTGCACCTCTGCACCCGGTCCACCAGGACCAACCTCAAAGACGGTTACGGTGGTCTGGTGTGGCGTCTGATAGCTGCTACCGCGCCGGAAGCCCAGCACCTCTGTCAGAAAGCGTGCCGAAGGTTCGAGGTTGCGGAGCGTGAGTTGAACTGCATAGAAACCACGAATCGCCATCTCGAGAGGCACGGGACTCCTACGCCAGGGCGTACTCTCCAGTTTACCTGAGTCGTCTACCAGTTCGAGACGCTGCCCCTCGGGGTCACGGAAAGGAAGCACTAGAACTCCAGCAGCGCCGCTCGTTTGGATGCCGTCATGGGTAACATGAAAATCGTCGAAGCGCTGCACCCACCAGTTGAGAGCATCTCGCCCACTAACACCCAACGAGATCTTCGAGATGGCGCCAACGCCCGGACGGTGCTGCCCAATATCGGCCCATTCAAAGAAGGTCAGGTCCGTGCCTGGACGACCAAGTTCATCTCCATAGAAAAGATGATAGGCCGAAACATCATCCTGATTCACGGTTTTCTTCGTCAAACGCATGCCAAGTACCTGCGTATAAAACGCGACATTGCGGGAAGCATTCCCCGTAACCGCGGTGACATGGTGGATACCACCTAATTGCATCATTATTCTCCTTTGTTTATCCAAGACAGATAGATGTATGTCTCGATATCTTAAATTAATATATCTCAAATTTGAGATATATGTCAAGGCTAATAAACCATACTAACAATTCCAACCAGGATGACCGCAGAGAGTACATCTTACGGCTTGCGGTAAAAGCTTTCCTGCGCCGCGTAGCCCAGTTTTTTGAGGAGTTGAATAGCCTGAACTTGCTCTTCTAGCGAGAGACCGCTCACTGCCTGGTGAAGGGCCTCTGCATGCTGGGGAAAGATAGCTGCCAGCATTTCGTGGCCCTGTGGCGTTAGTTCGGCAAAAATGACGCGGCGGTCATACGGAGAAGGTTTGCGTACCAGCAACTGCTTTTGCTCTAACTTATCAACGGCATAGGTAATATTACCACTGGAAATTAATACTTTTTCCCCGATCTGTTGGAGTGGCAGAGGCCCTTTATGGTACAGTACCTCGAGGATGCCAAATTCCGTCGGGTTTAAGCCATGACAACGAATATCGCGGGTCGCGTGGGCATTGACCCAGTTATACGCACGGGAAAGCACAACGAACAGCTCCAACGAAGGTTCTCTTTGAGGCATATCTGACATAACCTTCATGCTCCAGTACCCAATAATTATCTCAAATTTAAGATAATTGTAGCGGAGAAAGGGCTTCCTGTCAAATAGAAGTCCAGGAGGTGGATGTGTTCCATATGGTATACTGCTGAGGGTGGTTTTACCTGAGACTTTATGGCAATATCATTTCGTGAGGTAATGTGATTACTGATGTCCCAGCTCAATTGACCATACGGTTGCTAGGGAGATCTGAAGTACAGTTTGCAGGAGTCCCCCTGTTTCTTCACGACCAAAAAGCTCGGGCGCTCCTCTACTACCTGGCAGCCACAGGACAATCTCATACGCGGGATCATCTCGCCAGCCTGCTCTGGAGCGAGTCCTTTGACAGCAATGCACGCCACTCGCTCCGTTCGAGTCTCTATCATATCCGCCAGGCCCTACACGCCAAGGGCGCTGATGAGGTGCTGGTTGGAGATGGCGATATGATCTCCCTCAAGCTCAACATAGAGGCCTGTGATGTTACGCACTTTCGCCAACTGCTGGCGACCGGAAATGAAAGCGCACTGGTGCAGGCAATCACACTGTACCAAGGTCCTCTACTGCGAGGTTACACCATTGTCGATGCTCCGTTGTTTGAGGAATGGCTGCGCGCCGAGGAATACGAACTGCGGCAAGCTTACCTTACCACTCTCCAGCAGTTAACAGCCCTGGCCGAAAGTCGAGAGGAATGGCAAGACACTATCACCTATCTACAACGAATTGTTCAGCTTGATCCTCTATCCGAAGACATGCAGCGGCAGTTGATAGGGTTATATCTGCGTACCGGAGCAATCGGACAGGCGCTTCGCCACTACCGGCAGTTTGAGACGGAGTTACAACAAGAACTCGGCCTCCCTCCTTCAGAGGAAACTCAAGCCCTTCTTTCAGCTGCCCTGGCCCAGAGGCACGACCCAGTGCTTCAGGCGCAAACGCAGACGCGTTCCCTCCCTCATATGCTGGAAACGTTACCGTTCGTTGGACGTGAAAACCTCCTCAAGAAGTTGCTCTCTCTCAGCCAGGCTCCCACAGCAGGGCAGGGTTTAACCGTCCTTGTCCAGGGGGGCAATGGTATTGGCAAAAGCCGTCTCCTGTACGAAATGGTCAGCATGTTATCATCCGCCAAGCCGCCCTGGATCATTTTGCAAGGCTCCTGTTCGCCTTTCGATGACCTGCTCTCCTACGGGCCTTTCCTGGAGGCCTTTCAGAACACAGACCTCGGCGACTTGACCGATCTCCTTTCCGGGTCTCACACCGTCGATGCAGATGAGCAGGGGCGTTTCCTGTGGCGTTTCCTGCAAGCGCTGCGCACACTTACTCGCCGCGCACCACTCTTACTCACCATTGAAGATTTACAATGGGCCAATAGTTCAACACTCCATCTTTTTAACTTTCTTGCTATGCGGCTCAGCAAACTCCCTGTGATGCTTATCGGGACCGTGCAACGGGCTGAAACCCTTCCCTCCCTACAGCGTCTTGTCACAGTGGGTCGTCGCCATGGTGATGTACATCTCATCTCTCTTTCGCCTTTCACACAGGAGGCTGTGATCACACTTACAGAGAGCCTGGGCATCTTCTCGGCTTCAACTAATACCTTGGCCATATGGCTATATGAAAGATCTGGTGGAAGTCCCTTCATTCTCAAAGAAATTATCGCCCAGATGCGGGCCGAGGCTATTCTTCAATCTACCGGCATTGGCCTGCGACTCGATGTAGCTCGCTGGCTGCGTTGGCGCACAACCTTTACTCTTCCAGAGACCACACACGATCTCGTTGCATGGCGTTTAGCCAATCTTTCGTCCCAGGCACGCTCTCTCCTCAACATCCTGGCTGTTGCCAACCAGCCACTCCCGCTGGCATTGTTACAAGAATTTCCCGGTTTGCACAATGAACGCCTTGCGCCAATGCTTGAAAATCTGGTGGCAAGCGGATTGCTGGTTGAGGTCGCCCAGAGTATGTTTGCTCTACCGCATCATTTGCTGCGCGAGGCGCTGGTCCTTCCTCTCAGCCATTTGCAGCAGCGCATAATTCACCGTCAACTGGCGGCTATCCTTGAAAAGTGTCCCATCTTGCAGAAAAATTTTCCTTGGCGCCAGGTAGCTTTGCATGCAGTCATCGGTGAAGATGTCGAGCGAGCTCGACGGTATGGTCTGCACGTACTTGATGAACTCGTGCAAGACAATGCGAATACCCAGACGGCAGATTTTCTTCATCACCTTTATGATCTTCTCGCACCAACAGCTTCCCCACCAGAAATGCTCCGCCTGACTCATACCCTGGGCCAGGTGCATCAATCACTTGGTCAGCTTCAGGATGCAACCGCCTGGCACCGGCAATATCTCAAGCTTGCCGATGAAGCTTCTGATCTTTCCGCTCAAATCACGGCACATTTCGAACTAGGTGAGCTTGCCCTCGTCACCAATAACTACGCAGAGGCAGCGGCGGCAGCGAGAACCGGACTTGCCAGCGCTATCCCCTTTGACAATCCACAGCACATCGCGCTTATGGCGCGAGGGCACAGGCTCCTGGGCGCGGCATTAGCCATGGAAGGAAGCGATCTCCCCACAGCAGAACATCACTTACAAGAAGCGGTAGCCGCCCATAGGCTCACCGATAATATGGGTGATCTCTGCGCAACTTTGTTTGAACTCGGCAACATAGCCGCACAACGCGGAGAGCTTCCGCATGCGCTGCAATTGTATACAGAAGCAGCACGCACAGCCGAAGTTGCGCATGTACACTACTTTCTTACTCTTGCCTACAACAATCTTGCCTATCACAACCTTCTGCTTGGACGTCTCGAAGCTGCGCAGCAAGCCTTAGCAAAAGGCACTACGCTCGCGGAAACATATGAGATGATCGGCGCTCTTTTGCACCTCACCAGTACGCGGGGCGAAATTTCTCTCTACCTGGGCGCATGGGAAGCTGCCGCAGCGGCTTTTCAGGATGGCCTCGCACTTTCCGAAGAGCTGGGCAACCTCGAACGGCAGGCAGGTTATCGAGCGGGATTAGCACTTGCAGCGCGGGGACAGGGGAAGATTGAAGACGCCATAACGATGCTCGCAGAGTCGCTCACACTGATTACCGATCGCGGCTACTGGCACTTATGGACACGCATTCAGCTCTGGCTCGCAGAGGCACTGCTGTCTAGTGGGCAACTCGATACGGCAGAATTCCATCTCAACGCGGCCCTCACCACGGCGCAGGCGCAAGGTCGTGTCCTCTTGCTTTTGCAGGGGGAACGCCTGTACGCTCGTCTACTCGCGGTTCGGGGAGATTGGCCCGGCGCGAATACTCGCTTCGAAAAGGCCCTGGAACGAGCATCCAGTCTTCATCTTCCCCTTGATAGCGCACGTGTGCAGGCCGCCTGGGGTGAGATGGCGCTCCTGCACGCGCCAGTTCCCCATAATGGACACGCTCTGCTGGCCGAGGCGCACAAATCGTTCGTAACACATCATGCCCAGGCTGAATTGCAAGCGATGATGGCGATAGCGCACCGTTGATGCATTTTTGTTCACCCCCTAACATTGTGCTTGCTTTGACCTTCGGCGTTGAAACGAGAAGCCGCTGGGCTTTAGCCCAAGCGGAGTGTCACGCCTCCATTGACGTTCCAATGACGCCCTCCCAGTATACTATAGGTATGTTCAGAAAAATGGACAAGAGCGAAAAGCTGGCTGCGTCTAGCAGCCAGGTGGTAGCTACAGTTTCGTAGCGGGTTTCTCCGACTAGCGCTTACATCTTTTACACACAAGGAGGTCTCTATGCCAGTCAATTCAATGGATTACAGCGGCAAAGATGTCGTACTGGACGTAGTGCGTAACGAGGCCGCGAATTTCTTTAGCGTTGTTGACGACCCTCAGAACTGGTATGTACAAACACGTTGTACTGAATGGGAAGTGCGCGATATCGTCGGGCACATGATCGATGTCACTGAAGGCTATTTATCACGCTGGGAAGTCGCACGCCAGGCCGGAACTGCTGACGCGCTCGGCCTGCTTACAATGGGTGAGCTGCTTAATGAGAATGCCCAGGCATTTCGCAGTCTCCCACGCGAAGAGGCCATCGCTCGACTCAAAGGCGACTACCAACAGATGATTACGGTTTTCGCTGCCCTGACCCCTGAAGAATGGGGCAGCTTCAACGTAATCCATCCCTACATGGGACCATTACCGACCCTCTTCTATCCTGCCTTCCATGTCATGGACTATGGCGTCCATACCTGGGACATGAAGTGGGGCCTGGGCGAGAAGAACGCAAAGCTGGACGAACGCACAGCGGGTGTCCTGGTACCATTTATGTTCATCCTCATGCAGGTTACAGTGGATCAGGAATCGGTCAAAGGACTGGACATCGAATTCGGCATCAAGATCGATGGAGAATGGGGCGGCCAATGGCGGGTAAAGGTGAAGGACGGCACCTATACCTATGCCCCCGCTGACAACCTTGATGGCGTGCCAGCGGTGTTCCACTTCAAGAATGCATCCGATTTTGTACTCACCACGTTCCAACGCTTCCCAGGCGGCGAGACAAGCGGCGATCCGCAGGTAATCGACCAGGTTCGCCATATGTTCTTCAGAATCTAGCCATCACAATCATGGCGCCTGTAAGAATGGTAAATCCCCTCTCTTGTAGAGAGGAAGTCCCATTTCTTGCAAGTGCCATGCGGAGGTCCAACCATGTCCAAAATCCAAGTCCAAGGTATGCATCACATCACCTTCGTTGGCTCTAACCGTGAGACAACCATTGATTTCTATACAGGCGTACTTGGTATGCCGCTCGTCATCGATCAGCCTAACCTGGATGTGCCGGAAGAAACTCACCTCTACTTTGATACCGGTGATGGACAGCTGATTACCTTCTTCGTTCGTCCAGGCAGGTCAGACGATCCAACACCCAATCCTGAAGGCACCGGGAACCTGCACCACCTTGCCCTGAATGTCTCGCGTGCCACCTATACCCAGGTTGCTCAACGGTTGAACGAACGGGGCATCTGGAACACAGGCAATATCGATCGTGGCTTTATGGACTCGATCTACTTTCGAGACCCCAACGGGCAGTTGCTTGAACTCGCCTGCTACAAGTTCACCCCGCCAGAGGGCTATACCCACGGAGATGTACTTGCCACTGCCCATCGCATTCGTGTTGCTGCTGGTGACTATAATATCCATGACAAGCACCTTGCTGATGCAATTAGCGAGCTTGTTGAACGCAGAAGGATATCACTAACAACATCAGGAGTAACTTAACAATGGCACACACCTGGGGAAACGATACGCAGCACGTAGGTATTCTCTGGATGTTGAAACTGGATGCAACTCTATTCACTCGCCCCATCTCGCTGACACCCGGTGTGGCAACAACTTTCCAGCGCATCGGTCCGGAGGCAGCTCTTTCGCTCTCACAGGCTATGAGGCTCCAGGACCCGGCAGTAGTGCAGCGCCGTTTTGCGCTGGGACGGCGCTGCTATGCCGGCCTGGTTGAGGGCAAGATTGCGGTATATGGCTGGGTGACATTTGATGAAGAACGTATTGGCGAGATCGGCCTGAGCATTCATATGCAAGCAGGGGAAGCCTACATCTGGGATTGCGCAACACTACCTGCCTATCGCGGGCAGCGCCTCTACCCCGCACTACTGGCATATATACTCGACGATCTTTCTGCCGAGGGACTACAGCGTATATGGATTGGTACAGATTTGGTCAACGTAGCTTCTCAAAAAGGCGTGGCACTCGCCGGCTTCCAACCCCTCGTAGATATCGGAACAACCCGCACGGTAACAGGCCACAGCCTATGGATACGCAAGCGAGCAGGCGTATCTGAACAAGATGCGATAGATGCTCGTCAGGCGCTCCTGGGACCGCTAGAAATAAAATCATGAGCGCTCTTTGAGCAATGCGTTATTTAAAGCTAGCCCACCCTCCCGGGCTAGAGTAATCGCTTGTTGCAGGTAAGCGTGTACTGTTTCATGCTCATTTTTTTCATGAGTTATCCCAAATTTTAAAACTCATGTTAGATTGTGATGAAGGCGCTCGCAGAGGGCCTTCATCACAATCTAACATGAGTTGATGGGTTATCGATCAACCAGATACGGTGTAACAGCTATAATGTGCTTAGATGGAACTTTGTGGGGATGAACGGCAAGGCTGTTGAGATATTGCCGAGGTCGCAAACATAAACACAGCGGAAATGTAGCATACGTACCACCAGCTAACGCGTATTACCCTGAAAAGGCCTATGTATATTTCATAGAAAGGATGAACATATGCCTCAGCAAATGAAAGGTTCATTACCTATTCAAGAACTATCTGAGTCTATTCATACTGATCATACCATTGTCGTCACCAATCGTGGACCCGTTGAATATTACCTGAGCCAGGACAAATCTCTCAAGCATCGCAGGGGATCAGGTGGCGTTGTAACAGCACTGACAGGTGCTGTGCAGCATAGTGACGCAACCTGGGTTGCACTGGCTATGACTGAAGGGGATCGCAGAGCATTACAACAAGCACATGATGGATTACTGCCATCTCCACTGCCCGACCAGCAAATGCAGCTCCGCTATGTGGCTATTCCGAAAGCTGTCTACCGTCGCTACTACGATATGTTCAGTAACCAGATACTCTGGTTCTTACAACACTATCTCTTCAACCTTATTGAGCCTCCTCTGACGGTTGAACAGATCCAGGATACGTGGGAAAACGGCTACTGTAAGGCAAATCAAGCCATTGCCGACACAGTTTGCGCTGAGCTTGACCGTTATCAGGACTCCTCTACCACCATTATGCTTAACGACTACCATCTCTACCTGGTCTCTGCTATGATCCGCCTCAACCGCCCCCGGGCGTCCGTTGTCATGGAGCAATTCATTCATATTCCCTGGCCCGAAGTTCGTTACTGGCAATCCTGCCTACCAACCACAATAACCCAGGCCATCTACACTGACCTGCTCGGCAATGATATTATCGGCTTCCAGACCAGGCGCGACGCCCAGAACTTCCTGGAAGGTGTAGCGGGAGTACTCGATGATGTAGACATTGATATTGACAACCGCACCATCCATCGGCAGGGCCGTCGTATCCTGGTGCGTGACTATCCCATCTCAATCTCAGTCACAGATGAACGTCGTATCGTACAGAGCGCGGCTGGCAAGCGTGCAGCAAAACATATACAACCTCTGCTTAAGGAGCAGAACATCATGCGAGTGGATCGCATCGAGCTAACAAAGAACATTGTACAGGGGTTTCAAGCTTACAGACTCATGCTTGAGCAACATCCTGAGCTGCATAGCAGGATAACGTTCCTGGCGTTTCTTGTGCCATCTCGTCAGACTGTGCCCATATACCGGAGGTACAAGGATGAAATCCTCAAGCTCATCGAGGACATCAATCAGAAATTTGGGCAAGAGGATTGGAAACCAATCCATGTTTTCGTGCAAAATGACCGCACCCAGGCCCTTGCAGCCTTGCAGTTTTACGATGTTTTGCTGGTCAATCCACTCATCGATGGTATGAATCTAGTTGCCAAAGAGGGGCCCATTGTCAACCGGAGAAACGGCGTGCTGGTGCTCTCGCGCACAAGTGGAGCCTTCCAGCAATTAGAGGCGGCCTGTATTCCCATCTCACCTGCTGATATAGGAGAAACGGCGGAGGCACTCTTCCAGGCATTGACCTTGTCTCCGGAGGAACGTCGTCAGAAAGCGGACCTCGCTCGACAAGAAATAGAAACCAACGATTTGAAGACCTGGGCCTTCCAGCGAGTACGTGACATCAACTACGTGCTTGAGCAGCGCTGAAGTATTTGCTTGAGAATATCAAGCTGACAGACTTTCTCCTGAACATCAAGCTCATCGCCGTGCTGCTTGCGGAATTTGCTGCGTGAGACCAAAGAGCCGGCGTTGCGCGAAGTTGAACACAGATCCATTGCTTCTTAAACTAGTACGCTAACTGATAGAGGGCCGTGGCAAGTACGCTTGCGCCCCGAGCAGCATCTTCCGGCGTAGTATACTCAGCATCGCTATGCGAGCGGCCCTCCACACTGGGGACAAACAGCATGGCCGTCGGCAGACGCCGGGTCATCTCCTGGCTGTCGTGTCCGGCCCCGCTTGGCATCGCTCTCCAACTAGCCCCACAAGCCTGTGCGGACGCGATGAGGACAGACTGGAGGGTTGCATCCATGTTGCTGGGCAGGCTATCGCTTGTAATCATGCTTGAAACGGCAAGCCCTCGCTTCTGAGCAATGGTCTCACAGCTTATCATGATGGCAGCCGCCAGGCGTTGCTTGATCTCCTCATCGGGATGGCGTAAATCGATGGAAAAGCTCACCTCATCCGGGATGACATTCACCGCGCCAGGTTTGACCTCCCACTTTCCGAGCGTGACCACGGCAGGTCGCCCTTCTCGTTCAACCAGGCGAGTGATTTCGATGGCCATTTGTGCCGCTCCTTGCAAGGCATCACGCCGCAGATCCATTGGCGTGGTCCCTGCATGGTCTGCCCGCCCTTTTACGGTGACCTGTTGGTGCCGCAGGCCGGTAATGGCCTGGACGATACCCAGGTTCACGCCCTCATCAAAAAGGATGCGACCTTGTTCAATATGTAATTCGAGAAACGCATCTATGTCGGAGCGAACGGCTTCCCGGTACCGCTCAGGAGACAGGTCGATGGCACGCATGGCCTCAGAGATGGTCATGTCCTGATCATCACGCAACCGCTCCAGTTCATCCGCCTGGATCAAACCAAGTATGCCGCGCGTGCCCCAGTAATGAGCCTGGAAACGGCTGCCTTCCTCTTCGCACAGTGCCACCACTTCCAGCGAGCGTTGCGGCCTTCCTGCCTGCTCATATAGGGTCCGCAGCGCTACCAGTCCTGCAAGAATGCCTAAAGCGCCATCAAATTTACCACCAAGCGGCACCGTATCGAAGTGGGAGCCGGTAAGGATTGTCCTGCTATCGTCTACGCCGCGCAATCTGCCAAAGAGGTTGCCTACGCTATCCACGCGCACATCCAGCCCCGACTCCCGCATCCATGCAGCCAACTGCCCACGCGCCTGCACCCAGGCAGCACTATATACCGGTCGTACAATGCCGCCCTCCTCCTGCCCGCCAATGGCAGCCAGGGCTTCTACATACTGTTGCAGCTGCAAGCCGTCAACCCGGATAGATTTACTGATCCTGGCCATTGATAGATGCACTCCTTTTCTCTTTTCCGACTCGTGGTTGGTACATAGTTGACCTCTCCACTGCGGATTTGTATTCACGATGGCTTCTGCCCTACATGATGGGCAGCGAGATCCTCCAAATATGTCAACAAGGCAGAATGGTCAAGATCACCGCGTCCTTTGATCTCCAAAGCGGCAAACATCTGATCCACCAGCGCCGTCACAGGTAAGGACACGCCGTATCTGCGAGCCGTCTCTAAAGCAAAGCCGAGGTCTTTGTGATGAAAACTGACGCGGCCACCCGGAGTAAAATCATGGGCAAGCATGCTTGCTCCACGCAGTTCCATCACCCGGTTGGCAGCAAGGCCACCACCGAGCACTTGCAAGATCCTGGCTGGATCGACCCCTGCCTTCGATCCAAGCACCAGCGCCTCGCTTACCGCTTCGATCACCAGGGCAACGACTATCTGATTACAAGCCTTGACCACCTGACCCGCACCACTGCCGCCAACATGCACAATCGTTTTGCCTAGCACCTGGAAGATGGGCTTGCAGCGTTCGAACGGGCCTTCATCACCCCCCACCATGATGGAGAGCGTACCGGCAATCGCCCCCTTGTCTCCGCCGCTGACAGGCGCATCGAGCATGGGAATGCTGCGCTCGGCTAGCCGGGCAGCTAATGTACCTGTTACCACGGGTGAGATCGTGCTCATATCAATAACGGTCAGCCCCACGTGTGCTCCCTCGATGACCCCTTCAGGCCCAAGTAGTACCTCCTCCACCTGGGCCGGACCTGGCAACATAGTGATCACCACATCACACGCTGCGGCTATCTCGCCTGGTCGAGCGTCCGCTCGTGCGCCTGCCGCAAGAAATTCATCCGTCACCTCCTGGTGGCGATTATGTACAACTAGTGGAAAACCTGCCTTGAGCAAGTTGTGAGCCATGGGTCTGCCCATAATCCCCAGGCCAATAAATCCAATGGTATCCGGCATCATTGTCCTCCTCTTGCCTGTCGATCCACGCTCCGTAATATGAGCATCCTTGCTTATAGCCCTGCTTCCATTCCTGTAACGTCAGGGGCAGTCGAGCCTTTGATCTCTTTGGCTCGTAATTCTTTTATTTTATACCACGTTTAGCAGCAGGAGGAGCGGAATTTCTTTGTGACATGCTGGCTCAACCGTTTCATGAGACGTTGAAAGAGGTGGTGAGGAGGAAGATTATCCTGACCAGGAAGGAGAACCTCGGGCATAATGTCCTCTTGCAGAGAACGCCCAAATGCATCATAGGGGGTGCTTTAGATTGAAGTTCTTGCTTCCAATATATCTTTTAATGTCAGCAAGTCATTCTCAAGTTGACGGCGAACCGCACTTGCGACTGCTGGCTCCCCAAGCTCCAGAATTCCGTCTGTGATATCCAGCGTCGCATCCTGGGAGACAGTGGTCCTCCCATCTTCGAGCACCTCGAACTGGTAGCAAAAGACGCAGGGCGTGCCCCCAGAGATACTTTTGATAGTCAGGTAGTGGCAGGGTTTATATTCAATTATCTCAAAAGTAATATCGAACCACCTTCCCAAAAACCGGACTGTACTCCGCACCGTCGCTCCTACATGCATTAACCCTGGCGAGATTTTCCGCACTGAGATCGCGGCACCTGACCAGTCAACCAGGTTCTCAGGGACGCTCATATAGGCAAAGATTTCCTCAATGGGCTGGTTGATGACAATGCTCTGATTGACTTTCAGCGTAATCAACAGGACCTCTACTCCTCTCACATCAAAGATCGGCTACAACAAACACTAGCCTTTATATGCACTGAAAGAGTACAAGATCATTTCCATAGTCCTTTGGATAAGGGTTGAGCATTACACTGTCTACTTTCACCGACACAAAAAGTTCCTTGAGCATAGAACAAAGGCTTTTTTCTATTGCAAGGTGCATTTTCTCCCTGGTGCGGGGAAGTAATACGAAGTGCTGGCAAGAACATTGGGCATGGATTTGGATAGAACAATGTTGCATTCCCATGCGTAAGCTAGAAGAGAAGCGAATAGTTACATCATCCACCGTCCCCCCGCCAAAAAGGTCCAGTAAGACATGACTCACGATTTCCTCTACCGCGAGTTCAGCAAACTCTACTTCATCTGATGATACTTCAAAAAACCTATCATAGCACTGCAGCTGGATTTGAACATCGCACATTGGCCGCTTCCTCTTCTATTGAAATGCAGTTTCGATTTGAGTATACTCATAAAGGTTACCTTTTACTACCGTTTTTGGTACCCATAGTCTACTCAAAGTCTACTTGATTATGATGGGGCACGATGTTGTTTGAGAGGAGCAAACGTGAGCGGTCGAATGCACGGAGATAACGAGTTATTTTGCGACAGCATACAACAGTATCTTCATACAAGTGGCTATACGCAGAAGGAACTGGCCAATGCGCTTAGCCTGCACCCAAAGGTACTTAGTCGCAAGCTGCATGGTAGCGGAAACGCTTATCTGACTCACCAGGAAATACGATGTATTATCACAAGGTTGGCAGAGTGGGATGCCATCGCTACCCAGGACGAAGCACTTCACCTGCTCGAACTGGCCCAGGTGGAGCCAACGATCTTTAGTACCAACGCATGGCAGACACCTCCCCTAAATAAGCTTACAAAGAAACATACTCAGCCCATTTCTTCCAACACTTCCAGCGACTCCAGCATTCCTATCTCTATCCTTCAACATAACCTGCCTACCCCAGCTACGCGACTCATCGGGCGAGAGTGGGCCGTGGATCGCATCCAACAACTGCTTGGACGCGGCGATGTGCGTCTTTTGACCCTCGTTGGCGCAGGTGGTAGTGGTAAAACACGTCTTGCTCTGCACGTGGCAAGCGAGTTGGTCGACACATTTGCCCAGGGCGCCTGGTTTGTGTCTCTAGCCAGCGTAAGTGATCCCACTCAGGTGCCAATGAGTATTATTCAGGCTTTGAATTTGAAGCCCACACCTGGCTTACCCCCGCTGCAAAGTCTGGTCACCTACCTGCGTCACAAGCAAATGCTATTGGTGCTGGATAATTTTGAGCAGGTAGGAGAAGCGGCTGCCGTCGTAGACGAGATACTGACAGCAGCGCCTGGCCTCAAAGTGTTAGTAACCAGTCGAACGGTTCTCCACCTGTACAGTGAACACGAGTTCAGTGTACCGCCTCTGGACATGCCCGATCCCAACTCTGTAAAGGAGACGACGGAGATTTCATACTATGGAGCCATCCAGCTTTTTGTTGAACGCGCACAGGCAGTAATGCCTGACTTTGTCCTGTCGACCGAAAACAGAGCAGTTATCGCCCAGATTTGTGCCAGAGTAGACGGCTTACCGCTAGCGCTGGAATTGGCGGCTGCACGAGTCAAAGTGCTGCCACCAAAGTTGTTATTAGAACGACTCTCGCGAGCGAGACTTTCCATGCTTACCAGAGGACCCAGAAATCTGCCCAGCAGGCAGCAAACCTTACGCAATACCTTTACCTGGAGTTACGAACTGCTCTCTCCAGTCGAGCAAGCATGGTTTCCCCGCCTGGGCATATTTATTGGGAGCTGTTCGCTCGAGGCAACAGAGGCGATGATGCAAGCCGTTGCTGTGGAGAGCGAGGATACACCGGTATTCAGTTCAGTACTGGATTTGTTAGAGCAGTTAGTGGACAGCAGTTTGCTGGTGCGCTTGCCAATTGCGGGTGAGCAGGCGCGTTTTACAATGCTAGAAACGCTGCGCGAATATGCATTGGAACGGTTAACGACCCAGGAAAAGTTTGAGCGACTACGGGACTGGCACGCTCACTATTACCTGGACGTAGCGGAAGCAGCAGAGATAGGTCTGCGAGGTCCCCAGCAACTCATGTGGCTGGCGCGACTGGTAGCGGACCGGGATAACTTCCTGGCTGCCTTCGAATGGTCGCTCCAACGCGCCAAAGCTGGATTGAGCATACATGTCCCCTCCTTCTTCGAGTGGGGATCGCTCGCAGAGAGTGAGAGAGTTGCAGGGAGCAAAACGTTATCGTCGCAAGCGATCCCCGGTACTGAACTACTGGCTGTTGAACTGTGCTTGCGCCTGGCCGCCGCCCTGAGGCCTTACTGGGAATGGCAAGGTTACCTGGATGAAGGGCGTAGTTGGCTTGGTGCTGCCCTGGTAGTGCCGCTCGAGGGTGAGGTTGAGAAGACCGTGCTTGCAGCACAAGCCAAAGCATTGAGCGAGGATGCTCGTCTGGTATGTTTGCAAAATGAGCAGACCCAGGCTATAGAACTGGCTGAAGCAAGCATCTCGCTCTGGCGGCAACTGGATGACGCAAGGGGATTAGCTACTGCGCTACTTCACCGGGGTTGGCCCGCTCATGCCCTGGGAGAGTATGAAGGCGCAAAGCGTGTATACAGGGAGGGTCTTCAGCTTCTCTCCTCACCGGATGACACCTGGCTGCGCGCTCAATTGCTCTTTTACCTGGCGGCGGCGGAGGGATTCACCTCTAACTTTGAGCAAATGCGGTCTTTGTATACGCAAAGCAGAAGACTTTTTGAGCAACTGGGTGATAAGATCTCGATCGCCGACTTGCTAAAGGATCAGGGAGGGCTGGCGATCCTGGAAGGCAAATTTACGGAGGCCATTGACCTCCTGTTAAAGAGTATTAAACTATGTTATGAAGTAGGCCACAGGCAATTCGTTGCAACATGTATGGGGTCATTAGGGTTTGCATTCGGCCTGCGAGGGAAGCCTGATCCGGAATTGGCAAGCATTCACTCGGCAAAACTGAGCGGCGCGGCCGAAGGCTTGATGGATGCCATTGGTTTAACACCCTGGACCAGAACTCTTCCACTGATTGTAATGATACGCCAACAGATTCGTTCCCGGGTGGACGACCAGCGCTGGGAGGCAGCCTGGTCCGAAGGTCGCGCCTTCACAGAAAAACAAGCGATCGACCTGGCCTTTCGACTAGCGGAGGGAACGTTTTAGTAGTAAATGGCTATATGAAGTTGGCAGATGCATGCTCGGTTACCGATTACGAAGAAGCCTTTGTTCTGAAGCGAAAAGAGGGGGTTATGCCCTACCTCTTTTCGCTGTTCAGTTTACTTGCCCAGGCCTCCGGTGGTCA
>WNFM01068591.1_pt2 | contig 43032 bp, 43 predicted proteins | sample 5400271 | NCBI WGS metagenome assembly WNFM01 (sample SAMN13153352, study PRJNA577476) | soil metagenome | isolation source: 60 cm saprolite on Douglas fir-dominated hillslope | place: USA:California | collected 2013-09-17
CGTACGGCCGATCTTCGTGCTTGAGATTTGAGGTTCACCGTTGCCTCCCCGCTCGGGAACAAGCGCGTCAAAGAAGATGTTCATACGGAAACGTACAGCGCCCATGTTTCTGCGAACGACCACACAAGTCGATTGCGCGATTCATCTATGGGCGAAAGTGTGCAGGAAATAGCGCGGGTAGTCGTTCCCTCGAAGTTCCGTCTTGGTTCGGAAGACGTTACGCTACGAGCTGGTCGAATCGAACCACGATGTCATCGGCGCATTCGTCCGCGTCACTGGCGACGAGAGGCGGTACCTGCTGTTAGCCTGAGGTTCCCTCTGGCGTCGCGCGATAATTTCCATGTGTGACAGAGACATGCATAGTTTTCGGGTGTTCTGGTTCTGACTACACGGTGATTTGATCGGTCAGTTCGAAGGCGCGCCGCTGCAGAGTCGTCGGCGTGGTGAGGATGTCGAAGGTTGCCGGATGTTCGAGGGTGCCGGGCGTGCGGCACGTGTTGCGCACGAGGGTGGCGAGTTCGGCGATGAGGGTCCGCAGACTGTGCGCCGGCGTGCCCTCGTCGGTCGAGTGGGTGTGGACTTTCTCGAGCGCGGCCGCTGAGCGCTTGGCCGGTGCGACCGGATCGCGCGTTGTCTTGGCGGCCTGATCTTCATCGGCGAGGAGCAGCGGGCGCCACGCTTCGATCAGATGCCACTCGACGTAGTAAGCAAGCATGCACAGGAAGATGTGCGCGCGGACCCGGCTCTCGAGCCGGTGATGGATCGGACGGATCTTCAAGTCCACGGTTTTCAATGATCGGAACGCGCGCTCAACTTGAGCGAGCGCCTTGTAGCTGCGCACCGCGTCGGGCGCCGACATCTGCTTCTTCGGTAATCCGGTGCGGATGACGTAGATGCCATCGAGCGCGGCTTCCGCGGCAACTTGGGGCTCGAGGATCTGATACTTAACCGCGGTGTCGGTGATGGTGAGTTCGAAGTGCTTGCCGACTTTGTACTTATCGAGGACACGCCCGAGCTTCACGCCGATCGTGGCGGCACCCGTCAGCGCCCCGCGGGCGACGCGGTCGCGGATCTTGTCGAGTTCGAGCGTGGTCGCTTCCAACAGTGCCTGGCGCTTGTGCGATCGCAGCTTCGCGAGTTCCGGGTTACGGCACGCAATGAGCCGCTCATCGGGATACTTAGGATCCGAGAACTCGAACAGATTGCGTTGATCAAAGAGCCCTAACTGCAGCGCGCCGGCGTCGACAAGGCCGCGGATTTGGCCGCTCTTCAAGGCCGTGATCCACGCCATCCCGTCGATCTCCTTCAGCTCGCCGATCGCTTTGTGCGAGATCATGCCGCGATCCCCGACCAGCACCACCCGCTCCAGGCCAAAGGACTCTCTGAGCTTCGCCACCTGCGGCATCAGCGTCTGGGTATCCGCCGTGTTGCCCTCGTACACCGACACCGAGATCGGGCAGCCCTGACGGGTGGTCATCAGTCCGTAGTTAACCTGGAGCTTGTTCTTCTTGCCGTCGCGGCTGTAGCCGATTTTGCCCAACGGGCAGTGCCTGCCCTCGAAATAGCTCGAGGACAGGTCATACAGGGCGAGGCTGCCTTCGCCCAAGTGGCGCGCCGCGAGCTTGCGCTCGATCAGCGGCTGACGTTCGAGCAGCCAGTCCATCGCCGCGTACAGATCATCTTCGTCGCTCGCACTGACACCGAACTCCTCGGCGAGCGTGCTGGTGTGCCACCAGCGGGTGGTGGCCAGTTTGGTGTGCGGAGCGAGCACCCGAGCGGCGATGAGCGCCAAGAGGCGATCGCGTTCCGGGCTCGGCCGTGTGCCGATGAGTGACTCGATCCCGAGTCGCTGCATGGCTACGCGTACCGCTTGCACGTGGCCATGCGGGCGTGAGCCTAAGACCTCCAGTCGCTCGGCCACCGGCACGAAGGTCTCCCCGCGCAGCGCACGGCGCACCAGATCAATCACCGGTGCGGGCAAGTGCGAGAGATTGCCGAGGGTTTCGTTCTTGACGCGATCGCCGTCGCGGTAACTGCGCCTCAGCAGATGCGTCTCGTACACACGGCCCTTGTAGGTGCGCCGTGTGGTGACGACATGCACAGCGCCTCCACGTTCTGACATGCAAAGAAACGTAGCACAAGCACGTGGTATAGTCAACTATTTAGTGACTACAATATGTACCCATGTAATCCGCTCATCCTCGCGCCAAACACGGAAAATATAGGAGTCTGCTGACTACTCAGCCACTACAAGTGGCGGGGGAACTTCGGGTTAGCGTTTTCCGCTGCGCGGGTCAAGTTGGAGCGCACTGCGGCGTTGGCCGCGATCCGCCAGGGCGCGCGACTTGTTGCCGACTTGACCCGGCTGCTGATTTACCGCTGGCGTATGCCGGGCCAATTGGCACCTTGCCAATCCACCGGGCATATCGAGTACATAGGCGGCGCATCAGCTCTTGTCCAACTTCAACAGGAACCCGGAAATGCGCGAGGTGCTTGGCGCTAAATCCGGGTGGTGCAAATAGTACGACGAACTTTGAGAAGCACCAATTTGCGAAATAGAGTATTGAGTACAGACATCGAGTACTGGCGCGCTGTCGTTAACACCAGACGGGATAAGAGTGCGCCACCGCCGGCATGCCCGCGATTTCGACATCTGGCCCTTCATGTACATCTCCCGCAGTCGATACAGGTGATAGGCTCACGTTACTGATTTAAGCCTACAACTCCTGCACCGCAACGCTGGTTTTCAGTTCGGTCATGCGGTTTTTCGCGTCGACGAACACCAACCTTGGCCGGTGCGCCTCGATCTGTTCGTCCGCTACCATGCCGAAGGCAGCGATGATGATTAAATCCCCAATACTGGCGCGGCGAGCGGCCGAGCCGTTGAGCGACACAATGCCGCTGCCGCGCGCGGCGCAGATCGCATAGGTGACCAGACGTTCGCCATTGTCGATATTCCAGATGTGCACTTGCTCGTTCTCGCGGATATCCGATGCGTCGAGCAAGTCCTCATCGATCGCGCACGAGCCCTCGTAGTGTAGTTCGCAATGCGTGACAGTCGCGCGATGTATTTTGGACTTAAGGAAATGTCGAAGCATCAGCGAATCCCTCTCAGTTGCGAGGCGTTACGGGTTGTGGTTGGTCGGCTCACAGCCGTAACGGCCTCAAAAGCTCGATCATATACGCCATGGCGAACCCAATAAATATTTGTGCGTTCGCAGACATAGTTTCAACGGTTGACGTGTCCGGATTTCTGGCACTGGCCGATTGCTCAAATCAGTTACGCCTGTCCGAAAATGACTTCATAGGTTGCCGGCAGGCGGCCCTCGCGCCGAAAGGTCTCATAGGCGACCTGCATTGCCGCGAATTTGCGCGGTCCCGTCAGACCTTTGGGACGGCCGGCGGTGACATTGTGCGCGCCGATGCCTTTGAGATCCGCTGCGAGGCCGCGCACTTCTGTGTAGGTCAGTGTGTAGCGCTCGACGTCGAGCACCGGCGCCGCAAAGCCGGCGCGCACCATGGCGGCGCTCACGTCGTGCATGCTGATGAAGCGGTTGACGTGGCTATGCGAGTCCACGCTGGCCCAAGCAGCACGCAGCTCGTGCAATGTGTCAGGTCCCAGACTCGTGAAACGTAAGCATCCGCCAGGCGCGAGTACGCGGCGAAATTCCGCGAACACGGCATCGAGATCACACCACTGCAGCATAAGGTTGCTGATGATCAAGTCGACGCTGGCATCCGCCAGAGGCAAGTGCTCGGCATCCGCGCACACCCGGTGAAAACACTCCACCCACGACGGCTGGCGCCCGGCCGCGCGCAGCATGCCGAAGGCCGAGTCCAAGGCAATAACCTCACCTATCGGATACCGACGCTTCAGCGCGCGGCTTGCATGACCGGTGCCCGCACCGGCATCCAAGATGACTCGCGGCGCCACGGCGGTCACATCAAGGCGCTGCAATAGGCTCTCGCGCACATCGGTTTGCAATACGGCAACTGCGTCATAGCCGGCACCGGCGCGGTCGAAAGACCTTCGGACCGACCGCGCACCGAGCGCAAAATCGTCATGCGCGTCGCCGGCGCCATGTTTGTTGCCTGCGCCCTGATTCATGCCGCTGCCTTGGTTTCGATGAACGGCAGAACGTGCGCCAGGAATTCATCCGGGTGCGATAAAAACGGCGCGTGCGCAGCGCGACGAATGACGACGGCGTGCGCGCTGGGGAGCGCTGACGCCAGTGCCTGCGCTGCCTGCGGGGAAGTGACTCGATCGTATTGGCCGCTCACCACCAGAACAGGCTGACGGATATGACCCAGCGCCGGCGTCAAATCCGCCGAGCGCAGTACACCGAGACCTGCGTCGAGCGCTTCCGGATGCGGTGCCTCGCGTTCCAACACACTGTTCTTCAAGGCCGCGAGCGTCCGCTCTGCATGCGCGGCGCCGCGTACCTGCAATTCCAAGAAATCCGCGAGCAATTGACCATAGTTGTCGCGCAATTGATGTGCAAAGTGCTCGAGAACGGCGGGCGCAACACCGTACGGCCAATGTGCTGCGGCGACAAAGCGTGGAGTTGCGCCGACCAGGACCAACGCGGATACGCGGGCCGCTTGAGTACGGGCCAATTCGAGCGCGACCATGGCTCCCAAAGACCAACCGATAAGTATCGTGCGTGCCGGCAAGGCTTCGCCGACCAATGCCGCGAGCGAGGCAAGATCGTAGAACCGTGGCGGCCAGGGACTTGCCCCATGCCCAGGCAAATCGATGGTGCGAATCGAATATTGGTCGCTCATGCGATCCATCAACGGTCCGAATACGCGGGAGTTCAGGGCCCAGCCGTGAAGCAGAGCGATCGGGGAACCTGAACCCGCTTGTATGACCGCCAGACCCACTGCTACACCAGACCCCGCCGTTTCAAATCGGCCAGCGCTTCGCACAGGCGTGCCGTATCGGCGCTGTCATGCGACGCCGAGAAAGTAATCCGCAGGCGCGCATTATTCTTAGGAACGGTCGGTGGTCTGATCGCCGCAACCCACAGTCCGAGGTCCTCCAGCGCCTGGCTAGCCGCCAGTGCCCGTTCAGCACTGCCCAGCAACAGCGGTTGAATGGGCGAGTCCGACTTCATCAATTGCAGGCCCATGCCGAGTGCTTCTTTGCGAAAGGTAGCGACGTGGCTGCGTAGGCGTTCGCGCCGCCAGGATTCGGCGGCCGCAAGCGCGAGCGCCTTGCGAGTGGCGGCGGCCAGGGCCGGCGGCAATGCCGTGGTATAAATATAAGTGCGCGCCTTTTGGATCAGCCACTCGCAAAGCGCCGCGTCACCGGCGACAAAAGCGCCAAAGGTCCCGAAGGCCTTGCCCAGAGTTCCGACGAGCACCGGAGTCTCGCGAACGCTGAGCCCGAAATGTTCGACTATGCCGCGTCCCGACGCGCCGAGCACGCCGAGCCCGTGCGCGTCGTCGACGACCAACCAGGCGTTCTTTGCTGCAGCAATTCGGGCGAGCTCGGGCAGGGGCGCGAGGTCGCCGTCCATGCTGAAAAGGCCATCGGTGACCAGCACGCGCTGGCCGCGAGTTGCGTCGCTGCCAGCTGCGCCTTTGCGGGCCGCCCCGAATGCCGTCTCGGCCGCCACCGTGTCGCCATGCGCGTAGCGCAGTAGCTTCGCGCCCGACAGCAGACCGGCATCGATGAGGGACGCGTGATTCAATCTATCCTCGACAACCAGCCCTCGGCGGCCCGCCAGCGCGCCGATCACCCCGAGGTTCGCCATGTAGCCGGTGGAGAACAGCACCGCGCGTTCGCGGCCCACGAAATCGGCGAGCTCTTCTTCGAGCGCCTGATGCTCGGCTGAGTGCCCGCTAACCAAGTGCGAGGCGCCGCTGCCGACACCGCGCTGGGCCGCGTGTACCAGCGCCTCGATGACCTCAGGATGGTGGCTCAGACCCAGATAATCGTTGCTGCAAAAGCCCAGTAATTCCCGGCCGTCGACACGCAGCCGGGCGCCCATTAACGGCTCGGTTACGCGCCGCCGTCTATAGAGATGCTGACGAACGACCCCTTCAAGCGCTGACCGAAGGACATCCGCGGTATTCATGGTTCAGGCCGGAACGCGCTGCGCGCCCGCGGCAAACTCGACGGTCTTGAGGCGTACGGCCACGGGCTTCAGGCGCTCGAACAAGTTCTGGTCGTGTGCGGTGTCAGGGTTACTGGTGGTCAGTACTTTCTCGCCGTAGAAACTCGAGCTCGCGCCCGCTATTAAACACAATGCCTGCAATCCATCCCTCAACTCGCTTCGGCCAGCCGACAAGCGGACGTGAGCGCGCTGATTTGCACGAAATTCGGCACTTGAAAGCGCGAATGTACTCGCCGCGCCCTGAACAGCAGGTCCATGAACGGCAATCCGACTCGCACCTCCACCTCGGCGAGCGACCAGTCGTTGCGTACCTTCACAAACACGTCGCTGACTCGGAAACTCCGTCTGGGCGCCAGTATTCGATTGAAAACGGGCTTAGTCAACCAAAAATGTCAGATCAGGTTGACTAGATTGATCGCACCGCTGATTTTGGACACCTCTGGAGTGAGGCCGCTCTCAAGCGGGGAGACAAGGTCGTTGCTACCGCGCGCGACGTCTCCGCCCTCGCCGAACTGCGTTCGGCCTACGGCGATACGGTCTTGCCTCTGGCGTTGGATGTCACCGACCGTGACGCTGTCTTCGCTGCAGTCAAACAGGGTCACGGCCATTTTGGCCGCCTCGATGTCATCCTCAGTAATGCCGGCTACGGGCTGATGGGTGCAGTGGAGGAAGTGGGTATCGATGCCGCGAGCGCCATTTTCCAGACGAATTTCTTCGGCACGCTCTCAGTCATCCAGGCGGCGCTGCCGCTGCTACGGTCGCAGGGCTCTGGACACATCATACCGGTCTCGAGCGTCGCTGGCTTGACTACCTTCCGGTGCGGCGGGCTCTACCACGCGAGCAAATTTGCGGTCGTTGGTCTGGCGGAGAGTCTCGCGCAGGAAGTCGGCGCGTTTGGGATCAAGGTGACGATCATCGAGCCCGGCCCGTTCGCCACTGAGTTCATGAGTGATACGTCGATGAAGATCGCTGATCCGATCGCCGCTTATGCGCCGCTGCATCAGCGTCTCATGGCAGCGTTCACGCCTGACGCCTTCTCCGACCCTCCGGCAACTACGGAGTTCGTACTTCGGGTGGTAGATGCGGAAAAGCCGCCGCTTCACCTGCTGCTCGGTCCCATGCGGCCGAGGATCGATGCCGTCTATGCGGCCCGGGCGGCCGATTGGGACAAATGGGCGGCAGTCACCGGCGCGTGAGACGGTTCGAGCGGGCCCGGGACGGCAGCACGCTCTCGTCCCCGTTTCCGCTCGAATTCGCTTGAGTCGGCTCGGCAGACTTTCTCAATCTGTGCGCGCGACGCTCATGGCAGTTTGGTTTACCGCGCACTCATCATTTGCCGGTCGTCGGAATTCCACCCGCCGCCGAGGGCGCGAAAGGAAGCGATGGCGGCCCGGTCGGCCTCGGTCTTGGCCTGCGCGCGGACGTCGCGCGCGGCGAGCAGTCGATTGTCTGCGTCGAGAACCTCGATCAAACTAACGACGCCGCCTTGGTATGCAGCGAGCGACGCATCACGCGCGCGCGCAAGCGACTCCTCGCCTCCCGCAAGCGCTCGCTCTTGTGCCTCCCGATTCACGAGCGCCGAGAATGAGTTTTCCACATCCTCCGTCGCATGCAGCACTGACAATCGATACGCGGCAAGTGCCTCGGCGTTTCGGCCGCGCGCGGCGGCGACCTCGGCGTTCACTCGTCCAAAATCAAAAAGACGCCACCGCAGGCCGAGGACACCTTGCCACTGATTGGCTCCCCCAGAAAATACTTCTCCACTTGAAGTCGTTGCCGTCCCGAGCAGGCCACTGAGTGAGAATTTGGGATAGTATTCCGCGAGTGCCGCGCCGATGCGCGCATTGGACGCCTTGAGCTTGCGATCTGCGACTACCAAGTCCGGTCGACGGCGGATTAAATCCGCGGGGCCACCCGCGTTCGCGATTGCGGGCGCATTTGGGATCGGCGCCGCAATCGCCAATTCGGCGCGGTACGTACCGGGCTCTGCACCAAGCAGGACATCCAGCGCGTTGAATGCGGCGTCAAGCCCCAGGTTGAGCACCGGGAGCGTCGCTTCGACTTGCGCAAGAGCGCCCCGAGACTGTTGCAACTGCAAATCGGCTGCCACCCCCTTGGAATATTGCAGCTCGATGGTCCGCACAAGTTGCTCCTCCTTCCGGATCTGTTCAGTCGCGATATCTATTCGCGCTTGTAGACCTCGAATCGTCACGTAGACGTCCGCCGTTTGAGCAACTACGGCAAGTTGTGCGGCGGCGACATCGCCGCGTGCCGCTTGATACAAAGCGCGCGCGCTTTCGCGGCTGCGCCGCAAGCCCCCGAAAAGATCAATTTCCCAGCTTGCACCGACATCGGCGTCGAATAAGTCGCCGTTTCGACTAAATCCCGGTGACGCGTTCAACAGCTCACCGACTGGTGTTTCAACGGAAAGACGCGCCCGCGCTGCATCGCCGCTGATCTGTCCTGCCGGCAGCAACGCCGCAGTAGCTGACTGCAATGAGGCTCGAGCCACACTCACCCGAGCGACCGCTTGGGCAAGATCGAGGTTTTCATCAAGTGCCTTACCGATAAGGCGTGTCAACTCGTCATCTTCAAACCCTTGCCACCACCCTGCCATCTCGGGTGCACTGATCGTCGCGTGGCGCGCGTCGACCGCTGGTTGAGCCATATAGTGCTCCCGCGAAGGTCCTGCCGGACGCACATAGTCCGGGCCGATCGCACAGCTGGTGAAAACTAAAGTTGAGCTAAAAATCGCGAAGGTAAATGTCCGCTTCGGCAATCGCATGATGCGTGGTCTCTTCGGCAAGGAATGGTGACGAATATACAGATAGGTCACTCGTTGTCAAGGAGCGCCTAAGATGTTACCGTACGGACATGTCCATCGACGCCGCTCCTCAATCACCACCTGGTCATCGTGGTCCTGCGGATCACGCTATTCGCGAACAGATCATTTCGGCTGCCAGCGAACACTTCAAGCATTTCGGTTACGGCAAGACGACGGTCTCGGATCTGGCCAACGCAATTGGCTTTTCGAAGGCTTACATCTACAAGTTCTTTGACTCCAAGCAAGCGATTGGCGAGGTAATTTGTGCGCAGTGCCTCGACAAAGTGAGTGCGGCTGCGCAGGAAGCCGCTGTATCGGGACGGACGTCCGCTGAAAAATACCGCAAATTCTTTCGCGCGATCGTCGAGACGACCGCCAATCTCCTTTTCCACGAGCGACGACTCTACGACATCTCCGCACATTCCATCGCCGAAAAATGGCCGTCGGCGGTTGCCTACAATGAGAGCGTGCTAGCGATGCTGCGGCAGATTATTCTCGAAGGCCGTGAGAACGGCGAGTTCGAACGCAAGACACCGATTGACGAAACTTCGCGCGCCATTTTTCAGGTCATGCAGCCTTTTATCAATCCTCTGATGTTGGTGCATAACCTCGACCTCGTGCCCGACGGCGCGTCCGAAGTTGCCAATCTGGTCCTGCGAAGCTTATCGCCGTAATCATGACTAGTGACGAGTTGACACTATAGTCACTGGTTGGCTACAGTAATGGCGTTCTTTAGCTTTTTGGACGCTCATGTTTCACCCCCTACGCGCCTTCCTCTTGTTGCTTGTGAGTAGCTGGTTCTTCGTCCTTTCGGCTTGCAGTCGGGGTAACGCGCAAGTGGACCCCCGCACGCTCGCGCCGTTGGTTCGTACTGCGATGGTCGGCGATGCTCCCCGTGCCACCAATCGATTCACCGGCGTCATTTCTGCGCGCGTGCAGAGCGACTTGGGTTTTCGCGTTCCGGGGAAAATCGTGGAGCGCCGCGTAGACACGGGCCAACGCGTTCGCCGCGGTCAAACGCTAATGCGCATTGATCGCACCGATTATGCCCTTGCCATGGCGGCAAGTACCGCAACCGTGGCAGCGGCGCGCGCACGCGCGGTGCAAACGAGTTCCGATGAACAGCGCTATCGTGACTTGGTCTCCGCTGGCGCTGTTTCCGCTCTTACTTACGATCAGGCGAAAGCAGCTGCCGATGCAGCGCAGGCTCAACTCGAGGCGGCGCAGGCACAAGTCGCAGTCGCACAGAATGAAGCGGGCTACTCTGTCTTGCTCGCCGATGCTGACGGCATAGTCGTTCAGACTCTCGCAGAACCCGGTCAAGTGGTCGCGGCTGGGCAAACCGTAGTCCGTCTCGCCCACGCCGGACCTCGCGAGGCCGCGGTAAGTTTACCCGAAACGCTTGCCCCAAATTTGGGCTCAACTGCACGGGCAACCCTATTTAATAGCGGATTCGAGTGCTCGGCCAAACTCAGGCAACTGTCGAATGCCGCCGATCCGCAAACCCGAACATTTGAAGCTCGCTACGTATTGGACGGCTGCGCAGCGGATACTCCACTCGGAACGACCATCACCATTGCAATACCCGATACGCGCATTGCCGGCGCGCTGCAGGTGCCGCTGGGGTCGATCTACGATTCCGGCAAGGGACCCGGTGTTTGGCTGGTAGACGGCAGTACTTCAAGAGTCTCGTGGCGCCCTATCAAGCTTGCGTCCGTTGATGGCGAGAACGCGAGTGTCGTGAGCGGTCTAAATCCCGGCGATCGGTTTGTCGCGTTGGGCGCTCATCAACTTCATCAAGACGAAACAATCCGCTCGGCGCCGACGGCCGGAATGGCCGAGTGAGCTTCAATCTTTCCTCATTGGCGGTGCGTCAGCATGCCGTGACGCTGTTTGTGATCATCGCCATCTCAGTTTCCGGCGCTTTCGCATTCCTTAAATTAGGCCGCGCTGAAGACCCGAGCTTTACGATTAAGGTGATGACGATTGTCACCGCGTGGCCAGGTGCGACCGCGCGCGAGATGCAAGATCAAGTGGCCGAACCTCTCGAAAAGCGTCTTCAAGAACTCACGTGGTATGACCGTAGTGAGACGTTTACACGGCCAGGCCTCGCATTCACCACCCTCACGCTAAGAGACAACACGCCGCCAAGTGTCGTTGCGGCAGAGTTTTATCAAGCCCGCAAAAAGATGGGCGACGAGGCACCTCGATTGCCACGGGGCACTGTCGGGCCTTTCATCAACGACGAATATTCGGATGTGACCTTTGCCTTGTATGCACTCAAAGCGCGAGGGGAGCCGCACCGACTTCTTGTTCGTGAGGCGGAATCAGTTCGTCAACGACTGCTGCATGTCCCTGGTGTCAAGAAGATCAACATCATCGGTGAGCGTCCGGAGCGCATATTTGTCGAGTTTTCCTATGCGCGCTTGTCAAATCTGGGCATATCTGTTCGCGACATCTTTGCCGCTCTCGCCGCGGAGAACGTCGTGACCCCCGCGGGGTCGATCGACACAACGGGGCCCGAAGTCTTGCTTCGCCTCGACGCCGCTTTCGATGATCTGCAATCCATTAAGGACACGCCCANNNTGTCGGATATCGCGAGTGTCACCCGCGGGTATGAAGATCCCGCCACATTTCTCATCCGTCACGATGGCGATCCAGCTATCGTTCTGGGCGTCGTCATGCGAGAGCGGTGGAATGGCCTTGATCTTGGCAATTCGCTTGCCAAAGAAATCGCCGCGATCTCCGCCGAGATGCCGCTGGGGTTGTCTCTGACAAAAATCACCGACCAAGCCGTCAATATCACTGAATCGATCGACGAATTCATGCTCAAGTTCTTCGTCGCGCTCGCGGTAGTTATCGTCGTGAGCCTCATTAGCTTGGGGTGGCGCGTAGGTATCGTCGTTGCCGCCGCAGTGCCGCTGACGCTCGCAGGTGTATTTCTGATCATGTTAGTGACCGGTCGAGACTTCGACCGAATCACTTTAGGGGCGCTCATTCTGGCGTTGGGACTCTTGGTCGATGACGCGATCATCGTGATAGAAACCATGGTTGTAAAAATGGAAGAAGGCCTCGATCGCATCAACGCATCTGCGCAAGCATGGAACCTGACGGCCTCGCCTCGTCTTGCGGGCGCGCTAGTCACTGCACTCGGTTTGATGCCCGTGGGTTTTGCCGCATCGACTGCCGGAGAATACGCGGGCAACATATTTTGGATCGTCGCTTTTGCCCTTATCATTTCTTGGCTGGTGGCAGGCGCCTTTACACCCTATCTCGGCGTGAAACTACTCCCGAACATCAAACCCATTGAGGGGGGACACGCCGCCATCTATGGGACACCGCGTTACAACCAGCTGCGTAGCCTTATCAGTGGGGCGGTAACCCACAAGTTGAAGGTCGTCGTGACGGTCGTCGGCGTATTCCTGGTGGCGGTGTTTGGGATGAGCTTGTTGAAACAGCAATTCTTTCCCCTATCTGACCGACCTGAGGTTCTTGTTGAGGTACAGATGCCGGAAGGCACGAGCATCGAACAGACCAGCGCAGCGACGGCAAAAGTCGAGGCGTGGCTTAAGAAACAGCCAGAGGCCAAAATCATTACCAGTTACATCGGCCAAGGAGCTCCCCGCTTCTTTTTGGCGATCTCGCCGGAGCTTCCTGATCCCGCATTTGCGAAAATTGTGATTTTAACGCCGAACGAAAAGGCTCGGGATGCCCTTAAGAACCGGGTTCGCGAGGCCGCGGCCGCCGGTCTCGCACCGGAAGCGCGGGTACGCGCAACACAAATTGTTTTCGGCCCCTATCCTCCGTTTCCCGTGGCTTTTCGCGTCATGGGACCGGACGTCGCGAAGGTACGAGCCGTTGCGGAACAGGTTCGCCAGGTGATGCTCAAGAACTCGCACATGCGTACGGTCAATACGGATTGGATGGAGCGCGTTCCGAGCGTCCATTTTGTCCTCGATCAGAACCGATTGGCGTCGATCGGACTCACCTCCCATGATGCCGCGGAGCAACTCCAATTCTTACTGACTGGGGTTCCCGTCACCCAGGTGCGCGAAGACATTCGCACAGTCGAAGTCGTGGCAAGGAGCGCCGGGGTCGAGCGGCTCGACCCCGCGAGCCTCCGGGCGTTCACTCTCACAGGAAGCGCGGGACAGCGCGTTCCGCTTCAGCAATTCGGCAGCGTTGAGGTGCGCATGGAAGATCCGATCATGCACCGCCGTGATCGGACACCGACGATTACCGTGCGCGGCGACATCAGCGAGGACGTACAACCGCCCAACGTATCAATGGAGATCCAAGCCGCCATTCAACCGATCGCCTCCATCCTACCACCGGACTATCGCATTGAGATGGCGGGTTCGATCGAAGAAGCCGGCAAGGCCAATGCGGCGCTGGCGCCCATCTTTCCGCTGATGCTGGTTCTGATGCTGACCGTGATCATATTTCAGGTGCGCTCCTTTTCCGCGATGACCATGGTGATTTTGACTGCGCCGTTGGCGATCGTCGGAATGGTGCCGACGTTGCTTATCTTTGAACAGCCGTTTGGATTCAACGCCATCTTGGGCTTTTTCGGGCTGGCCGGAATCATTATGCGCAATACGCTCATCTTGATAGGTCAGATTCACGCGAATGAACATGAGGGACTCGATCCGTTTCATGCGGTCGTGGAGGCCACCGTGCAACGCGCTCGGCCGGTAATCTTAACGGCGCTGGCCGCTGTCTTGGCGTTTATTCCACTCACGACGTCGGTGTTTTGGGCGTCCCTTGCCTACACCCTAATCGGCGGTACTGTCGGGGGCACCATATTGACACTGATATTCTTGCCCGCGCTTTATGCGCTATGGTTCAGGATCAAGCCGAACGGGCAATCCGTCGGTGAGTATCCGCCGCCCCTCACGCCGGTGCATGCATGAAGACACGTCGCGAGACGGATGGACGTGTCGATAGTCGCCGAGAGCGGCCAGGCTATGCGATCGGCGGAAATTAGCCGCTGACAGTGCGTTTGGGCCGTTTCGTCTGCCTTACATCGAGCGCGCCGGGAACGTTATTAGATAACGCGGGCGCCTGCAGAAATCCTAGGCTGACCGGCTCACCGCTAACAAATCGCGGCGCATGCGGGCAGCGCGCGACGCTCCCACCCGCTCTTCGAACTCCCTTTGAGCATCTTGCCAGAGTCGTGCGGCAATCCTGAGTCGGTGCTGACCTTCTCGCGACAAGGACAACAGCAATTGCCGTGTATCCTGTTTGTTGGGTTGACTCTTCAAGAGGCCATCGCGCTGCAAGGGCTTTAAAGCACGCAGCAACGTGGTTCGATCCATCACCAGAGCCGCCGATAGCTCATTCATGCTCATCTCTTTTTTCTCGTCGAGCGATACGATAATCGAAAACTGAGCGCTGGTCAGGTGCGCACCGTCCAGGTGTTTCTCAAAGAGCCGGGTAATATGCCGCGCCGCCTGCCGGGTAGCGAAACAATTGCAAGCCGTAAGTTGAACGATGTCACTCATGCACTCAACTATACGTGCGTATGCACATAGTAGTCAACGTCTTGCTATCTTCGCCCCTTGGCTTACACCGGGGGGCGGTGTAAGTGAACGATCCGACCCACTACCTTCCCAGAGCGTAGATCTGAAAGCCCCTCATTGATTTTGTCGATCGAGTCTGTCCTGACGGGAATTGGTCGAATGCGACCGGCGCGGACATGGCCAACGAGCTCTCGAAGTTCTTGAGGGTTACCAACATACGAGCCGCGCAAGGTCAGTTGGCGTGCATTCAGCAATGCTGTTGGCACGCTCAGCGTGCCGCCGAAGAGACCAACGCCTACGTAAGTACCGCCATTGCTCAGCGATTCGAGCGCGAGATTCACGGTTTGGTCCGAACCCACGAAATCGACCACCGCCGTCAAGCCGGTATCCGTCGTTTCCCTTTTAAGCCTGGCCGCAGCATTTTCGGAGCGGCTATTGATGATGAGATCCGCCCCGTACTCGCGGGCGAGCCTGAGCTTGGCATCGTCGATGTCAATCGAGGCGATGTGCCCGAAACCGGTTCCTTTGGCAATCGACAGCGCCATCAACCCCACTCCTCCCATACCGATGATCCCCACCCAACCGTCGCGGCGAAGCACCTTGGCGAGTGCCGCGTAGGCCGTCAATCCACAGCAGGCGAAGATTCCAGCAATGGTCGGATCGATGCCCGCGGCGTCGACGAGATACTTGGCCTCGCGCACCACGACCTTCTCTCCGTGGCCTCCCGGGCGCTGCATGCCAATCGATTGAGGCGTCGGACATTCATTGTCGCGACCGGCACGACAGGCGGGACAGTGGCCGCACCCCAGCCAGGGGTAGGCGATGACCATCCGCCCTATGTCGGTTGGTTTGAGCTCGGAGTCCGGTCCGAACGCACTAATCCAGCCGACGATTTCATGACCAAACGTGGCGGGCAGTGGCACCCCAAGCGCCGCGAGAGGCAGCTTTTGATCGCCGCCGAGACCGAGATAGCCTTGTTGGAAATGGACATCCGAATGGCAGAGCCCGCATGCTCCGACATCCACCACCACTTCTGCGCCGGTCGGTACGGGATCGGGCACTTGCCGCGGAACGATGGGTGTGCCGAATTCCAGAACTTGATAGGCCTTCATAGGGGATGCTCCAATTTCACGGTTAGTCGCTCGTTGATGGGTCTTGGTCGGCAGGCGTTACGCCACCTCGCGGTGGATGACAGCTTTGGTTTCGAGAAAATCGCCGAACGCGATCTCGCCCCATTCGCGGCCGTTGCCCGACATCTTGTAGCCGCCGAACGGCGCTTCGGCATCCTCATCGGCTCCATTGAGATAAACCATTCCTGCTTCGATCCGCGCGGCAAACGCAGCGGCCCGCTCCCCGCTCGCCGATTGGACGTAGGCACTCAGCCCGTAGATCGTGTCGTTAGCCAACGTCACGGCTTCCTCTTCGTCGCGATAGCCGAAAATGCAGAGCACCGGGCCAAATATTTCCTCGCGCGCGATGGTCATGGTGTTCGTCACCTCCGCAAAGACGGTCGGCTTTACGTAGTAGCCGACATCGAGACCGTCGGGCCGGCCCTCGCCGCCCACGACGACTCTCGCACCTTCCTCGATGCCCTTTTTGATCATGGCCTGGATGCGCTCCCATTGCCGCCGAGACGAAACAGGTCCGAGATACACATCCGTGTTCGGATCGCCGACGCGAAGTGACTTCGTGACCTTCGCCGCGATCGCCGTCGCTTCCTCTAACTTGCTTACGGGGACAAGGAGACGGGTCGGGGCGTGGCAGGTTTGCCCACTATTGAGCATTAATCGATAGATGCTTTCGGTGACTGCCTTTTCTAGATTAGCGTCTTCGAGCACGACGTTTGGTGACTTGCCGCCCAGTTCCTGGTGTACTCGCTTAACGGTGTCGGCGGCGCGCTTGGCAACGTCGATGCCAGCAGCCGTCGACCCGGTGAACGAGACCATGTCGACACCGCGGTGCGCCGAGATCGCAACTCCGACTTCGGGACCACTACCATCGACCAGATTGTAAACGCCCTTGGGCACGCCAGCCGCATGCAGGATCTCCGCAATGATATGGGCGGTGAAGGGGGTCACTTCCGATGGTTTGTGAACCATCGTGTTCCCTGTCGCGAGCGCGGGGACGATCTTGCACATGATCTGGTTGATGGGCCAGTTCCAAGGTGTGATCATTCCGATAACCCCGATTGGCTCGCGACGCACAGTTGTCCTCGGGCCCTGGGGATGCTCGAACGGAAAATGCTTGAGCGCCTCGATTGCCGTTTGAAGGTGCAGCAAGCCGACCCCCGCTTGCAGGTCGAATGCGAACTTGGCAGGTGCCCCTAGCTCCTCTGTGAGCGCCGCCGCAAGGTCCTGCCGCCGAGAAGAATACACCGCGATGATGCTTTTCAGCAGCGTAATACGCTCTTCACGCGTACTTGTCGAAAAAGTCTTAAAGGCAGCGCGTGCCGCCGCTACGGCGCGGTCGACGTCACGCGTAGTCGCGAGAACAATTTGCCCCGCCGGTTTCTCGGTCGCCGGATTGATGATGTCAACGGTGTTACCTCCGAGTGGGGATACCCATTCTCCGTTGATATAGATCTTCGTGTAGTTTCGCATAAAATGTTGTCTCCTGCTGGAGTTGGCGAGACGGACAAGAGGCCATCCGGCCGACACCGTCCTGTGTATATGCACTATTACTAATAAATCAATACGAAGGAATCATGGTTGACCGCTACCTAGTGACTGGACAATATCTGTGCGTATGCACTTTGTCAAATCTGCCGGTTTAGGATGATGCTCTCTCCGAGCAACTAGCTCTTCCAGGCACCGGTCTTGTTCCACGTGCAGATGCCAGGGAAGCTGCGCTAATTCTGTCCACGCCGATGCTTTGGCGATTGTCCTCAGCTCGGTTGGTGCAGAGTCGCGGCAAGGTGCTAGTCATACTGTCGAGCGCTCACGTCCTTGATTTGCGCGACGGCAAGGCGTATCACACAGGCTACTATCTGGACGAACTGGCGATTCCGCTGTCGAAACTCATCGATGCGGGTTACACGCCGGTCTTTGCCGATCCCTCCGGCGAACCCACCACGTTTGATCCGGTATCAAACGACAAAATGTTTTTTGGCGGCAACGATGCCACTCGAGCACAGGCCATTAACTTTCTAGAAAACTTAAAGGCCCTTCAGAAGCCGAAAACGCTCAAAGCAGTGTTGAGCGCAGGTACAAGCGATTACGTTGGTATCTTCATCCCCGGCGGGCACGCGCCGATGCAAGATTTAGTGGCGGATAAAACGCTGGGGCAGATTTTGACTGCCTTCCACGACGCCAGTAAGCCGACCGGAATCATTTGTCATGGTCCGACTGCGTTATTGTCCACGCTGTCCGATCCAGTAGCGTTTCGCAAGGCGATGGTAGCCGGCGATCTGACCGCTGCTGCGCAGTTGGCTTCAGGCTGGCCTTACGCGGGTTATCATCTGACCGTGTTTTCATCGGGTGAAGAGCATGCGATCGAGGGGGCTTCCGGCCAACTAGGCGGCTCGGTACTGTTTTATGCGGCGGATGCTCTTGCTCAGGCTGGCGCACATGTCGACAGAGTCGGCGCATGGCAGGTCAACGTGGTTCAAGACGGCGAACTGGTGAGTGGTCAGCAACCTTTCTCCTCGGATGCGTTTGGTGACGCGTTTGTCGCCAAGCTCAACAACCCGAAAGGTACCTAAGCGCCTTCAACTAGAGAAGGCAGTTTCAAGCAGCGAAGCTGCCCTCTCACGTGTTGAGCTCCATCATCTGATAGAACGGTAGCTCCGAGCACAAAACCCTGAGCGTTACTGCCCGCAAGCGTTGCGTCATGCATTGTCGGCGACCTGCCTGACTCAAGACTCGCGGGACCTCCTTCCAACGGAGAAACGAATTCGTGTTCCGACCGGTCAGCTGACGCGGCGAGCCTCTGACCGTGTGCTTCACACCCACAGTAACGGGTTGAACCGTTCTGTGCGGATTCGAGGGGATCGACGGGCCGGTGGTTCAGACAAGTTTCGAACGATAGTGATTGACAACGCGTATTGTGTCTATGCACTATACTGGCAGTGCATATACACTGTCCGAGTTGGTGGCAGGACGTGCGGCACCTTTGCGAGCCGCGCGATTGGATTCAGCCCACCGTAGGCTTTTCGTCGCGGATATAGCGTCTGAGTTCGCACGGGTGTTTTGTGCGCGATCTCTACTTATTGCATTGCGCGCCTTTGTCTGTTTTTGTTCCAATGAGGTAGCACATGATCGCTCTTAAGATTAACGGCGAAACCCGATCAGTCGATGCTCCGCCGAATATGCCACTCTTGTGGGTCTTAAGGGATTTGATCGGCCTGACAGGCACGAAATTCGGTTGCGGCATTGCGCAGTGCGGCGCCTGTACCGTGCATCTCGACGATAACGCGGTGCGCTCCTGCGTGCTGCCAATCGGTAGTATCGGCGAGCGTCCCATCACGACCATTGAAGCCGTGGGTAAAACACCTACCGGCGCCAGCATTCAAAAGGCGTGGCTTGATTTGGAAGTTATACAGTGCGGGTACTGTCAGTCCGGCCAGATTATGTCTGCAAGCGCGCTCTTGAGAGTCACGCCGAAGCCAACAGATGCTGACATCGATGCTGCAATGGCTGGCAATATTTGCCGCTGCGGCACGTATGTCCGCATTCGGGATGCGATCAAGGAAGCCGCGCAAGCGGTGTGACTCGAAGGGAGCATCGACTATGACTGATTCAGCAGATCTAAAATCGATTTCGCGGCACGCGGGTGGGTTAAGCCGGCGAGCGTTTCTCGAGTCCGGCATGGCTCTAGGGGGAGTCTTGCTAGTGGGCTTCCGTTTGCCGACGGCAGGCGCCGCGTCAAAAGAGAAAACACTATTTGCCCCCGATGCCTTCATTCGAATCGACGGCCACGGGAAAGTGACCTTGATTATGCCTCAGGTCGAAATGGGTCAAGGGGTATATACATCGGTCGCGATGATCTTGGCCGAAGAACTCGATGCCGATTTTGATCACGTCACCTTAGAGGCCGCACCGCCTAGCGACAAGCTATACGGCAACCCGGTGTTTGGCCTGCAAGTGACGGGCAATTCCAATTCTATCCGCGCCTTTTGGCTGCCGTTGCGTAAGGCGGCCGCCAGCGCTCGGGCTCTATTGGTACAAGCAGCTGCCCAGCAGTGGAAGCTCGATGCGGCGTCGATCAAGACCGAAAACGGAGTCGTGACTCACGGACCGAGCGGTCGTCATGGGAGTTATGGCGAGCTCGTTGATCGTGCTGCTGCGTTATCTCCTCCTAAAGAGGTCACCCTCAAGGATCCGAAGGACTTCCGGCTGATCGGAAGGCCACTCAAGCGATTGGACACCCCGGACAAGGTTAACGGCAAAGTGCTCTATGGCATCGATGCCATGCCGACAGGCGTCCAATTTGCGACGCTCGCCTCCTCCCCAGTGTTCGGGGGCAAGGTAGGTCAGGTCGATGACACCAAAGCCAAAGCACTCGCCGGCGTGAGGCAAATCTTGGTGTTCGACGATTTTGTCGCCGTCGTCGGCGATCATATGTGGGCCGCGAAGCAAGGCCTGGCTGCGCTCAACATCACCTGGAACGACGGCCGCAACGCGACAGTCTCCTCGGCCGACGTATGGATCCAGACGCGCGCGGCGAGCGAAAAGGACGGTGCAATCGCCAAGAATGCCGGAGACTTTGCTAAAGGGCTCAGGCAAGGCGATTTGTTCGAAGCGGAATATGAGTTGCCTTTCCTCGCGCATGCCACGATGGAACCTATGAACTGCACAGTCCATGTGACGCCCACCAGTTGCGAGGTTTGGGTCGGCACTCAGGTGCTCTCGCGGGCCCAGGCGGCGGCGGCCAAACTTACTGGCTTACCGCTCGATAAAGTAACCGTTCACAATCATTTGATCGGTGGAGGCTTCGGGCGTCGTCTCGAAACCGACGGCGTCGAGAAATCCGTGCAGATCGCCAAACGAGTCGATGGGCCAGTCAAGGTCGTATGGACGCGAGAGGAAGATATGCAGCACGACCTCTATCGGCCAGTGTATCTTGATCGACTGTCGGCAAGCGTTTCCAACGGACGCATCGTCGGTTGGAAACACCGAATCACAGGCTCCTCCGTAATCGCCCGTTGGCTGCCGCCCGCGTTCCAGAAAGGCATCGACATCGATGCGATCGATAGCGGCGCGGACATCCCCTACGACATTCCCAATCTTCGAGTCGAGTACGTCAGAGACGAGCCTCCCGCCGTACCGACGGGCTTCTGGCGCGGTGTGGGACCCAACAACAACGTCTTCGCCATCGAAAGTTTTATGGACGAATTGGCGAAGAAAGCCCGCGTGGATCCGGTCGCGTTTCGCCACGCCCATCTCGAGAAGGCGCCCCGATTTCAGGCGGTCTTGAAATTGGCCGCCGAGAAGGCCGGCTGGGGCGCCCCGGGAGCAGCCCGCTCAGGCCGCGGGGTCTCCCTTTCGGGAGCTTTCGGGAGCTTCATCGCGACCGTCGTGGAGGCGGAAGTCGATGAGCAAGGCGAAATCCGCGTGACACGCGTCGTGTCGGCGGTTGACAGTGGAATCATCGTGAATCCCGACACCGTCATCGCGCAACTGCAGGGCGGGCTGGTGTTCGGACTAACCGCTGCGCTCTACGGGAAAATCGACATCCGCAAGGGTCGGATACAACAAAGCAACTTCCACGATTACCGCATGCTGCGGATCAATGAGACGCCCAAGATCGAGGTTCATCTCGTCAAGAGCGGCGAGGCTCCAGGCGGCATCGGCGAAGCGGGCACAGCGGCAGCGGCCCCAGCACTGGCGAACGCACTCTTTGCGGCGACGGGAGTCCGACTGCGCCGATTGCCAATCGACCGTCACGAGCTTTCAACAAAGAATTCGGCATGAATAGCGCAACTCAATACGGACGCGCCGCATATCCGATTTTGTCAGCTCTGGCATTCATCGTTGGAATTGCCATCGTCGTCTCCGCGTATATCGCGTTGGGACCTGGACCCACTGCGTTTGCCGGCGGTAAACGAGTGGCGTTGTCCGCCTATCACGAACAGGATCCCACCGGTGTACCTGCTGAACTCAAGTCCGCAAGTTTGATCGAGCGGGGTGAATACTTGACCCGCGCCGCCGACTGCGTCGTTTGTCATACAGCCAAGGACGGCGTGCCGTTCGCGGGCGGACGAGCTTTCGTCCTGCCTTTTGGCACCATGTACTCGACCAATATCACGCCAGACGTCGAAACGGGAATCGGCAGCTATACGGACGCGAATTTCCTGGACGCCGTGCACAAAGGAATCGGCCGCGGGAATACCCGCCTGTATCCCGCGATGCCCTACGCGAGTTACACGTCCATGTCGGATGCCGATGCGTTGGCGATCAAAGCGTATCTCTTCTCACTCAAGCCGCTGCACGCGCTGGCGCCGCGAAATACTCTGGCGTTCCCGTTCAATCAACGCCGCCTCATGAGTATCTGGTCCGTTCTGTTCAATCCTGACAAACGCTACGAGCCTAACGTCGAACGCAGTGCCGAATGGAATCGAGGTGCCTATCTCGTCGAAGCGATGGAGCACTGCGGCGAGTGCCACACGCCGCGCAATCTGTTCTTCGCGCTCAACAATCGTCAGAAGTTCGCGGGCGCCGTGCAGGCCGGCTGGCGCGCCTACAACATCACACCCGATCAACACAGCGGTGTGGGTGCGTGGAGCGATGCTGATCTCACCCGTTATCTCTCGATGGGTCATGCCGACGGCCGGGGAACGGCATCCGGCCCGATGGCCGAAGCGGTGGACGAAAGCTTGAGTCACCTGAAGCCCAGCGACATCACCGCCATGGTGACCTACCTGCGTTCAGTGTCGGGCGTCGCCGCCTCCGACCTACCCGAACCCAAAGCCACTCCGGCCTCAATGTCGCATTCGGAAGGCGTGGCTGCCAATTATGAGCCGCACGGCAAGGCTGTATATGAAGGCGCCTGTGCCGGATGTCACGGATGGACGGGAGTGAGCCCGGTGATTCCCTTCGCGACGCTCACTGGAACGCGTGCCGTCAACGATCCCACGGCGAACAACGTCGCCCAGGTCATTATTCGCGGCGCGCAACGCCACTTCTCGAGCGATGCGGCGGACATGCCGGCGTTCGGCAGCACCTTCAGCGACGCCGAAATTGCGAGTGTCGCCAAATACGTTGTTAGGCGCTTTGGTGCGAACGATGCAACTCTCACCGCGGATCGGGTAGCAAAGCTGCGTACGGCAGACTAAGTCTCCGCGGGATTTCAATGCGTTTTGCCCGCTTGTGGATCTCACTAGATAATGTCCACAATGTCATCAAATGATTTCCTGAGATGGGATGTGTCGGTGTTCCCTCACTATGCGACTGCCCACGAAGCGCAATCGAATACTTACAACGAGTTACGCCTCCCGGGAATGTTCCTTGACGTGAGACTGGCGCAAATATGTGCCTTGACTGGAGACTGTGGATCACCTGCAACATACAGGTTTCAAGATTAGGACAACCCGACTGGACCGCCCTCGAAATGGAGACCGCAATGCTTGAGGCCAGAACGATCAGCATCTCGATCAACCGAAACTGGAACGACGTCTATGAGGCCATTTGGCGACCCGAAGACTTTCCAGAATGGGCTTCTGGTCTCAGCAAATCGTCACTCGCGAAGGACGGAGAAGTATGGAAGGCTGAAGGCCCTGAAGGGCCGATCACGATAAAGTTCACGGATCACAATGTGTTTGGCGTCATGGATCACTATGTCGATGTCGGCATCGGTCCGAAGATCTGCATCCCGATGAGAATCATCCCGAACGGGGACGGCGCCGAAGTGCTTCTCACGCTGTTTCGGCAGCCGGGCATGTCCGACGCCAAATTTGAGGCCGATGCAGAATGGGTGGAGCGCGACTTGCTTTCGTTGAAAGCGCTTATCGCGCGCTGACCGTTTGTTTTCGTTGCAGCTGAATGCCTGCTCTTGGGCGGACATTCTAGTCCCCTATGTGATACAGGTTCTGGCCGAGGATCGCGGTAGCGACGCAGGGGCACCGGCGAGTCGGCAGCAGCCGATGGCACTCACTTCGAAACCTTTAAGAACAACTTACTCGCGGCGCGTCACTTTCGGTACGGAAAGACCGGAGGGATCGCATACCGCCATGTCTCGGACAATTACATCGCGTTGTTCAGTCGGTTCATCGGCTGCGGCATCCCACTATGACAACGAAAACACTGACAACTGCGCCAACCGAAGCGGATCTTGAAGCCGAGATTCACCACGCAATCGCGCGAGCTTTCCCATGGCTCGGGCCTCAGTCCACTCGCCATCAGACAAAATTCTCGTTCACCTTCGGAAGGAAGGTGATTGAAATAGATGGCGCCGAAGCGTCTCGCGCGGAGGCACGCTCCGATATCATCCTATACGAAGGCGATCGCCCACTTGCCGTGCTCGAGCTTAAGCGCGCTGGTGTTCCGTTGACCCAGGAGGACGACGCCCAGGGGTTGTCGTACGCACGGGTTTTAAATCCGTCCCCTCCGCTGGTCATCGTAACCAACGGCGCGGACTTGCGCTTCATCGAGACTTACAGTGGCAAGCCGTAGCATGCGTCACAGCCGTCGGAATAGGAATTTCAGGCTTTAGTGACGAATTCGGCCCGCGTCGCAAGCACCGACATGAAGCAAGCGATTGAGACGTTAATGGGATACAACTATGGAAACGTTGGCCGAACTCAGCGCCTCCCGGGATGAGCCGGGGCGGCCATTCGTTGATGACTTTCTGATTCCAAGGAAGGCTACCGCGCAAGCGTTCCGCCAAGTATTGAATGGCACCAAGCTGGTCCTGCTTGAAGGCGCGCCCTTTGCGGGCAAGAGCAACGTCTTGCGGGAGGTAGCTTTGCGTACCGCGCAACATGAGTCCATTGCCACGCTCTATGTCGAGGGCGGTGCGGGATACGGACTTATACAATCACTGGCGGATACTCTATATCGGTCGTTGTCGTGGCCAGTGACGCGAGAAGAAGCGCGCACCTGGCTGTCACGGGTCTCACAGAGCGCCCAGTACCGACTAGTGTTAACGATTGATGGGCTCGACCCGGCGGATGACGATGCGCGTCGGGAAATCGAAGACGTCTCTGCAAGTTTGTTCGGCCCTGGACTTACCGTGATCGTCGCCTTGGACGATGCCACTTCGGACCGAATCGTGTCATCTGTCAAGACTTAGTGCATCCATCATCGGGCGGCGCACCGTGCGCATTTCAGTGGGCCCGTTGGACGATCAAGAGTTCCAAATCGCCCTGAAAGTGTTGTCGCAGCGTGGAATTGGCTTCATGCTCGGCGCTGTCGCGTCCCCCGAACTTCGACAGCCGTGGATCCTACGTGCCATTAGCGCACCAATGTTCGAGAGCGTCAATCAGCCTCCACCCGGCCAGTCAATCGCACTGGCCCCGTTGCTCAGCGTCGATTTGATTCGACACGCGCGACGGCGTTTCTCTGACCCTGAATTGCGGCGGCTCTTCAAGGCCATTGCGACTTCCCTACTGGCTGACTCTAAAGACAATGGTCGCGATGCTTCGCTACTGCTCGAATCGTTCCAAGTCAATGTCGTGCGCCGCGCCCTCCTCCAACCTGAGCCAGCCTTACACTAACCCGGAAGGTGTCTCGCTGAATGCCTGCGTCTTTTGTGGGTTTTGCGAGCGGTTCGCATGTGAACACTGCGCCAAATCTGTCCCGCAAACGATCATTCTGCCGGTGCTCATGAAGAATAAGAACTTCGAACTCCGCACCGGGTGTCAGGTTCAGTGCATTAACCTCGATTCCACCGGTAAAAAGGCGACTGGCGTTACCTATATCGACAGCGCCGGACGTGACTTCGAGCAACCCGCCTCGCTCGTCATAACCTCTTCCTTTGCGCTCAATAACGTCCGCCGGTTGCTCTTGTCGAAGATCGGTAGGCCCTACGATCCCGCGTCAGGCCGCGGTGTAATGGGCCGCAACTATGCATACCAAACCATGAGTTCGGTGACAGCTTTCTTCGACGAAAACGTGAACATCAATCCCTTCATGGCTGCCGGGGCCTCCGGCACGCTCATCAATGACTTTGCCGGAGACAATTTCGATCACTCCAAGCACGGATTCATCGGTGGAGCGTACATCGGCGCCGTGAACACCAACGGCCGACCCATCCGCTATCATCCGGTGCCGCCGGCGACACCGAGGTGGGGTGCAAAGTGGAAGCAGGCGGTGGTTAAGCACTATAACGACTCGGTCATATTGAACCTGCACGGTAGCTCCATGTCGCAGAAGCAGAATTACCTCGACCTCGATCCGACGTACAAGGACGCATGGGGTCAGCCACTGCTACGGATCGCCTTCGATTTTCCAGCGAATGACCTGCGCATGGCCGATTTCGTCACCAAAAAGGGAGTTGAAATAGGCAAAGCAATGGACGCCAAGGAAGTTGCCGGCAGCGCCCGGAAAGGTCCATGCACCGTCACTCAGTACCAAACGACGCACAACGGCGGCGGCGGCGTCATCGGTCACGATCCGCACACGAGCGTCCTCAACCCGTACCTGCAGTGCTGGGACGTGCATAATGTCTTTGTCATTGGGGGATCGGCCTTTCCGCGGAACGCCTCCTGGAACCCGACCGGAACGGTCGGCGCGTTGACCTACTGGGCAATCGATGCTCTGAAATCGAAGTATCTCAAAAATCCCGGCCGACTGGTCGACGCTTGAGGAAACTGTCAGGCTCTTACCGGTCGCCATGCCTCTTCATGATCGCCTTACTCAATATCGCGACTGCCGGTGATCTGTGTTGGGCCTCCCCTCCGGACCACGACGCGATTCAGCGAGGCGCCGATGTCGCCAAAACATGTTCTCCATTCCATCAACGCAATGGCGCCGGCCGGCCCGAGGACGCCATGCCGCGGATTGCCGGTCAGTCCGCCATATACTTGGCGTCACAACTCACGCTGTTCGCCGATGGCACGCGCAACAACGGTGTTATGCGAATGTTCGCAAGGAATCTCAACGAGCAGACTCGGCAGGACGTGGCGGCCTACTATGCCTCGCAGTCTCCGAGCGCCGCGCCGACCTCCGCAAGTTTGAAAGATTCATGGATTCTCGCTCGCGGCAAATTATTGGCGCGGGTGGGCGATGAGTCGAAACAGTTGCAAGCCTGTGATAACTGCCATGGTCCGGACGGAAGTGGCGAGTTGTACGCCATCCCGTACTTGGCAGGCCAGTCCGGTGCGTATCTGTCGAATGCACTTCGTGAGTTTCAAAGGAAAGATCGCTCGAGCCCATTGATGGGGCCAGTAGCCGCTCGTCTGGGCGACGACGATGTCATCGCAGTGGCGAGTTACTTCGAAAGCATGGCGGGCGATCGGGACGAGTGATGCCACTTCATCCCAGCATGACAAATTAGTTGCCCGCCAAGCCATTTTAAGCCTTTAACCCAAACCCATCGGAGACCTCAATGTCAATCCAACACAATGCCCGACCGCCCAAGAAAAAGTTCGGCTTGCAGAAGATGGTTGGAATACACGCGACCCTGCCAAGGTGGCGTCGGCTTACTCTCTGGACACCCAATGGCGCAACCGCGCGGAGTTCATTCACAGTCGCCAGGAAGCACAGGCGTTTCTCGAGCGCAAATGGAGCAAGGAACTCAATTACCGGCTGGTCAAGGAACTGTGGGCATTCGGCGGCAATCGCATCGCGGTCCGTTACGCCTACGAGTGGCACGACGACTCCGGTAACTGGTTTCGCTCTTACGGTAACGAGAACTGGGAGTTTGGCGACGATGGTTTGATGCGACAGCGCTTCGCCTGCATCGACGACCTGCCAATCCAAGAATCAGAGCGTAAGTTCCGGTGGCCATTAGGGCGTCGCCCGGACGATCATCCCGGACTCAGTGAAATAGGACTCTAAAGGTCCGGATATGCCCAGCGGCGTTAGCGCGATATCGTTGCTAGCGTTGCCGGACTACCCGTGTCCGCCACCTCGGCTGTGGACCTATGGCGAGGTTCAATACACCTTATAAGGCAAAAACTTGCCACTCATGACAATTTTCACACGATCGCCTTGGGGATCGGTTTCTCTGGTGAGATTCATGCGGAAGTCGATGGCACTCATGATGCCATCCCCAAACTCCTCATGGATCAGCTCTTTGAAGGTGGTTCCGTACACGCTGACGAGCTCGTAGAATCTATATATCAGCGGATCGGTGGGCACGGCCGTCGGCAATGATCCACGATAAGGCGGGGTTTGCAGGATTGCTGCTGCCTCGCCGGGCAGATCGAGTAGATCTGAGAGAGCCGCGGCCTGTTCAGCACTGAATGTCATCTGACCGAGACACGCCGCAGTCACCCACTCTTTGCTTTTTTCGAGCTTAACTGCGATGTCGGCCCATTTCAGTCCCTTGGCTCTTCGTGCGCCGGCAATTAGTTCGATGACATCGATGCGGTCCATAGGGCGTCCTTCAGGTTCGTGAAACTGATGAGTTCGTGAGTTCGTTGACAGCTTGCGCCGTAGTCCATATCGCATGCGCCAAAAAGCGAAAGTTGATGAGAGCCGCAAGGTAACCGTCACCTTCGGGAGCCCGTGGTCCGGCCGTCGCGTCCTTCACTACAACCACCTCGAATCCCTGCTCAATGAGTTCGCGAAGATGGCTTTCGATGCAGAGGTTTGCCGCCATTCCGGCGAGTATGACCTGCGACACTCCGCGCTTACGGAGCTGCAAGATGAGATCGCTGGTCTCAGGTCCGTAGACTTTATGGGGAGAGGCCACGAAGGTTTTGCCGTCGAGAATATATTGCTTGTACTCTTCGAGGAAGTCGGCGCCGGATCCCTCAAACTTTTCCAGAGATAGGGCTCCCTGCCGACCGAACATGTCAATCTGGTGCATGAACTTTTCCAGCGGACCGCCAAACGTCCAAGCGTGATCCGACGGATAGTAGTAATGCGGCGATATCGCAACCGTAATGTCGGCAGCCTTCGACGCCGCGAACAGCCTGGCGAGATTCGGCACCGTTTTGTTCTCGGTAATGCTGGCCCCGAAGAAGGGCCAGCTTACGCCTTGCGGACTCAGGAAATCATTTTGGGGATCGACGACCACGAGAGCAGCGCGTGTCTTGTCGAGTAAAAAACCCGTCGGTGGCAGAACGGGATTCTTCGGATCAGCATAGAGTGCGGCGCGATCGATGGGCTCGTTCATGGGACAACCTCGTAATCTTTTAGTAGGCGTCCTATTTATAGCCGACCAGTCGCTTATTAATCAAGAGAAATCTTGATTTGTTAACAGATTTGGCAAAACGATGTCTTCGAAACGCCGTAAGGGCGCGCGCCGCTGCTCCACTTTTGCCCGCATCACCGCGCCTTCCCAGCTCTCGATGACCACCGAGGCGAGGTCCTGAATGTCGCGGTCAGGCGCAAGTTCCTTTTTTGCCTGAGCTTCCCTCAAACAGACTATGATTGGGCGCTCCCAACGCTGAAAAATATCGGCTAGCTTCGAGCGGGTTTCAGCACTCGAATCCGAAACCTCCAATGCAAGGTTACCGATCAAGCACCCATAGGCGTACTTAGATCGAGCCTTGTCGTCCGAGAGAGCCTTGAAGTATCGCATCACCCGATCCACAGGCTTTAGGGTTGCATCGCGCAGGATTCCGCCGAACTTCTTCTCCACGCCGTTCCAATATTCTTCGAGCACCGCGACCGCGAACGCTTCTTTGGTCGTAAAATAGCTATAAACCGAGCCCTTGGGGATTCCCGCCTCAGCGGTGATTTCCTGGACGCCGCAGCCGTTGAAGCCGCGCGTTATAAAGAGTTCTTGCCCGGCTTCCAGCAGTCGGCGATGCACATCGGGATTTGGGGGTCTCGCCATTGAATTACACGGGGTGAATAGACACTGATTGCAGGCCCGCGAAGCGGCACAGCTCCAACCGCCTCTTCGACGATCTTGAGCGCTTGGCGGCACGCGGCGCGATCCGTCGGGCCGCCGAGACAAATGCGTACCGCGTTCGGCGATGCCGACACCGCAAAGGCATCGGCGGCCACTGCCGCGACCCCTTTATCGCGGAGGTCCGCGGCGAAGATGGCGGCGGCGTGTGGCGGTGAGGTGTGTCCTGCGTTCCCCGCTGCTTCTTTCGGCACCCACTCTTCGCCTCTTGAGCGAGCGGATCGCCTGAGTACACCGCATCCGCTCGCATCCTTTTGCGATCCCGTCATACTAACAGGTGCCTGGCGGACGGTTCCAAAAAAGATTTACGTGCGCGCAACCGGATGGCCCGGCTATGAGCAACAACGATTGGGACAAGATCGACGTACCGTGCGGGCACGATATTATGTTGGATGAGCCCGACGTGTTGGCCGACATACTCGCAAACGTTGCTTGAAATGGGAGCCTAGTGTGAATCAGCCCATTCTGTACGATAAGAAGGACCATATCGCCACGGTCACGATGAACCGTCCGGAGGCGCTCAATGCCATCACGGTGGACATGATCGAATCGTTGGCAGACGCTCTGTCCGATGCCGACAAGGATAACGACGTGCGGGTTCTCATTCTGACAGGCGTGGGACGGGCATTCTGCGTCGGGGCGGACATCAAGCAGCTGAAACGTTGGGGGACTGAACCGCAATTGCGCGAACGATTCTCCACTCGCGCACCCGCCATGTTTCACCAGCTACAGGAATTCCGCCGACCGATTATCGCCGCCGTGAATGGCACCGCAGTGGCTGGCGGTTTCGAGCTTTGCTGTCTGGCAGACGTCGTCGTCTGCATCCGACGATGCATTGATTGGTGATGGGCACGCGAATTATGTGGGTTTCGGGCCCGTCTCAGCGGCAATTGTCGCGCGTGTACTTCCCCGGAAACTGGCTAGTGAGTTATTGTTCACCGGGGATATGTGGTCCGCCCAGAAGCTGGAACAGCACGGCTTTGTAAATCGCGTCGTGCCTGCGCGCCAAGTAATGGAGTGTGCGGGTGACATCGCGCAGAAGATCGCCGGCAAGCAGCCGTTGGCGCTGGCGGCAGCGAAGCAACTGATGCGGGGCGCTTCGCCGTTTGAAAATCGGGCCCCGCTCGATGAAGCATTCGAGCGAGCACGGCAGATATTCGAGACGCGGGATTTCGTGGAAGGTCTGACTGCCTTTGAAGAGAAGCGCGTGCCGATATTCAAGGGCCGTTGAACCGTGCGGCCGCCGCATTGACGGCAAAACGGGCAGGACTCCTGAAGGCCGCGATTCGCGACGCGGCTACAAATACGAGGATGGCATGACGAACTTGGAGTTCCTGCAGGAACCCCGGGCTCCCTGACGCCTCGCGCGACTCAAAGAGTTGCTCGAACATTGTGAACGCTATATTTTACATAAATTTCCGTCCATGGAAGCCGCCCTCGCTTTTTACCATTCGCCGGAATGAAACTCTTATCAAGGCGTCATCGTAAAGCGGGGGCAGTACGTAGCGACGTTCATAGGGAATGACACGCGTCTCCGACAAGAGCTGATCGGCATCGACGCCGCGCGTACCTTCTCACAGAGCGCCTGCAAGACTCGGGGCGAGTCGGCTTTCGCATCGAATCGGATCAGACCCAGCACGTCGAGCGCAATCTGTTGGTGCCGGTACAGAACGCGTGGCGCAACGGAATAAAACGCGCGCAGTGTCGCCAAGTCCGGTGGCACCCCCCCGACTTGGGGACCCAGGTGCCCAGGTGCTCCAGTACGGCCGTGGGTACGCGGGTACGCGTTGTAGCTGGTCGACCCAACACCGGACCCGGTGCCGACGGAGAGAGGTCTACCGTCATGATTGACGGCACGATGACCGTGTCTGACCACGGAGGAAAATGGATCCTGGAGGAAGCGGTGAACACGATGAAGATCAACCGTCAGATTGCCGCCATTGCGCTGAACCCCTACTTGATATAACCTATGAGCAGTTATGTCGGGAGAGGAGAGATCGCAGATGAATTTCAATATCTATCTCGACAGCGAGATCGGGGCAGCGCTCAAGCGCTTGGCGAAGCGCCGAAAATTGACACGCAATGCCCTCATCCGCAAGGCGGTGGAGGAACTGCTTGAGAAGGAAACCCACTCTCAAGAATGGTCCGAGGCGGTGTTGCAGTGGCAAGGCGATCCCAAATTTGCGCCCTTCGAGTCGCATCGCGCGAAGCTCGCTGAGCCCGCACAGGACCCGTTCAGGTGAGGTATCTGCTCGATACCACCGTGGTGAGTGATTTTACCCGCGGCGTTCCAGCCGTTCTCGCACGCTTGAAAGCCACGAGCAAGGGCGATACGGCGATCTGTACGGTCACCGCGATGGAAATTGAGTACGGGTTGGTGCTCAATCCCGCCCGCGCACGCAAGATCGAGCCGATGATTCGTTCCTTGCTACAGGACCTGCACGTATTTTCCTATGAGCCGGAAGATGCGACCGCCACGGCCGCCGTTCGTGCCGCGCTGGCCAAACGCGGCACACCCATCGGCCCCTACGATGTCATGATCGCCGGAACCGCGCTGCGCCGCGGCCTCGTCATGGTCACGTCCAACGGAGGTGAATTCGCGCGGATTGATGGGTTGATCCTGGAAGATTGGCGGGCGAGATGAGCGTCCTTGTTGTGCCCGAATGCTCAAATGGGCAAGTCAACGATTCCTCGGGAGCAGGGTCCATCTGCACGTTACCGTAAGTGCATCCCCAATTGTTATAAACCAGCAGCCATATTGCCATGGAACTAGATCAAATCGATGTGCGCATTCTTGAAATTGTGCAGAAGAACAACCGCCTTTCCGCGGAAGTCATCGGCGAACGGGCCGGCTTATCGCCGACTGCCTGCCAGCGGCGGTTGAAGCGCCTGCGTGCCGAAGGAGTCATCGAGGCGGATGTCTCGATCGTCTCGGCGAAAGCCGTTGGGCGTCCCATCCAGATGCTAGTGCTGGTGACACTGGAGCGCGAGCAGACGGATATCATCGACCGGTTCAAGCGAGCAATTAAATCCACACCTGAAGTCGTCAGCGGCTTCTATGTTACGGGGGACATGGACTTCATTCTGTATGTTACCGCTCGCGACATGGAGGATTACGAGCGCTTCACGCGCAAGTTCTTTTACGGAAATTCGGACATCAAGGCCTTCAAGACCATGGTGGTCCTGGATCCCGTCAAGATCAGTCTGGCGCTGCCGATCTCGGCAACAGTCTCTACCAGCCGGCAGGAATAGGCGCCCCCGTCGCGCCGCTGCCATTCATCCGCCACCCAGATACAGCGCGGCGATCTTGGGGTCGTTCAGTAGGCTGGCGGACTCCCCTTCAAGGGCAATCTTTCCGGTCTCCACCACATATGCGCGCGAGGAGAATTGCAAAGCCTGGCGCGCATTCTGCTCGATCAGCAGCACCGCCGTGCCAGCCTGCGCCAGATTCTTCACAGTCGTCAGGATAAGCTGGGTCATCAACGGAGAAAGGCCCAGCGACGGTTCATCGAGAATCAGGAGTTTTGGATCGGCCATCAGTGCCCGGCCTAGCGCCAGCATCTGCTGCTCGCCTCCGGATAACACGCCCGCCATCTGGTTTTGTCGCTCAGCCAGGCGCGGAAAAAGTTGATAAACACGGTCACGGCGTCGCGCAATGAGGTGACCTTGACGGCGATCGATAAATCCGCCGAGGCGGATATTCTCATCGATGGTCAGTGTGCAGAATACTCGCCGGCCCTCCGGCACGTGACTCAAGCCCAGTCGCACAAGTTGGTGGGCAGGGCGGTTCACTATGTTTTCCCCACAGAAGAGCACACGCCCCGATTTCACTCGTTCCAGCCCGGAAAGGCCGCGGAGAATGGTCGTTTTGCCGGCGCCATTCGAACCGAGCAAGGACACGATTTCGGCCGGCCTCACAGTGAAGCAAACTCCGGTCACCGCTCTGGCTTGCCCATACCAGATTTCCAGCTCGCTCACCTCGAGCATATTGCTGTTAAATTGCGGCAAGATCCTGACCTTCGCGCGACACCTCGTCACGCCCGATGTATGCGTCGATGACGCGCGGGTCGTTGCGGACCTCGTTTGGCAATCCGATCGTCAGAATTCTGCCCTGCTCCATCACCATGACTCGATCCGAAATCGTCATCACCAGCGCCATGTCGTGCTCGATCAGGACCACCGAGACGCCGAGGTCGCGGATCTTCCGGATCAACTCACCTAGAGCGACCTTCTCGGTCCCATTCATGCCCGCCGCGGGCTCATCGAGGAGGAGCAGCGCCGGGTGTGCGGCCAAGGCGCGGGCCATTTCGACGCGCCGCTGATCGGCATAGGAAAGCTCACTCGCCAACCGTTCCGCTAAATGGCCGATGCCGAAAAATTGCATCCAGAACACCGCATCCCGGGTGGCAGCCTCTTCCGCGGCTCGCTGTAACGGGGCATGAAGTGCGCAACTCCAGAGAGGAACCTGCCGCCTGGAATAACCCCCGGCCATGATGTTCTCGATAACCGTCAGTTGGCGGAACAGGCGAATGCCCTGAAACGTGCGTGCGAGACCGCTCGCAACAACCTGATGGGGCTTGTACCCGTTGATCACGGTCCCCTGGAATTGAATGCGACCGGCTTTCGGTGCCGACACACCGGTGATGCAGTTGAAAACAGTCGTCTTGCCTGCGCCGTTCGGTCCGATCAGGCTGAATATTTCTCCGGCGCGCACCTCGAATGAAATGTCCGCTGCCGCGATGAGTCCGCCATAGCGCTGCTGCAAACCCTCGACGAGCAGTATCGGTTCCTTCCCGTGTAACTCTCGTCTGAACGGTGGTGCAACAGCGACAACCCGCGTTGGCAGCGCTTCCGTCGAGGCAGCTTTGGATGAAACGCGGTTGCGCCCTCTGTACGGCCATAGTCCCTGCGGACGCACTAACATCAGAACGATGATCGCAATAGCGAAGCCCAACAGCCGATACCGATCGACAACACGAAGGGCCTCCGGTAATCCAATCACCAGCATGGCGCCCAGCAGAACACCGGGCAAACTCCCAACTCCCCCGATAATGATCAGATCGATGACCAGAAACGATACGGCATAGGTGAAGCTTGTGGGATTGATCATTCCCATCCGGCTGGCGTAGCAGGCGCCGGCCAGCCCGCCTGCCATCCCTCCGAGGACATAGGCGGTTAATTTCGTCCGCAAAGTCGGGATGCCGACGGCCTCCGCGGCCTGCTCATCGTCCCGGAGGGCGCGCCACCCCAGGCCGATCTGGGAGGTGGTGAGATTCCTGCAGAGCATCCAAACTCCAATGGCCGGAATCAGGATGAGCAGGAAGAAGTCCGTCTCGGTATTGAGGACGTAGCCAAATAATTCCGGCGGCGGAATATTCCAGATGCCGTCCGGCCCCCCCACGCTATCGGTGTTGTTAAACAGGGTTCTGACGATCTCCCCAAAACCAAGTGTCACAACGGCGAGATAGTCGCTTCTGAGACGAAGGGTGGGATATCCTAACACCGCTCCCGCCACTGCCGACGCCGCGACCGCCGGCAGCAGCGTCATCCAAAAACTCATATGAAAGTCCGCGATCAGGATGGCGCTGGTGTAGGCGCCGATAGCGAAGAAAGCGGCATAACCGAGATCCAGAAGACCGGCCAGACCGACCACAATATTCAATCCCAACCCAAGGATCAGGTAGGTCGCGACGCTGGTTGCGATCCCGATCAGGTAGGAGTCGCCGCTCAGCGGAACCAGCATCGCCATTAGAATGGCGAGAGGAAAAAGATAGCGGCCAAGTGTTCGGCGCACGCCGCGGAAAACGGCGTGGTTGCGCAGCCGACTCGCGAGTTTGATGGCCACAGGTCGCCCTTACATCCGCGCTGCCACTCGTTCGCCCAGAAGACCGGCCGGCCTTACGACGAGAACGAGGATCAGCACGCCGAACACGAAGACGTCCTGCCAGCGACCGGACAGGTACCCGGTGCAATAGGACTCCAACAGTCCAATCACCAGACCGCCCAACATCGCGCCGGGAATGTTGCCGATGCCACCGACAACGGCAGCTGTGAATGCCTTGAGCCCGAGCAAGAAGCCCATGAGAAAGGTAATCTGGCCGTAATACAACCCGATCATGACGCCCGACGCCGCTGCAAGGCTCGCGCCGATGCCGAATGCAACGGCGATGACGAAATCGACGTTTATCCCTACGAGGCGCGCTGCGTCATGATCCTGTGCTAGCGCGCGCATTGCGACGCCAATACTCGTGTATTTCACGAATAGTTGCAGAGCAACCATCAATCCGATGCAAATGGCAAAGAGACCGATTTGAGCGACCGTAATGTGAACCCGTCCAATGGCGAATGACACCTGGGGCAGGACGTTCGGATAGGCTTCAGGAGCTGCGCCATAAATGAGCTGCAGCGAATTCTCGAGGGCGACGGAAACACCCAGGGCTGCGATCAGCAGGCCGAGCATCGCTTTGCGCTTCAACATCGGCCGATAGACAATCCTGAAGACCGCAACCATCAGGAGCGGAACGATGCTCATGGGCACAAGCAAGGCGCACACTACCGCCAGGAGCGGTGGCAGGCCGATGGAAGTTGCAGTCGTAAATGTCGTGAGGCCTACAAAACTACCGACCGCAGCTAAATCTCCGTGCGGAAAGTTTATCAGCCGAACGATGCCGTAAACGATCGTGTAGCCCAGCGCAACGAGGGCATAGAACGCTCCGATCGTCAGTCCGTTGACCGTATACTGTCCAAACGGATAAAGCAGATGCATTATCGAACAACTCCTGGCAGGCTTGAGGTTCGGCGCCTAATCTGTGATCCATCGATTCCCGGCAAGATGCGCGGTTTTAGTGAAATTGCCTTGCTGAACGTTGATCGCAATGAATGGGAAATCTCCCCTATCCCCCTTGGCGTCGAATTTGATCGGCCCCGTCAGCCCCTGGTAGTCCACTTGCCGCAGAGCCTTGTTGAGGGCTTGCGCATCTGTCGAGCCGGCCAACTTGATCGCCGCCGCCAGAACGAGCACCCCGTCATATTCCCACGTCGCGTAAGTCCCCGGTGCAGTCCCGAACTGGCGACGGTACGCGTCAGCGATTTTCACGGCTCCAGGGGAGAAATCGCCCATGGGTGTTGTTGTAATAGACACCAGGGGACTGCCCAGCGCGGGACCCGCAGTCTTGAGGAGCACCGGATCCCATGTGGATCCGCCACCATGAAGCCGGAATTCCAACCCTAATCCGGCCCACTGGCGCACGAGCGCACCAAACTCGGGATAGTATCCCGAATAGTACAAAACGTCCGGATCGTAGGTACTGATCCTCGTCAATACGGAGCTGTAATCGCTTTGAGCAGGCGTCAATGCATCGAAGTAGACGACATCGATCCCATTGTTCTCGAAATACCGTTTGGCGAAACCACCGGCGGACTTCGAGTAGGTCGTGTTGTCGTGCAGTATGGCCACCTTCTTCGCCTTCAATATTTCGCGGATATAAGAGGCATCTGCAACCGCAGCCTGATCGTCGCGTGGCGCAATACGAAAGACGTTGGCATACCCCTGCTCGGTGAATTTCGGATTGCTGGAAATCGTCGCTATGAACGGTATTGCGCCGTGGCGCCTGGCAACGTCGCTTTCCGGAACCGTGGCTCCAGAACAGAAGCCGCCGACAATCGCGACGCTGCCCTGGTCGATCAGCTTGAACATCGCTTGCACGCCTTGTTGGGCGTCGCAGGCATCGTCGATTCCCAGGACCTCAAGCTTGCGGCCGAAAACTCCGCCGGTTGCGTTGATTTCAAGCGCCGCCAACTTCGCGCCATTGACGGCGTCGGTCCCTTGCGCCGCAAGAGAGCCGGACAGGGGTTCGGGCACGCCAATTTTAATGACGACGTCCAGGCTCTCAGCGGCGCGTACCCGCGCGGACGCAAAAAACCCGAAACAAACAGCCATCCCAATACCGAGCGCCGTCCGGACGATCATGTTCCCCACATGCCTGCAAGTGCAGCGTGCGCCGGTGCCGCGACAATAATCAAGTCATCGCCCGGTTCGACCCGGACGGAAACTCGCACCACGTAGACAACGCCGTCGAGCGGGGCTGTGATCGAAACTGCAGAATCGCCGGGCGTGGGGTCTCGCGGATAGAGCCGACCGATCGTCTGGCCTCGCCGGATAGTGTCACCTGCGGCCACCGCCGGAAAAAACAACCCGCCCGCGGACGCCCTCACATAGTGCCCCGGCCCCGGGACCTCGAGCAACAGGGGCGCCACGGAAGGTCGATCCGCAACGTGCTGCGCCACCATCTCCGGGTTCCTACGCGCGATGAGGTTTTCGACCATGCGCAGGCCGAGCCGGATATCCCGGGCTTGTAAATGACCACCACCCATTTCCACGCAAAGGAAAGGCTTACCCTGGCTCTCGACCAGAGTATCGAGCATTCCGTCCTTATGCCCTTCGTCCACCACAATACTGACCGGCAGTTCCGTCGCCCGCATCGCCGACAACGTCTCGCGGAACGTTTCGGCAATTGGGAGATAGTGGGTCATGACGCTCGGGGGGACCTCCAACGCTCCTCCTCCCGAGTGTATGTCCACTACGAAATCCACCAGCGGCAGGATTTCCGTGGAGATGAAGTGGGCGATTGCCTCGGTGATCGTGCCGCCCGTCCGGCCGGGAAAGGCGCGATTGAGATTGCCACCATCCAGTGGCGACGTGCGCGTGCCGGCCTCCAATGCAGGAGGGTTCACCTCCGGAATGACGATCACATTTCCGTGTAGCCTCCCCCATTGCGTCTGGAGAAACTCGAGCAGAATGCCGCATCCTTGGTACTCGTCGCCGTGTTGACCGCCGATCAGCAGCAGGAATGGGTCATTTGGCCGATCGCAGCAGATCCATATGGGCACCCGCCAGGTCCGTACGGGAGTGACGATGTTGAGATGGCAACTGCGTTTTTGCACCTGCCGCCAGTTGACATCCGGCGGCTCGATTGTGAAGGTGGAGAGCATTTCTCTACCGAACAAAGAGAGCGCGCGGCGTTGTCGAGAAGCTCTCCGCGCCATTTTCTCCAACGCGTATGGTCTCGCTGAAAATGTATGCGTCGGATTTCTCCCATATCCCGATGATCAGATGCAACGTGTAGTCGGTATCGAGGACAGTATGGTCGTTGGATTGCAGGCTGAATGCGAAATCCGCCCAGTCAATCCCGATGGAGTAACCGATGCGCGACTCCTTGCGAATACCCTTCGGCGAGAAACTCCTCGTGAACGCCGAATGAACTTCCGCGCAAGTGACGCCTGGCCGAATTGCGCCGAAGGCAGCGTTGAAGCCCTCCAGAACCGCTTCGTGGGTATACGCAAGCCGGGGCGGTGGAACGCCCAGATAGGCGGTTNACCTCCAGATTGGTTTGACTTCCCGCCACATAGGGTGTGTCGACCCACTTGAGATGAGGCGCGGAGGCCGCCGGACTCATCGGTATTGAAGGCATTTGTAAAGGAGCGCTGCCGCCGAATTCCGGGGTCCCGGTAGCAAGCTCGCTCATGAGAGTGGCGCCCACGTCGCATTGACGCACGCCGACGGCAATTCGCGCGATGGTCGCCTGCATGGCTTTATCGACAATGACGCCGGCCTGTCGCATGTACTGCAGCTCGCGCGGCGATTTCCGCATCCGAACCTGATGAACCATGTGACCTACATCGATCACCGGCCGTTCGCCCAGCACGCGCATCAGGGCTCTGTGCCCCAAGACCGACAGCCCGGGCGCTTCCAGCTCGATGCCGATACGGCCGCCCCCCGCGATCGATATCACCCGGTTGCCGATGAATTCCCAGGGAGACCGGTCGGGCGTTCCGATATAACTTTCCGGGTAGCCCTCTATCCTCGAGGGGTCCAAGTAGACCGTGGGGATCGCGCAGTGCACGTCCATCTCGCGAAAAATCAGGATCGGGTCCGTATCGCCCTTTCTCAGAATCGCCGCCTGTGGAACGTACTCCGAAAAGCCTTCGTAGCCGGTGAGATAACAGATGTTCGCCTCGCGCAGGCAAAGCAAAACATCCACTCCCCGTTCTTCCATGAGCGCGGATACAGCCTTCACTCGCCCACGATATTCCGTAGTCTCGAACGCCAACATTTTTCCTGAACTCCAGTTTGTGAATCAGGCCGTCACGGGTCGCCACTGCCTGCTCACCGCAGTCTACTGCCATGGACCGCCCAAACGATAGGTCAAATCCACACCGATGGTACGCGGCTGATTGGTCGCTATACGCGTAAAGATCGGCGTATTGACCGTCAAGGAGTTGGTGTTGGCCAAGATGGCCTGCTTGTCCGCGATATTGTTGATAAACAGCGTCGCGGTCCAATTGTCGCTGGCAACTCCGAACCGGGCGTTCGTCAGCAAATACCCGGGCACGTTGTTTCTCTTGTAGGTGACGTCTTGCAAGGGGCCCACATACTGGTTGTCAACCCTGCCGACGAATTGCAGCGCCTCGGTGAGGCGGTGCGTGTAACTAAGTGCCGTGCTTTCGGTATAGGTGGGCACATCCTGCAGTTTTGTTCCTTTGGCTGCGCCGGTTTCCAGCGACCCGCGAGTGAGTGCCGCGTGGGTGTAACCGCCACTGATGGTGAGGACGAGGTCACTCGTGATCTTCGCGGCCACTTCCAGCTCGCTGCCATACACTGCAGCGTCCCCCGCGTTATCGGTGAAGTTATAGCTGCAAGGTGGCGCGATGAGCTGTTGCACGCCCGTCCACCTCTCGTAGTAGACCGCGCTATTGACACTGACGCGATTGCCGAACGCTTGCGCTTTTTCGCCGAGCTCGTAGCTCCACAACGAGTCCGGCTTGTATTGCGTCGGAAACGCTTTGAGACCGATTGCCGCAAGTCCGGGCAGACAATTCAGAGGTCCGCTCTCGGGAATCGGCTGATTGGCGCCGCCTGGCCGGAATCCCTTTGCCGCCGTCGCGTACACGTCCAGACTATCGGTCGGTGTCCACGAGAGGTTGAACTTTGGATTGTATCCGGAGTTCGCTGCATACGCGGTCGAAGTCGTTTCAGGGCCGCCGGACTGACTGACAAACCCTGAAGCGGTTGTAACCACTTTACCTGTGTACGAATACCAGCGTAGACCTGTCGTCGCCTTCCACTTGTCAGTGATCGCGTATGAAGCCTCACCAAATGCGGCCTTCTGATTCAGAGTGGTGGGTTGATCATAGGTCAAGCAATTTGCCGATAGGCCGACATTCTCGAAGCCGGGCGAATAACATAGCTGGTGTGGATTGGATTGAAAGCCGCTGAAAAATCCTCCGACCAGCCATTGAAATGGCGCCGCCCCAGTCGAGGCTATCCGCAACTCCTCGCTCGCCTGATGCGACTTGTCGTCCTCCACTATATCCACAGGGCCCACACCGTGCGGCGGCAAAAAGCTCGGCGTTCCAAAAAGCGCTTGTGCTGCTTCCGACCAATCCTGTCTCTGTTTTTCCTTGCGAGTCCAATAGGACGTCGCCGATGTAATCTCCGCCCCTGGTAACTGATACTTCACGCTCAAGCTATAGACTTGAATTCGGTCAGAAAACGGCTCGGCCACGTCGAATGGCTGGTAGTTTGCGAGAGTCCCCGGATTCGAATCGAACGTACTTGCGCCGCCCATTGAAATCCGTTGATAGAAGATGCTGGGCGTGATCGTCAACTCGTCGCTCACCTTGATCAGGGCCGACGCACGCACATTGAGGAGATCTTCGTCATTTACATTTTTGTGATCGGCTGCGACCGGAGCGCCCAGCACATTGCCTCTGATGCAACCGTAATATCCACAGCCCGGGGTGGCTATCGGCAACGGAAAATCTCTGAGGACGATACGGTCGATCCAGCCGCTGATGTGCTTGTAGGTCTCGACTACCCGCACCGCGACCTTGTCATCGATCAACGGCGCGTTGAACATCGCACTCTCGCCGTAGTTGAAACCTCCGCCGTTCGTCCCTGAGCCGGTTGTTTGAGCGCTTCCATAAGCGCGACGTAGATCGGGCTGATTCGTCAACAGCCTCAGGGTTCCGCCCATGGACCCTGACCCATAGAGCGTGCCTTGCGGACCCCGTAATACTTCGACACGAGCGAGATCGTACAAATCGGGATCTATCACGACTTTCCCGTAGACGGATCTTGCGGGCGGAGTCAAAGGTATGTCGTCGAGATAAACTCCGACCGTCGGCGATGAGCCGCCCGAAGCGTCCAGACCGCGCATCTGTAGTTGACTTTGACCCGGGCCGGCAGTCCGAAACGAAATACCGGGGACCTGCTGAATGACGCGTTCGATCGAAGAAATCCCTTCTTCCTGCAATTGAGTACCGGTAACTGCCGTGATGCTGATAGGCGTTTTCAAAACGGTCGATTCGCGTTTTTCAGCGGTAACGATCACCTCATCGAGGGTCGGTGCCGATCCTTGCGTTGCAGGCGCCTGCTGCGCCGCTGCAGGACCGCCGGACAGCGTGCTGCAAATCAGGGCCGCCGCCAACAATAAGTTGCCGCGCGGACGCGAACGGTGCGGACAGAGACCATATGGAACGAACATCTTAATCTCCCCATTTTGTAGTTAAACTCCCCATTTGTAGCAATCGCCGTCGCCTCGGACTGGGCGCTCCATTCAATTGAATGTTGTATGATCCTACGGTAGGGCCTGTGCCATTTACGGCTTTATTAGCGCGGTCGGCGAGAATTTCCGGCGTAATATATGCTGATCGCGCCGAAAAGCGCCCGCCAACTCGGGCGTCAACTGCGGACGCCCGACCGCGGATGTAGCGGCAAAGCTGCCCCAAAATGTTGCGCGGGTTCAAAGGGACGGCTTGGCCAGCTCGTCCATGACCTGTCGCGTCGCTTCGAAGGCCAGTTGTACCATCTCATCGATCTCGCCTTCCGATATGACCAGGGGCGGAGCGAATCCCAGGATGTCCCCGTGCGGCATGGCTCTTGCGATCAGACCACGGTCACGCGCCGCTTTCGATACACGGGCGCCTATTTTCAGGCTGGGGTCGAAGCGCTTTTTCGCCGGCCGGTCCGCGACGAACTCGATTGCGCCGAGCAGACCCACGCCGCGCACCTCTCCCACGATTTCCAGTTGGGCGAAGCATTCTCGCAGCTTCTTCTGAAAATACGCCCCCACCACCCTGGCGCGCTCCACCAGCCGGTCCTTTTCAACAATATCGAGGACCGCATTCGCTGCCGCCGCGGCGATCGGATGCCCCGAATAGGTATAGCCGTGTGAAAATGCCCCAACTCGATCGGCGGCCTCCTCCATCACTGCATAGACCTTTGCGCCGACAATCACTCCCGACATGGGAATGTATCCGGAGGTAAGACCCTTCGCGACCGTCACCAGGTCGGGCTTCATGCCATATAGGGTACTGCCGAAATCGGCACCGGTCCTGCCAAACCCGCAGATGACTTCGTCTGCGATGAGGAGCACATCGTAGCGCCGTAGCACCGGCTGGATTTCTTCCCAGTAGCCGGCAGGCGGCGGCGTAAGCCCCCCGGTTCCGAGCACGGGCTCCGCAATGAAGGCGCCAACCGTTTCCGGTCCTTCCCGCAGGATCAATTGTTCGAGCTCTGCTGCGCGTCGCTTCGAGAAAGCAA
>WNFM01033234.1_pt2 | contig 42987 bp, 33 predicted proteins | sample 5400271 | NCBI WGS metagenome assembly WNFM01 (sample SAMN13153352, study PRJNA577476) | soil metagenome | isolation source: 60 cm saprolite on Douglas fir-dominated hillslope | place: USA:California | collected 2013-09-17
CTCCCACACTTGGGCGAGAAGTGAAGGAACTGCTGAAGCGTCGGCGGAGCCCTTCTTGAAGAGCGGCAGGATTCTCGGGTCAGCACTCGGGTCAAAAAAAGCTGCATTTCGGGTTCTTCTACAAGCGCTTGGCGTATGGTATACTCCCGACAGCTCGAATATGGCTAGGAAGAAAAAAAATGTCGCAGTAGTCGAGCTCGGACGAAGAGGAGGCCTAAAGGCTGCCGGCAAGGGCGGAAAGGTAATAGCGGCCAGGCGCAGCCCTCAGGAACGCAGCGATGCAGCACGCGAAGCCGTCACGGCTCGCTGGGCTAAGTGGAAAGAGTCGCTATCTCAAGGCGACGACCGTTAAGATCCGTTATGCGGTCGGCTTAAGCGCTGATGGCTGCCAAGTTCGTCTGTGTCGCGGGCCGGACGTTCCAATACTTCCCGAACCGACAAACACCCCTCCGCTGCCTCCTAATCCGAGGCCGATGCCGGATTCGTTAATGTCTACGCCAATATCTGCTTCGAAAATTTGTGCCTCGGCCGTCTCGAAGCGTGAACCTGATTCAAAAATGGCTATGGCTTTGGCACCTTCTCTAGCCTCTATTTTTGCATCCTTCCATCGCATGTTCAAACGTTCCACAACGAGCTGCGATGGCGGCCCGCTTCGTATGGATAATGCAATATCGCGAGGACCATTCCTGATGATGATCCGGTTTCCTATTTGCTGTGCGTCCCAATTGCCCGATCGAATTCGCCATTCGTTTTCATGGATCTCGAAAACAATATCGCCTCGGGCGTTTGCCATCTTAGCAGAAAGGCGAAATGGACCGTGTTCGAGTTCAGGTGGCAGAATTGAGAGGAGTTCTTCTCCATGTATCCTGAGCAGGCATCGGACATTGACGAAGATGAGCGAGCCAAAGACTATTGCGGGATGCTGGCTGCCGATGTCAAAAACTTCACGCGAAAATCCAACTTGTTTGCACCGTGGATTCTTCGCTGCCGCTGCTATTGTCTCGGGTGACAGTAACCCTTTCGTCTTCTTTCCGTGACATGTAGCACAGAGTAAGATGATTCCATCTTGATGGTGAGCCTTTGCCTCAGAAAATTCAGGATTGAAGTGGTCGTACTGGTAGATACCCGCGCCGCATACAACGCAGCCGAAGCCATCTCTTTGCCGGACAAGCCGTTGGATATCATCTGGGATGTCACGAGATAACTCGTGTTTGTTCACTTTGTCGCTCATCGAGTCTTGATAACAGTCTTAAGCTACAGGCTTTCTTAAAAAAAAGCGCGTCGGACTAGGCTCGACCGTTACGTGACTAGCGTCTATGAGGTGACCACAAGGTGAGTGAGCCGGACCTGAAAACAACGCTGCGCGAGTTCAAGGAATACATCGCCCTGAGCTACGAATTGCCCCGTACGATGGCCGCCCAGGTTGGCGTATCAAAGGCGACCATTTGGGATTGGCTTGCCGGCAGATACCAACCGAGAGGCCAGTCATTAGCAAAGCTTCGGAGATTCCTGGACGCCGAGGCGAAGAGACCACTTCAGGGCGACGGAATCAGGCCGATTGAAACCGCATCGTACAAAATCACCAGGCCCATTCAACAAGTGCGCTACGCTCGGCTTTGCCCGTTCTGTCTGAGCATCTCCTCAAAGGAGGCGGCAACTGAGCCTCATTTTCGGTGCCCGGAATCCTTCGGAGAAATACCTTCCGCAGGATTTAAGTGAGGAAACAATAGTTTCTTGGGTAGAACAAACGAAGCCGAGTCCATCGGCTCCTCAAGAGCCTGCTCCTTGAGCTCAAGCTGATGCACTTTCCCTTCGGCTATTCCTGGTCCGTTCCAGAACCCCTCGGGCACTAAATTTGAAACCTCCGGGTGGAGAAGGCGTCCGCGAAAAATCTCGCCAGAGAAGGCGATTGCGGTCAGCTCAAAGTAGTCCTCGTCTTTTGGATCATCTGGAACAGGACGAGGTTTGGCCAGCCTAGCAGTAACGTAGGGCTGGTACTGCTCTTTAGGAACAGCAAACCCGAATTGAAGTTGACCTGCTTGATCGACCGTTGTCTCGCCCGGTCCCTTGACGCTTAAAGAGGGCGCTCCCTTCCGAACCAAGGTTATCTCCGAACATTCAATCCGAAGCCGTCGATTAGCGATGTCATCGAAAATTGACATAATTATCCCAGGGCGTAGCCATCCTATATACTCGGCTAGCAGGGGTAGCTCTATTTATCCCGTCTGATACGGCTCGTAATTTTGCAGGCTGAGCCCTTCGTGCAACCGAGCCACCTCTCCGGCTTCTACGGCAGTTTTGAATGACTTAAGAGCATCTCGGCTATCAAGTGCCAAACCGAGATGCCAATCACGATGCCAACCGCCAGCGTTGCCATAAAATAGTCAGCTCAAATTAGCTTTCTCATTCTTCAGCTTGGATGCTTGGGCCACCGGCTTGCAATCACTCAACGGGATTAATTTTCGCCGGTCGGCCCCTTTAACCAAGCGGTTCATCGGCGGGGCATCAGGTTCCGATCAGAGTCAGTTTCTCGAAATTCAAGCTTTTGGGACGCACTATTTTGGCCATAGACGCGGACCAACGGGGAAGACGATTTTCGGCATAGCGCGTTGATGCCGCGCTTACTGCGTCGGTGGTTGACCGAATAACATCTGAACGCCAGCGGTGGGAAGCTGATTGACATAGCGATTGCCGAGGCGGTTTTCGAAAATCGAAACGGCCGCACTCGATGAGAAGGTGATGCTGTAGCAATGATGGACGCTCAAAACTCCGTCCTGTAATGCTTCATTCTCCTCGCCTTCCATAGGCTCAATTTTGAGTCCAAGATTACGCGCTTGCTCAATGGTGATATGCCGCCCGTGGCTCAGGGTTTGGGCGTGAGAGCCGAGTGCAGAAACGATCTTCTTGGCAGTTGCTTCGGGATCCTTTGCCTCAGCGAACATACCGGTCACCAGCCACGACTTGACCATCGTCTCAGAGAGTTTGATGGCTTTCTCGCAGGCTCCAATTAAGGTGGGCGTATATTTTTGGAGAATTGGCTCCCAGGCTTTAGCCTCTTTCGGAGAATCTTTGAAGAGTTCCTGTATCCTTTTGAATTCCTCCAAAATGGCGTGCGCTGGCCCGCCGCCGACCTGCGGATCAATCGGCCCTAGGTTGGAATGCAATCCCATGACGATGCTTTTGCAGGCGAGGGCAATCATTGTTCCGGCCGACATCGCTAAATGCGGCACGATGGCACGGATGTCTCCGTTGAAGACTTCGCGTCGGTAAAAAACAATTTGTTCCGTAGCGTTTATTTCACCACCTGGCGTGTGTAGGATCAGGTCTAAGCCACGTGATTTGTCAAGGCCCTTAACGGCCGTCATGAGCCCAGGCATCATGGCGTCGGAAATAGAAAAATAGGATGATTTGATTCCCAGTTTTTTGCAGCCAGCCGGAGTAGAACGCTATGACATTGCGTTCGGTCAGCGCTGCTAATTGGCCGAGATACTTCCGCCTTATGCCATCGAGGTCTTTGTTCGGGGATGTCGTGAACTCGATAAGAATTTCCGACCAAGTAGGCATACCCGCGCGGGCGATTCTTACCGGTTGGTTGAGTCGGTCAGAATCGTCGGTGTCACGGGTTCGTCATCAATGAGCTCACCGACAATAATTTCCTGCTCGGACTCCACGATTTAGAACCGAGTTCCTCGTTTTTGGTTCTGAATCGCCGTTGCCCGGCATCTCAGGACCAAAAACGAGGATACAACGAGGATACTGGGTTTTGGCCTGTTGATTTGTCAGCTTGTATAATCGCTCGCCGATCGGCTCTAGGATTTGGCTTGCACCCGGCAGGGCTCGAACCTGCAACCCTATGATCCGAAGTCATATTTGCGAAAACATATATCCGCTATTGGCATGCAGTAGAAGAGTTCACGAGATCGTCTCGTCACGAATTGGCAACGTGAACTGAAAGAGGCCGCCGCGCGACGCATTTGCCTTCGCCCACAGCCGTCCTCCGTGAGCTTCGATGATCGAACGGCTGATCGCCAAGCCCATTCCCAGGCCCTTAGGTTTAGTTGTATAGAACGCGTCGAAAAGACGATTAAGACGCTGGGGATCCAGCCCCGGGCCCGAATCTCGCACGGTAATCAACACGTGGGTCCATGCAGTGTCGGCCAGAGCTCTATCCTCGTATCTTTCTTCCTTTGATTCGCCGTGGATCTCAGTAACCTTCTCCGAACTGACCCCCAGCTCGCGCGGACCCTCGCCCGTTCCACTCATGGCTTCAATGGCGTTCATGAGCAGATTGAGAATGACTTGTTGCAATTGGATCTTATCTCCGAAGATCAAGGGTAAATCATTTGCGAGGTTGGTTTGAAGTAACACGCGATTCCGCTGCACTTCGCTGCGCGCCATGGCGACGACTTCGTCTATGGTCTCGTTGAGGTCGAGCCAGTCCTTCTTTGGCGGCGCCTTTTTGGCCAGAGCGCGAATCCGGCCGATGATTTCGCTGGCTCGATTTCCATCGCGGATAATGCGGTGAATCGCCTCGCGGGTTTCGGCCAGGTTAGGCGAATCCCCAGACAGCCAGCGCAGGCCGGCGTTGGCATTAGTCACCACGGCAGCGAGGGGTTGATTGATTTCATGAGCGATCGAGGCGGTCATCTCCCCCAGAGTCGTCACGCGCATCACGTGTGCCAACTCCGCCTGGGCCTTACTCACAGCTTCCTCGGCCTGTTTTCGCGCGGTGATATCCATTACCGTCCCTACAAACTCGCGATTTTCAGGATCGAGGCAAACGGCCTCCAGCACGACGTGAACATCTTTGACCGATCCGTCCGGCATTAGCAAACGATGTTCGAAACCCAGGTTTGTTGCACCTCGTACTGCCCGGCTGACCATCTGTTGGACGGTCAAAACGTCTTCCGGATGCGCCCTCTTAAAGAACAGATCTATGGACGGGTTTACTGTCCGATCATATCCCATGACCCGAAACAATTCCTCCGACCAAATGAGTTCTCCACTAGACGCTTTCCACCAAAAGCTGCCCGTTCGACTCAGTCTTTGTGCTTGGGCTAAGTAAGCTTCGCTGCGCCGCAACGCTTCCTCGGCGCGTTTTCGTTCGCTCAAATCGAGCACAAAAGCGACCCCCTCGTTTTCGCTTCCTTCAAAGAAGGCAGCACCAATTAAGACCGGCACACGAACGCCGTCCTTCCGAAAATATTCCTTCTCGAATGGCTGGACGATGTCAGTTGCCTCCAGTTCTGCGATGGCCCGTTCATCGCGGTCCCGCCATTCCGCTGGGGTTAGGTCCGTCCAGCGTACGCGACCGGACACGAGATCAGTGCGGCTGTACCCTAGCATCTGGAGAAAGGCTTCATTAGCTTCGATAATCTGCCCTTCAAGATTCCAGATGAAGACTCCCATGATATTGGCATCGACAAGCCGCCGTATCTTTGCCTCGCGCGCCTCGAGATCATGATAGAGGCGGGTGTTCTCAAGCGAAATCGCAGCCTGCGATGCCAATAATTTCAGTACTGCGATCCTCGTCGGAGTGAAGACCTGTGGAGCTAGATTGTTTTCGAGGTAGAGAACCCCTATTAGTTTGGCTTGGTTGAGCAACGGCAGGCAAAGAATTGAACGGGCGCGCTGTCGCAGGATGTACTTATCGGTCGAGAATGGATTCTGGACTAAAGCATCATCGAGAATCACGCTTTCTCCGGTGCGCACAACGCAATGGACAATCGATTCTGGCACCATGGCCTCTGCCAGAGATGCGGCTTCCAAGCGCACGACGATCGTCTCGCCGCTGGTTGTGGCTTCAGCCTCAGCCCGCAGCTCGTCGCCTCGGGGAAGAATCAACAGACCTCGCTCAGCACCCGCATGTTCAACTGCGATGCGGATTAGCGTATCGATCAGTTTCTCCAAGACGATTTCACCCGAAACTGCTTGCGAGACTTTGATAACGGTAGCCAAATCCAGGTGTTCAACCGGTGTCCCAATGGTGCTCGTGAGACCCGGCACAGGTTCGTCTTCCCTGAGCCGTGGATATAACTCGTCGAGTTGCCGCACCTTGCCAGTGGCTTCCCAACGCAGGTAGCAGTATCGGGCCTCGCGCAGGTATCCGTACGCGATCTTCTCGAAACCACGGGCCATGTAAAAGCGAGCCGCAACTTCGTTAGCGACACCTTCAATGTGGACGAAACCGTTCTCTCTTGCGCAGCGGATCGCCTGCTCGTAAAGCTGCATCGCATCAAATTGGCGTCCCTCTATTCGTGCGATCTCTGCGCCTAGTAGTGCGGCACGGTTTTCGAAATTCTCTGGGCAGTGCTCCGCCCATATTTGAAACTTTTTGTGATGAGATGTGAGAGCCTGAAAATGTTCTTGTTTCTGATCGTTAGAAGCACAATCCCAGCATGCCGCGTGGGCGAGGGCGCCGTAGAAGTGAAACTCTACTTTTTCGAATTGGGACGGCGATGTCCAGGCTACCCGTTGCGCCCTCAATGAAGCATCGAGGGCAGAAGCGTAGTCCCCGGCTAGGAAACGCGCCTGCGTCTTTCGCGCAAAATACCAGCACTCGGGTAGCGCCAAGACCGGATTAGTTGTCAGGTGGCGCTCATACTGAGCTTCATCAAACTCCTCGTGGTTGAGGGAGCCAAATATCGGAGTCAGCCCGCGGAGCGTCCGCATAAGGGCGACCTGCACGCTAATGAGATCAATCACGAAGCCGAAGCGTAGCTTCTTTGCAAAGCCGAGACCTTCCTCGGCCTGCGATTGCACCTCGGCAAGAGGATCTCCCACCGTTAAAGAATTCGAGTTCAAAGAGTCTCGGCAATAGGCCGCGAATGTAAGGTCGCCGATTCGGTTGGCGGCCTCGAAGGCGCGATGTATCAGATCGCGGCCGCTCCGCGCATGTCTCGCCCACGGGATGACGAGATTTCCGAAAGACATATAAGTTCGAGCTTCATAGCGCTTCAATCCTCGTTGTTGAACGAGCTCGTAACCCAGGCGACCGAACCGAAATCCACCCTGGTAATTGCCGAAGCGCGGTCCGGCAATAATGGCAAACCATACGTAAGCGAAGCAGGATGCGTCGCTGTTGCCATGCTCAATGCTGAGGTTCACCATGTGGCAAACGACTAGTGAAGAAAGGTTCTCGTCCGTATGCATCGCTGTCGTTACGATCTCGGTCAGCACGTCGAGAACATCGAGGACGCCGGGGTTGGTCATCAATGGCAAGTCGATGAGTTCTTCGATTTGCCGGCTTCCAAGCTGAGACCAGATGCGTACGTATTCACGCCAGGCTTCGTCACTTGTCGGATGGGCCGACCAGTACGTTCCGCTGCGCCGGAGGTATTCAAGGCATACCTCGATGACGCGATCGCTCCGATCCAACGCGGTGTAAAGTGTCAGACGCAATCGAGTGACCACAGCGATATCATGGTCGTTCTTGGCACGGTCGGCGAGCAGCGAAAGCCGATTTTCGGCCGACTCCATATCTGCGGTCAGTAATTCGCACTCGGCTGTCAGATATTCGATGGAAAAGGTGAGCTCATACCGTCGCTCCCAGGAATCGTCCGGTAAAAGAGCTGAGCCGACGGCAAGATAGTTTAGCGCTGAATGGTAGGCGGTAGAAGTTTTGGCTCGATTGGCGGCGATGAAATTGAGTTCGGCGAGACGCTCACGCTCGTCCTGTGAGGTGATGAAGTCCGTACCGCGGTTTAGCTGATTAACGATTTCGAAAACGGCTTCTTCCGTCTTTTCCGGAGGAACGTGTGTCCACAGCAATCTTCCTATCTTAAGATGAGTCTCCGCGCGTGAGCGCTGGGGAATCAGTGAATAAGCCGCTTCCTGAATGCGATCGTGAATGAACTTATAGACACCCCCCTGACGGGCAACCAATTCCAGGCGGACAGCTTCCCATAAATCGGAGCGGACCCGCTCCTCCGACGTTCCGTGAACGATGGAAATTGTGGCGATTTCGGCGCTGTTTCCCAGGCAGGCAAGCTCTTGTAGGGCCTTCTGTGTTTCGATCGGCAGGCGATTCAACTTTCCTACCATGAGATCTACCACGTTGTCGGTGTAGCCTTTGGCGTGAATGCGGTTTATGTCCCAGAACCATCGTGCGCCATTGTGATCGAAGGTGAGTAGCTGTTCTTCGACAAGCGCGTGAATGAACTGAATGACAAAGAACGGGTTACCACCGGTCTTTTCGTGGACCAATTGGGCCAGCGGAATGGCGCGATCTGGTTCACAGTGAAGGCAATCTTCAATTAGCTGCCCCAAGTCGGCGCGGTCCAGGGGAGCAAGGACGATCTCGTGTAGAATCGCTCCAGTTTGACGAATCGCCTCCAACCGGCGCCACAGCGGGTGAGTGGAGTCGATTTCATTGTCTCTATAGGCGCCAACTAACATCAAATGGTGGACATCCGGCTGGGTTAGCAGATCCTCAAGGAAATCCAGTGTCGCCGCGTCCAGCCATTGCAGATCATCGAGGAACAGGGCGAGTGGACGTTCCGGTCGTGCGAATACGCCGATAAATCGGCGGAACACCAGCTGGAAGCGCCGTTGCGCCTCCTGCGTTGGAAGATCAGGTACGGGCGGCTGTTCTCCGATGATGAGGTTCAACTCAGGAACCAGATCCACCATGAGTTTTGAATTCGGCTCTAACACTGCGCGAAAGGCGTCGCGCCAGATCTGCAGTTCGGCTTCGCTCTTGCTCAAAAGCCGGCGGATGAGACGTTGAAATGCTTGCGCTAGAGTAGCGTAGGGAACATCACGCTTATACTGGTCAAACTTGCCGGATGCAAAAAGCCCACGAGGCGGGACCAACACCTTGTGGAGCTCACTGACGACGGAGGACTTCCCGATTCCAGAATAACCAGATACCAGCACTAGGCTCGGCTTGCCGATTGCGACGACTTCATCAAAGGCATCCAGAAGTGTTTTGATCTCTCGATCGCGCCCGTACAATTTTTCAGGTATCAGGAGCCGGTTTGAAATATCGTGCTCGCCGAGAGAGAACGAGCTGATCTGTCTGCGAGATTCCCACTCAGCCAGACATCTTCTGAGGTCCGCCAGCAAACCGGCCGCGGTCTGATAACGGTCCTCGGCTGTTTTCGCGAGGAGTTTCAACACGATTGCAGAGACAGTCTCTGGTACGTCCTTTCGCCGATCTCTGGGCGGGATTGGTTGTCTTGCGATATGGCAATGAACCCATTCCATGGGATCGGAGGCGGTGAATGGAAGAGTACCAGTCAGCATTCGGTAGAGCGTGACGCCTAGTGAGTAGAGATCGCTTCGGGAATCGATGGAACGATTCATCCGTCCAGTCTGCTCAGGGGCCATGTAGGCCAGCGTCCCAGCGATAACTTCAGGAGGCTCAGGAGACTGGCGCTCACGTGGCAGTCGCGAAGCGATGCCAAAACCCGTCAGCCAACACTGGCCGGTGACGGGGTTTAGCAGAACATTGGACGGCTTGAGGTCTTTGTGGATGACACCGCGCTGATGCAACTGACCAATCGCAGTCGAAAGGCTAACGGCCAGACGCAAGGAAAACGCTACGTCCAATGGTTGCCCGAGCAGTTTAGAGAGAAGCACGCCGCCGGGATCAGTCAATAACAGTACCGGCCGATCCCACTCGCGAGCCATTGCGATCGGTCGGGTAGCCCAACTCGGGTCCAGCTCGTCTGTAAGAGCATATTCGTGCCGCAGTCGTTCGAGGGTCTCCGGCGCGGGTTGCAGCAGAGCAGGCGAAAGCACAAGAACCCGAGTACGCGAGGCTTCGTCGCGGCCAAACACGGAGACCGCATCCCGGCCCAAGTCGAAGGGCGCGCGGTAGCTTGCGAAGGCGGCCTGAGATCCGCCCTCCCTGTTCCGGCCGCGATAAAGGATAAACTCCTCATCCCTTCGCAGTGCTTCAAAGAGATATCTCGATAGGTCAATCACGGGGGCTCCAGCACCCAGAATTTACATAATTCTTTCGTCATCAGCTAGCAAAAGGCCGAATGAGAATCTTGAGTGACTGAAGCGTCGGCACCGGCATCACCCTCGACGCATAGCCCTTCACTATTTAATCTCGGAGTAGCGGTCTGCCTGCTGCAAGTTCGATTTCTCAATTACGAGTGGGTCAAGCAATTTTCCCTCGATTGCTTTATTGTCGCGCAAATGTGCAGCGAGCGCTTCCAGGGCTAATCTTACTTGCAACAGAGGAAATTGAACTGAAGCAGCCATTTCGCCATCTCTGATTTTTGCGAGAGCTTCAGGAAGACCGTCAATGCCTACAACTACGATCTCCCCCTTTGGTGTGCCTGCCTGTTCGATAGCCGCCAATGCTCCCAACGCCATGTCATCGTTTGCCGCTATAATAGCGTCCGGTGTATAGCCAAGAGATGTCAGAATGTTTTGCGTGACGGTCAGAGCTTCTGCTCTGGACCAATTTCCTGTTTGTTCCGCCACGATCTTATATTTGCTCCCTGCGGCTTTTATGACTTCGTGCACTCCTTTCGCCCGATCGTTGGCCGAACTCCCACCAGCTTTACCGGTGATAAAAACGATCCTGGCGCCATTAGGAAGCTTGCTCACGACATATTTCGCCAATGCGGCCCCTCCCGCCACGTTATCCAACCCAAAATACGGAATCGGTTTGTGTGCGTTGCGGACGATTCGATCGAAAATAACTACCGGGATGCCGGCATCGAGCACATCGTTCGTCGCGTCAGTCAAGGCGTCTACATCGTTTGGATCCAAAACAATACCATCCACGCCCTGGTTCAATGCATTTCGCAAATCGCTCGCTTGTTTTGGGGAGCTACCTTCACCATCCTGAGAAATAAGATCGACACCTAATTTCTGTGCTTCGTCTTGAGCCACTTTTGCGGCTTCGGCGAGCCAAGGAGCGGACAGAGTCGGGCTACTATAGACAATTCGGAGTTTATTTTCCTGCGCATGAGCGACGGCTGACACCCACATCAGTGCTATCGTGATAGTAAGCCAAACTCGGAGGTATTTTTTGTAATCATGTTCTGCCAGAGGATTTCGTTGCTTTTGAAAAGCGCGCTGACACCGCAGCCATCCTTCCTCTCCCGTCAGCTACGGTTGCCGGTTCGGGTAGCAGAATAACGTGGCATTCGCACGGAGGCTTCAGCCACCCACAATTTACATAATTCTTTTCGTGATCAGCCAATAAAGGCCGAACCAGCACTAAACTTGGTTTACCGGTGTTACGACCTGATCAAAGGCGTCCACAAGCGTTTTGATTTCCCGATCGCGTCCATATAATTTTTCGGGTATCAGCAGCCGGTCTGAAATGTCGTGCGCGCCGAGAGAGAAAGAACTGATTCGTCGATGGCGCGCTATTGCTATCGGCCGGACAGCCCACGTCGGATCCAGCTCTTGTCTCAGAGAATATGCGTGCTCCAGCCGTTTCAGCCTTTCCGGCGTGGGACGCTGCACCGCAGGCGAAAGCACAAGAACCTGAGATGCATCGTCATTACTCCGCCCGCGATAAAGAATAAACTCTTCGTCCTTCCGCAGTGCCGCGAAGACATGTTGTGATAGCTCAATCACAGTCCGGCCTCCAGCCACCCACAGTCTACACAATTTTTTGCATGATCAGCCACAAAAGGCCGAACGGAAATCCAGAAATCCGAGATCTCGTACGGATATTCGCTCGACTCCATTCTATGCATAAGAGCCTGACGAACAGGCACAAGCAATGAATAAGAAAGGTTGGCACACAATGTGTTCAACCTCGAGGCATGAGAATGGCCACGGCTAAGCGAGGCGTTGTGCGCGATGCGTGGTCTATGGCAAGGGTATGTTGGGCATCCGAGGAAAAATGGTCGGCTTGGGGCCTCCTTCTTGCGGTCGTCGCATTGAATCTAGGCACGGTTTGTACCAGCGTCGGTATCAATGCTTGGAACCGGGGCTTTTACAACGCGCTACAGGCATTCGACCGCGGTCAAATCTTCCGCCCGCTCGGCGATTGGGGTGTGGTCCACATACCTGGCTACCTGGTATGGGCAGCGTTGCTTTACGCCGGTATCGGTACCTGGCTCACAGTCAGAATTGGCCGGCCGCTGGTGCAACTGAATTTCGCTGGACAGCGGTTTGAAGGCGATTTCCGATTCAGCTTGGCCCGGTTACGCGAAAACGCCGAAAGTGTAGCCTCCTACGGCGGCGAGCCGGTCGAGCTCGGCGTTTTCGAAGAGCGATTCCGAAATATCTTTGCCAACTTCCGGATGATTATGGGGCGGCAGATACGCCTCAATTGGTTCACGCAAGGCTACGCCCAGGTCGCCGTCATTTTTCCATTGCTGGTGATCTTACCCCGTTATTTCGTAAAGCAGATCGGGTGGGGTGGCTTGATGCAAGTGGGCTGCGCTTTCTCCTACGTTTATAACTCGCTTTCATTCATCATCACTCGCTATCCGGACATTGCTGCGTGGCAGGCGGCAACCGATCGCCTCAGCAGACGTCAAGTCATCCGCTGCCCCTCTTGTTTGCATTGTGGACGACGATGCCTCAATGGCAGACTCGACCCGATACCTTGTTCGCTCCTTTGGTTTCAGGGCAGAGGACTTTTTGTCTGCTCAGAAGTTTCTGGATTCGGGCCTTGTTGAAGAGACAAAGTGTCTAATCCTGATCCTCGATCTTCGGATGCCGGGAATGGACGGTTTGGAATTGCAACGACATCTGACGAGCGCCAACAAACGCATTCCGATTATTTTTGTCTCCGCTCGTGCGAACGAGCAAGAGCGGATCCAGGCCGTCGCCGAAGGTGCGGTGGATTTCTTGCTCAAGCCTTTCAGCGAGGATGCATTGCTCAATGCTATCCAAGCGGCGCTGAATCGATAAAAATTCGCCAAAAAGGAAAGACAAATCTGCTCCGCGAATTCGGCTGTGACCGGTTTGCCGTCACTACAAAAGCGTCTCATCCCAATAAAAAAGCTTCGCGTACAGACGCAAACGTTCAGTCTAATCTGCGCCGCTATTCTTCTGCATAGAGAAAATTGCGGTACCAACACGGAACGTGGCGGTAGGCGCCATTGCTTCGCGCCTCAACACAGGCGGATCGTTCCAGAAGTCAATGACGTATGTTTCATCTTTTCAGATAGGTTAGTGGACCGCGCTTAAGCGATCAGGATCCGTGTCTATCGAATGGGCGCTGGAACCAGGTATTGGCGTATTGACAACGAGCGCTGAACGTTGGTGGAGATACTGCACAAAATCTTTGGAAAAGAAGACGTCCAATGTCCAATCAAGCGCGACTCTCACCTTTTTTTCTACTCGCGGGAGCTTAAGCAGGTAGATTGTGCGCCAGAGCCACCAGGCGAAAAATCCGGAAAAGTTGACCCCGAGGATGCGCGCAACACCGGTGCGCCGGCCAATTGAGGCAAGCAAACCGAGCGTGTTAAATCTGAATGGAGTCAAATCTTGGCCGAGGCTGTTTGCGACGATATTATGGGCCAACACCTTGCCTTCTCGCGACGCGTGCTGTGCGGTTGGCGGTTGGTATCCGCCATGTTCATCGGGAATCATCGCGCAGTCACCCAGCGCCCAAATACCTGGATAGCCCTCAACACCCATTGCGCCGTTAACTTTCAGGCGGTGGCGCTCCTTTGGGAGCGGAAGTGTTTCGAGCAAAGGGTGAGGGGCAGTCCCCGCCGTCCAAACTAGAGTACGAGTGTTGATATGAGTTCCATCGCTTAGCTCGACTCCGTTTGATGTAACTGCCTTTATTTTAGTATTCGGCCTGATTTCGACTCCGCGCTCGGCCAGCTTGCTGCCAGCGTATCGCCCAAGTTGTTCACCGAGCTCGGGTAGAACAAATTCACCTGGGTCGACCAAAACCACCCGAATCATCTCGGATCTCAGATTAGGGTAATAGGGGAGAGCTTCTTTCAAGAGATCATTAATACTGCCGATGGTTTCAACCCCAGCGAATCCGCCACCTGCCACCACAAATGTAAGTAAAGATTCGCGATCATCGGTCGCGCATTCCGAATCGGCCTCCTCCAGATGTTCTATGAGACGATTGCGAAGTGCGATGGCGTCACCCAGCGACTTCATAGTAATGGCCCTCTCGGCCAGATTGGGAATGCCGTAAAAATTCGTGACTGAACCCAATGCAAACACGACGTGGTCGTATTCCAACGAATGCGCGTGCCGGTCGAATCCGTGAGCGACGACCACTTGACGTTTTGTAATATCGACAGATCGAACTTCTCCTTCGAAGAAGTGAACATGCCGCAGCATCTTACGAATGGGATTGACGATATGGGTTAAATCGAGATCGCTCGCCGCTACTTCATGAAGCATCGGTGTAAACAGGAAGAAATTATCCTGGCTGATGAGCGTGACTTCGAAGTCGGGATGGTGGCGTTTTTCGAACGCGAGCGCGGCGTATAAACCGCCAAAACCACCGCCGAGAATGAGGACACGATTCTTTTTCATAGATTCTTTTTGCACTGAGTTGTCCCTTCCAAAATCTGGATTGACCGGTTCGATTCCTTGGCAAGATCAACCTGTTGGATGCGGTTCATACTTGGTTAGCTTTCCTTGGTTGTGTGTAATAATGGCGTCATTCGCTTTTTCGGATTAGCGGTCGTGCTCCTGAACACTTAGGTCACGTCCCGTGCCAACTGCCTGTGAGATTGCTGGTTTATTTCAAGACAAAACGCTCGATTGCGTGAGCGAACCCTTCCTCTTCATTTGAATCAGTAACAAAGTTGGCCTCCGCTTGTACTTCCTTACTCGCATTGCCCATAGCGATACTCATACCGCTTTTTTTGAACATCAGGACATCATTGGGCATATCGCCAAGAGTAGCGATGCTGCTGCTCGGCATGAGGTAAACAGCCGATAGGAAATCGACCACGCTCCCCTTGTTCGCCGCCGGATGGGTAACATCCAGGTAGTATGGCTGCGACCGAGCCGCGGAAACGTGATCGCCTAACTCTTGCTGGACCTTTTTCTCACATGCTGCCACGGCCTCCAGATCGTCGCTCACACCGACAATCTTGGCCGTCTGCGCGACGTAGGCCGAGTAATCTGAAGTTACCTCAGGTCCGAATCCAACGGTTCTACTTTCCCGGTCGACATGCGGTCCTTTGGGATCTTGGACATACCAGACGGTATCGGTGTAGAGCCAGGCTGCCAAATCGTGTTCTTCAATGAGTTCGATAGAACGGACCGCGGCATCCCTGGGTAGGTCACGCATCACAATCGGATCCAGCTTGGGAGTCGTGTAGACCCCTCCATTGAAACCTGCGACCACGGTTGAAAGATTGACATCCTTGATCACCGTTTCCATGCCGCGCGGCGGCCGCCCGCTAGTAATAGCAAAGGCGATTCCAGCGGCCGTTAACTTACTCACAGCTTCTTTCGTCTTTGCCGTCAGCACTTTCTCCTGGGTCACGAGGGTTCCGTCGACGTCGGCTACAACCAGCCGAATTGGCTCTTGATTCTTGTAAGGTTTCATTTGCTACGATCTCCCAACTGACAGGTTACTTTGCTGCCAAGAGTTCCTTCGCCACCGCGACAACTTGATCAGGCACAAAGCCGAATTTCTTTTGCAACTCTTTGAGGGGCGCCGAAGCTCCGAAAGTGTGCATGCCAATAACACGGCCCTTCTCGCCCACATAACGCTCCCATCCGAAGGTGGAGGCCTGCTCGACCGCCAGGCGGACCTTCACGTTTGGCGGCAGTACGCTGTCCCGATACTCCTGTGTTTGGTGTTCAAATATGTCCCAGGACGGCATGGAGACCACCCGTGCCCGGATGCCGTCCTTGAGCAGCCTCTCATAGGCTTCCACAACGAGACTGACCTCGCTGCCAGAAGCGATCAGGATCAGCTCGGGATTCCCACCCCGTGCCTCGGCTAAGACATAAGCGCCGTGTGCGACGCCGCTAGCCGGTGCGTATTCGCTTCGATCCAAAGTCGGCAAAGCTTGCCGTGACAACGCCAGCACTGCGGGCTGGTGGCGTAATTGCATCACATAGCGGTAGGCTTCAACTACCTCATTAGCGTCACCGGGCCGCAGCGTCACAAGCCCGGGGATAGCTCGTAACGAAGCAAGATGCTCCACCGGTTGGTGCGTCGGGCCATCTTCTCCGTCGCCCATGGCGTCGTGAGTGAAGATAAAAATGGTGGGCAACTCCATTAAAGCGGACAGCCGGATGGAAGGCCGTGCGTAGTCGCTGAAGATGAAGAAAGTCGCACCGAAAGGCCGGAGCTTAGACAGCGAAAGCCCGTTCACAATTGCGGTCATGGCGTGTTCCCGAATGCCAAAATGGAGGTTCTTTCCGCCGGGATTGTCAGCTTGAAAATCTCCCGCCCCCTCATACTTCAAAGTGGTCTTGTTCGACGGCCCGAGATCGGCAGATCCCCCGAGTAACCAAGGTATGTTTTGCGCGAGAACGTTAAGGACTTTGCCCGAGGCTTCTCGGCCGGCCAGCCCTTTCTGATCAGCCGCGAAAACGGGGAGATTGCGATCCCAACCGATCGGCAACTCGCGCCGCTGCATTTGGTTAATCTCACTAGCCAGTGCTGGATATTTAACGGCGTAGTTTGCGAAAAGATCTGCCCACTGGCGATGGGCTTCCGCGCCGCGTACACCCACTCCGGCAGCGAAGTGCTCCCTGACACTATCCGGGACTAGAAACTTTGCGTCCTCAGGCCATCCATAGCTGCGCTTAGCCAGCCGGACTTCTTCGTCGCCAAGCGGCTCTCCATGGGCTTCTGCGGTGTCCTGCTTATGCGGAGAACCGTAGCCGATATGGCTGTCCAGGATGAGAAAGGTAGGGCGTCCCTTCGTCTGGCGAAACAGCTGGAGGGCCTGCTCGATGCGATCAATATCGTTAGCGTCTCCGACTCGCAGAACGTTCCAACCGTAGCCCAGGAATCGGGCCGCGATATCCTCCGTGAAGGCAATTCGCGTATTCCCTTCAATGGTGATGTGGTTGTTATCGTAGACCCAGCAGAGATTGTCTAAGCCGAGATGTCCCGCCAGTGATGCCGCTTCCGAAGCGACGCCCTCCATCATACAACCATCCCCGCAAACGGCGTAGATGTGATAGTTAAAAATATCGAAGCCCGGTTGGTTGTAGCGGCTGGCGAGCCACTTTTGGCCGACCGCCATCCCTACGCTGGTGGCAACGCCTTGCCCGAGTGGACCGCTGGTGGTCTCGACGCCAGAAACCCAGTGATACTCTGGGTGCCCCGGTGCCTTGCTGTCGAGCTGGCGGAAATGGCGTATGTCGTCGAGCGAAACTGAGGGCTGACCCAATCTCTCGTATTCAGCATTCACCGCCTTGGTTCCGGTCAGGTGCAGCACCAACCAGAGCAACATCGACGCGTGACCATTGGAGAGCACGAACCGATCGCGGTTGGGCCAAATTGGGTCCTCTGGGTCGAACCGCAGGACGCGATTCCAGATTGTATAAACTAACGGCGCGAGCGCCATTGGCGTTCCGGGATGTCCAGACTTGGCCTGTTGCACCGCGTCGATCGAGAGGGTGCGGATTGTGTTAATCGACAGTTGATCTAATTCTTGGTTTGTCATTGCATTTATTTTTCGAGTTATTGTCCGCTTAGTCCTCTTTCCAGAAGAGTCACTTTGCTCAAGCGACGCAGATGGCGTTCGGCTCCACTGAATTCTGCCGCGAGGTTGTTTTTTTTTGCTGCCGCGCGATCGGCGAGCACCAAGGCTCGATCCTGATTCACTCGCCCAGCTGGAATTGATTGATCAGCGCCGAGCAGGCGAGCAAGCATTCCAACTTTCTCACTGCCGGTGACTAGCCAAAGGACGCGGCGGGCACGATTGAGAACTGGGTAGGTCAAAGTCATCCGGCGCCTTCCCTGGTAGATTCCGGTTACACCAACGTCTGTGTCAGTAATCTCGAGGACCGGGTCCCCCGGCACCAATGAAGCAGTGTGCCCATCGGGACCGAGTCCCAAATGAACGAGGTCGAGTACCGGTGGGATGCCAGCTACATCTGCAAGTATTGCCGCGTATTGCTTCGCCGCTGCTTCCAAATCGGGTGATTCCACCGGCATGGCGTAAATTTGTTTGGGAGGCAACGGGACATGCTCGAGCAGGCTTTCGCGCAAATGGGTAAGATTGCGATCCGGATGTCCGGCTGGAGCGACCCGTTCGTCGACCTCTATAATGTGAACCTTATCCCAAGGGACATCCTCTTCGGCCAAAGCGCTGAGCATGATCCACGGGGTGTGGCCGCCGCTGACCGCGATGAGCGCCCCTGCTTCTCGGGCTACCGAATCTGCGTCTACAAATACTTCAATTTTCATGAAAACATCTCCAATGTGGATTAGCCGGTTACGACTGGGTTCTGCCAGCCCTCGCCGGGCGAGACTTTTTGATCGACTTCGCTCGGTCCCCAGGTGTTTGGCTCGTACTCATAGACTGGGGTGTCCGCCTTCAATACCGGATCGACGATTCGCCAGGCCTCTTCGACATAGTCTTCGCGGGCAAACAGCGTCGCGTCCCCGGCCATGGCGTCGCCCAGGAGGCGTTCGTAGGCATCCATCTCATCCGCGGGCGGATGCCGGCTTACTACCATCTCTACAGGCTTGCTGACGGTATCTTCGCCCGGAGCGATTGCGTTCATGCCAAAAGCCAAAGTGACCTCAGGACTGATGCGAAATCGGAAATAGTTAGTTGCCAGATTGAACCCCTCAAACATCGTGGGTGGCTGGCGGAGCCGGACGATAATTTCCGCGCATGTGATCGGAAGACATTTCCCCGCCCGGATATAGAAGGGGACTCCTTTCCAGCGCCAGGAATCGATCTCCAGTTGCAGGGCCGCAAAGGTTTCCACCTGTGAGTCTGCCGCGACGCCCTTCTCTTTGCGATAGCCGCTAAACTGGCCGCGGACTACATTCGTGCTTTCCAGCGGCGGAATTGCCTTGAGGACCTTGATCTTTTCGTCCCGAATCGATTCGCTGTCGGTTCTGGGAGGCGGCTCCATGGCGAGGTTGGCCAGGACCTGGAATAGATGATTCTGAATGACGTCACGGATAGCGCCGGTTTGGTCATAAAAAGCACCTCGGCCCTGGACCCCAAACTCTTCCGCCATCGTGATCTGCACGCTCTCGATATGATTGCGGTTCCAGAAGGGCTCTAAAAACGAATTGGCAAAACGAAGAAAGAGCATGTTGTGGACCGGTCGTTTTCCGAGATAATGGTCGATCCGAAAGATCGATTTTTCGTCAAAGACGCCAAGCAAGACCCGGTTAAGCTCTTGCGCCGAGGCGAGGTCCCGTCCAAACGGCTTTTCAATGATAACGCGGGCGCCATTGGTGCACCCCGATTTAGCCAACTGTTCCACAACCAGCCCAAACAGGACCGGCGGAATGGCGAGATAATAAGCAGGTCGCACGGCTCGGCCCAGCTCCTTGCGGAGGGTCTGAAACGTCCCTAAATCTTGATAGTCGCCATCCACGTACCGGAGCAACCCGCACAACTTTTCAAAGCCCGAGGGTTCCAGACCACCATGTTTCTCGACGCTGTCACGCGCTCTGGCCTTCAGTTGGTCGAGGCTCCAGCCAGCTTTGGCCACGCCTATAACTGGCACACCGAGGCGGCCGCGTTTGGCCATCGCCTGCAACGCCGGAAAGATTTTCTTGTAAGCCAGATCTCCGGTCGCCCCGAAGAAGACTAGGGCGTCAGAATGAGAAAAACTCATGAATTCCCTCTCATTTAGCCGGTTTTTCCATGTGTCCACCGAACTCGAACCGCATGGCTGAGAGCAGTTTGTCCTGGAAATCGGCATCGCCGCGTGAACTGAATCGTTCGTACAGAGCCGTGGTAAGCACCGGCACTGGCACGCCTTCGTCAATAGCTGCCTTGATGGTCCATCGCCCCTCTCCGGAATCTGAGACTTGGCCCGCGAATTTCGAAAGAGCGGGGTCTTTGAGCAAAGCGTTCGCCGTCAGATCTAGTAGCCACGAGGCGATCACACTGCCGCGCCGCCAGACTTCCGCGATGGCGCCCAGATTGAGATCGTATTGATAGTGCTCGGGATCGCGCAGCGGTGTAGTTTCAGCATCAATCGCTTGCTGTCGCTTGCCAATATTCGCGTCACGAAGCACACCCAGTCCCTCAGCATACGCAGCCATGATTCCGTACTCGATGCCGTTATGAACCATCTTGACAAAGTGGCCCGCCCCATTGGGACCGCAGTGCAGGTAACCGAGCTCGGAGGTGTCCCTGAGCTTGTCGCGCCCGGGAGTGCGTGGAATGTCGCCGATGCCCGGCGCCAACGTTGCGAAGATCGGATCGAGATGTTTTACGACCGCGGGTTCACCGCCAATCATCATACAATATCCGCGCTCCAGACCCCAGACACCGCCACTCGTTCCCACGTCGACGTAATGAATTTCCTTTTTCGCCAGTTCTGCGGCGCGGCGGATATCATCGATGTAGTACGAATTGCCGCCATCAATAAGGATGTCGCCGGGCTCCATCAAGGGCGCCAATTCGGCGGTGGTTTTGTCGACGACGCCGGCCGGAACCATTAACCAAACGGCTCGCGGTTTCGCGAGCTTCTTGATGAAATCCGCGAGCGACGAAGATCCGATCGCTTTCTGCGCAACCAACTCCTCTACCGCTTTTGACGACCGGTCGAAGACGACCGCCTCGTGGCCCTGCTTCAAAAGCCGTCTCACCATGTTGGCTCCCATTCTTCCAAGTCCAATCATTCCAAGTTGCATTATTAACTTCCTTTATTTGTTCATAACTTCTTCTGTTTGAGTTGGCGATAGCGACGGATCAGAGAATTGGTCGAGCTGTCATGTTTAAGCTCGGGCTCTCCTTCGGTTTCTAGTTTCGGGATAATGCGCTGAGCTAACACCTTGCCGAGCTCAACGCCCCACTGGTCGAACGAATCGATGTTCCAGATCGCGCCCTGGGTAAAAACGCTGTGCTCATAATGAAGCGACTGATTGGAGAGGTGTCGTCATTTTTCGTATTCCCTTGTTTCAGATCAGCGAGAGCCGGCCTTTTGCAGGGCGGCGCTCTTGGATACAATCACCGCCATGAGTTCGTTCCAGGATTTGACGAATGAAGCTGCCCCTTCGTCCTGGAGTCTGGCGGCCAGAGCGTTCAGGTCGATACCGGCCTTGCCGAATTGAGAAAAAACTGCCTCGCAATCACCTCCATCGGCCGGCAGGATTCCATTGACTTCGCCGTGATCGCCGAAGGCCAACAGCGTAGCCTCTGGGATTGTGCTAACTGTTAGTGGCGCAGCCAGCGTCTTAATGTAAAGAACGTCTGATGCCTTCGGATCTTTCGTCCCGGTGCTGGCGAACAAGAGCCGCTGTGGCCGGGCGCCGGCATTGAAGGCGCGTTGCCAACGCGGCGAGGCAATAAGCTCGTGGTATGCCTTGTAGGCAGCTTTGCCGATCGCGATGCCGAGTTGATTGTTAAGAGTGTCCGGTACCTTGCCGCTAACGGCGGAGTCCCACCGGCTGATGAACAGCGACGCCACGGAGCCGATATCCGACCTGAGTCCCGCCGCGATGCGCCGCTCGATGCCGCGCAAGTACGCCTCGGCGGCCGCGACATAGTGCTCAGGAGAAAACAATAGCGTCACGTTAACCGCCACACCGGCGAAGATCGCCTCTTCGATTGCCGGCAAACCTTCTTTAGTGCCAGGAATCTTGATGAACAGGTTAGGACGCTTTCCGCGAGCGTGCAGTTCCTTCGCCTCGGCTAGCGTGGTTTGAGTGTCATGAGCTAGCAATGGGGAGACTTCCAGCGAAACCCAGCCATCCACGCCGCAGGTTTGATCATAGATCGGACGGAAAAGGTCGGCAGCTCGGATCAGGTCTTCCAGCGCCAGTTCGAAAAAGAGTTGTTCCCCCGACTTGCCCTCCTCGAGTTTCTCGCGGATAGCGACATCATAGTCGGTGCTGTTTTTGATAGCGTGGTCGAAAATTGTCGGATTCGATGTCAACCCAGTTACGGATAGTTCATCGATGTAGCGGCGGAGCAAACCGCCTTCCAATAAGTTTCGTGTGATGTTGTCAAGCCAAAGGCTTTGGCCCAAATCGTGCAGATTCGCAGTCGCTTTCATGTTTTTCTCTTCCTGATTAAATAGTAGGGTAGGACCACAACGTCATACTCTTCCGGGTCGGTCTTCTTAGGAATTTTTCATTCTAGTTTATGTCGCGTGGTTAAGAGTTAGTGTATTGTTGTTTGTTAGGTTAATATTTGAGGGCAACCGCCGCGACCTTGCCTTCGAGTGTAGTAAACCGACTTTTCGCATCGGCGATGGCCGGTGGTGAAATCTCGTGCGCCATTACCGGCAAAACGCTGGACGATAGATAGGCGAAGCCCGCGCTTCTGCCAGTGATGGCTGCTTTGTTACCTTCAAGTGTCCTATTCATTCAATTGGCTGATTTCTGTTGCGTACCTGGACCTTGAACACATTCTGTGCCAACCTTCGATAGCTCGCTGTTTGTATCCGTCCATCAGGAGGTTATACATAGAACGTGGTTGATTGAAATGCCGTACGAGATTTCGGATTTACGGAGTTCCGTTCTGCCTAGTCCGAGCTGTCGAACTATCGGAAGGGAGCGGCGTAATTGCTGTGTCCGCCTATGGTATGAGGCCACATTCCTCCGGGGTCTCTATAGTCCCATAAGTGTCCTGGACCGGATGTTTACTGAGAAATCGGGTGCAGGCCCACAGGGGCCTAGTGATGCCTCCTAACCGAATCTGCGACATTCCTTTAGCAGGATCGGCCTTGATCACCTGAACGACGGTTCCCGGTATGAGGTACTAGCACTGAATGTTCTCCACCACTTGGAGTGCTGTGGCATCTGTACGGTGAGCGACCATGCGTTGAATGTCTTGCTCAGTGGTACAGGCATAGGGCTCGTTGACGTGACCCACCGATACCCTTGCGCTGCTAAATCCTTGTAGTTGTCGGCGAGAGCCGTATATGTCAGCCCCAGGCTCACCGCGGTCATAAGGAAAATCAGTGACTTCATAAGCCCTTAACTCTAATCCAGACAGAGACTAATCTGTTTCTAGTCTGTCCGAATGCCTCTCGAGATTGAACAGCTTGCGCGCCAATCTTCTATAGTCACGGTTTGTGCCCGCCGATCAGACGTTTATGCATATAATACGGTCGAGCGGATATCGGTTAACGAGATCTCGCAACTTACGGATTTCCGTTCTGCTCGGTCCGAGCTGTCGAACTAATTCACAACTCGAGGAAACGAATCTGTTTGCAGTGAAGCTGATGTTAGGACAGAGGAGCTGATAGGCGCGCCACTGCTTATTCCCGTGTGAGATTTACGGACCAGCGCCTACTTTCCTTTTCTGCGACTTCGAATTACGCGGCCGATGCTCGATTCGTATTCTTGTCTCCAACGGCCGGAACGAACGGCATCTTTGGCGACCATGAGGAGCGTCGCGAAGGAGCAGACGAGTGCGAGCATAATTCCAACATAGGGGATTAGAAGCAGAACCACTGCTACGAAAACCAGGACAAGACACCCGGATAGAACATCGTCCAGAAATGACTTCGGTTTGCGGGTCCACATCCATTTGGCACGGACAAACTCCGCATGATCAACATCGCTTAAGTCGCAATGAAGCGAGCGCAGCAGATCGCTCGGGGCTAACTCAGCAAATGTCCAGCGATTTACCGCATTGAAATCTTCAGAGTTGCATTCCATCTGTGGAGAGAATTACCTATTGCGCGCTCGCTTGCGAAAAGTGTTCGAGACATCGGACCGCGAGGGAAGTCCATCCGGTTTGATGACTGGCTCCACAGCCGCGTCCGGTATCGGCGTGAAAGTATTCGTAAAAGAGCACCAATCCGCGCCAGTTTGGATCTTGCACATATCGAAAATCAGTACCGTGGCATGGACGAGCCCCTTCGCTATTTGGTAGGAAGAGGCTTCCGAGCCGGCGTGACAATTCGGTTGCAACATCGCCGAGGGTTAAGAATCGACCAGAACCAGCGAGACATTCGACTTTCAGTGTGTCCCCGTAAAAATGGTGGTAGCGCTCCAGAGCTTCGACCAGGAGAAAATTGATCGGGAACCAGACGGGACCACGCCAGTTGGAGTTGCCGCCAAATAGGTAGGATTTCCCTTCACCTGGCCAATAGTCGACTCGGTATTCGTGATCACCAACGCGGAAAATGTACGGTTTTTCCCGGTGGACCGCTGAAACTGATCGGATGCCGAAAGGTGAGAAGAATTCCGACTGATCCAACATATAGCGCAACACGCTCTCGAGCCGTTCACGCGAAGGAATCGCCAACATCCGTCGCTGGTGATCAGTGGGGCAGGTTTCGCACCAAGTGATAAGTCGAGCGAGATCGGGTCGGTTCTCGATAAACCAGTTCATTCGTTTCGAGAATCCCGGGAGTCGCTGGATTTTTTCTTCCTCCAGTATTTCGACCGCTATCAGTGGCAACAGACCAACCAATGACCTTGAACGGAGAGGAATGATCTGGCCGTTGAGCTTTAGCTGATCGTAATAGAATCCATCAGTTGCATCCCAAAGTCCGGTTCCTCCGAGATTGTTCATCGCGTCCGCAATCCGAACGAAATGCTCGAAAAACTTGGATGCCAGGTCTTCGTAGACACTGTTTTCCTGAGCCAGTTCCAGTGCCATTGAGAGCATCGTTAGGCAGTAGAAAGCCATCCACGCCGTCCCGTCGGACTGCTGGAGAAATCCACCGCTTGGTAACGGATTTGATCGATCGAACACGCCGATATTGTCGAGGCCAAGGAATCCACCTTGAAACAAGTTGTTACCTTCGGCGTCTTTGCGATTGACCCACCAGGTGAAATTGAGAAGTAGCTTTTGGAACACGCTTTCCAAGAATTCACGATCGCGCTGACCACGCGCACCGCTGATTTTGTACACGCGCCAGGCGGCCCAGGCGTGTACCGGCGGATTCACGTCGCTGAAGGCGAACTCGTAAGCCGGGATTTGGCCATTCGGATGCATGTACCACTCCCGGAGCAAGAGCGTCAATTGCTGTTTGGCGAAATCGGGATCAATGCTGGCCATTGGAATCATATGGAACGCGAGATCCCAAGCGGCGAACCACGGATACTCCCATTTGTCCGGCATTGAAATGATATCGCGCGAATAAACGTGTTCCCATTCGTGGTTGCGTCCGCTTTGGCGTTCTGGAGGTAGCGGCGGTTGGGCAGAATCTCCGGCTAGCCAATCCGCAACCACGTAGTGATAGAATTGCTTACTCCACAACAAGCCCGCGTAGCCTTGGCGTATCACGTTTTTAGCCTCTGGACTGACCGTTTCAGAAACAATGTGTGTATAGAATTCATCGGTTTCGCGCTGGCGTTCAGCGAAGACGCTATCGAATGCCTTGCCAAAAAACCGTTCCGGTGCGGTCACGGTGGACGCCAACCGAAGCCGCAGTTGGCGAGTCTCTCCGGGCTGGATCATCAGCTCGAAATGGGGTGCACATTTTGTGCCGAGGTACTCGTAGTTGACGGCATCACGGCGCCCGGCGATCACGTGTTCGTGAAACGCATCTTTAACGAAAGACGTCGGATTTGGGGTGCCCCAAAGCCGGTGCGCATTGGTCTCGTTCTCGGTAAAGAGCACTACCGCCTCGGTGTCAAAGGCAAACTGATAGTTCCCAAGCGAGTTGTGCTCGACGCGCACTGCATTGGCGGTTTCGAGACGCAAGGACGGCTTCGGTGAAGCTTCATTGGTGGATTGCCAACTCCAGGTATTTCGAAACCAAAGAGTGGGTAAAATATGGAGTGGTGCCGCCTGCGGACCGCGATTAGTCGCGCTGATTCGAATCAATAAATCATCTGGCCCAGCTTTTGCATATTCAATCTGAACATCGAAGTAGCGATTGCCATCGAAAACGCCGGTGTCGGCCAGTTCAAATTCAGGTCTGGTGGACCCACGCCGCCTATTTTCTTCCACCAATTGGTGGTAAGGAAATTCGACCTGTGGATACTTATAGAGAGCTCTCGCGTAGGAATAGGTCGGAGTCGCATCCAGGTAATAATAGTTTTCCTTAACGTCTTCTCCATGGTTTCCTTCCGATCCAGTGAGACCGAAAAGCCGCTCCTTTAGGATCGGGTCACGTCCGTTCCACACGGCGAGCGCAAAACAGAGCCGGCACTCACGATCAGTGAATCCGAGCAACCCGTCTTCGCCCCAGCGGTATACCCGGCTGCGGGCATGATCGTGGGGGAAATAATCCCAGCAGGTCCCATAGGGAGAATAGTCTTCGCGCACCGTCGCCCATTGGCGCTCGGATAAATACAGTCCCCAACGTTTCCAGTTCTTAAGCCGTGTACGATCCTCGGAAAGGCGGATTCCTTCCGCAGTCAATGATGCATCATTTTTCATATCTTCAGATCGGATAGCCGCACGAGATTTTGGACTTATGGAGTTCCGTTCTGCCCAGTCCGAGCTGTCGATTTATCAGTGAGCGTTGGGACGATTGCGGTGTCTACGCTCGGATTGAGACCGGAGTTCTCCGGTGTCTCGATAATTCCATAGGTGTCCTGGATCGGATGCTTGCTGAGGAATCGGGTGTAGGTCCATAGGGAGGTAGTAAGTCCTCCCAAATGCATCTGCGACATATCGTTAGCCGGATCCTCTTGTACTACTTGAACGATAGTTCCTGGAATCAGGTAGTAGGTTTGGCCATTCTCTACCATTTCCAGTTCCGTTGCGTCGCCGTGGTGAGCGGTAATTCGCTGAACCCCTTGCTCAGTACTACTAGCATAAGGCCCATGGACAGTCACCCAGCGATAACCCTTTGCTGCTAAAGTGCCGTAATTGTCCGCTAGAGCCGTGCAGGCGAGTCTGAGGCTGACCGCAGTCATAATCGAGATAGCTAGTTTCATAAGGCTCCTAACTGCGATCAGTGGTTTAGGTCGTTCCAGCCCGGGCTCCGGGTTGGTGTATAGAAACCATCTTCGTCATGGTCCCAATCGGGAGCAGTTGCTTCTGCGTCCTTTTGCATGTGGAAATCTATATGGTGGCGGTTATTCCCTGTGTTAGCGTGATGCGGCCAAAGAAAACCAAATAGAGAGGATGCCAAGATAACTCCGGCGAAGGATACTTTCCGCTCCCTGGTCGATTCGAATAGGCTGGAAACGCGAAATGCGTATCGCGGATTGCGGATTACGTTCAGAATAGTTTTTGTTGTCACGCCTTAAAGGTTGAACATGTTGTGTGCCAACCTTTCAGTATTGGCCTTTGTCCCAGCCCATCACTCGGTCGGGCAGAGAAAAAAAGGTTACGGAAGCTCATACGAGATTTCGGACATACAGAGTTTCGACCCTACCGAATGCGATCTTTCCGACTCCGCCGACAGATGTTAGTCCCTCGAAGAATCCGGCAAGGCTACGTCGGACAGGTCCGACTCCGCCGACATATGTTAGGCCCTCGGCCAAAAAAACGCGAAATGCCAAACGCCAGTCGCGGTCATACGTTGGCCACTGAACTTTGAGATCGTTCCGCGCCGCGGCTCTGCTAAATCTCTTTGGTTGCGCTAAAGCCAGGGCCCTAGCGGGACAGTCGCCGCTACCGTTTCGCGTTATGCGTGCAAGGACAGGAATTTTAAGGGCGAAGTCGGAGCTGTCGGACGTTAGGTTGCCGGATTCATCGTCCGCCAATGCATTAATTGGTTCGACAAACCAAAAGAGGCGTTTTCCTGACAGGTTGGCACGCAATTTGATTCATCGCATCGAGGTGTGAGAGTTACTTAGCAAGTACGAAAACATAGCAACGGAAAGAGAGAGGAATTATGCTAAACCAAACCATTAAGAGAGAGTATTTAGCGTCCAACGGTTTGCCGATCCGAAAAGGACCGAGACCACAGACGATAGTTGGGCCGTTGCACATTCAGTGCGATGGGTATGGTGATTCGAAACATTGGAACGAGTTAGTCAAAAACGTGCTTGCCTGGCCCCATATTGAACCTTCCTCTGGTAACCATCATATTGTTCGGGTCCGTTTAGAGGAAAAGGTCGCGCGGAGCAACTCCGCGACCTATATGAGTGAGAGGGAATTTGGCCGCTTTCTTTTGGCGGCGCCAACCATTTATCTCGCCCTGCCTGTGCCATTGGCGCAGCGGGCTATCGCACGCCGGTGGGCCGAGCCACACTATCTTCAATCTTTTGGGTTAATGCCCGCCGGCACGGTTGTACTGTATACGCCCAAAAATCGGGAGGAACTTGCTGTTTGCTATTCCCTTTTCTCAGAGGCCTACCATTTTGCCGTCAGGTTCGACCGGAGGAGAGGCGTGTCGGCGTAAAGGAAGCACATGTTGATGAAGCGGCGAAGAGGGCCGCATGAAAAACAAGAAATCTGCACTTCTGCAGTGCAGGTTTCGCGAGTTTCAGGTTCGGGATTCAGCACTGGTTGCCCCGAAGTCAACCTGACCAGATCGCAGACACAAATTCTAAATTAAATCTGCGTAATCTGCGGATATTTCCTACTCAACGTAATCTGTGAATGATTTCGTCTGCGGAATCTAAGTTAAATAGACGTGTTCGCCTCTCGCGGTGAACCGGTCAGTCCGAGTAGTTCGGCGAATTTGGCTTCGTAGGAATCGCAGATGGGCGAGTCGCCGTTAGGTTCCACCCATTCCGGATGTTGCGCCCGGAGCGAGACACGGATCAACTCCCGTAGTTCAGTGTAGCTGCGGATTTTATCAGACATCTCTATGCGAGGGCTTAAGATTGGCGATCGCTCGGTAGGTCTGCGGCGGTCAGCGCTCGGCATATACCGGTACATACGCTGCGCGGCGTAGCGCAGACGGATTTCCATCGAGCCTGGCGCCGGGCGAGGCGGGCTGCTTTGTAGCGTTGCCGATCCAGCAGCAGCCCAAGAAGACCGCTCTGTGTCAGCGTTGGAATCGACGCGCTCTCCGGATAGAGCGTACGATATTCATGCAAGGTCGTAATCGTCCGATGCATAGAGTATTGGTTCTTTTGGATCGCGTTTTTCGGACATCGGATCAGTTAGCGTGCCAGAACTGCAGAAACCGCATAACGTGTTGCAAATAAAGAGATTATGGAACTAGCTAAACGGCCGGAGCTCGGGACGAAATTCTGGATGTTCGAACATTCGTTTCGAGGACGTAGCCCGCAAGTCTCATATGCTAATCTGGACCGACGGGCTGACTGCGGCCTGTATGGATTGAGCGAAGCTACAGAGCGATCTTCAATTATTCCTTGAAATGTTAGGACAAAAACCCGGGCCGCAATCGGGAGCGATGGTCTTTGTGGTAGACGACGACGTCTCCGTGCGGGAGGCGTTGGAAAGTCTGGTTCGGTCAGCCGGATTTGAGGTTGAGACGTTTGCCTCTGCCCAGGGTTTTTTAGATCATCGGAAAGCGGATAAGCCAAGCTGTTTGGTGCTGGATGTGCGCTTGCCTGGTCTAAGCGGGCTGGATCTACAAAAGAGAATAATCGAGGCGAACCGGGAAATTCCCATCATCTTTATTACCGGTCACGGTGACGTTCCGACCTCAGTGCGGGCAATGAAAGCCGGAGCTGTCGAATTTCTTACCAAACCGTTCTCTGACCAAGACCTGTTAGACGCAATTGGACAGGCGATACAACGCGACCGATCTGCGCGGCACGAGCACGCGGAGATGCAGGATTTGTACGAGAGGTATGAATCACTGACTCCGCGCGAGCGGCAAGTGATGGAAAAAGTGGTCTCTGGGCTCCTCAACAAACAGATCGCTGGAGAACTGGGTACCAGCGAGATCACGGTCAAAGTTCAGCGGGGTCAGGTGATGCACAAGATGCGGGCCGGCTCGTTGGCGGACCTGGTAAGAATGCATGAGAAGCTGCGGAGCTGGAATACGAGGAACAGGTAGGGCGCAATGTAGACGAACGTCAGCGCGCAGCCTGGGTGCTGGTAGGATTCTTGCGGTCGGCAACTGAAACGTGGGTAGGGCGGGTCCGTCCCGGACCGCCGGGATCCAGGAGTGTAGCCTCCGGAATGTTTACACGGCGAATAAATCTCGGTATCGGTTGCCGTTGTCCCGGTCGGGATTCGGCACGCCGCTGACGTTCGTTGACGTTCGCTCTCGTTCGCTGAATCCCCGGCGGTCTCGGAGAGACGCGCCCTATCCTGCCGCATTTATACCAAGGTATAATAGATACTTGCCGCAAAAAGTGGTCATCTTCTTTTGTGGCGGTCCATCTGATTTCGGTTGTTGACGATGACGAATCGGTTCGTGAGGCCCTTTCCGGGTTACTAAGGTCGCTTGGGTTTGCCGTAAGCGCGTTCGCTTCAGCCGAAGAGTTCTTAGCTTCGGACCAACTGGCAAGCGCGGACTGCCTGATACTGGATGTGCGCATGCCGGGAATGGGTGGCATCGAGCTTCAGCGCCAGCTGGTCGCCGGTCATTACGAAATCCCAGTCATCTTTATCACGGCACATGAGGAGGATTGGATGCGCGCGCGCTCGCTAAGCGGTGGGGTGGGAGCTGTCCTGATCAAGCCGTTCAGTGAGGAGGCAATACTGAGTGCAATTCATTCAGCGCTGACCGCCCAATGATTTTCAAAAACAAGCCGATGCGGAGAACGATAACGAGCTGATGGTGAGAGAAAGATTTTCTTGAGGGTTTTGCCAGCTCCCTGGGGTTCTAATCTGTGTGCGCGCAGAAAGCGCTCACACAGGAGGAGAGGTAAAAAACGTCGCGGCTGGCAAGTTAAGCGGGTATGGCAGAGCAGGTTTAGCAAGAAGGAGGTAACTTATGAGTGAATCCGTTTCTCAAATTTACGTCGTAGATGACGATCGGTCCGTACGTGAGGCGGTGGGGAGTTTGATCAGGTCGGCGGGACTTAGCGTTAGGACATTTGCGTCGGCGCGGGAGATGCTGGCCAGCTTGCGAAAGGAGCTGCCAAGCTGCTTGGTGCTGGATATTCAGCTTCCCGATATCAATGGCTTCGAACTACAACAGGAGCTGGCCAGGAAAGATATTCAGATCCCGATTATCTTTCTCACTGGTCATGGCGATATTCCGATGTCGGTGAGGGCCATCAAGGCTGGAGCGTTGGAGTTTTTGACCAAACCTTTTGATGACGAGTATTTGCTGGAGACGATCCGAGAGGCGATCGCACACCACCACAAAGTCGATAGACCTTCAGGAACAATCACCACAGAGGGTCTCGACGAATGTGCCGGAACCGACAGAGCGTTAAGAGCCGCGCCCTTTCAACCCGAAATCGTGATCTCCTCCCACCTTAACGGTAATGGGAAAGCGGCTGTGACATCCGGTGAAATTATTGGCCAAAGCGGGGCGTGGCAGCACCTCGTTAGGCAAATCGAGATGGTGGCGCCGACGGATGCCACCGTTCTGGTGCTGGGCGAGACCGGCACCGGAAAAGAGTTGATTGCGCGGGAACTGCATCGGCGCAGCCGGCGCAAAGATAAACCGTTGGTCCGAGTGAATTGCGCGAGTATCCCGAAGGAGTTGTATGAGAGCGAATTCTTCGGCCATGCCAGGGGCGCGTTTACCAGCGCGGTTAGAGACCGAATCGGTCGCTTTGAGGCGGCCGCCGGTGGAACTCTCTTCTTGGATGAGATCGGCGAAATCCCGTTGGAACTGCAGAGTAAGCTGCTACGCGTTCTGCAGGAGAAATGCTATGAACGGGTAGGGGAGGAGAGGACGCGGCGCGCGGACGTGCGAATCGTCGCAGCCACTAATCGGGATCTGAAGAAAGAGATCGTGGCCGGCCGCTTTCGCGAAGATTTATATTATCGATTGAATGTCTTTCCGATCAAAGTCGCCGCCCTGCGGGACCGAAAGGAAGATATCCCGCTTCTCACGGCGCATTTTATCGAGCTGTCGGTCAAAGAACTCGGATGTCCCAGACCGAGACTGACGCGAGCAGGGATAGAAATTCTTCGAAACTATGAGTGGCCTGGCAACATCCGCGAACTGCGCAACGTCATCGAACGAGCCGCTATCTTTGCTCAGGGCGGCGCCTTGGAATTCGATCTTCCGGTGAGCGGGTCGCCGGTCAATGTAACTTCCTTTGGGTCAGAGCATGATGCCGAAGTCGAATCGGAATTTCTAACCGATGCAGAAATCCGACGCCGGGAGCGCGAGAATCTTTTTGTTGTCTTGCAGAGGACCGGCTGGAAAATCAAGGGCGTCGATGGAGCCGCGGAGCTTTTGGGACTCAAACCCACGACTTTGATCTCACGGATAGAAAAGATGGGTTTGAAGCGACCTGCTTGAAAGAACGCGGTTTGCAAAGTCACCGGTTTGCTGTGCCCAGCTCAAAGTTCGAGCAACTCAACCAAACCGCTCTTGATCTCTCGTAGAATGCTTGCTGAGATCGCGGTGGGACGATTGTTCGAACATCCAGTATTTCGTCCTGCTCAACTTCGTGGCCGGACATTTATAACTTACCTAGGACCAGCAAGTTATACGCTTCAAAGGTAGTTGGCACAAAAAGTGACCTAAGGCTTCAGGAACACAACAATCAACTAACCAATCGCCTCGTTATGATAATCCGTTCAACAACCAAAAGCATTTACCACCCAACACCGGACAAACAGGGCAGCCTTATTCACGGAAGCAGGAGAATTCGTTACGTCCACGCCGCCCTGCTGGTTCGACCGAAGAGCTAAAAAGTTAAAGTCCCCGGAGGGACTAAATGAGAGTAGCCGCGCACTTTAGTGTGGGGTCAGCAGAAAAATGAGCGGTGCGTCCCTGTAGGGACGTTAGACGGAAGCGGTACATTTGTGGGTTCTCAATCGGTCACAACAGCACAACGAGATCGATCGTTCCTATGGGACGGCCCCACGTAGCGACATTGTTGGGCTTCATTCCGTCCGCTTGGTCGCACGCGTTTATTGACCAAGCCGATCCAGCTGTAAGTAGCAAACTCTCTTCGTCACCTGGTGTGGAGAAGATTTGGTTTACTGAGCGGTTGGAACCGGCGTTGAGTAAAATTCAGGTTTTCGATAGCCGGGGAAGCGAGGTGGACAAAAGAGACACGAAAGTGGAGCGGGCGAATGTACGACTCTTGATTGTCTCGCTGCACGTTATTAAGGCGGGGAAATATCGAGTCACCTGGCGAGTGGTATCGGTGGACACCCACGTAACAAACGGCAGCTCCGAATTCGAGATAACCGAGTAATCGTCCACGCGACTTCGGCGTTAAGCCTGCTCGCTTTCCGGCGGTTGTACGTGATTCCAGTTTCAAATCGTAAGCATCAGAACAACAATTTGGCGGATCACAAGTAGCGGATCAGAAGGGTTGGCACGGAACCTGTTCAAGAGATCCCCATCGCTACCTTTTAGTCACCAAATCACTCTAATGAACTCTTTTACCAAAGCTGGAGGAACCACGGGACACCTCTCACAAGATGAACCTCGAGTGAGTGGGGAATCCGCTGCACGGCGAGCAGAATTTGCACCGAGGGCGCACTCGAATCAGCGGCAACTCACCGCAAGCTCAAAGCGACTTTCACTCTCGAGGAGTGCAAAATCCTTGGTCGTATATAAAGGTTTTGTAATTTCCTTGGAGCCAGCTCCCCGCTGGAGCGGCGGCTAATTGAGAAACTTAGGCGGTTAATAGCAAATACGAAGATCAGTGGAGTTTAAGGAAATAGAGCGGCCACCGTCGTTTGATAATCTTCGGATCCTTCACGAGCCGGTAAGGATCAACGCTACAGACGCGGCGCTGATTATGGACATGCTGCGGCGCGTGGTGATGCCCCTATCGGAACGGAATTGGATGCTAGAAGTGCTTCGCATAGGTAGCAACGAATTTAGAACATGAAATGAAATTAAACGCTACGAGTGGGCCTTTATCCGTCCAGGCCGACCCAACAAGTCTTATGGCCTCCAATCTTGAAAAACATCGCCGATGACAGCACTTATGGTCTCTTGGCTTGCAATGGCAGTCGTCATGGCGGCTGGTCTGGTCCACGCTCTAAGGAGGGACTAGGATGCGTAGTTACTTATTTCGTGCTGGTTGTTTTCTGTTCAGGTGAGTCATTAGATCGCGGACTTGCGGAAGACCCCACCGTGAAGGGAAAAGGCAAAGATGGCGCATGCATGGATTATGCCTTAGCGCTCTCTTCCAGGCTGGCATCTAACGGAATTCACGGTCAACTGATCTTCTACCGATGGCACATTCGCAACACGGCCATTCAAGGAAGTCACGTCTTTGTAGTGTATCGTTTATCAGACGAGAGCGCATGGATCGTAGACAACGAAATCCCGCATCCTAAAAGAGTCCCGAGAGAAGCGAGCCCAAATGCAGCTCGTTTTTCTGCTAAGCGCCGGCCAGTCTGACCCAGTCGACGTGGAGCTGCAGGATGGTCTCAACCATCTCAGTTATTTTTGAGCCGCCCACGGATGGAAGCATTCGTCCTTCTTTCGAGTATCTCCCTCTTTCTCATCGTGATCGCAACAGCGAGGTAACGGTCCGGGCGGCGCAAAGCAAATGCCGGGTGGACTATCTTGAGTCAGTGGACAGAGCTGAACGTGTTCTGTTTTCGATAGGGCGGTGACTATCGGCAACAACATCAGCGAACGGGAAATGAAGCGGGTGTTCTGAACCGTAAGAACTCCTTGTTCGCCGGCAACCGTCGTGGTGGTCGAACTGCGGCAATCCTTACCAGCCTGACCAGCACCTGCCGTCGGCAGGCGATGGTCCCCAACTATATCTCACGCAGTTGCTGATGAATCTCCCTGCTGCGCGAATCAACGAACTCACAGCCTGGCTGCCGGGTCGGTGGAAACTAGGCCAAGCAGCGTAAGTGAGCTGTCTGCAAAAACAACCTCACCAACTGCAAATTAACGGGTCGACTGCGCGAGCGCCGTCCTAGCGGCATGATAGCCGGCCATTCCGTGGACACCTCCACCAGGGGGAGTGGATGCTCCGCAGAGATAAAGATTGGACCGCGGTGTGCGATAGAGTGAGGGTGTGGGACGGAAGAGAAGCTGCCGGATATCCATGGCGCCCCCCAGAAAATCGCCGCCAATCAAATTTGGGTTCCACCGCTCAAGCGCTGCGGGTGAGGAAACGGATCGGGCCAAAATGCAATCGCGGAAATCCGGAGCGAAACGTGCGATCTGGCGTTCGATTGATTCGGTATAGTCTTTTGCGCTTCCGTTAGGTACGTGGCAGTAGGCCCAGGCCGTATGCTGGCCAACTGGGGCTCGACTGGGGTCGAAGAGCGACGGTTGACCGAGAAGAACGAAGGGCCGGTCGGAGGCGAAAGTTCGCTCCGACTCGGCAATCTCTTCAAGCGAGCCCCCAATGTGAACGGTCGCGGCCCGCAAACATTCAGGAGCTGTCCAGGGAATAGGAGCATTCAGAGCATAGTCAATCTTGAAGGCGCCGGCGCCGTAGCGGAAACGCTCCAGCCGCCTGCAGTAATGCGAGGGCAGTTGAGAGCCTGCAATGCGAAGAAGTTGCCGGGGAGTGATGTCGGCGAGAATGAGGTCAGTTTCTGGGAGTTGTGTAACTTCATGACCGATTTCAATACGGCCGCCAAGGTCTTCCAGATAGCGAGCGAGGGCATCTGGGAGAGCTTGAGCGCCGCCGCGCAGAATAGGCCAGCCACTGGCGTGACCGGCAGCTATGAGCGTCAAACCAACTGCGGCTGAAGCTGGGGCTTCTAATGAAAGCACGGAATGCGTTGCCACGCCGGCAAAGAAGGCTTGGGCGCGTTTTCCAGTGAAATGAGAACGGGCCAGAGATGCTGCAGGTAGAAGTGCTGATGCACCGAAGCGCGCGAGTACCAATGCGTGACTTGGGATGTGCTGAATTGGCCCAAGAATGTCTTCAGATAGTTCCGCAAATTCCGAAGCTAAGGGCGCTATCAAGGATCGATATCTGCCACCGTCGCATGGATCTAGAGTGGCGACGGTAGCTTCGATGGAATGTTCCAGCATAACGGCCGTTCCATCGTCGAGCGGGTGAGCGCATGGTGCGGTTGGTTCAATCCAGGGAATGTTAATGGGAAGCGAGCGAAAGAAGGGGCTCGCTACGCCCATGGGGTAGACAGAGGATCCTAGATCCTGACGGAAATTCGGCAGTGTGGTCTCTGCGGTGGAACACGCGCCTCCGATTTGAAGGTTACGTTCAAAGACAGTGGTAGCAAGGCCGGCGGCAGCGAGAACGATCGCGGCTGAAAGACCGTTGGGGCCTGAGCCGATGACGGTCGCGGTTAGCATGGGCTTTGGCACTCACCTACTAGACTAGCTCGTGCCGCGCCGGCAGAAGACCTACAGTTCGATCTGCATCGTAGGCGATGCCACATATCACAGCGACACCATCTAGCCGATTTAGGGCGAACGCCAAGAAAGTCGCCTCGGCAAAAGCCAGTGCCGTTACCGGAGATACCTCCGGTAACGAGAACGATTTTGTTAGTATAGGAGTTTTGAATTGTAACTAAAAGTTAATTTGTTGATGCTTGGCTGACGTCGCGCTCACGGTGTGTTCGACTCGTGCCTCTGGTCCGGGACCGCGGCCAACGCTTCACTGGCGGTAAAGACCGCCGCGCCTAGAAGCACGATATCCTTCAACAAAAACTGGCCTGGCATAGCCGAGATTCCGGGAAAGCCGCCGAGCGTGGGCTCCCATCCCGGGGTGGTAAAGAGAAAAGTCAAGGTAGTCAGGAACATCCCCACTGAGAGCAGGCTGGCTATGCCGGAGACAAGCGGGGCTACGTACCGTAGTGCGATCCCGAGACCCAAGGCGATCTCAACCACCCCGAGGAGATTGGATAAATTGCGTTCTCCCAGGAGATAGTAGAGCCAGTTCATAAGCGGGCTGTGAATCTCCAGAGGTGCTATTCCGGCAGCCTCGTAGGCGGTGAATTTCATCCCACCGATCCAGAGCAGTACGATCACCAGACCGTAGCGTAAGATTCCGATCCCCAGACGATTAAGGATTGGGGCCAATGCCGATGCCCGTGCCTCGATCTTTGTGAAGTTTGGGGAGGCTGAGATTGTTTTAGTGGTTGTGTGCATAACGTTGATGAGGAAGGCGGTTTTCGTACGGCAATTACTTTATGTTTGATTCTGTAGGTTTGGAGTAGGTCTAAGTGGACCCGAACTTCGGAGCCATGTGTCATTCGCATCCGAAACGCCAAGGAAATGGAATAGGTTCACCACAACGCCGAGCTCGGTTCGCACGAGTTCGAAGAGTTGCTTGGTTTTTCCAATCGCCTGGATCGGGTCGCGTTGAGTGATGCGGTTCATGTTCATCTTTTTTGACCGCAACTCGCGGCGGCATTATTTACGTTGCACGCGGCGTGCCAATGCTCGTCATATTCCGATAAACCTTTCATCCACAGTATTTTGAGCGGCACATATCTTTACACGATCCAGTACGAATCTTCGGATAAATACGATTTCTCATATCGCCTTTTGCGACCGCGAATTCTGCCATGAACAGCGTCAAGGGACCTGGTAGCCGTTGAACCGGATCCAGTAGTCAAGTCAATCGCACTAGATGAAGCCAGTCTACTCGAGGGGACGATTGTTCCAACGTCCAATATTTCGTCCTGCTCAACTTCATGACCGGAAATTTATAATTTATCTAGAGTCAGTAGGACTTTCGAAGGTAGTTGGCACAGGCAGTGATATCAGCTTCCGGAACACAAGAATCAACTAACCAATCTTCTCGTTATGATAATCGTTCGACAACCAAAAGGATTTACTATCCAGCACCGGAGAAACAGAGAACTCTTATCCATGGAAGCAGGAGAATTCGTTACCTCCACGCCGCTCTTCTGGTTCAACCGAAGAGCTAAAAAGAGCCCGCCGAGTCCAATACGCGAACAGCGCGAAGATAGGGGAGTTCGTAGTTACAGGCTTCCAAGTCGGGATCAGCGTCATAACTTCCTCCGCTCGCTACTGCGACCTCTGGGTGCAGCTCATCTAGACATGCTTTGGAAACAGCTTGCTGAGATTCGAAGCAAATACGAGGTGGTCGTATAATACTGGGAGGGCTAAGCTCCAGTGGCCAAGATATTCTTACCGGAAAAGAATGGGACGAGTACCAAACATCGCACTCTAACAAATCCGCTTATGACCGAACTTGATAAAGACGAGCAATTCTATCGCGATACGGAGAGCATTGCCTTTCCGAAGCTCGATGACCGACAGCTCGCCATGCTGGAGCCCCTTGGTGCGGGCCGTATCGTGCGGCGCGGCGAACTGGTATACAAAGCGGGCCAACGTGATCTCGGTCTAACGGTGATCTTGGGCGGCGAACTCGAAGTCTTCGAGTCGCGCGACGGGCAAGAGCAAATCCTCGGGACTTTAGGCCCGCGTGGTTTCATCGGGGACGTTGCGATGCTCATGGGCACCGCGGCGCTGGCCAACGCGCGAGGCAAAGCGGATGAGAGCGAAATTCTGGAAGTGCCCGCAGATAGGCTTCGCCAGGCGCTCGTGGAGCTGCCCGGCGTCAGCGAGCCGATCGTGCGCGCGTTTATCATGCGCCGGCAGCGGTTGCAGCGCGACCGCGAGTTTGCCGGGCTGCGCATTCTTGCACAGGATGGTTTGCGAGACGGCCACCAACTCGACGATTTTCTCGACAAGAATCACATTCCCCATCGATTGATTGACTTTCAAAGCGAATACGGGCGTGCCTTATGCGAACGCTTGCACTTGGCGAGTCGCGATTTGCCTGCCCTGATCACGGCGAGTGGAATGCCGCTGCGGCGTCCGTCGCTGTGCGAAGTCGCGCGGGTCGCCGGGCTGCTCCGGCCGCTGGCGCGCGAAGAAGAGAGCGAAATCACCTGCGATCTCGCCATCGTGGGGGCGGGTCCGGCCGGACTTGCCGCCGCGGTTTATGCCGCTTCCGAAGGTCTCAAAACTGTGGTTTTGGAAAGCTATGCGCCGGGTGGACAAGCCGGATCCTCTTCGCTGATCGAGAACTTTTTCGGCTTTCCCACCGGCATTAGCGGCGGCGAGCTGACTTACAATGCGCAACTTCAGGCCTATCGTTTTGGCGCGAAGTTTTCGACGCCCGCGCAGGCGCTCTCGCTCGCATTGACCGACGGTGAGCACCGTGCCAGCCTGCAGGTCGAGGGCTGCAACGCCACCCTGCTGGCGAAGTGCGTCATCGTTGCGACGGGAGCGGATTACCATCGTCTGGAGGCCGATGGGCGCGAAGCCTTTGAAGGTTGCGGCGTTTACTACGCTGCCACGGCGCGCGAAGGGCAACTCTGCCGCGGCTCGACGGTGATCGTTGCCGGCGGCGGCAACTCTGCTGGCCAGGCTGCGATGTTTCTCTCCGAAAGCGCGGAGAAAGTGCTGCTGGTAATCCGCGGTGAAGGTCTCGCCAAAAGCATGTCGAGTTATCTCTCGCGCCGCGTCGAGGCGAAGGAGAACATCGAAATTCTAGCGCACACCGAGATCCGGAAAATGATAGGCGGGAAGGTTCTCGAAGCGGTCGAGCTGGAGAACACGAAGACGCACGAACGGCGCACCGTACAGACGCCGGCAGTCTTTTCTATGATTGGCGCTAAGCCGTGCACCGCTTGGCTGCCGCCCGAGATCGACCGCGACGAAAAGGGATTTATCAAAACCGGCTACGCGGTGGTCAATGCGCCAGCGTGGAGGGACATAGGCCGTTCTCCAGGGCCTCTGGAGACGAGCTGGCCAGGGATCTTTGCTGCGGGCGACGTGCGCTCCGGCTCGGTGAAACGCTGCGCCGCCGCTGTGGGCGAAGGCGGAATGGCGGTCGAGGGCGTGTACGAGGTCCTGAGAACTTACGCGTGATCGCTCTCCAGCCTCGCATCAAAGACATGCGCATGCGCTAAGTCGATCTATATCAAGTTTTATGTCTGAATTTGCAACGTCGCCAGTGTTCATCGTCACCGGTGCTAGTCGAGGCATTGGTAATGCAATTGTCCCGGAACTTCTGCGCCGGGGCGCGCGCGTCGTTGGCGTAGCACGAAATTCGGGTGCCTCCGCAGCGCAACAGGCGGAAGCAGCCTCCGGAAATTGCCACTACCTGCGGGCGGATGTGACCGTCGAAGCCGATCGGGTCATGATAGTGGAAACAACCAAGCGTTTGTTCGGTCGGATCGACGGAGTAATCAACAAACGGGCCTCAAAAACATGCTTGGCAGTCCGACTGAGGGTCTGCTTTGGCACAAAGGGAGAAGTCTTTTCTCCCGAAAAACGCATGAGAAAATAAGAAAAACGGAGAATGGATAGAGCAACAAAAAGAGCAACATAAAAAGCGCCATTCATAATCTACTGATAGCGAACTATATACGGATATATATCAGCGCCCTTTTAGGCGTTGGTTCTGGGTTCGAGTCCCAGTCGACCCAAACCCTCATAAATACAAGCAAAACCACTCCTAGAGCCCTTTCGCGAGGCATTTTGCTTCACTCTTCTGAGTTGCAGCTGGTGGAGCCTAATGGAGCCTAAAGGAAGCTTATTCGCCAAACATTTGACAAACGATTTCCACCACAACTCCATCGCATGGACATCCCCGCGGCCACCCTCACCCTCACCGGCACCATCGGATGCGTGACCTCCTGCATCTGCTCTGAGCTCTCCAAGAAAAAAACTCATCGCAAAGGGGCTGGCCGTGAGGTGAGTCCTTTATCATTTCATTCGTTGCGGCGCGCCGCGACGACCCTCTTGCACGAGGCGGGCATCCCGGCGGCAGTTGCCCAAGCCTTGATCGGCCATGACTCCGCCGCCATTCATGAAATCTACATTTCAGTCGGGCGCGAGGCGCTCGAAAAAGCGGCAGCGGCGTTGCCAGAACTCTAGCGCTTACCAAACTGACAGGCGGTATGGACCCAAAGACCAATCGTTCGCTGGTGAGGCAGACTCGGTAGCCAATCTCGGCGCTCAAAACCGTCTATGCGGTGGTGATCAGCCCGGATAACCGCTGGGTTGTCACTGGCAGCGTGGACGACTTTGGTTTTGCATCATGAAGCGTGCGTAGTCGTTGGTGAGTGCGCTTAGTTGGGTCGCGTCGATTCCTTTTAGTGTACCGAGATCGTAATAGCTGGGCCATGCGGCGGGCGTGAATGTCAGGGTAGTGGTGTCCGTCTGCCCGCTGGTCACAGCGACTGGGCTGAATATCTCGCCCCCGTCCTGGCGCGTCATCCCGTTGAGGCCATTTCCCGTATTGTCGTTGCTGTAACCGAGGCTGGTTCCGGATGGGTAGACCAGACCCGCGGCGCTCGTCACCAACGCCAATCGAAGGTCGTGTCCGCTGTTGGTCGTGAATCGCGAAAGCTCGGTGGCGGCTCCCCGGTTCACGCCATCGTGATTGGTGCTACCGCTGACAGCGAGCGCGAGTTGATTTGGCCGGTTGAGCAGCGTGAACGAGGTCTGCTCTTTGCGGGGCGCTGATCAAGGCGGCATCGTTGGAATACCAAACTGGCGGCTACGTCGGTGGACCGCCTGGGACCATGCGGCGTATCTCGATTCCAAGCCCGACTGGGTCTTTGTGTTTGGCTCCTACCGCCAGATATTGGCGACCGAACCGGATAATCTCGAAGCAAAGATCGGACTCAGCGAAGTGCTGTACTGGACCGGTAATAGTGAAGCGGCAGCTGCGACATTGAAGGGAGTTCCCGAGGACAAGCTGGACGATAAAGGCAAACTGATGTTAGCCGATCTCTTCGTGGCCAAAAAGCCGAAACTAAGTCCATGGGGATACGCCGCTCGGATCGACGCCAATCGTCAGATTCTAACTGAGAGATATTCATCCTTTCTTTGATCCAGGACGATTGACCATCCGACGGCGTAGAATTTCGCAATCCGTAGCCACTTCCCGTTCATAACCGAGTATTCTCTTGATCCGGTTGGAGGTTGAGCACAGCGACTAGTTCCGTACGTACTCGACCGAATTCCTCCTCGATTGATGCAAATAATTCAGGTGCATTCTGAAAATGTCCGTCCCGCCCGAGTTTTTCCAGCTGCTGGCAAAGATCGCGCAGACGCGCAGCTCCAAATTTACCACAACCGCCATTTAGTTTGTGAGCGGCTTCTTCCACGTCCCTGGCGTGAGAATTGCCCAACGCCGTCTTCGCCTTCTCCAGGTCGCGCGGAGCGGTTTCCAGGAAGATCTCAATCAGCTGCGGTATAGTATCGCCCATGCCTGAATCAATAAGCGGCCGGAGATCAATCGCCGACGGAGGTGGTGCAGGATCGATCGGGGACGGAGGTGGTTCAGCATTGGTTGGCTCTCCTTTTGCCATGCATTGCTCCAAAGCCCGAACCAGCGCGCTCGCTTGAACCGGCTTAGCCAAGTGATCATCCATTCCGGCCGCTAAGCACTTCTCGCGATCTTCCGGCAAGGCATTGGCGGTCATCGCTATGATCGGGGTGTGCTTTCTTTTCCCCTCGCGCCGGCGAATTTCGGCGGTTGTCGCATAGCCGTCCAGTTCTGGCATATGAATATCCATTAAGACCGCATCGTAATCGTTCTGATCGAATAACTTCAGAGCTTCGACTCCGTTGGGAGCAAGATCCACATCGTGATCAAGCATGCGGAGTTGATATAAGGCGACCTGCTGGTTGATCTCGTTATCCTCGGCGAGAAGAATACGCAGTCGCTTGTCAGCAACCGGGGATGATATCGATTCGGCAGGTACTGTCTCGGCTGGCTCTGCCTTAATACCAAGGACAGCACACAACGTTTCGAATAGCTGCGACTGCTTCACCGGCTTCGTTATGAAAGCATCCACTTCGCCGCGTACGGACTCGCTCACCTCGCCTGGTTCCATTGAAGTCAGTAAGACCACTTTCACCGATGCGATGGTAGGATCGGCTCGGATAAGTTCGGTGACCTGAATACCGCTCAGTTCCGGCATGTGCGTATTGAGAATCGCAATCGCGAAAGGATCCCCGCCTGCGGCGCCCCGGCGCAAGGAATTGAGAGCGCCGGGACCACTCGAGGCCGTGCTGTCCCGCATGCCCCAGGAAGCTACCTGATAATGGAGAATCTTTCGGTTGGTAGCGTTGTCGTCC